>JACCDS011317685.1_pt1 | contig 11393 bp, 9 predicted proteins | sample 7446441 | NCBI WGS metagenome assembly JACCDS01 (sample SAMN15323445, study PRJNA562643) | freshwater metagenome | isolation source: river surface water | place: USA:Blue River Watershed | collected 2017-08-17 | reverse complement strand
GTATTTATCGAAAACTTCTGGTACAACATCTGGTGTAAAATACATTCCCATTTCAAAAGAGTCGATGCCCGCACATATTGATGCTGCAAAGATGGCCTTGTTATGTTATATTAACGAAACAGGTAAAACTGATTTTGTAAATGGTAAAATGATTTTTTTGCAAGGTAGTCCGGAGTTAGATTCTAAAGCGGGCATACCAACTGGTAGATTATCGGGCATTGTTGCTCACCATGTTCCTGGTTACTTGCAGAAAAACAGGTTACCATCGTACACTACCAATTGCATCGACGATTGGGAGCAAAAAGTGGAAGCCATTGTAGAAGAAACCTTCAATGAAAACATGACACTCATCTCAGGTATACCACCATGGGTGCAAATGTATTTCGATAAACTATCGGAGAAAGCGAATGGAAAAAAGATTAATGAAATCTTTAAAAACTTCAAACTCTTTGTGTATGGTGGGGTGAACTTTGAACCATACCGCGCAAAAATTGAACAGAGCATTGGCGAAAAAATCGACACCATCGAAACCTATCCAGCGAGCGAAGGTTTTATTGCTTTTCAAAATTCACAAAAAGATCCAGGCTTATTATTAAATATTGATGCAGGAATATTTTTTGAGTTTATTCCTGTCGACGAATATTTCAACGATAAACCAACACGCTTAAGTATAGGAGAGGTAGAGTTAAATAAAAACTACGCCATCATTTTAAATACCAATGCAGGATTATGGGGGTACAGCATTGGCGATACTGTAAAGTTTATTTCTAAAGACCCTTATAAAATTGTAGTTACTGGTCGCATTAAACATTTTATCTCAGCCTTTGGAGAGCATGTAATTGCCGAAGAAGTTGAGTATGCTTTATTAAAAGCAGCTGCAGAAGAAAATATTGAAATTGTTGAATTTACCGTAGCTCCACAAGTTACACCACCCGAAGGAGGTTTACCATATCATGAGTGGTTTGTTGAATTTGCATCGGAACCAAACGATATGGAATCGTTTAGTAAAAAAGTAGACAACTATTTGCAGCAAAAAAATATTTATTACTACGATTTAATTGTAGGAAATATTTTGAGACCACTACATATCCGCAGTTTGAAAAAAAATGCATTCATCGACTATATGAGATCGCAAGGAAAACTTGGTGGACAAAATAAAGTGCCACGTTTAGCAAACGATCGAAAAATTGCGGAGGAGTTTATAAAAGGAGGCATGATTAAATGAAAAATATAGCAATTCTTGGATCTACCGGTTCTATTGGTACTCAAGCCTTAGACGTTGTAAGAGCAAACACCGATAAATTTAAAGTAGAAGTATTAAGTGCTTTTTCTAATGCTGAGCTTTTGGCTAAACAAGCGATAGAGTTTGATGTAAATACGGTTGTAATACAAGAAGAAAGTAAATACGAAACCTTAAAAAACTTATTGGCTCATACCGATATTAAAGTTTTTTGTGGAGAGCAAGCATTAGCCGATGTAGTTACTTACGACAGCATATCAATTGTATTAACAGCCTTGGTAGGTTATGCAGGATTAAGGCCAACCATTAGCGCAATAAAAGCAAAGAAAAATATAGCCTTAGCGAACAAGGAAACATTGGTAGTTGCAGGCGATTTAATTACAAAATTGGCGGAAGAAAACGATGTGCATATTTTACCAGTAGATTCGGAGCACTCAGCAATATTCCAATGTTTAGCAGGCGAATGGCACAACCCAATTGAGAAAATCATTCTAACAGCCTCGGGAGGTCCATTCAGAGGAAAGAAAACGGAAGACTTAATACAAGTAACAAAAAATCAAGCCTTAAAACATCCTAACTGGGTAATGGGTGCTAAAATCACCATCGACTCAGCGAGTTTAATGAATAAAGGTTTAGAAGTGATAGAAGCAAAGTGGTTATTCAATTTACAAGCTTCACAAATAGATGTTATAGTACATCCACAATCTATAATACATTCTATTGTGCAGTTTAACGATGGCTCTATGAAAGCACAAATGGGCTTGCCCGATATGAAGTTACCGATACAATATGCTTTGGCATACCCACAACGAATTTCATCTGATTTTCCACGATTTAACTTCATCGATTACCCAAGTTTAACATTTGAGCAGCCAGATTTAAAGACATTTAGGAACTTAGCCCTCGCTTTTGAAGCCCTCGATAAACAAGGGAATATGGCCTGCATCTTAAACGCAGCCAATGAAATAGCCGTGGAAGCTTTCTTAAAAGACCAAATCGGATTCTTGCAGATGTCGGATTTAATTGAAACTTGTATGCAAAAAATTACATTCATCGCAAATCCAAATTACGATGAATACGTTAATACTGATAAAGAAACACGTATATTCGCAGCTTCATTAGTAGCTAGTATTTAGTAGTTAGTAGTTAGTATCTAGTACCAGGTACTAACTACTAACTACTAAATACTAACGACTAAAGACTAACTACTAGTTACTCAACAAAAAATATGAACGGATTAATAATGGCAGCCCAACTGATTGCGGGCTTATCGATTTTAGTGATTTTACACGAGTTAGGACATTTCTTAGCGGCACGAGCTTTTGGAATTAAAGTAGAAAAGTTTTATTTATTCTTTGATGCTTGGGGTTTTAAACTCTTTAGTTTTAAAGTGGGAGATACTGAATACGGTGTGGGATGGTTACCATTGGGTGGTTATGTGAAAATTGCAGGTATGATCGACGAGTCGATGGATACTGAGCAAATGAAACAACCTGCACAACCTTGGGAGTTTCGTTCTAAACCGGCTTGGCAACGACTTATTGTAATGTTAGGTGGTGTAACTGTAAACGTAATCTTAGGTATTTTTATCTTTTGGATGTTGGTATTCAGCTACGGCGAATCGTACATTCCAAATGCTGAAGCTAAACACGGAATTGTTGCCTATGAACTTGCTCAAGAAATTGGACTAAAATCGGGCGATAAAGTGTTAGCTATAAATGGAAAACCATTAGAAAGATATTCTGATTTATGGAGTTCTGAAATTATATTAGGTTCAGGGGTATTGGATGTTTTCAGAGATAACGAAACAATTCACATTCGTGTACCTTCTGATTTTGTAGAGAAAATTTCAGATAAAGGTCGAAGCAATTACATCGATGATTTACCAAGAACATTATCAGTTATTGATAGTGTACTTCCGGGCAAAGCAGCAGAAGGTGCTGGTATGCGCAAAGGCGATCAACTGTTGAGCATTAACGATACTTCGGTTGTATACATGGACTTGTTAAGACCAGTATTAAGTAACAACAAAGGAAAAGCTGTTCGCATTAGTTTATTAAGAGGTGCCGATACACTTACCTTAAGCACTACTATTTCCGACGAAGGAACGATTGGTTTTGCACCTAGAGTTGATTTTCAATTAAAGAGAGTTCAATACGGATTTTTTCAAGCATTGCCAATTGGTATGAAAAAAGCTTGGACAACCTTAAGCGACAACGTAAAAGGTTTAGGAAAAGTTGTGAAAGGAGAGGTGAATCCAACGAAAGCTATACAAGGTCCAATTGGTATTGCTTCCATTTATGGAGCAAGTTTCGATTGGTTCAAGTTCTGGACATTAACAGCCATCTTATCAATGATTTTAGCATTTATGAACATCTTACCAATTCCAGCATTAGATGGAGGGCATGCGGTGTTCTTATTAGTCGAAATGGCGATTGGTCGCCCGTTAAGCGATAAGTTTATGGAGAGAGCACAAATGGTAGGCTTTTTCATCTTAATTGGATTAATGGTGTTTGCTTTCGGAAACGATTTGTGGAAGTTATTTGTTAAGTAGTTTTTCTCGCATGATGAACTATTTCGAATTTTATAAGCTTAAGCCAAGTTTTTTTATTGATGATGAATATCTTAAAAAGATGTTTTATCAATACAGTAAAGATTTCCATCCTGATTTTCACGCATTGAAGTCGGAAGAAGAACAACAAAAAATGCTCGACTTAAGTACATTGAATAATAAATCGTACTTCGTATTAAAATCTTTTAACACACGACTCGAATATTTATTGAAAATAAAAGGAGTGTTGGTAGAAGAGGAGAAATACGCATTAGCGCCCGATTTTTTAATGGAGATGATGGAGATGAACGAAGAGATTATGGATTTGAGTTTTGATCCTGATGAGGCTAAAACTGAGCAATTAAAGGAAAAAGCAAAGGCAATAGAAGAAGAAATTGAAGAGGAGATAAAAAATAAAGCACTATCGTACGATACGAAAGAAGAAGAGGGGATTTTACTCGAGATAAAGGATCTGTGGTACAGAAAAAAATATTTGTTGCGAATTCGAGATAGTTTGAATAAATTTGCAGCCTGATTTGAAACAGAAATCAATGCCCAGCTGGCGGAATTGGTAGACGCGCTGGTCTCAAACACCTGTGGGAAACCGTGCCGGTTCGACTCCGGCGCTGGGTACTAAAAGAGGAAGCATAGCTTCCTCTTTTTTTTTGCGAACTAGCGAACTGGCGAATTAGCGAACTGGCGAATTAGCGAACTGGCGTCCCGATAGCTATCGGGATAGCGAGTCCTTGCTATTTTTATACACTTTGCTCCTTTGCTCCTTTGTTCCCGATAATTATCGGGATTTGCGTGAAATAAAATCTTTGTAAATTGCTATTGGAAGATTTGACCAAAGAAATATGATTAGTAAACACAATTTTTCTCCTGAACTTCAACAACTTTATAATCATATAAACGAATTAGTGCGTATTTCAGAAAGTGATTTTAATGAAATCTCCTCTAATTTTGAATTAAAAATAGTTAAGAAGAAACAGGTTATCCTCGAACCAGATCAGGTTTCTAAACATATGCGATTCATTGTGTCGGGTTGTGTGCGTGTTTATTTTTTAGATGATGATGCAACAGAAAAAACACTTCAAATTGGAATTGATAACTGGTGGATAAACGATTTATATAGTTACATCACTCAAAGTCCTTCAAAGATGTACATTCAAACGCTCGAAGAAACGAAAATCCTACAAATAAGTAAAAGTAATCTAGAGGAACTGTTTTTACATTCAAATGCAATAACAAATTTCTTTAGAATAAAAATTCAAAATGCGTACGTTTCTCTCCAAGAACGCACCAAAGAAAATATGATTAATGATGCTTATGCTCGGTATCAGAAATTTAGAACAGAATATCGTAACATCGAACAACGAGTACCTCAATATATCATTGCATCTTATTTAGATATTACCCCTGAATTTCTCAGCTTCCTTCGTAAGAAGCATAAATCTTGATTTCTTAAGATAGCTTAATTTTATTCAAAATTCCTTCATCTAGTTTTGCCTTATCAATTTATGAAAAATGACAAGGCATTCAAGAATCATAGTATTTTATATACTTTTAGTATCATTCGCATCAGTAAATACTTTTGCGTGGAGTCCGGAATTATTAGTTGGTAACAGATCAGTCTTTTATCAGCATTCCATTAATACTTCAATTAATGAAAAGATTAAGTTTAATAACATAAGTCAAATAGATAATGAGTATTTTAATAATCGTAATAATATCTTCTTTATACGAAATTCTATTTCTTATTCCATCAATAAAAATATATCATTTAATGCTGCCATTGGCTTAAAGAATCCAGGTTCATTTTCCACCTTATTTGCTAACTATTACTTTAATAGAAATAATTTTAGTGTAAATTATTCTGCTGGAATTACCCTACAAAAAATATTATCATATGAGCAAATGTTTATTGTTGAAAAGAACATACCCCTCAATAATAAAATAGCAATTCATACAAAATTTCAAGCACTAACTAATATCACTCGAACAGACTATTTAAGAGGCTTTCAACACCTTCGAATTGGATTGAAAAGTACTACCTATAATTATGGTTTAGCAGCAAATTTCGATCAATTTAACAACAACAATAAAACGCTAAGCAATTTTGGATTTTACATCAAAAAAATAATTTAAAAATATATGGAAAAGAAAAACGATTTAGGCTTATTAATAATTAGAGTAATTATTGCCTTCCCAATGTTTATTTATGGACTAAGCAAATGCGTGAGCGGTGTTGGGTTTATTGAACAAATGCTTTCTGACAGAGGCTTACCAACTATTCTTGCCTATGGTGTTTATGTAGGTGAACTTATTGCTCCCTTGTTAATTATTATTGGATTTAAAACAAGGATAGCCAGTGCTGTATTTGCATTTAATTGCTTAACCGCAATTTTATTAGCAAACACATCTTCAATTTTTGCACTAAACGAATACGGTGGATGGCAACTTGAATTGTTGGCAATTTATATGTTTGTAAGCTTAGGATTGGTATTTACAGGCCCAGGTAAATATGCATATTCTGAATAATACTATTTTAGTATATTTAATACATGAAATATTTTTTATTAATTACAATTCCTTTTTTTTTTAGTAGCGCCATTGCTCAGCAAAACTACTGTAAATATGTAAACCCATTTATTGGAACAGCTAAAATGGGCCATACTTACCCCGGCGCTACTGTACCTTTTGGTGCAGTGCAATTAAGTCCTGATACCGATACCATTCCCTATGAAGTGAATGGCAAATACAATGGTGATGTATACAAATATTGCTCAGGGTATAAGTATGAAGATAAAACCATCGTAGGTTTTAGTCATACTCATTTTAATGGTACCGGTCATTCGGATTTAGGTGATTTTTTAATAATGCCTACACAAGGTAAACTTCAATTAAATCCTGGTATTGCCAGCGATCCTAGTTCTGGCTTTCGTTCCTCGTACTCTCATCAGAATGAAACAGCAGAACCTGCTTATTATAAAGTAAAACTCGATGAGCATAATATTACTGCCGAACTTACTGCAAGTACTCGTGTTGGTATGCATCAATATACCTTTCCGAAATCCGATCAAAGTCATATCATTCTCGATTTAATGTCGGGGATTTATAATTACGATGATAAAACAGTGTGGACTTTTGTACGTGTAGTAAACGATACCTTAGTTACGGGTTATAGGCAGACCAATGGTTGGGCTCGCACAAGAACTGTATATTTTGCAATGTCTTTTTCTAAACCTTTTAAAGAATATGGACACAAGAATTTCGATAATAAACAAGTGTACCGAGGTTTTTGGAGGAAGTTCGACCAAACAAAAAACTTCCCTGAAGTTGCAGGAAAAAAGATTAGAATGTATTTCGATTTTAATACTGATGAGTCTGAAAAAATAAAAGTAAAGTTTGCAATATCTTCTGTTAGTCAACAAAACGCATTGGAAAATATGCAAGCAGAAATGAGCACTTGGGATTTTGAAAAAGTAAAAAGTGAAGCACAAAATTTATGGAATACTGAATTAAGTAAAATAAAAATTGATGCAACTGATGAAATAAAAACAAATTTTTATACATCCATGTACCATACGTTTATAAACCCAACTGTTTATACAGATGTAAATGGAGAATACAAAGGCTTAGATCAGAATACGCATCGAGCAAAAGGATTTATTAATTATACTACTTTTTCTTTGTGGGATACCTATAGAGCTTTACATCCTTTGTTCAACATCGTACAACCTAGTAGGAATAACGATATGGTTCATTCGATGATGGCGCATTATAAACAAAGCACTTTAAAAATGTTGCCTATATGGTCGCATTATTCTAACGATAATTGGTGCATGAGTGGATACCATAGTGTTTCGGTAATTGCCGATGCAATTATGAAAGGAGTATATACTGGAAATGAAAATGAAGCATTGGATGCTTGTGTTGAAACAGCAAAACATAGATCGTATGAAGGGATAGGAGAATATATGGATAAAGGATATATTCCTGCCGAACGTAGTGGTATCTCAGTTTCAAACACTTTAGAATATGCTTACGACGATTGGTGTATAGCACAAATTGCAAAGAAGTTAAACCGATTAGATGTTTATACAGAGTTTAGTAAACGCTCAGAATACTGGAAAAATAATTATAATAAGCAAAATGGTTTTATGCAACCCCGTTTAGCCGATGGAACATTTAAAAAAGAATTTGATCCATTACAAACACACAACCAAGGCTTCATCGAAGGGAACAGTTGGAATTATAGTTTTTTTGTCCCACACCAACCATCAGCATTAATAAATACGATGGGAGGAAAGAAAGAATTTACTAAACGTCTCGATACTCTTTTTCAAATGCATTTACCAGATGAGTTTTTTGCACATACAGAAGATATCAGTAGAGAAGGAATTATTGGGGGTTATGTTCATGGAAATGAACCTGCACACCATGTGGCTTATTTGTATAATTATGCCGATCAAGCAAAGAAAACTCAAGCACAAGTGCGTAGAATTATGAACATGCAATACAAACCAAGCGCCGATGGTTTAGGTGGCAACGACGATTGTGGACAAATGAGTGCATGGTATATCTTTTCAGCGTTAGGATTTTATCCTGTAGCACCAGGCAATAACGAATACGCAATCGGATCGCCAATCGTAAACGATGCTAATATAACCTTAGAGAATGGAAAGGTTTTTAAAATTAAAGTGATAGATCAAAGCGACAAAAACATTTATGTAAAGCGTGTTGAACTTAATGGAAAAGTATTAGATAACTATTTTTTGAATTATGAGGATATTATGCGAGGTGGAGAATTGAAGTTTTATATGAGTAGTAAGTAGTGGGGTTTTCGATATTCCACATTTTTCATCTAAAAAAGTTAGTTACTCCTCTGCATCAATCAATTTAAGTATAACGGATGTTATCGATTACTTTCTATCCCCTCAATCACACCCTTTTAGATGAAAAATGTAGAATATCTATGGATACAGATTACTAGGTTGCATTATCATATTATCGCATTATCATATTATCACATTAACATCCGTCTCTATCAAAAAGTAAATTAAAATCCTCATCAAAAACAGCTGCACCTTGAGCTCCAAATAAAATTTTATTTTTTCGGTTGATAAAGATGAATAATACTCCTTCTTTGTTGGGGCTTTCTTTTTTGTAACGTTGTATAGAAGCATTGTTTTCAATGGTCCATACACCATGGTCGATACTGCCTACCCAAATTTTTCCGTCGCTCTCTTCTTTAATGCTCCAAACATTTTTAATTTTTGCACCCGTTTGTTGTGTGATTTTATTACTTATATTTTCGATGTTTTTTCCATCGTAAGTATATAAATCGCCAGCACTATCGCCAAACCATACCTTGCCTTTGCGATCTACCATTACACTGCGGATGGCGGCTTTTAAAGGTTCGTTTTTATTAATGAAAACAAAGTTTTTCCCATCGTATTTATATAATCCTTTAAATTCTGTTCCGAACCAATAATTACCTTGTTTATCCTGTGTTATAGAATACACCGAATAAGCATGGTTGCTGCTTTTTAAATCTTCGGTGGCTTTCGGTAGCGCAATGTAGCTCAGTTTAAAATCTTGTACTTTGTAAACTCCATGTGTTGTACCAAACCAAAGTATATTCTTTTGGTCGATATAAGCACAAACTGCACTTCTGTTTTCTATATTTTCGTTAGCAATAATGTTTTTAAAGAATAAACCATTAAATACATCTATGCCAGCATTTGTGGCAATCCATAGGTTACCTTTTGTGTCTTGTACAATTCCTCGAACAAAATTACCACTGAGGCCTTCTTTGATGGTATAAGCTTTGAATTTTTTACCATCAAACTTAATTAATCCATCACCATCGCTGCCATACCAGGTGTTTCCTGCTGCATCTTCATAGATGCAACGTATGTTGCCGTTTGCAGGAATGGTTAACTTTTCTTTCTTTTCAGTAGCAACAATGCCACTTGCATTAATACTTATAAGGCTTGCTTTGCTAGTGTTATGGTACAAAGTAATTAGAATAAGTACCAATACAAGTTTCATTGTTCTTTTCATCTGATTAAGTTTTTAGTTTGCTTTTGGTGAAGTTGTGTTTGCTTTTTTATCAGCACACTTTGCATCTTTAGTGCTACATTTCTTCTCTGTACCATTTGCACAAGCTTCTTTCTTTTCGGTAGTGCATTCTTTTTTACTTGCACAATTTTTCTTGTTTGCAGTGCTACAATGTTCACCACCCGCCATACTAGTAAATGCTACTAATAATAAAGCGCTCGATAATAAAATTACTTTTTTCATAATGTGTTTTTATTTTGTTTGATGATACAAATGTATTGGCAATATACCCCCGATTTTGTTATTAAGTAGTTATTGCTTTGTTAACGACTTGTTAATGCTTAGTAAATGCCTTATTTTCTGCTTATTTTTGTAGCGTCATGAAAAAGAATAAGCCTTATTTATATATAATAATCTCCTCTATTGCCCTGGTTATCGTTTTGGCAATTCAGGTGAATTGGCTTATACAAACAGCTAAAATCAAGGAAGAAATCTTTAATGAGAAAGCGAATATGGTGCTTTCTAAAACCACCGATGAGCTTTGCGATGATATGGCTATGTGTTCTCGTATTGGGTCATGTATAGAAACGGATGAGCAGAATCACATCAATGCTATGTTAGATAAGAGTGATGTTCAAAAGATTGACTCTTTGTTTCAAAAGCACATGAAATTTTATAACCTTAGTTTGGCTTGTAAATTTGTAATAGAGCAACATCAAACAGAACACCATGCACAAAATGCAGGTTATATGAGCAATACCTTTTATAAGAATTTAGATGAAACAGATAACCTTAAAGGACTAAAGTTAAAACTCATCATACCAGATAAACGCCAATTTATATTGCAAGAAATGGGTCCTATGTTCTTTAGCTCTGTAGTGTTGATTTTGGTTGTATTGGCTATGTTTTGGCGTACTACACTTTCTTTATTAAAAGAAAAAAGAATTGCCGAACAAACAACAGATTTTCTTAATAACATGACGCATGAGTTTAAAACTCCCTTAGCAAACATTGCACTTGCATCCAAACTTATACGTAAAAACGAAATCATTAACGATGTACAAAAAGTACATGGATATACTGAAATGATTACTGCCGAAAATGATAAACTAATTCATCAGGTAGAGCAAGTGTTGAGTATTACAGCATTTGAGCGTGGCGATATTCCATTACAACTCGAACAATTAAATTTACACGATACCGTTCATGCGGTATTAAAAAGTATGAGCTTACAAATAGAGCAGAAATCGGGAATTGTAAACACCAATTTTAAAGCGAGTAGTCCGTATATAATGGCCGATAAAACACATTTATACAATGCAATCAATAATATTATTGATAATGCTATTAAGTATTCACCTCAGAATCTAGTATTACACATCGAAACACTAAACCAAGAGAACGAACTAGTACTGAGCATTCGCGATGAGGGCTTAGGCATGGATACTGATGTACACTCGAAAGTATTCGATAAATTTTACCGTGTACCTACAGGTAATATCCATAATGTAAAAGGGTTCGGACTAGGTTTAGCTT
>JACCDS012464234.1_pt1 | contig 11394 bp, 11 predicted proteins | sample 7446441 | NCBI WGS metagenome assembly JACCDS01 (sample SAMN15323445, study PRJNA562643) | freshwater metagenome | isolation source: river surface water | place: USA:Blue River Watershed | collected 2017-08-17 | reverse complement strand
GCGCCCGCCCAGGCTCTGTCGATGTAGGCCTGGAAGTCGGTGCCAACGTTTGCATAGGAGGTGTAGACGAAAACCGGAAGAGTCATCATTCGACCGTCGGTTGGGTCGTAGTTCATGGAGGAGGTAAAGCCTGCGACAAGTAGCAGCGGAGCGGTTTCACCGATTACGCGGGCGATGGCAATCATCACTCCGGTGACGATGCCACCGATTGCGGTTGGCAAAACCACCTTCACAACGGTCAGCCACTTCGGGACACCAAGTGCCAGTGCAGCCTCACGTAGCTCATTTGGAACAATCTTGAGCATTTCTTCGGTGGATCGAATCACAACCGGGATCATCAGCACCGACAGCGCTACTGATCCCGCTATTCCCATTCGAACACCCGGACCGAAGATGAGTGCAAAAACGGCGTAGGCAAACAGACCCGCCACGATCGATGGGATTCCAGTCATTACATCGACCAAAAATGTCACGGCTCTCGCCAGCTTTCCGCGACCATACTCGATGAGGTAGATGGCGGTCATGATGCCAATCGGCACTGAGAACAAAGTGGCAAGCAGGGTGATTTCTAACGTGCCAACGATTGCGTGTATTGCACCGCCACCCTCACCCAAGATGTTTCGCATCGAGTAGGTAAAGAACTCAATATCGAAGCGCTTGGATCCAAGAGTTAGGACTGTGAAAACCAGTGAAATCAGGGGTACGAGGGCAAGGATGAAGGCCCCGGTCACCAAGTTGGTGACTAGGCGATCGGTGGCTTTGCGCTTACCCTCCACAACGCGAGAGACCAAAACAGTTACAAATACATAGCCAACTGCAGCGGCAAGCGCACCAGCGAGTAGCGCAGGTCCTGACTCAGTTGCGAGAGAGAAGGCAGTCCAAACTCCGACCGCTAGAGAGACGGCAGCTACTGAAGGGCTAAAGAATCTGGGTAGCGAACCCTTCATGCTCATTGATGCTGGGCGGGCAAATTCGATGCTCACTTGCCACCCCCTGCAGCACTGCGGGCCAGAATGCCTCTCGCAATGGAATTCACAAGCAATGTGATTGCAAATAGCACCAAACCGGTAGCAATTAGAAGATTCACATAGCTACCGCCAGCCTCAGGGAACTGAAGCGCGATGTTGGCTGCAATCGTGTTGGGATTGGTGGAGGTAAGGAGGGCAAAAGAAATAACTGCTGACGGGGATAGCACCATTGCTACCGCCATTGTTTCTCCAAGCGCGCGTCCCAGACCCAGCATCGCTGCCGACACAATACCTGGGCGGCCAAACGGGATTACAGCTAGTCGGATCATCTCCCATTTCGTTGCGCCCAGTGCCAGGGCGGCCTCCTCATTCAGGCGTGGAGTCTGGAGAAATACCTCGCGGATTAGTGCCGCCATGATTGGCAAGATCATGATTGCCAGCACTATTCCAACCGTGAGCATGGTGCGCCCAGTTGCCGAAAGCTGGCCACCGAAGAGCGGAATCCAGCCGAGATTTTGATTGAGCCAGGAGTAGGTGGGGTTCAAAAACGGAGCAAGAACCTGGATGCCCCAGAGTCCATAAACGACCGATGGAATCGCGGCAAGGAGATCAACCAAGTAACCCAAGGTTTGGGCAATCTTGCGATTTGCATAGTGTGAAATGAACAGGGCAATACCAATTGCGAGCGGAGTCGCAATCACCAGTGCAATGGCTGAACCGTAAACGGTTCCAAAGACATAGGGAGCCACATAGGCCCAAAAACCATCGGGTGCGGCATATAGGTCATCCGCGTAGAACGCTGGTGTGGCCTGGACAATCAGGAATGCTGCGACCAAGGCAAGCGTGACCAGGATGCTTAGACCTGAGACCTTTGCCAAGCCCGCAAAAACCAGGTCACCGACCCTTCTCACTCCGCCCTTACCCGTCACTTGATTGCCTCAATCACCAATTGATTCTTAGCCATGGTGGCATCACTCAGTGGCGAAGATCCGGCAAACTCCTGAGCGGCAAGTTGCCCGGCTTTGGAGTTAATGAACGCTGCGTATTCCTTCACGAGCAGGCCATTTGCGGCATTTTGATAAACGTTGCATCCCATCAGGTAGGTAACAAGTGCAACCGGATACACCTCAGGGTCGTCGGTCTTACGGTTGAGTTTGTAAGCCAGTGAGGTTGCAGGTCTTCCCTCTGCCAGCTCAGATGCATCGATGAGTTTGGCAGCGCGCTCCGGCGTAAATCGCACGAACTCAGTTCCCACCTTGAGGGCAGCCGCTCCTAGCTCTCCCTGGCGCGATGCATCTGCGTAGCCGATGGTTCCATTGGCCTGAAGTGCAGCAATTACACCCGCTGTGGTGTTACCACCTTCACCACCATATTCGGCTGGCCACTCCTCGGTCTTTCCGGCCTGCCAGATTTCCGGCGCAAGCTGAGCCAGGTAATCCGTGAAGTTACCGGTGGTGCCGGATTTGTCAGATCTGTGGACGGCGGTGATGCCCAGGTCCGGCAGTCTTAGGCTCGGGTTTTCTGAGGCAATTTGGGGATCATTCCAGCGTTTGATCTGGCCAGTGAAAATCTTCGCCAAGGTTTGTGGAGTGAGCTGGATCTCTTTGATTCCATCGAGATTGAACAAAACCGCAATCGGAGAAATGTAGACCGGGATCTCCCAGGTCCCGGTTCCAGGAACGCAGGCGGGAGATTCTAAGAGCAGTTCCTCATCTTTGAAGTAGGAGTCGGATTGGGCGAACGAGACCGCTCCTTCGAAAAACTGCGATCTACCAGTTCCCGACCCGGTTGGGTCGTAATTGATTGTCACATCAGGGTTGTTTGACTGAAAGGTCGCTACCCAAGCCTCTTGAGCGGAGGCGACAGAGGATGCGCCAGATCCGTTGAGTGTTCCAAATAGGTCAGAGTCAGTTTCCGGAAGGCCCATCTCGTTTACCGCACAACCTGAGAGCGCAATCACCATTGCACCAGAGGCAATGATTCGAGATATTGACGCCACGATTTCCTTAGGAACTAGACGTCGTTAACTTTATGAACAAAAGGCAACCAAATGAGCCTCAAAAGGTTAACAGAAGGTGAATTCGCTAACTAATCCGGACTCGCGTAGCACCACTCAGCGCTGACCACTTTGGGCTTTGATCCAATAGTCAGCCTGAGCACTATGAAGTCTCCAGGCTTGAGACCGGCCGCCTCCTTGATGTGAGCCTTCAATTCTTTATCTGCCGAGTTGGCAAGCGGCTCTAAAACACTCGGTAGTGCTGGTCGGTGAGTGCAGATGAGCCCGGAGTTTGACTCTCCAAGCAAAGAAGCCACAACTTTCTTGGTGCTCAGTGGGCGGCGCTTATTCGATAGCTCTGTGAGTTGACCACGCTCTACCAGGGTGCGCTTGGTCTTCTTTGCATAGGGGGCAACGGTGTCGTGGCAGCGCTTCCATGGAGAGGTGACTAGCTCCTTGGGTCCGTAGGCGGCGAGGATGTTTACCAACCGTTTGGCTTGAGCCACGCCCTCTGGAAGCAACGGACGCTTTGCCTCTTCACCTTTCCAGTCAGCTCGAAGGGTCGCCTTTGCGTGACGAAGAATAATCACCGCTCGGGTCTCAAGTTCCTTCTCCTTGTGCAGGGTGAGGCAAAGCTGCAGCAAGTTTTTATCGTGCTCATAGGTAAGTAGCTCTAGGGCTTGCTCCGCTCGAACCCATTCGCACTTTGCAATTTCGGCATTCGCCTCAAACTTTTGTTTCTTGATTGCTTTGTCTTTGACCTTGGAGGCCCAAAAGTGCACTTCTTTGTCCTGGTCGCCAACCTGGTACCGAATGATGTCTAGTTTTCTACCGAGCTTGACCGATAGCCCGGCCTCTTCCCTTAGCTCTCTAACTGCGGTCTCGGGCAGTAGTTCTCCCGGATCCTGCTTGCCCTTGGGGAAGCCCCAGTCGCTGTAGTACTCGCGGTGAACAAGTAGCACCTCGATGCCTGATTTGGTCTCACGCCAAGGCACCACTCCAGCGGCGTAAATAGTCACTAGCGACTCCGCTTCTTAACCAGGGTTCTGGCCATGAGCTCGTCCTGCATGTCAATAAGTGGCAGTCCATTTGGGTCCGTTGTTCTGCGGGTCCAGTTTCCTGAACTACCCAACTTCCAGACCGAAATCGATTCGCTCATACCGAGGTCAAGCAGATCGCGGAGTTCTCTGATCTGGTCGGTTTGAGTGATTTTGACAAGTGACTCGACTCTTCGATCTAGGTTGCGATGCATCATGTCGGCACTGCCGATAAAGACATCAGGGTCGCCGCCATTTTCGAAGTAGAAAATGCGGCTGTGCTCGAGGTAACGGCCCAAAACCGAGTGCACCTTGATGGTCTCGCTGAGCCCAGGAACTCCCGGTTTTAGTGCGCACATGCCTCGAACCAAGACCTCAATCTCGACTCCCGCTATCGAAGCCAGGTATAGCTGATCGATGATTTGCTCATCAACCAGCGAGTTCATCTTGAGACGAATTCGAGCTGGTCGGCCAGCCGCCTTGTGCTCAATCTCGCGCTGAATTCGTTCGGTCAAACCATTTCTAACGCCATTTGGCGAAACCAGCAGCGACTGATAATCGGGTGCCGAGGAGAACCCTGAAAGCTGGTTGAAGAGCTTGGTGAGATCCTCACCAACCGACTGCCTCGAGGTGAGAAGACCTAGGTCTTCGTAGTAACGAGCGGTTTTTGGGTTATAGTTTCCGGTTCCAATATGGCAGTAGCGACGAAGCTGGCTGCCCTCCTGTCGAATAACCAGCGATAGCTTGCAGTGGGTCTTTAGGCCAACGATGCCGTAAACCACGTGAACACCCGCGGCCTCAAGCTTTCTCGCCCAGCCGATGTTGTTCTGCTCATCAAAGCGAGCCTTGATCTCAACCAGTGCCAATACCTGCTTGCCGGCCTCGGCGGCATCGATTAGTGCATCAACAATCGGTGAGTCACCGCTGGTGCGGTAAAGCGTTTGCTTGATTGCCAGGACCTGAGGATCCGCAGCCGCCTGCTCCAGGAAAGCCTGAACCGAGGTTGCGAAGGATTCGTATGGGTGGTGAACCAAAACTTCGCGCTGCCTGAGAGCACCAAAGATGTCAGCTGCCTCGTCATCCTCGGACTGCAGATAGCGGTTAGTGGTTATCTGGTGAGGCTCGAAGTGAAGCTCCGGAATCTTTTGGAATGCGATGGCCGAGAGCGCTCTTAGGTCAAGCGGCTCTGGCAGGTGGTAGATGTCGTGTGGTTCGATGTCCAGCTCTCTGGAGAGTAACTCAAGGACCTGTGGATCGATATCCTCAGCAACCTCGAGCCGCACCGGTGGACCAAATCTTCTGCGCAGCAGCTCCTTCTCGAGCTGGACGAGGAGGTTCTCGCCCTCGTCCTCATCAACCTCTAGGTCTTCGTTTCTTGTCACGCGGAATGCGTGATGTTTTACAACCTCCATGCCTGGGAACAGCTCTCCCAGATACTCGCCCATGACATCTTCGAGCGGGACATAGGTTTGCTCGGAACCCTCAACCGCAACAAATCGAGGCAGTAGCGGTGGCACCTTAACTCTTGCGAAGTGCTCTCCACCGGTGGTCGGATTGCGCAACACCACAGCCAGGTTTAGGGATAGACCAGAGATGTATGGAAACGGGTGTGCCGGATCAACTGCCAGTGGTGTTAGCACTGGAAAAACGTTGAGTTGGAAATACTGGTGCAGGCTTTGTTTTTGCGCGTCAGTTAGTTTTCCAAAGTGGGTGACGTGTATGCCAACCTTCTCGAGCGCTGGAGAGATCTCGTCTCTAAAGAGTTTGGAGTGCCTTGCCTGCAACAGCCTGGTGCGTTCCGAGATGCGAACCAGCACCTCCTGCGGACTCAGCCCCGCAGCTGACTGAACCGCAATCCCGGTTGCAACTCTGCGCTTCAGAGAGGCGACTCGAACCATGAAGAACTCGTCGAGGTTGGAGGCAAAGATGCTTAGAAAGTTAACTCTTTCCAGAAGCGGAATGCTGCTGTCTTCGGCAAGCTCCAGCACGCGCTGGTTGAAATCCAGCCAACTCAGCTCACGATCGAGAAACCGATCGTGCGGCAAATCAGGCTGAGATTGTGGCTGGAATATTGCCGTTGTTTCTTCAGACATAAAGACAATCTTTACAGTTTGTTGGTTAGCGGAAAGTTAATTTTTACTCTGAGGCGAGTTCTTGATTTGGGTCGAGGCGATAACCAACGTTTCGAACCGTGCCAATCAGCGATTCCATCTCGCCCAGTTTGGCTCGGAGCCTTCTGATGTGCACATCCACGGTTCTGGTGCCACCGAAGTAGTCATAACCCCAGACTTCGCTCAGTAGCTGCTCCCTGGTGAAAACCCGACCCGGGTTTTCGTTTAGGTGCCTAAGGAGCTCAAACTCTTTGAAGGTGAGGTCAAGCGTTCTGCCATTGATCTTGGCGGTGTAGCTCACCTCGTCGATTACCAGACCGGTTGAAATCTTCACGGTAGCGGTGTTGGTCTTTCCCACCGCCAGCCGAATTCGTGCATCAATCTCGGCCAGAGATGCATTTGCCAAGATAAAGTCCGTGGCTCCCCACTCCGGCGTTATCACCGCCAAGGCCTGATCTTGAACCAGCAAAACAAGTGGGGTATCCCAGCCGGCAGCGACCAGGATTCTCGCGATGGCGCGTGCGGAGACCAGGTCGTTTCTGCAATCCAGGACTGTAAGGTCATGGCTCTTCGCATTGGCGATCTCGGCGGCATCGGCTGCTATTTGGGTAACCAGGTGGCCAAGTAGCTCGAACTGAGAAGCGAGCGCGTCTTTGGAGGGGGTTATAAATAAAACTGTCGCCATACCCGCCCTCCAGATACCCAAATGATAGTGCGCATTGGCTTTGCGGATAGAGTTTGTGCTGTGAGCAAGCAGTGGTTGCAGATCATTTTGATCTGGTTGGGGGTGCTGGTTTCGGGCATTCTCACGCTGATTTACATCGAACCCGAGCGCACCTTCACCTTCTTCGCTGGAATTGCTGGCGCATCAATCGCTCTGGTGAGCATTGAACATTTGATTTCCGCCAAGGCAAAAGACACCGTTCGCCAGCAGGTTTATGTTGCGGCTGGCAGCTTCGCCATCCTTGGCGTGCTAACGCTTTTCAACCTGCTGGGTTAGAATTTCCCCATGCTCTTGGCGCTTGAAATTTTCTTCACCGGATTGCTGGTTCTTGCATCCCTAGCAATTGGCGGTATCTCTTTGCTAGTTCTCTTCAAGCTCTTCAAGGGCCAGCGCTAACTTGTTCGTCATCCCAGACGATCTGCCAATTGAGCTAACCCCATTTACTTTCCTACTCGGAGACTGGCGCGGTAGCGGGGTTGTTAGTTACCCCACCGATGACAACCCGCAGGAAATTGAATTTTTCCAGACCGCATCCTTTAGACCCCTTGAGGTTGGCAAGCTGGAATACCTATCTGAGGTCAAAGACCAAAACGGCAAATTGATCTCTCAAGAGCGTGGTTATTTTTCTGTTTCGAGACCAGCCTCCGAGTCTGACTCCGGCCCAGGGCTACTCCCTTCTGACGGCACCAAGGTTTTGACAGTTAGAGAAGACCTCGAACTTTGGAGAAACAAAAACGGTGGATTTGATATCGAAGCCCTGATTGTCACTCCGAATGGTGTTGCCGAACTTTATTTTGGTCAGATCAAGGGTGCCCGCATCGATCTCGCTACCGATGCCGTGCTGAGGTCGCCTAATGCCAAGGAGTACAACGCCGCGACTCGATTGATGGGTTTGGTCGAGGGTGCACTTTTGTGGGCATGGGACATGGCAGCACTCGGCCAGCCTCTGAAATCCCACGCGTCGGCAAGGCTAGAAAAAGTTGAGTAATCAGCACTTCGGTAATCCGCTGATGGAGCAGCGTCAGCTGCTTGATGGTGAGGCCTATGTGCTGCGCGAAGACATGGCGGCACTGGAAATTACCGGCGAGGATGCCAAGAAATGGCTGCACTCTCTGACCAGCCAGAACATTCTCAATCTCTTACCCGGTGAGTCCACAGAAGCACTGCTGCTATCACCAAATGGTCACATCGAATTCCAACTCAAGGTGATTGCTACTGATGCCGGGCTTCTTGTGATCACGCCTCGGGAGAGCGCAGCGGCGCTTCAAGGGTGGTTAGCCAAGATGGTTTTTCGATCCAGGGTTGCAGTCTCGATTAGCGAGAGTCTGGTTATCGGGGCGTTCAGAGATCTGGGTATTGATGCTCCCTGCTGGATTGACCCATTCGACACTGAATCAAAAGGCGGGGTTCGCTACTCAAAATCACGGTCAGCATTTCCATACCGTGAGTACGTGACTGACTCCACCCCCGCGCTTGCTAGGGCGGGGTTGATGGCTTACCAGGCACTCAGAATTGCGGTTGGAAGACCTGAACTAAGTGATGTAGATGAGCGAACCTTGCCCCATGAGTTGGATTGGCTCTCCTCCGCAGTGCACATGTCAAAGGGCTGCTACCGCGGGCAAGAGACGGTTGCCAAGGTCCACAACCTAGGTCACCCGCCAAGAAGAATCGCCATCCTAAATCTTGAGCAGGGTGATGTGATTTGCCAGCCGGGGGATGAGGTTAGCTACCAGGGTAAATCGGTAGGTAAGGTCTTGGCCGGTGCGCTCCATTTTGAAGAGGGGTCAATTGCGCTTGCCCTGCTCTCCCGCAATACTCCCTACTTGGATCTAGAGATTGCGGTTGGTGAAAACCGTTACTCGGCAAGCCAAACCGTTTTGGTGCCGCACGATGCCGGCAAGGCCGCTAAGTTGCCTCGTCCGGCAGCATTCAAACTCAGTGGCAGACGTGTTTGAGATTGGCGGAGGCCTAGCCAGGGTTCGAGATTCACTCTGGCCGATTGCTCACATCACCTTTGCCGCAACCCTGGCCTATCTCGTAGCGCATTTTGCCCTGGGCCATGAGGTTCCGCTGCTCGCGGTCACGGTGGCAATCTCCTCTCTGGGCTTTGTTCGAGATGCCAGGCCTGATCGGGTGGCTGCAACCGCACTGGCCATGACACTTGGTGTGGGCCTTAGCGAGACCCTGCTCATAGTTTTTGGCGCTGGGGCGGTGCAGCTACTGGTGGCGATTTTGCTCTCACTAATACTTGCCCGATTTGTCTCTGCCAATCCGGCATTTGCAATTACCGCGACATTGCAGGCGGTTCTGGTTCAGCTCCTGCAGGCACCAAGTGGTGGCGTTTACTCCAGAGTTATTGACGGGGTGATCGGTGGAATTATTGCGCTTGCGTTTACGGCTTTGATTCCGAGAAACCCGCTGAAGCTGGCCCGCGCTGATGCGGGGAGGCTCTTCGGGGTTTTCAAATCAACCCTTGGCGATCTTCGCTCTGTGCTTTTAGCCCCGAATATTGAACTGGCTGATGCGGCTCTCGAGCGAATCAGAGCAACGCAACCGCTACTGGATAAGTGGCGGTCATCGCTTGAGAGTGCTGTTTCGATCGGCAAAATCAGTCCTTTCTATCGCTGGGCAAAACAGCAAATAGCAGACCAAGAGACCCTGCTGGAGGGCATGGATCTTGCCACCCGAAATCTCAGAGTCGTGGTAAGGCGCGTCGATTTCTTGGTTCGAGACTTGCGTCCCCGACCCGAGCTTGCGTCACTTATTGCAAAGTTCTTGATCTCGGTGGACCTACTCGAGAGCTCTCTAGATGATTTCTCGCTAACCCAGAAGGCTCGCAAGTACCTCATCAAACTGGCTCCAAAACTTGGTGTGGTGGAGGGTCTAGGTCTTCAAGATCAAGTGATTGTGATGCAGCTTCGCCCATTGTTTGTTGATCTTTGTCAAGCCAGCGGCATGAAAGCCGAAGAGGCAAAGAACCTGCTTCCTGTCGTTGACTAAACTTTTGGACATGACTTACAACCTGATTCTGCTTCGACACGGCAACAGCACCTGGAACCAACAAAACCTCTTCACTGGCTGGGTGGATGTTGACCTAAGCGATCAGGGTAGGGCAGAGGCGAAGCGAGCCGGAGAGCTGCTTGGTCAATCGGGGTTGAAGCCCGATGTGCTATTCACCTCGGTGCTAAAGCGTGCAATCAACACCGCTCACATTGCACTTGATCAGATCGATCGCAACTGGATTCCAACCGAGCGCTCCTGGCGCTTGAACGAGCGCCACTACGGAGCGCTCCAGGGTCTGGACAAGGCTGAGACTTTAGATAAGTACGGACCGGAGCAATTCCAGATTTGGCGTCGCAGCTATGACGTGCCACCACCACCAATCGCCGAGGACAACCAGTACTCCCAGGCTCACGATGAGCGCTACGCAGACCTTGGTGATGCGGTTCCTGCAACCGAGTGCCTAAAAGATGTTTTGGTTCGCATGCTGCCCTATTGGCACGGCACAATTTCGCCTCAGTTGGCGGCGGGCAAGACTGTTTTGATCACTGCACACGGCAATTCGCTTCGAGCACTGGTGAAGCACCTGGATGGTATTTCGGATGAGGACATTGCTGAGCTGAACATCCCAACTGGAATCCCGCTGCACTACAAGCTTGATGAGAACTTCAAGCCACTGATTGCAGGCGGGGAGTACCTAGACCCAGAAGCCGCAGCCGCCGGAGCAGCGGCCGTGGCAAACCAGGGTAAGAAGTAGTTAGTTCTCGGTCCACTCACCGGTCTGCAGGAAGCTGACCTTTGAGGAGATGTCGACTACGTGGTCGGCAAAGCGCTCGAAGTAGCGCGATGCAAGAGTGACATCCACGGTGAACATCGCATTCTCTTTCCAGTTATCAGCGAGAACGACGTCAAACACCTTGCGGTGTAGGCGGTCAACCGCCTCATCTTGAGCCTGGATTTCACGAGCTAGGTCGAGGTCGGTGTTGCCTAGCAGCTTGATTGCCTTGTGCACGAGCTCGAGATCAATCCGAGCCATGTCTTCAAAAGTCTTGCGTAGTGACTCTGGAACCGCGCTGCCGGGGAAGCGGTAGCGGGCGATAGCGGCGATGTGAGACGCGAGTGCTCCCATGCGCTCGATTGAGGCGCTCATGCGAAGCGCAGAGACCAGGATTCTTAGGTCACGCGCCACTGGTGACTGAGTTGCCAAGACCTTGATTACCAATTCATCCAGGCCAAGGGCCCTTTCCTCATTGGAGGCAGCCAATGCAAGTGCTTCATCGGCAAGAGAAACGTCAGAATTTAGAAACGCTCGGGATGCCTTGTCCATGATGGTCTCGGCAGCCTCTGCCAGCTGGACCAATCGCTCCTGAACCTCAGTTAGCTCCTGTTGAAAAACTTGACGCATGCCCATCTCCGCTTCCTTCTGGGTGACTGTAGCTTTCTGACCAAAAGCAAACATTTGCTTAATTCGTCGCAAACCAGCAGATAACTCTGTGTCAGATTCGCACACCCTGATTTAGTCTAGGCACACTACCAAGCAGTTAACTTGGTAAACACT
>JACCDS012275900.1_pt1 | contig 11394 bp, 15 predicted proteins | sample 7446441 | NCBI WGS metagenome assembly JACCDS01 (sample SAMN15323445, study PRJNA562643) | freshwater metagenome | isolation source: river surface water | place: USA:Blue River Watershed | collected 2017-08-17 | reverse complement strand
CGATGAACCCGTCTTGGGACCCACGCAACGTGGGTGCCGAAGCGATCAGTGACGCGGACGGTTCGCGCCTCATGTTCATCGGCATGGACCTTCCGCCCAAGGAGATCGAACAGCAGATTATCCTCAAGCGGTGCCAGATCGACGGCTACGACATCCCGAAGCCGACGATCAAGGCGATCATGCAGATTGCCGCCGAGATCAGGGGGATGTCCGAGCAGGGCGCCCTCCCCATCACCTGGGGTATCCGTCAGCAGATCAAGGTTGCGCGAGCGACCAAGTTCTTCACCATGACGGCTGCCTACAAGGCCGCTGCCGGGGACTTCTTGGAACCCGAGCAAGCACAGATCGTCCTTGACATCGTCAAGGCGAACGACCCAACCGCGAGCAGAGCGGCAGACATGCCGTTCTGAGAGGAGCCAACATGGCCAAGGGCAAGTTCACCGTCGTCCACAAGACCAGCGACGGCGAGGAGGTTAGCACGGTCGGCGGCATCAGCGAGAACGACGCCGCGATCTTCGTGGACGAGAACCTCTCCGAGCTGGAGGGCGACAGCGGCGCGACCCTCACGGTGACTTGGGAGGACTGAGTGGCGGACACAACGCCGCCGCCTGACCCTCCGATCTTCGTGGAGGTGTGCAGGCAGATCCGCACCAACCCGATGAGGCCCAACAAGCTGAGTCGGGCCGTGGACACGGCGGACCAGAAGTTCCACCGGCACCTCAGCGCCCTGCGGGAGATAGCCACAGGCTAGTCCCGCGTGTCGGGGGCGGGGATTCGTGGACGTGGTGGTATGCTCGACGCATGACCGCAACGCTCACCCGCGAGTTCCCGCTCCCGACCGAGGGAGAGCGCATTATCCTGCGTTCCGACCAGTTGGCCCGGTTCTGGCCCAAGGTCACCAAGCTGGTGATCGAGGAAGAGTACGGCGAGTGCTGGGTCTGGACCGCTGCGATGTCGCAGGGCGAGTATGGTCGCCTGTTCCTCGGGTACGAGGAGCGCGAAGACGGCAAGATCGTGCAGGCGTACCGCGCCTCGCACGTGCTCAGCTACATGCACTTCGTGGGACCGATCCCGCCCACCTGGGTCGTTGACCACATGTGTTCTCACAAAGCCTGCGTGAACCCGGATCACCTTGAGTGCATTCCGAACCTCGTGAACCTGAAGCGGGCGCACGAACGCAGGCCGTGGAAGCGACTCAATCAGTATGCTGGTGACTTCACCAAGGACGAGGCCGAGGTTGATTGGAGGTTTAAGCTCTAATGGCAACCGAAGCTGAGATCGCTTGGGCGGCTGGCCTGTTCGAAGGTGAAGGGTGTTTCACCCTCGGCAATCAGCATCGTGATGTACCGACTTTCCATGCCGTGCTTCAGATGGTGGATGAAGATGTGGTACGAAAGTTCCACGGCATCATCGGCTACGGCGTGGTGCACAGTAGTACCGTAACAAGTACCGGTAAGCAGATCTTTCGCTGGACGTGCACGCGCAGAGAGCACTTCAAGGCAGTTGCGCTGACGCTTCGACCCCACCTTGGCGAACGTCGTCGCAGTAAGGTAGACGAACTGTTGGCGCTCATGAGAGCGTTGACCTGACAACATGGCAAGGCGGTGAGCACCATGGCACGAATCGGCAAGGGCACAGGCTCCCCGACGCTGACCCCCGCTCAGGAGCGGGCGCGTCGCTCGGTGGCCGAGTTTCGTAAGCTCGTCCCCACGCTCACTGGCTACGCCAAGAACCTGACCGGCCGCAAGGACGTGAAGGTTCAGATGACTTCCGAGGGTGCCCACACCGACGGAAAGACTATCTTCATCCGGCCTCCGCTGTCACTGGGCGACCTCGAGAGCGTTCGCCATGACAAGAACCTGTGCGACAAGCGCGACCCTGCCACGCTCGCCCTGCTGTGCGCAGCCTGCGAGACGCGCGAGGACATCCTCGCCTCGGTGTACCACGAGATCAGCCACATCGCCTTCGACACGTTCCTGAGCCTCGGCAACGAGGACATCGAGGCCGCGCTGCACATGATCGAGCAGTATGCTCCCGAGTGGTACTTCAAGGCCGTGACCGATCGCATGCGGATCGCCAAGTACCGCGTCCAGATCAAGGACTTCCTCATGTTGGCGCACGTCGTCAACCCGTACTTCAAGGGTCTGCTCAACGGCCTGGAGGACACGCGCATCAACGAGCGCATGGCCCAGGCGCGTCCGGGTACCCGCATCATGCAGCAGGCCAAGATCTACAAGGTCGCTGTCAACGGTGTCGAGCACAAGGACTGGACCGGGGCTGCCAAGTACGTGCGGTGGTCGGAGTACGACCTCAACATGCAGGCGTCGATCGGTCTGTTCTGCCTGTCGTCCGGCTACAAGATCGACGGCTGGTTCGGCGAGAAGGTCGAGAAGGCTCTCCACGATGAGCAGATCATCAGCCTGTGCAAGGACGTGCGCGTCCTGCCCACGGCCAAGCAGGTGTTCGGTCGTGGGTTCGAGATCTTCATGCGTATGCGTGAGTTCGGATTCTTCATCACCACGGACGAGGAGCTTCCGCCCCCGCCCGAGCCGGAGATCGAGCCGGAGCCTGAGTCGGAGCCTGAGGAGGCCCAGAGTGACGAGTCCGGAGAGTCCAGCGAGTCCGACGGATCTGAGGAGTCAGATCAGGACGATGCTGAAGGCTCCGAGTCCGACACCGGAGGAGCTGACAGCGGAGAGGACGCAGGCTCTGCTGACGGAGATGATCCGTCTGGCGACACCAGTGATGACGCAGATGCAGAATCTGCTGAGTCGGCTGGTGGAGATGGTGGGGAACAAGACTCCGGGAGCCCATCAGGTGACGCCGACTCCGGAGGAGAAGGCGACGCTGACGAAGCTGGCGGAACGGACGGATCAGACGAAGCATCATCTGGAACGGACGCTGCTGGACCTGGCGGTGACGATTCACGCGGAGAAGACGAGTCACCCGCCGGGACCGACTCCCCCGAAGCTTCCGATGACTCAGTGGAAGCAGAAGGAGGAGAAGCGCCCGATTCAGATGGGGGCGCTGACGAGTCCGGCGAAGGAGACGATGCCGGAACCGACAGTGGATCGGCTGACTCTGCTAGCGGCTCTGGAGAAGCTGGCGAACCCGGAGGTGACAGTTCCTCCGGCACCACCGGGAGTGAAGCTGCAGACGGCGACGGGTCCGGGGGGGACTCAGTGGCAGGCGGTGGGGACGCTGACCAGCCTGGCGGGGACGATCTCGGTGGACCCGGCCACACTGGCGGGGACGACGAGGATGACGCCTCCGAGCAACCATACGCCGATGGGCAGGGCGATCGACGTGAACATGACGCCGACGCCTCCGAAGACGCCTCTGGATCGGGTCAGGGAGAAGCAGAAGAACTTCCTGGCAGCGACGAATCCGGGGACTCCTCCGAATCTGACTCCAGTGGGAGTGGACACGGCGACGGGTCGGCTGATGGGGATGGACCCGAGAACGGGGAAGGTTCATCCGATGAGGACACCGACTCCGGTGACATCGGAGCCTCCGGAGACTCCGATGGAGGAGCAGATTCGTCTGATGCAGACGTACCTGAAGGCGACGGGGGCAGCGAAGCCCAGGGACCCTCAGGTGAAGATGCCGGAACCGAAGCCGGTTCTGACCCCGGAGCCGACACCAGCGGAACCGACCGAGGCGAGCCTTCACGAGGTGAAGCGGGAGCTGAGGAGGCTGGGGAAGGGCTGGGCGACGGAGGAGCAGATCAAGAAGGCGGCGACGCTGCTGGACAAGGCGAAGGGTCGGAGCAGGCCGACGTAGACCCGCTCGACTACCAGCCCGACGAGGCGCTCGACGGTACGGATGGGCCTGGCACCGACATGGTGCCGCCCACCATCGACTCGAACACCTACATCGAGCTGGTGGACATGGGTCTACACGACGAGCACGACGAGCACGACGAGCTGACCCACGCCGAAGAGGTCGAACTGGAAAGCGCGATCGTCCAGGGCGTCTACTTCACGAAGCCGTCAGTCCACATCACGGGTCTGCACGTGTGGCGGTATGCCGATCGGGATGCCGATGCAGGCAAACGCCCCTGGCACGCCTGGGGCGGCGCGTGGTTGGGAGTCTACGGCAAGCAGGGCAAGGCTGAGATCGAGCCGGTTGGCGAAATGGTTCTCGGTCCGGCGCTGATGAAGCTGCGCGTCGCGTTCTCGGACAACCGGCGGACTCAGCGCAACCGCAACCAGCGCGCTGGCAGGATCGACACTCGGGCGCTCGGCAAGCGTGCCTGGGGTAACGACGATCGTCTCTTTGGCCGGAAGGTGGTTCCGGGCAAGAAGGACTACTTCGTCGTGATCGGCCTGGACATCTCAGGTTCCACGGTGGGCGTCAACCTCAAGATGATCAAGGAGGCGGCCCTCGCGCAGGCTGAACTGTGTGATCGGCTCGGCGTCAAGTTCGCCGTGTACGCCCACACCGGCAGCCCGCTCAACAGCGACAAGGTGGACACGCGTTACGTGGACATCTACGAGATCAAGTCGGCCGACCAGATGTGGGACAACACCACGCGGGCCGCGCTGGCTGAGATCGGTCCGTCGTCGGCCAACCTCGACGGGCACACGCTGGAGTTCTACCGCAAGGTCGCCGACTCGGAGAAGGCCACCAACAAGGTGATCCTCTACTACACCGACGGTGCGATGCCCCTCGAGAACTACAACGAGGAGCTGGAAATCCTCCAGCGGGAGATCGCCCTGATTCGTCAGAAGAAGATCACGCTCCTAGGAGTTGGGGTCAGGACTGACAGCCCGACCAAGCACGGTCTGGACACCGTCCAGATCAACGACCCCTCGGAGGTTGGCAAGGTTGTGGCTCATCTTGAGAGGGTGCTCATTCCGTGAGGTCGCGAGTAGCAAAGATCGCTGCCTGGAAGGCCGATAGCACGTTATCCACCGAGTCACCGAGTAGGGTGGCCGGTTCGGAAACGGGGTGATACCGTCACGGGCAAGGGCGCGTCACCCGCTGCCCCACACGACTACGGAGGTACATGCCATGACCGAGGCAACGCAGGAGCGAGTGGACGCCAGCACCCTGGAGGGGCTGACCGACAAGCGCGTCAGCCTGACCTTCGTCCGCGAGGGCGAGACGGTGACCCTGGAGGGTCGCGTCGAGATGGGCGCGGCGATCGGTGTCATGTTCAAGGAGAAGGGCAAGAGCAACGTCCAGCTCATCGAGGCGGGCAACATCATCGCCGCCTCGCCGCTGGCCGTGCGCGAGCCGAAGGTCACGGTCAAGACCCTCCAGCCGGTCGCGGACGGTCGGGTGCGCCAGCACCTGGCCGACCGCCACGGTGCTACCCTGGAGCAGGTCAACGGCATGACCGAGGCAGCGGCCAAGGAGCTGCACGACGGCATCGACCACAGCGGTCTGGCCCACAAGCACGAGGTGCCGCAGGCAGCCGCCGAGGCGGGTGCGACCGGCAACGAGCCGATCGCGGACGTCTCGGACGTCGAGGGTGCCGAGCCGGAGGCCGAGTACGAGGACGACGACACCTTCGTCGCCTGAGACCTGTCGGGGCGGTAGCCGCGACGATGCCCGCCTGCGAAATCGAGGGGACGGTACACTAGCCCCTGGTGGGAAGGCTGCTAGGACTCACCCTCCGGCCACGGCAGCCTGTAGACCATCGGGCATAGGTGCTTACGGACCCGAAGCCGCCTCGACAGCTACATTCCCCCGTCAGCTGACCGGGGGAAGTTGATCCGCAAGGCCTGGAAAACCTAGCGGTGAGACAACCCAGCCGCCTGTGCACTGCAATCCCGTGGGGAAGACGGGTGTGCACAGGCGGCTGGTCCTCTACCCATGACTGGACACTGGAGGTCCATGATGCTGATGTGTGAAGACTGTTACCACTCCGAAGACGAGCACATGGCCGAGGGGGAGGTCAAGTCCGGTGCGCGACCCTGCTTCCATGTCGAGCGCACCCCTGGCGGACGAGGTATCCAGAGCGTCTGTGCGTGCAAAAAGTTCATCTCGCGTGAGAACAACTTCAAGAAGTGCGTGGTCGATGCCCTCAATGAGTACGACGAGGAGCTTGACGAGACGGGCGCACACATCGTGGCCGAAATGGCCTGGGGTAAGTTCCTGGGCTACTCGGAGGAGACCGTCGAGGAGAACGTTCGCCGCATTCTGAGCGGACAGATTAAGAGGATCGAGTGACAGTCACCGAACGCCCCGCAGGCGAGTTCGACAAGATCCTCTGGCATCGGAACAACCGGTGCACACGTGAGCAGCTGTTTCCGTGGCGCGCCGAGCACGAGGTCGGTCACTGCAACTGGGGCAGCGTCTTCTACACGCGTGCCGAGGCCGAGCACGCCCTCGCCACCCATCAGTGCAAGCAGACGTACCAGAGGATGAACGGCATGAGCATCGCGGAGCAGTACTGGGTCGAACTCGACCGGGTGATCGACAAGATCAAGAAGGGGGGGCGCAACGCCGACCCCGAGGCTTACCACAAGCTTCAGGGCCGTGCTGGTGGCCTCGCCTACTGCATCGTCAAGGCGTGCGAGCCGTACTACGACGCCGAGGTGGATGTCTCCAAGGAGGCGCTGCGCCGCTGGAAAATGCGCAACGGCAAGATGGACTGGGAGCCGACGCCGGGTTACCAGTACAACCCGCAGCCCGCACACGAGCATGCTCGTGCTACCCTCGGGCACGACGCACCGGCCACGTACACGCAGCCGCACAATCGGGGGACTGCTCCAGTCGCGGCCCCGGTGTCCGGTCGCCGTAGGCGGGCCGGTGCCGCTACGCCCGTCGAGAAGCAGCTGAGCGAACTGGAAAAGGAGACGATCCGCAAGACAGGCGGCGCGTTCCCCTCGGCCGACTTGGCGAAGATGTACGGCGTTTCGGAAGCGACCATCAGGAGCCTGATCACGTAGAGTGACGGCTAGGGATTACCGCGTGATGTGGTATGCTACACCTAGCGTCACGCGGTGCGGCGTGTCGGGCCAGTGCGGAGGCTCTTTTGGCTAGGAAGCCTGTTTTTGACGACTGCATGTTGTGCGGGGAATGCCCGTGCACATGCAAGCGGCCACCCAAGAAGGTAGCGGCAAAGAAGCCCCCCAAGAAGGCGGCAACGCCCGTTCCTGCCGTGGCCGAGGCTCCGGAGGTTGCTCCCCCGGTCACTCCTGTAACTCCGACGGTCACCCCGACACCCCCCGCGCCCCGCCCGGACCCCAGGGCGGCGATGCGGGCCGCTGCTGCGCGTGGTCGGGCCGTCACTCCGAGCGCACAGACGGCCCCGGCTGCCGCCAGCCACGTGACTGACACGGTGATGGAGGATGCGATCAGAGCACTCGCTCCGATCCTGCATCACGTCGAGAAGGTCGCTCACCGGCACGTGCTGGCTGCCAACAAGGCCAGCGCCGAGCGCGCTGCGGCCTGGCGTGAGCGACGACGGCAGGTAGTTCAGTAAGTGTTCTACTGCTGGACCTGTTGGCACACACATCTGACTCGCGGCGGTTGTCCACGCTGCCCTTGCGGAATGAGGCACTATGAGCATTCGGGACGAGTTGAGGGCCGCCTGGCGGCGCGCTCAAGAAACGCCGCCGCGATCCAGGCCGACGGTGGTGAACCCCAAGCCAGAACGCCGTCCTCTGCATGAGGGCGACGTGGACGGCTGGTTGGCGGCTGCAGCCGAGCGCGAGCCTCCGCGCAAGCGCGACCGGGACACGCTGCGCAACTACCTGATGGCCAAGAACCCCCGACGCTGGAGAGCACTTCAGCGCCACCTGCGATGGGCGGAGGATGAGATGCTGACCCTGGGCATCAACCCGGAAGATGTCCGGTGGCTGCTGTGACCCCAGCGGAATCTGCCAACCTCCAGGCGCGGTACGACGAGAGCGCCCCCGGTCCGTACTGCCTGAGTCACCGTTCGGTGTTCTGCGAGCACGCGATCGAGTCGATCGAGGCTCGTACGGACGCCAACATGATCCGTGAGATCATCGGCAAGTCGATCCGCCCCGGCACCATCAGCGGTGAGGAGTTCTCGATCTCCTTTCCGATCTACCCGGACCTGTGCGTGTGGGAGGTTCTGACCTACCGGGCCATGTTCCACGAGCAGCTCGGCCCGGTAGCGGAGCTAGCGTCGGAGAGGGTCCACGATCGCCACATGGGAGTCCAGCGGATCATGCTGGGCGAAAGCGCGGGCGACCTCGCCTTCTCGCTGCGTCAGAACTTCGAGGACGACGAGACGGTCATGGCGAACATCGAGGCCCTGAAGCGGGCACCGACCATGGTCGGACAGTCCACTGGTGTCCCGCGCTGCACCGCGTCGGGTCACAGCATGAAGTACCAGAAGATCATCAACGAGGTGCTCAACCCTCGCGCCCTCCGTGACAACTGGGACGGTCTGCGCGAATCGGTCTTCGGGATGATGTGGACCTTCCACTACCACCGCCAGTGCGTGTTCTGCTGGACGAAGCGGAACCTCTCCGACGCGATCCGCGTCGCGCCAGACTCCCCGGTGGATGCACCGACCGACACGGGCTTTGACGATCTAGTACCGTCATCGACACCGCGCCGCTCCGGTGCGGGTCCGTCCAAGTACTGATACACCGACAAGAACGGGGGACGGCTAAGTTATGGCCGCAGGAACTCGCTACACCAAGACCTACAGCTGCACGCGCTGCGAGAAGGAGGTCGAGCACCGCGACAAGCTGACCGTCAAGAAGGTCAGCTTTCACGGGATGGGCGCTCGCGCCCGCACCTACAAGTCCCGCGTGATCGCGTGGCTGTGCCCCGAGTGCCTCAAGAACGACCCGGACTGGCAGCGGGACGCCTACACCGATCCCGCCGAGTCCGATGCCAGCGTCGCGGCAGGTCCCACGCCGGGACAGCTGGCGATCCCGACCACCTGAGATGCCGAGGCCAGGGCGCAACGGTCGGGAACCGACCCGCGTAAGATCAACCCGGCGCAACGCACCGGGGACGGTCACCGACGCACTGCAAGCATGGGTCCAGATCGGACCCAACGCGTTCCAGCTCTTCTTGCACGACGAAGATACGGAGGTGGACGGACCGGACGGTCCGAGGCCGATGAGCCTCGAGACTGGTCCCAACGTTCACATGATGATCCCCAACAAGAGGGTGGTCATCGACCTGACGTTCATGACCGGCGAGGAACTCGCCGCGCTCCGCAAGTTCTTCAACATGGCTCTGGACCTCGCAGAGCCCGTCGTCCTGCTAAGGGACAAGGAGGCACAAGATGCGTTCGACTCAGGTGACGACTCTTTCCACAGACTCCATCGAGCAGTTCCGAACCTCGTTGTCCGTCCGAGGGCGGAGCGAGCACACCGTGAAGTCGTACGTCTCGGACTTGAAGATGTTCTTGTCCGAGGCTGGACTTTCCTCCGTTCCTATCTCGGAACTGGAGGAGGCCGGGATGAAGTGGCTGACGGACCGGAGGGCGGAGCTGGCACCGAGGACGACGCAGCGGCGTCTGACTAGCCTCCGGGCGTTCGCCCGGTGGGCGGGTCAGGGCGGCATGTTCCTCGACTACAAGCCGCCGACGGCCCTCAAGCACATCCCCGACCCGCTGCCCGAGCGCATGCCCGGCGTCCACAAGCTCATCGAGACGGCGACCGACTGGCGTCTGAAGACGTTGGTCGGGCTGTGCGGCCTGGCCGGTCTGCGCATCAGCGAGGCGCTGTCCATGACGCGGGAGAACATCGACTTCCGCGAGAACCTCCTCGTCGTCCGAGGCAAGGGCGACAAGGAGCGGACGGTGCCCTTCGGTGAGCACCTCTCCGACATCCTCATGGAGGCTGTCATGCGGAGCATGGGCCAGCCCGTTCTGGTCGAGATGGGTGACCGGCTGGCCCGGCGCACCATCACCCGGCTCGGCAAGCGGGCGAAGCTCAAGAGGGAGATCGCTTCCCACCAGCTCCGTGCAACGTTCGCCACCCACCTGCTGGACGAGGGGGTGGACATCCGTACGATTCAGGAGTTGCTCGGCCACGCAAACGTGACGACGACTCAGGGGTACACGGCTGTCACCCTCAACAAGATGCGCGATGCCGTGAAGGGACTCTGACATGCCGTACAGAGCTTTGCGGGTGTTCGGTGACGGCGAAGAGGTCGTCACCGCCTCCCCCACGCAGGTCTGCGTGTGGAAGAACATGGCTACGGTCGGCATGACCGAGGGCCTCGTCGCCGGACCGTTCACCATGGAGTCCGGCATCAAGTCCAAGGAAGACCTCGTCGACTGGTACAGCGACTGGGTCCGTGACGGAAGGCAGGGTTTGTAATGCCCATCGACAACACCCCCGCGCCACCCATCCAGCTGACGGTCACCGAGCTGCGACTGCTTGTGAAGCTCGGCGAGCAGAACGACAGCAACGGTCAGTACGGCCAGCGTCTCGGAGGTCTGCGTACGCGCGTCAGCCTCATGGGCAAGCTCTACACCGCCCTCGACGAGGTCACCGGTGGCGCCGACGACTCCGAGGAGGAGGGTGAGAGCGATGCCGACCGCGCCTGAGCCCCGCTACGAGGCCACCATCAGCATCACGAGGACCATCGACAAGCCCGCCGAGATGAACTCTCGGGGCTACCCCGAGGGCGGCAAGCCCGCCCACACCGAGGTCAGGAACTTCGAAGTCCCCGCCGTTCGTGCGACTGACCTCGACCGCCTCCGCGAGAAGGTGAGCCAGTACATGGACATGGTCAGCGACGAGGACTTCGGAGACGTTCCCCGCGTCACCCGGGGTCAGTAGCGGTAGGCCCGGCGAAGGGGGAGCAGTCGAACAATGGCTGAGACAGCGATCAAGAAGACGTGGTCCGGGTTCTGCAACATGAAGCAGTGCGAGGGCACCCGGCCTCGCGGCCACAACGACATGCCGCTCAAGACGTGTCCGTTCTGGATGACGTGTCCATGCGATTGCCACGCCAAGATCACCGAGATGTGTGAAATGGCGGGCATCGAACGCACGGTGCAAGACAACCCCGAGTACATCGTGCCTCAGCGCACGTACTGGATGCCCTCGGATGAACCCGACTTCGGACTTCCGGAACCGACCAAGGACTTGGCCGACGACGGTTCGGTCGCGCTCACCGAGCGCGAGGTCAAGGTGACTCCGACCGGGCGCACCCAGCGCGGCGGTCTGGAGTTCTGGGTGCAGCGCGAGTGCCTGGCGTGGCTGCTGGACAACGATGGGGAGGCGTGCACGCCGCGCTTCCTGAGTGAAGAGATCGGTCGGGTCGAGGCGATCAAGCCGCCGAGCCAGGGAGCAATCGCCGCCGTCTTCGGCCGGTGGGAGGATTACGGATACGCGGTGATCGAGAAGAAGCCGCAGCGGTTCGTCAGGCTCACCGAGCAGGGCGAGAAGATGGGCCTCGACTGGTGTCGGGCCAACTACAGGAAGGCGAAGGGCT
>JACCDS012519662.1_pt1 | contig 11395 bp, 13 predicted proteins | sample 7446441 | NCBI WGS metagenome assembly JACCDS01 (sample SAMN15323445, study PRJNA562643) | freshwater metagenome | isolation source: river surface water | place: USA:Blue River Watershed | collected 2017-08-17 | reverse complement strand
ACTCTCTCTGAGATTCATGCCTTCAGGTTTCTGACAGTTTACCAGGCCGCTGTTTGTAACGTCATTCTCGGTAATACACTGCATGACCGCGATATCAGAAATCGGCCTCACACCACACATTCTGCCATAACACTCAGAATCGATAGCTCACCTGCAAAGAGCCCTGGCTGTCACGGAAGACACCGCTGCCAGTCAGCTGCGTAAAAATGATGGCCCCCGTCAGGCTCTGCTCAAGGCGGCCCTCCATACCCGTTTCATCTCTGCGACGTTCCGCAAACCTTTCACACTATCACCTTCCCCGTTCATACGCACACCGGCCGTTTCTGTTTCTGTATTGTGCAGCCAGTTCATCTCGAAAAATGGCTGAAATTAGCGCACGGTATGCTGGTTCGTCTGACTTTTGCCGTTCAGGTAAGTTCTGAGCCCGAGCTGAGTTTTGCTGAAAGGGTTTTAATTTCACACGACCTGATACCCGGTTTCATTTCTAAGCATCGACCAGATTATTCTCGCGTTTTTGTTAGCGACCGCCATGGTCGTTTTTATTAATACCTCGCCGTTCCTTTAACTATTAACCCACTGATTCGTATGACCATTATTGCTATTTTTGGCAACCCTGACGACAGTGAGGATGTCAGCTCATATCTCACATCAGCCCGGTCCTCTTCTTTTAAACGGTAGCCGTCCAAGCACTCACCTTGGACCTGGACAGCATTAGACAACGCGACGATGCATTGACAGCTCACCTGGCAAAACTTCAAAACCGGCGCGGATTCGAACAACTTACGGCTTCGCTTATTGCACTGCAGGGATCACACAGTGTTGCCTCGTTTGATATCCATCACTTGAAACAGATTAACGACCAGCATGGCCATGACGTCGGAGATCTGGTTTTGGTGACATTATCCGGTTTACTGAAAAAGGGTTACCGTACGAAGGATATTATCAGCCGGTTCGGTGGTGAGAAATTTGTTATTTTTTTACCTAACACAACACTAGAAGAAGCCGTGTTTGTTTCTGACCGTATTCGCAAAAACATCGCTGACTGGCAGTTTCCCGTAGTCGGTAGGGTGACTGTATCAGCTGGCGCCTGCAGCCTGATGCACTGTTCCAATGATTTGCAAAAAGCCTTGTTGAAATCCGATGAACATTTAGACAATGCAAAAAATGGTGGCCGAAACAGGGTGATTGCCTCTCTGGATAAAGAGCAATCACCGCGAACAGTAAGAACCGGAAAAGGTGACAGCCTGATGAATTAAGAAAGGGCGTTTTTTAACGTCTAGGACAGTTAATGAATTCTTTCACACAAAAAAGTCGGATTGTTTCCTGCGAAAAAAAGCCAGGCATTCTCACCATAGGGTTTTATCTTTAACAATAATGTTGCATTAGTGATGGTGAAAAAATCTGGTAACCATTTTTTCTGGTCGCTAAGACTCATTGTCATTTGTGGAGAATTAATAATCATTTCTGAATTGAGATAATAGAATTCTTTATTCTTCCTGTATGAGAATGAAATTGTCTTATTCAGATATGTTTTTGATGCATCTTCGTTATAGACAATACCAGACAATGAAAGAAACCCTTTTTCATCATCAAGATTTTGAGTGATAAGCAAATCAAGACGGCTTTTCTGCCAGTAATACGAAACATCTGCGCGACATGAAATCGCTTTCTCTTCGTGCCTTGACAGGTAAACAAAAAAACATAGTGCAATTAGTGAAATTATCTTATTCATCATAGAAATTTTTTACAAAATAGTAGGATTGACAATTTGCTCTTACATTCGAGTTCAGAGGATGTTCACAGCGAAAATAAGATAGTCTGTCAGCATTTTTATAAGCCGTAAGGTAAACATAAGGTGTGCTTTTACAATCGATATCGAGTTTTTCAGCCATATTAGCCACATCCGATTTACTCATAAATGCATCATTTTTACTGAACAAAATACAATCTTTGTATTCAGTACTATAAGTAAAGGTTTCATCATTAGCACCCATCGACATCCGCAAATAAAAAAAATAATAAACAAAGATGCACACAAAAATAATTGGTATTAGTAATGCCAAATTTTTATATGATACATTCTTGAAATAAAAAAATTCATTTTCAATAAAATTCTGAAAGAAAAGTTTCCTATGTCTGTACTCATCCATTTTTTTCTTATCTAAGTCTGATTTCTCTCCGTCTGACACTTCATTACTATCTTTATTATGAACACTTTGTGGGGGCTCAGACTGATCAGTAAAAGAAATGGATGCTCCAATATTTTCTTTCATAATCGTTGTCTTTGGTGAAAGTAGGAAACCCTTCCTTGGCATGGTTCTAATGATATCCTCTTCATAGCCAATCTTAATTAGTGATCGCCTCAGCGTTGAAATGTTCTGATATATGGATGTGGATGCTGGTTCTGTCCCAAAACGTCGCCAAACATAGTCATAAAATTGCTGATGAGTGACTAACTCACCCACGTTTTCAATCAACAGCTCTAAGCTCATTGATGCTGATGCGCCTATAGATGTCTTTCGGCCTTTGTGGGAGATTGTTTTTTTGTCTGGTTCAAAAACTAGATATTTATTAAGGATAATTTTTCTGCTCAATGCCTTCTCCATCAATACTTAAAGAAATGATGAAATCTTATCTGTAGCATACATTCCATATGCTTCAGAGTTTTCAGTTAATCAACAGCTTAAAGCCGCAAGGTTCAAAAATCAATTATTAAATAACATTAAGTTTCGGTTTTAAAATATTATCTAATTTTCTACAGGGGTGATGATATGAATAGGTTTTTAATCTATATCATTGATTTTTAAGGATATATAAAATTAAGAGATTATTTTATATTTTCAGAGAAATTCAAAGGTGCATATATGTTTTTCCGGGGTGTAACATACACCGAAATTCATACCGTCTTAAGATGTATGTATTCAGCATTCTTCATTAAGCTGAATTTTAAGAGGTGTTGTCTGGTTGCATTCAGCACTAGTCAGCATATTTATATAAAGCTAACAACTCTATGGAGCACTAGCATGTTAAAAAGAACCGTTATTACCGGGATTATTGCCTTATCAACATTATCTGCCACTGGGGCTTTTGCTGCACAGTCAAACAGCATCCGATTCCAGGGTGAGGTTTCATCCCAGACCTGTAACATCAGCGTTAACGATTCTACTGCCGCTGCACCTGTTATTTTATTGCAGTCTGCAAAAATAAGCGATCTTGCTGCTACGGGTAATACTTCCACACCGACTACATTCAGTATGAAGTTGACAGGGTGTTCTGATCCAGGGAGTGTAGCGCAGGACATTAAAGTTCGTTTTTTATCAAATAATGTTGATGCAAATGGAAACCTCAAAAACATTGCTGCCACATCTCCGGCGGATAACGTAGCTATCCAGTTACTTGATCCTGACAAAAACGTCATCAATTTATCGTCAGGTGAGGCCACAGCAAAAGCATTTTCACTACAACCAGGTCAGACCAGTGGTGAGGCAGAATATACCGCACAGTATATCGCTACCGGTGCTGCAACAGCCGGTAATGTAGAAGCATCAGTTCAGTACGCAATTAATTATCTCTAATCACGTCGCCCCGCGAAAGCACGCGGGGCAGGAACTTATTATGAAAGTTATGTCATACCTGAAAAAGATCCTGTTTACATTATTCCTTGTCAGTAGTATGTCACAGGCAGCGGTTGTGATGAATGCTTCTAGAATTGTCATGGAGGGAACCCTTGAGAAAACCATTACTTTTGATAACACTAGTGAAAACCCTTTTATTGTCCAAATTGAACCTGATAATGCACGTAAACCAGACTTTATTGCTATACCGCCTATTTTTAAAATCAAAGAAAAAGGTGGACAGACAGTAAAAATAAGACTGTTATCTGCTACTTTGCCACAGGATAAAGAGTCTTTATTTTACCTTAATTTCACCCAAGTTCCAGGTCTGAAGAAAAGCGAAATTGATGACAGTCGTTTGAATATTATCGTCAAAAGCCGACTGAAAATTATCTACAGACCGAAATCTGTCAATGCGTTTTCTGATAAAGAACAACGTAACGTGTTCTATAGTTTTCATAATGGAATGTTAGCTGTCAGTAATAATAGCCCAAATGTTCTTTCCATCCGAGAAATCCAGAATGGAAAGCATATTATTGCAGAAAACCTGACTCTCAATCCAGGTGAAACTTTTTCAAAGGAGATTAAGGGAAGCACCCTCAGTGGTCCGCTTCATGCGGTTATGATTAGTGATTATGGTACGCCCGTTAATTTTCTGATCACCGATAAATAATTTACGATTTTAGTAAAAATGAATATCAGAATTTTACCTTTCATTCTTTCTTTTTATGCTTTTTATTCGCATGCCGGAGAATATGAATTCAGCCCTGCCATGCTCAGGGCAAGCGGACTGAGTGATGTTGCTGCATTGTCCGGGGACGAGACGTTTTATAAGCCAGGAAAGTATGATGTTTCTGTCTATGTGAATAATAAATTGTTTTCAAAAAAGACGCTGGATTTTGAAATGAAAAGTGAAGGACTGACACCGTTATTTACTGGTGATTTTATTAGCAGTTTACCGCTGAAACAAAAAACTGAAAATCTTGTTGATAAGAAAAAATATACCCTCAACTCCGTCCTGCCGGACACAAAGGTTGAGCCGGATCTTTCCGCACTGCGGGTGAACATTACGGTGCCTCAGTCTCTTATCCAACAGCGTCCAGATGACTATATCCCAGCGAGTGAGTTTGAGGAAGGCAGTAGCGTTTTATTTTCAAACTACACGATCAACCAGTATGAGTCACATAACGCGTATTCTGGCGGACTTAGTTCAACGTATCTCGGGCTGAGCAGCGGCTTAAATTTCGGAAAGTGGCAGTTCAGGCAACAGGGTAATTTCAACCGGAGTCACTATGGCTCCGGATGGAATTCCTCACGGTTTTATGTCAGACGTGGATTGCCGGCGCTGAGAAGTGAGCTTTCGCTGGGGCAACTCAGCACGGCCTCCAATACCTTCAGCGGACTCAGTTTCACAGGCTTAAGCTTCGAGACTGACAACCGCGTGTTACCTCCTTCAGTTGTTGCGTATGCTCCTACGGTAAAAGGAACGGCCCGTACAAACGCCAAAGTAGAGGTTTTTCAGAAAAAAAATAAGATTTATGAGACGACTGTGCCACCGGGTAACTTCAGTATTGATGATCTTGCACCGGCTTTTTACGGTGGCGACCTCAATGTCAGGGTGACAGAGAGTGACGGAAGCATCAAGGAATATTCAGTCCCCTACTCGACACTACCGGATTCCGTCCGGCCAGGGCGCCTTGACTACGCTTTTTCTGCGGGAAAAATTCGCGACTATGCCCGTTATAACCAGTTTTCTGAACTTTCACTGAAATACGGCGTGTCAAACACTGTCACGGCTAACAGCGGACTGCGTATTGGTAGTGGTTATCAGGCTGCCAGCGGTGGGGCCATTTACTCATCATGGATCGGTGCTTTGGGCGCCTCCACAACCTGGTCAAATACTAGATTGAAAAATGGCAGTGCCACGCAGGGGTGGATGGTGAATACCCAGTACAGTAAAACGCTGGGACCGACAGGTACCACAATCAGTTTTGCCGGCTACCGGTATTCCACCAAAGGCTACAGGGATCTTCAGGATATTGTTGCACTGAATAATCTAAATAACCCCCTATCTTCTATGGAAGGCGGCACCTTCATGCAAAAAAACCGGCTGCAGGTCAATATAAGTCAGCCGCTGGGTGAACTGGGAAGCATTTATGTTTCGGGATCCTCGCAAAATTATTATGACGGACGAAACAAAGACACCTCCTATCAGGTGGGATACAACACGGCACTGCCTTACGGGATCCACATGGACTTCAGCATTTCTAGGCAGTACCGTACGCGGGTGTCAGATGGGCAGAGATGGGGGATATCTGGCGATAGCCGTCACAAGGAATATTACAAGGATACCCAGTTTGCCCTGAATTTTTCCGTGCCTCTTGGCCGCGATACCCATAATACCACGTTGTCTGCTTCATACATCAACAGCAATAGTGAGCGCAACTACCAGGCTTCTCTGTCTGGAAGCGCAGGAAGAGATAACGATACCCAGTGGGGCGTCAATTACAGCCAGGATAATACGGGAAGCACTGCGGGGCTTAATCTGGCAACCATTATGCCAAAAGCTAACGTAAGCGGAACGGTTTCAAAATCACCGGGAAGCTGGCAGGCATCTGGCTCGCTCAATGGTGCTGTCGCGGTTCATCGTGGCGGTATCACCCTTGGTCATACAGTAAGCGACACGTTTGCCATCGTTGAGGCCAAAGGCGCTGAAGGTGCCAAGGTGCTTAATGGTCAGAATATCAAAATCGACAGTTTAGGTTACGCCATCATCCCTTCACTAATGCCGTACCGACGTAATAGTATCAACCTGGATACGCCTGAAGGCGGATCGACTGATGTCGATATTATCGACAGCCAGCATGTTGTTACGCCCTATGCGGGTTCAGTCAACCGTGTCGTCTTCAGAACTCGTCAGGGAATACCAGTCATGATGCAATTGAAGCGTCGGGATGGCAGTTATGTTCCCCTTGGCTCGGATATCTTTGATTCCAGCGGCAACACTATAGCGACGGTAAGTCAGGCGGGTAACACCTACCTTCGGCTGGAAAACCGGGAAGCACTGAGCGCGCGCTGGGGCAGCGCACCTGAACAACAGTGCGCCATCCGGTACGCACCTGTGAATCCTGAGTCCACAAAGGCGCTTAATTATGTTAGTGCAGTCTGTAAATAAGGCCTTAAACATGAAAAATCATGCTGCTGTTTTCTCTCTGTTGATGCTGACGTTCTTTACTTCATCAGCCTTTGGCAAATGTACGCCTCAAAGTAATATTGGTACGCCTGGCGATGACCGGAGCGGTGGAGTTCCACTGATTTTTGGCTCCATAAAACTTCAACCCACCGAGTTTATGCCGACCGGTCTTATAGGCGTCACGCATGTCAGTGTGGGCCTGGCCCAGGCCTTTCAGACCAGACAGGGGCCGGATACCTTGCTATATACCTGCGATCTTGCCGACGAGGGACAGACTTATGAGGTTTTCGCCACAAACGGAGACAGCAACGTGGGCGGTAACATCAGCGCGGGTGATGGTGTCTATCAAACTTATTTTCCTTATATTGGCATCAGGCTTATCCGTGATGCTGACGGTAAAGTCTTTTCAAGATACTGGCAGAGTTCACCTATTCATGGGCACAGAGAAGGTAACAAACTCAAGTTTTATGCCCGCGACTTCAGCAGTGTGACCGCAGAAATTTACCGTCTGCCTGCCACACTGCGGGATGGTGATCCGGTTGCGCATTGGGGATGCTCCGGCCCCGCCGATGACATTGCCACCGGGATTGGCTATACGTGTCCTCAGCCAAATGCTTATACGGTTTTTGTCGGCCCGGGCTGGAATGATAACCGCAACATCAAACCTGGTACTGACAGTAATACCAACTGGGGTGGCTTCAGTAACAAGAACTGGATTGGTTTTGGCATGCAGTACTCGTCTGCTAATACTTTTATGCAAACGTTATGGGGATGCCGGGTTTTGAGCTATACCAATCCTGTTATCCTTCCTAAGGTAACCTTGAGGGAGTTAGCCTCCGGTTTTGAGGATAAAGGCATTAACTTTGATGTAACGTACCGGTGTGGGGGACCATTAGTTAATTCATTATTTATCAATAAAAAAGCAGGAGTGGGCCCGGATAAAGTTTCGGTTGCGTTCGTCACTACCCATCCTCTCCTCGGTTCTGGGAAATGGTCGCGTTACACGCTTTCGGATAACTATGGGCAGAACGGTTACGCCTCAAATGTCGGCATAGGCGTGTCTGTTAACGGTAAGGCGGTCGGATTTATAACTAACGCTTATACAGATGATTACACAAGCGGCTGGTTTTCTTTAGTCGATGGTGAAGTATCTCGTTCAAATAACAGCAGCTCACAAGTGGACATCAAGTCACAGTATTTCGCCTATTATGGCGTCATTGACCCGTCTAAACCCGTCACTCCCGGGAAGGTTGACTCGACGGCGTATATTGTCGTGAGGTACTGGTAATGCGTTTTTTAATTAATTATGTGGTTCTGAATTTATTTTTTGCTTCTCTGAGCGTTCAGGCAGTGGTTATGCCGCTGCAGGACAGGGTGTTGTTCCGCGCTACAGACAGCGAGAAGCGTCTACTCATCGTAAACAATGACAGCAATGCTCCTGTACTACTCCAGAGCTGGGTTGATGACGGACATTCAGACGATATCAGTAAGGAGAAAAACTTTCCCTTCGCCGTGATCCCAGCTGTTGTCAGAATGACGCCAGGGAAAATAATAAACCTGAAGATACTGCCTACTGAAAAAGTGCATGGCTTACCTGAAAATCGTGAGTCCTTATTTTGGGTGAACCTTTATGAAATTCCTGGTGTGAAGAGGACTCCGCAGTTAGAGAATGCAAACAAAATGGAGATCGGTTTAAAAACGCAACTTAAGATTATTTATCGCCCGTTCAAAAAAAAAATGGATGTTATTAATATTGGCGAAGGGCTGGAGATAAGACTGTCAGGCAGCAGGCATTCACTGGAGCTGGATAACCCCTCGCCATATTACGTGACTCCGGTTTCGATAAAAATTAAGTCATCTTCAGGTGATCATGCCTTAAAACTTGGTATGGACCGAATGATCGCGCCTTTCAGCCTTAAGCATTTTAATATTCCTGAGGTTATAAACAGCACAAGCATCGCGGTGGAATACACGCTGGTCGATGATGCAGGAAAAGACGCCACTTTTACTAAGTTTCTGAATTAACACATGCATTAAATACCTCATTTTTAACTGGCAGATTAATTCTGCCATCATTTTTCAAGAGTTATCTCATTCATTAATGATTAATGGAGGAACTGTGACTTTCATGGATAACACCCAGCGCTGCCTGTCATTCACAGAGAATGAAGTTGCCGTCACCTGGTTTTTTATGACCGGCATGACCATGAGGCAGATATCCGAATGGTCAGGAATACCTGAGAAATCTGTCAGCTATTATAAAAGGAGGGTGATGAAGAAAATTGGCGTGAAAAATAATAATGAATTTATCGTATGGTTTTTAGAGAACAGAGAGAATTATCAGGACAGCAGAGCGGAATTCAGCATCCTGCGTCGTAAATCGCCTGCATCTAAAATTTGATAAAAATTAATCAATAAAGGAATTCATGTTTTGTTTGTTAATAAATGGAGTAAATTACTATTCATTTGCTTGATTTGTTTTACCGCTCTTTCCGGTTGCAGTACGGAAAAGTCTCAACGCGCAAAAGGAAACAGTTATTTTCTGAATACTTCCTATTCATCAGCTGCCCAGAATGAACGAATACGTTTTCTTATATTTCACTACACGGCGGTTGATGATGCTACATCACTGAAATTGCTTACCGGTGACAACGTTAGTGCTCACTATCTGGTCTCTGATCAAATTGATACGCGCTCAGGAAAACCCATCGTTTACCGGCTTGTCAGTGAAAACAAGCGGGCATGGCATGCTGGTCTGAGTAACTGGAACGGACGGATTAACCTGAATGACTCTTCTGTCGGCATAGAAATCGTCAATCCCGGGTTTACGGAAGATATGCTGGGGCAGAAAACTTGGTTCCCTTTCCAGCAACAGCAGGTCAATGTCCTGGCTGCGCTGGCTAAAGAGATTATCCAGCGCTACAACATCACGCCGGATAACGTCCTTGGTCACAGTGATATCGCGCCGCTGCGAAAACAGGATCCCGGGAAACTTTTCCCGTGGAAGGCGCTGGCCGCTCAGGGCATAGGCGCCAGGCCTGATCCGCAGAGGGTGGAGAAATATCTGGCCAACCGTTCGCCAGACGCACTTGCAGATGTCCTTAGTATCCAGACCATGCTTAAGCGCTACGGTTATGATCAGATTCCCTTGAGTGGTTTTCTAGATGAGGATACCAGGAAAATCATCAGCGCATTTCAGATGCATTTCAGGCCGAAAAAAATCGACGGCACACCGGATGCTGAAACTGAGGCCATTGCACAGGCTCTTAATGAGCAGTACCGCCCTGCCACGCTATGAAATGACGTCGTTTTCAATATCCTCAGGACAGGACATTAAATCCTGTCCTTGCTTTCCTAAAAGTGTTTGCTGGGAAACGTGAGCGCCATTATGAGTTAATTTTATATAAATTACAGTCAGTTAAGTCTTTCTGGACACTCTTACCAGTGACACTCTTCGACAGTCTTAATCTATTCGGATGAAAGATCTGTCAGCCAACTGTTTCCTGAAGAGGGCTAATGAATCAGTCAGATAAATTAGGTCGTGCAGGGCGTTTCTTTCGCATCAGTGAAGTGAGGCATTTACTGAGAATACGGGGTTTCAGAGCTCAGAGAGAGGTTTTGCTGCTTGTCAATCTGTCCAACGATAAGCCAGCTTCAGAAGCTGAAGACATTAGAACTGATAATCCGTCAGAACAGGATGATTCAGTGGGCTGAAAAAGTGTATGGTCTACGCACTCTCTTTCAGCATCGGGGCAAGAATCCCTGACAAATTTTAAATGGTATGCGACTCGTGGGGCTGACAAAATGTGTTCGTGTTAATACAAAATGTAACCTTACAATCTGACCATTTCCTGATGCTTGGATTCACTCAACAAATTTCCAGACGTGTGCCGGCACGCGATCAAACAGCTTACCCACAGTCAGTTCTGCTTTACGGTAATCGTATGCTGAAGTCATCACATAATCTTCTTTTGGATCGCCTTCGTATTTCAGGTGTTCGTATACGGTCTCCAGCGTGTCCATCGAACGGCAGCGCCTGAAGTTCATCAACCAGTCTGTTTTTGTCATAATTTGCCTTAAATAAGTGAGCGCCAATGACATGCGACTTGCCATAAACAAAAAGAAATTTGCTGAGTGAAAAAACTGCAACGTTTAAAATGATTCGTAATGTGGACAAACGAGAACGGGCCTGTGTTTTAAAGTCCTGTAAGCGCTTGTCTAATCCCGTGACCTGCTCCCCGTTGATTAACACACCGCGATGTCAGTAATGTCTTCATAAGCCACATGAGGACATCCCCATGAAGAAGCGTTTTTCCGACGAACAGATCATCAGTATTCTCCGCGAGGCTGAAGCCGGAGTTTCTGCCCGTGAGCTCTGCCGCAAGCACGCCATTTCCGACGCCACCTTTTACACCTGGCGCAAGAAGTTTGGTGGCATGGAAGTTCCTGAGGTGAAGCGGCTTAAATCTCTTGAAGAGGAGAACGCCCGCCTCAAGAAGCTGCTTGCCGAAGCCATGCTGGATAAGGAGGCACTTCAGGTGGCTCTGGGGCGAAAGTACTGACGACAGACCAGAAGCGGGAAGCCGTT
>JACCDS010702772.1_pt1 | contig 11396 bp, 10 predicted proteins | sample 7446441 | NCBI WGS metagenome assembly JACCDS01 (sample SAMN15323445, study PRJNA562643) | freshwater metagenome | isolation source: river surface water | place: USA:Blue River Watershed | collected 2017-08-17 | reverse complement strand
GGGAGCGCCACGATGTCCGCCCAACAGGTTTCGATCGTGCTGACCTTCACCCACGAGGATCAGGCATGGATCCGTCGCAACGACGTGCGGGTGCCGCGCTTCTGGGACGGCCACGCCACGCAGCCGCTGTGCGGCGACGTGCTGCGCATCGGCGGGCGCCAGTTCGAGGTCACCGCGCGGGTCTGGGAGAACGACACCCAGGGTCCGCGCCTGCGGCTCTACCTGAGCTCGGGTCACGCCGACAGCGACACCAACTTCCAGAGCCTGGGCTGAGGCTCACGGCCATGCACGCCCGGCTGCAGCCGCTGTGGCGGCCGCTGCTGCCGGGTCTGGCGCTGGCCCTGCTGGCGTCGGCCCTGCTGCTGATGCGCGACCGCGCGGTGCAGCGCGAGGCCTTCGAGACCCAGGCCCGCATCGCCCACCGGCTGCTGAGCCAGCAGGCGGTGCAGCACGAGGCCATCCTGGCCACGCTGGTGCTGCTGCAGCCCGGCGGCGTCGCGACGCCGTCGACCACCGGGCTGCCGATCCAGGGCCTTGCCAGTCTGTCGGGCCTGTCGGGCGTCTACCCGCAGATCCTGTCGGTCGACCGCCGTGCCCCCGGTCAGACCTGGGCCGATCCGGCCTGGACCGAGGCCGAGACCCGCGCCCGTTTCAGCGGCCATGCGGAGCCGGTCGCCCCGACGGCCGACAGCTTCAGCCGGGCCGGCCAGCTGCGCATCGTCCAGCCCGGCAACCCCGACAGCTACGCGCTGCAGATCGATCTGGCGCGCATGGTCCCGCGCGCCGAATGGCCCGAGCGGGTCGGCGACGACCCGGACGCGCCGCCGCTGCGCATGGCGCTGCAGGTCGACGGCGGACCGGCCTGGGCGCTGCCGGTGCGCGACGGGTCGGCGCAACCGCCCGCCGTCGGCGGCTGGTCGTTCGAGTTCCGCAAGCACCTCGCCGCCGCCAGCCAGCCCTTCGACCTGGTGGTGCGCTGGGACAGCGGCTGGTCCGGCTGGCCCTGGGGCGCCCTGCTGGCGGCCTGGCTGCTGAGCCTGGGCGGCGCCTTCGGCCTGTGGAAGCTGCGCCGCGACTGGCAGGCCCAGGCCGAGCGCCAGCGCCGCGCCGAGGCGCAGCTGCGCTTTGGCCAGGTCGCCCGCCTGAATGCGCTGGGCGAGCTGGCTGCGGGCATCGCCCATGAGCTCAACCAGCCGCTGACCGCCGTGCTGGCCAGCACGCAGGCGGCCGGCCGGCTGCTGGCCGAGGACCCGCCCGAGCTGGACGACGCCCGCGGCGCGATGCAGCAGGCGGTGCGCCAGGCGCGTCGCGCCAGCGAGGTGCTGCAGCGTCTGCGCGCGCTGGTCCGCCCGGGCAGCGAGGCGCCCGCGCCCGACGAGAGCGCCGCCGTCGCGCTGGCCCCGGCCGTGCGGCACGCGCTGGACCTGCTGGCCGCCGACCTGGAGCGGCTGGCCGTGCAGCCCGCGCTGGACCTGCCCGAGACGCTGGCGGTGCAGGCCGATGCGGTCACGCTCGAACAGATCCTGCACAACCTGCTGAGCAACGCCCTGCAGGCGCTGACGAAGGTGCCGACGGCCGAGCGGCGGCTGACGATCGACGCCCACGCACGCGGGCCCGATGCGGTCGAGCTGCGGATCACCGATCAGGGCCTGGGCGTGCCCGAGGCGCAGCGCGCGCAGCTCTTCGAGCCCTTCTTCACGACCCGCGACGGCGGCCTGGGCCTGGGCCTGAGCCTGTGCGAGACGCTCGCCGCCAGCGCCGGCGGCAGCCTGCATTTCGAGCCGGCCGAGCCGCGTGGCGCGGTCTTCGTGCTGCGCCTGCCGGCGGCGCTGACCGAGCCGGTGCGGCGCTCGATGACGTCCTGAGACCTGACCATGCCCGACGCCCCCAGCACCACCCCGCTGATCCACCTGGTCGACGACGACGAGGCGGTGCGCGACAGCCTCGCCCTGCTGATCGGCACGGTCGGGCTGCGGGTGCGCACCTGGGCCGATCCACTCGTGTTCATCGGCCAGTTCGACCGCGACGCGATCGGCGCGATCGTGCTGGACGTGCGCATGCCCGGCCTGGGCGGACTGGCGCTGCTGGACCGGCTGCGCGCCGAGGGCGTCGACCAGCCGGTGGTGATGCTGACCGGCCACGGCACGGTCGAGCTGTGCCGGCGCGCCTTCAAGTCCGGCGCGGCCGAGTTCCTGGAAAAGCCGGTCGACGACGAGCTGCTGATCGAGACGCTGCAGCAGGCCGTGCGCAGCCACGTCCAGACCCGCCAGCGCCACCAGGCCGACCGCCAGGCCCGCGAGCGCTACGCCCAGCTGAGCGAGCGCGAGCGCGAGGTGCTCGGCCTGATCGTCGCCGGCCTGACCAACAAGGAAGCCGGCCGCGCCCTGAACCTCTCGCCCCGCACGGTGGAATCCCACCGCGCCAGCCTGTTCGCCAAGCTCGGCGCCGACTCGCTGGCCACGCTGATCCGCCAGTACGCCGCACTGGTCGACGAGGACCTCGCCCGCCCCCGGTAGGTGCCCCACCCGCCGGGCCTGCGCTGCGGCAGGTCTGCCCCCCGGTGCGCCACCTCCTCGGTAGGTCGGACTCCTTCAGAGTCCGACGGGCTGCCCCGCCCACGCCACGTTCCGTATATCTACGGACCCCCGCGCGTAGCCGGCCGAATGGTCGTCACGGCCCCCGATTCCTACAGTTCACCGCATGGCCTCACACCGAGAGCCACCCACCCGAACCTCAAGGAATCCGCCCCATGTCGACCCGCACCCTGACCGCCCGCACCCTGTTCACCGCCACGCTCGTCACCGGCTGCGCCACGCTGCTGGCCTTCGCCGCCCCGACGCCGGCCGAAGCCCGCAACGGCGGCAGCGTGCGCGTCGAACGCAACATGAGCCTCGCGCTGGCCAGCGACCTGGCCGCCTCGGCCGTCGCCAGCTGCCAGGCCGCCGGCTACGCGGTCACCGCCACGGTGGTCGACCGCGCCGGTGGCGTGCGCGCGGTCCAGCGCGCCGACAACGCCGGCCCGCACACCCTGGAGGCCAGCCGCCTGAAGGCCTACACCTCCGCCTCGGCCAAGAACACCACGCTGGCCATGATGCAGACCGCGCAGCAGAACCCGGCCGCCGCCAACCTGGTCCACATCCCCGGCTACCTGCTGCTGGGCGGTGGCGTGCCGGTCAAGTCGGGCGACGAGGTCATCGGCGCCATCGGCGTGGGCGGCGCCCCGGGCGGCCACCTCGACGAGCAGTGCGCCAAGGCCGCGATCGAGCAGGCGGCCGGGGACCTGAAGTGAGCGGCCAGCCTCGCCCTGTCGCGCGGGTGTTGATCGGCCATCTGGCGGGTCTGGTGGGTCTGGCGGGTCTGGCCTGTCTGGCCGTCCCCACCGCATCGGCCCAGGTGCCGCCGGATGCGGCCACCGTCAGCGCCTACGCCAGCCAGAGCGCGCTGCGCCTGCACGACGCAGCCCGGCGCGGTGACCTGGCCGCCCTCGATGCGCTGCTGTCGGGGCCGGATGCCGCCACGCTGCTCAAGGCCCGCGACGGCCACGGCCGCAGCGCCCTGCACGTGGCCGCGCACGCCGGCCAGCGCGCGGCGATCGAGCGCCTGGTGCGTGCGGGCATCGCGATCGACGCGCTGGAGAACGACCGCTACGACGCCGTCACCATCGCCGCCGTGGCCGACGACGAGGCCACGCTGCGCACGCTGCTGGCACTCGGCGCGAGCGCCCGCCAGGTCACCAGCCGCTACGACGGCACCGCGCTGATCGCTGCGGCGCACCTTGGCCACGACGGCGTGGTGCGCCAGCTCATCGCCGCGCGCGCGCCGCTGGACCATGTCAACAACCTGCACTGGACCGCGCTGATCGAGGCGGTCGTGCTGGGCGACGGCGGTGCGCGCCACCAGGCCACCGTGCGCGCGCTGCTCGATGCCGGCGCGCGCCGCGACCTGACCGACCGCGAGGGCCGCACGCCGCTGCAGCTCGCACGCCAGCGCGGCTACCGCGAGATCGAGGCGATGCTCTCTCGTTGAGTCTCTCGCGCTGAGTCTCTCGCGCCGAGTCTTTCGCGCTGAGACCCGCCGGTCGGCCAACCCCGCACCGCCACGGCCCGGCCTTGCCACGCCGGGTCGTGGCCGCAACACTTCGGGCCCGACCACCTGACCGGCCCCCAGGGTCTGCCGCGATGTACATCCCGCCCCATTTCGCCGTCACCGAGACCGCGCAGCTGCACCGCATCCTGCGCGAACACCCGCTGGCCACGCTGGTCGCGCCGGGCGAGGACGGCGGGCTCGACGCCGATCACCTGCCCTTCGAGTTCGACCCGGCCGCCGGCGCGCTGGGCACGCTGAGCGCGCACGTGGCGCGCGCCAACACGCTCTGGCAGCGCTGCCCCACGGGCACGCCGGTGCTGGCGATCTTTCGCGGCGCGCAGGCCTACATCTCGCCGAACTGGTACCCCAGCAAGCACGAGACCCACCGCCAGGTGCCGACCTGGAACTACGAGGTCGTGCACGCCCACGGCCGGCTGGTCGTGCGCGACGACGAACGCTTCGTGCGCGGCCTGGTCGCCCGCCTGACCCGCCAGCACGACGCGGCCGAGCCCCGGCCCTGGAAGATGAGCGACTCCGCGCCCGAGTGGATCGACGCCATGCTGCGCCAGATCGTGGGCATCCAGATCGAGATCACCTCGCTGGTGGGCAAGTCCAAGCTCAGCCAGAACAAGGACGCCCGCGACCGCCAGGGCGCCGCCGACACGCTGGCCGCACGCGGTCAGGACGGCGTGGCCAGCCGGATGCGCGAGCTGGGCTGAGCCTGCGCGGCCTCTGCCGCATCGCTGCCCCACCGGGCCAGCCAGCGCTCGTGCCACTGCGGCAGCCACGCCGGCAGCTCGCTCGCCGGCATCGGCCGGGCGATGCCGTAGCCCTGGGCGAGGTGGCAGCCCATCGTCAGCAGGGCCTGGCCGTGGGCGAGGGTCTCGACGCCTTCGGCGATCACCTCGCGGTCGAAGGCGCCGGCCAGCTCGATGACGCCGCGCACGATGGCGAGGTCCTCCGGGTCGTCGAGCATGTCGCTGACGAAGCTGCGGTCGATCTTGAGCGTGCGTGCGGGCAGCTTGCGCAGGTAGGTCAGCGATGAGTAGCCGGTGCCGAAGTCGTCGAGCGCGAAGTCCACGCCCAGCGTCATGCAGTGGCGCAGGATGTCGGCGGCCTGCTGCATGTCGGCGATGGCGGCGGTCTCCAGCACCTCGAGCTGGAAGTCCTTCGCATCGACGCCGGGGTGCCGCGCCAGCGCGTCGGCCAGCCGGTCGGCGAAGCTGGGCTGCAGCAGGTGGCGCGGGCTGATGTTGACGCTCACCGGCAGCAGCAGGCCGGCGGACTGCCACTGGACGATCTGCGCCAGCGCCGCGTCGATCACCCATTCGCCGATCAGCGGCTCCAGGTCCGAGCCCTGCAGCACCGGCAGGAACTCGCCCGGCGAGACCAGGCCGCGCTGCGGATGGCGCCAGCGGATCAGGCCCTCGGCGCCCGTCACCGTGCCGTCGCGCAGATCGACCTTGGGCTGCCAGTGCAGCTCGAACTCGCCGTCGCGCAGGGCCTCGCGCAGCCGGTGGAGCTGCTCGCGGCGCTGCTGGGCGATGCGGTCGACCTCGGGGTCGAACAGCTGGAAGCGGTTCTTGCCCGCCTGCTTGGCCAGGTACATGGTCTGGTCGGCATGGCGCAGCAGCGTGTCGGGGTCGCCGTCGTCGTTGGGGAACAGGCTCACGCCGATGCTGGCCGACAGGCTCAGCAGCTGCCCGTCGGCCTGCACCGGCTGGCGCGCGGCGTGCAGCACACGTTCGAGGATCTGGGAGGTCTCCTTGATCGAGCCCAGCTCGGTCAGCAGCAGCACGAACTCGTCCCCGCCCAGCCGCGACAGCGTGTCGCCCGGCCGCAGCACGGCCTTGATGTGCTCGCCGATGCCGATCAGGAAGCGGTCGCCGACGGCATGGCCGTGGGCATCGTTGACGGCCTTGAAGCCGTCCAGGTCGAGGAAGCAGACGGCACCGTGACGGCCGCTGCGCGAGGCGCGCAGCACCGCCTGTTCGAGCCGGTCGGTCAGCAGCCGGCGATTGGGCAGGCCGGTCAGCGCGTCGAAGTGCGCGACCCGGTCGAGCTCGGCCTCATGCGCCTTGAGCCGGCTGATGTCGGAGAACACGCTGACATAGTGCAGCACCCGCCCGCCGGCATCGCGCACCGCCGAGATCGACTGCAGCGCCGGGAAGATCTCGCCGCCCTTGCGACGGTTCCAGATCTCGCCGTTCCAGTAGCCGCGCTGCAGCAGCGCGGCCCAGAAGGCCTGGTAGAACACCTCGTCGTGCTGGCCCGAGGCGAGCAGGCTGGGCGACTGGCCGATGACCTCGTCGGGCTCATAGCCGGTGATGCGGGTGAAGGCCGGGTTGACCTGGGTGATCAGGCCGTCGGCGTCCGCGACCATGATCGCCTCGTAGCTGTTGTCGAACACCGCCTCGGACTGCCGCCGCGCCTGTTCGGCGTGCTTGCGCTCGGTGATGTCGGTGTGGGTGCCCGACATGTTGAGCGCCGCGCCGTCGGCCGCACGGTCGACCACCCGGCCGCGTGTCAGCACCCAGCGCCAGCCGCCCTGCTTGTGGTGCAAGCGCAGCTCGACCTCGTGCTTGCCGGTCTCGCCGGCCAGATGCGCGCGGATGGATTCGAGCGCCGGCGGCAGGTCGTCCGGGTGGACCAGCGCGGGCCAGTTCTCGGTCACCACGTTCATCTCGCCCGGTTCGTAGCCCAGCATGGTTTCCCAGCGGGCGCTGACGCGGAATTCGTTGGTCTGCAGGTTCCAGGTCCAGTAGCCCAGGTCCGAGCCCTCGATGACGCGCTTGAGCTCCAGCTCGCTGTCGTGCAGCTGGCGGGTCCGTTCGGCCACGCGCTGTTCCAGCCGCGCCTCGTTGTCGGCCAGCGCCTGGCGGCTGGCCTCGGTCTGGCGCAACTGGCGGCGGATCAGCACGAAGCTGCCCGACAGCAGGCCCAGCAACGCCAGCGTGCTGAACGCGCCGATGGCCAGCAGACGCTGTCCGGCGACCAGCGCGGCCTTGGTGCGCTGTTCCAGCAGGCGCGACTCGTCGGCCTCCATCTCGCCGAGCAGCCGCTGCAGCCGCGCCCGGGTCTCGGCCAGCGGGGCGGTGGCGACGAAGGCGGTCGCGGCCTCGGTGCCGCCTTCCTTGCGCAGCCGCTCGACCCGCCGGGAGATCGCGATGCGCTGGTCGATCACCTCGCGCAGGGCTTGCCAGCGGGCCAGTTGCGCGGGGTTGTCGAGCAGCCCGGCACGCAGACGTGCCATGCCGGCCTCGCGCGCGGCGATCGCCGCATCACGCTCCAGCAGCCGGGCGGCGTCGCCACTCATGCGGTAGGCCTGCGTGTTCAGCTCGATCAGGTTGCTGCCGCCCTGCAGCCGCCCGAGTTCGCTCAGCACGTCCTGGGTGCGCCGCACCCAGCCTTGGGCCTCGATGGCCTGCCGACCCATCTGCCAAGCGATCCCGAACAGCCCCACCACCACCACGATGGCGGCGACGAAGGCGATCAGGACCTGCGACTCGAAGCGGGACTGCAGCTTCATGGATACGGATGAGAAAGGGGGCACGTCATAGGCTCGGACGATTCTGCCGAAGCTTTGTCGAACCTGAATGACCCTGTTCATCGAATGAAGGCGTGTCTGCACGCTCTTTTCCGGATCGTGCCGGTCGGCCGTCCCGCCGGTGCGGGCGGCTCAGGCGATCCCGCCTTCAGACGATCAGCCACGCCACCAGCGCGCCGGCCAGCAGCACCCACAGCGCCACGATCACCACCGCGCCGATGCGGCTGCGCGGACGCCGTTCGCGGCGCAGCAGCCACGCATCGGCCTGTTGCCGGCCGTGTTCACGCACATGCGGGGGCAGCAGCCGAACGGCCAGCCAGATCAGCGCGGGCAGCAGGATCACGTCGTCCAGCCAGCCCAGCACGGGAATGAAGTCGGGGATCAGGTCGATCGGGCTGAAGGCGTAGGCCAGCACCAGCGCCGCGAGCACCTTGGCGGTCCACGGGGTGTCGGGGTGGGCGCGCACGAACCACAGCGTCATCACGTCGAGCTTGACCCGGCGCGCCCACGTGCGCGAGCCGATCAGCAGGCGGCTGGCGCGGCGCAGCAGGGCGGTCATGGGCATGGTCGGTTCGGGTGGCGGGTGAGGTGACGGAAGGAGACGGGAGGAGACGGAAGGAGACGTCCTGACCCGTCCAGTGTCCCGCGCTTCGCCTTGAATCGGCGCCACGCCGTCCCATCTGCCGACGCATGAGCGTGGACAACCCTTTCGGCCCCTGGCCCCTGCTGGCGCTGGCGGCGGCCTCGCTGGCGGGCATCGCCACGCTGGCCAGCCAGAGCTGGCGACAGGAGCGTCGCCGTGCGCGGCTGCGCGCCACGCCGTTTCCGCCCGCCTGGCGGCGCATCCTGCGGCGACGCGTGCCGCTGGTCGCGCGGCTGCCGGCCGATCTGCAGCTGCGGCTGAAGGGGCACATCCAGGTCTTCATCGCCGAGAAGCCCTTCATCGGCTGCGAGGGTCAGCCCATCACCGACGAGGTCCGCGTGACCATCGCCGCGCAGGCCTGCCTGCTGCTGCTGGGCGAGCCCCGCGCGCCGGTCTACCCGCAGCTTCGGCAGGTGCTGGTCTACCCGGGCGCCTTCGCGGTCGAGCGCGAACAGGCCCTCGGCGGCGGACTGGTGCGCCAGCAGCGCGTCACGATGTCGGGCGAGTCCTGGGCCCACGGACAGGTCGTGCTGTCCTGGCCCGACGTGCTGGCCGGCGCGGCCGATCCGGCCGACGGCCGCAACGTCGCGCTGCACGAGTTCGCCCACCAGATCGACCAGGACAAGGGCCATGCCGACGGCCAGCCCTGGCAACCGGGCCGACGCCGCCGCCGCGACTGGGCCCGCGCCATGGCCGCCGGCCTGCAGCGCCTGCGCACCGATCCGGACCCGCTGGTCGACCCCTACGGCGCCAGCGACCCGGCCGAATACTTCGCCTGCGTCACCGAGACCTTCTTCGAACGCGCCGCCGAGCTCGCCGCCACCGAGCCGGCGGTCTACCGCGCGCTGTGCGGGCTCTACCGCGTCGCGCCGGCGGACTGGTGAGCCCGGCACCTCACGCGGTCGTGACGGATGTGACATCGGCGCGGACCCCGCCGCTTGAAATGCCCCGTGGCCACCGCATGTGACGAACATCCGTCACCCGTGACACGTCCGCATCGGAGCCCCTCATGACCGCACCCTCCACCGAGTCCGTCCGCAGCCGCGCCCAGGCCTTGCTGGTGCTCGCCGGCCTGCTGGAGCGCCTCGAACGCAGCCCCGTCCGCGTCGACCCGGCGCAATACCGCACGGTGGTCACCCGCCTGTCGGCCGCGCTGCTGGAAGACTGGCCGCAAGACCTGATCGACGCGCTGCTGCGGTCCCACCCGTCGACCGCCGAGCTCTACGAGAACCTCCACTACGCCCACGCCGGGCTGTCACGCGCGCCGCTGGAGCGGTCGGTGGCGTCGGAGCAGGCGGCCAGGGCGCTGCTGGAGCAGGTGGCGCGCGGCGTGCGTTGAAGCGGCAGCCCGTCGGACACGGGACGTGTCCGGCGGGGTCTTGCAAGAAGAGACCGAGCGGGGGCGCGAACCCCCTCCCCCTGGCGGGTACTCCCCCTTGGCAGGGGGAGAGTCGACCGAGAAGGTCCACATCGATGAGCGCGCCGCATTCAACTCTCCCCCTGCCAAGGGGGAGTACCCCGGTCCCCGGGGGGAGGGGGTCAGCGACCGCCCGATCCGCACTCACACCACCACCTACTCCACCACCTACTCCACCACCCACGCGCCAGCCATCGTCGCCCTCCGGCGACGCACGCGATGCCCCCCCGCGCCCCGACCTGGACCATCGCGGGCACCACTTCGATGCGTGCCGATCGCCGGCAAGGCCGTTGAACACGGCCTTCTCTCTCGTGACCCCTCGTGAGACCTCCTGCGCCGGCCTCAGGCACGGCGCTTGCGTCTGAGCCCACGAGCCCGGCGGTATCGCAGCCGACGGGTTGATCCCAGCCTCCGCTAATGACGGCGGAACCAGACCGCGCAGCCGGCCCCTTGCGGGCGATGTGCGCCGGTCGTTCCACATCCGGTTTCGTCCGTCATCAACCGCGGAGGGCGCTTGTCGTGCGCCCGCACTGCAGCAGGATCAATCATGAAGATCGTCGTCGTCGGCCACGGCATGGTGGGCCACAAGTTCCTGGAAAGCCTCGTCGAGGCCGCCGGTCCCGCCGCTCGGGACCTGCACGTCACCGTGCTGTGCGAGGAACCCCGCGCCGCCTACGACCGGGTCCACCTGTCCGAATTCTTCGCCGGCAAGACGGCCGACGACCTGTCGCTGGTCGAGCCCGGGTTCTTCGAGCGCAGCGGCCACACGCTGCGGCTGGCCACGCGCGCGGCGAGCATCGACCGGGCCGCGCGCACGGTCACCACGCAGGACGGCGAGGTGCTGGCCTGGGACAAGCTGGTGCTGGCCACCGGCTCCTACCCCTTCGTGCCGCCACTGCCCGGACGTGACCGGCCCGACTGCTTCGTCTACCGCACGATCGAGGACCTGGAGGCCATGAAGGCCTGCGGTGCGCGCAGCCGCACCGGCGTGGTCATCGGCGGCGGCCTGCTGGGCCTGGAATGTGGCAAGGCGCTGCGCGACATGGGCCTGGAGACACACGTCGTCGAGTTCGCGCCGCGCCTGATGGCCGTGCAGATCGACGAGGGCGGCGGGCGCGTGCTGCGCCACAAGATCGAGGCGCTGGGCGTCAAGGTCCACACCCAGAAGAACACGCTGCAGATCGTCGACGGCGAGGGCGCCACGCACCGCATGGCGTTCGCCGATGGCAGCGCGCTGGAGGCCGACATGATCGTGTTCTCCGCCGGCATCCGCCCGCGTGACGAGCTGGCCCGCGCGGCCGGCCTGGACATCGGCCCGCGCGGCGGCGTCGCGATCGACAGCGCCTGCCGCAGCAGCGATGCGGACATCTACGCGATCGGCGAATGTGCGGCCTGGAACGGCCAGGTCTTCGGCCTGGTCGCCCCCGGCTACGAGATGGCCCGCGTGGCCGCGCGTCACCTGGTCGGTGCCGACGACGCAGCCTTCGTCGGCGCGGACATGAGCACCAAGCTCAAGCTGATGGGCGTGGACGTCGCCAGCATCGGCGATGCCCACGCCGCCACGCCCGGCGCACGCGCCTACCAGTACACCGACGAGCGCCGCCAGACCTACAAGAAGATCGTGGTCAGCGAGGACGGCCAGCGCCTGCTGGGCGCCGTGCTGGTCGGCGATGCGGCCGAATACGGCACGCTGCTGCAGATGG
>JACCDS011326601.1_pt1 | contig 11397 bp, 11 predicted proteins | sample 7446441 | NCBI WGS metagenome assembly JACCDS01 (sample SAMN15323445, study PRJNA562643) | freshwater metagenome | isolation source: river surface water | place: USA:Blue River Watershed | collected 2017-08-17 | reverse complement strand
TTTTGGTTTCCGTTCGGTAAAATCTATGGGCAGCGAGGTTAGCCAGTCTGCGCATTTGGGTCAATCAGCAGGGTTGAAGGATTTTCATTTTGTGGGGTGGCTAACGGATTTAGATGCCACAATAAAAACCCGATGCAGGGCAAGCAATGGCGAGATTTTATCCTGCTTGCTTTTGGGGAACTTGTTTTTCGACTTGTTTGGATTTCTGCGACAGTTAAGACTTGAAAGTCCTCTCAGCCCGCGCAGTAATAAGTTCGAGTGTTTTCTTTCGTTAGGCAGTGCTCTATTCACGCAATTAAGCTAACTCACTCTGTAGCAGGTGAGTTAGCTATTTGTTTGTGTACCTTTTTTTGAAAATAACGGGGACTTTTTGAGAGTTATCTCAGATACCCAAGGCAAGTTTCCACCTCATTCGCTGAACCTAAAATTACCGCCACACGTTCATGCAAGGCGCTGGGTTGAATGTCCAGAATGCGCTGGCTTTCGCTCCAAGCTTTGCCGCCGGCGTTTTCGATGAGCATGGCCATGGGATTGGCTTCGTAGAGCAAGCGCAATTTCGCCGGTTGCTTTGGGTTGCGGTTGTCAGATGGGTACATAAATATTCCGCCTCGACAAATTACACGGTGGACATCGCCCACCATGGCGGCGTTCCAGCGCATATTAAAGTTCTTTGCCCGTGGGCCGCTTTCGCCAGCGACTAAATCACTAATGTAGTTGCGCATGGATTGATTCCAAAAGCGCTGGTTGCTCATATTGATGGCAAATTCTTTAGTGTCGGGCGGAATCTGAATGTCCTTTGCGGTACGCAAAAATGTGCCTTGGGTGGCATCCAACGTGAAGGTGTGAGTGCCTTTGCCGGTGGTGATTACTAATAGCGTGGATGGACCATAAAGTACATAGCCTGCGCAGACTTGCTGGGTTCCCGGCTGGCGAAATTGCGCTTCGTCATTAGCGGCGAGATTTTTTTGTGCGCGATAGATACTGAAAATAGTGCCGATTTGACCGTTGATATCGATATTGGATGAACCGTCGAGCGGATCAAAGGCGATAATAAATTCACCCGCAGAATTGCCGGCCACGACGGTATCTTCTTCTTCCGAAGCAATAGCGCACACATGCGGACAGGCAAGCAATAAATCTTTTAATAATTGATTGCTAATTACATCCAGTTGCTTCTGGGTTTCGCCTTGAATATTTTCATCTTGTGTTGAGCCTAGTACACCGGCCAACGCGCCCTGGCGCACACGGAAAGCAATTTCTTTGCTGGCATTGGTCACCACTTCCAGTAATTCGATTAGCGGTGCTGCTACGGCTTGTTCGCGCAGGTGTTGAAATAAATTAATCATGAATAATCCTGTCCGGAAAACACGCAAGGCCAATATTACATTGGCCCCGGGTGGTATTAGTCGGTGATGCTGTTGAGGCTGCGCAATTTACACATAGCGATTCAGGCAATTTAAATCCGCAAAGGATTGCTCCAAGCGCTTGGCCATATATTCTTCGCTTTGACGCAGCCATACGCGCGGGTCGTAGAATTTTTTGTTGGGCTTTTCATCGCCATCCGGGTTGCCGATTTGCCCTTGCAAATAAGCACTATTGGCTTTGTAAAAGTCCATAGTGCCTTCCCAGAATGCCCATTGGGTGTCGGTGTCGATATTCATTTTTACGACGCCGTAGTTGAGCGATTCGGCAATCTCTTTGGGATCTGACCCTGAACCGCCGTGAAAAACAAAATTCAGCGGGTTGTGGCCCAAGCGGAATTTTTCGCGCACAAATTCTTGCGAGTTTTTCAAAATAACCGGTGTAAGTTTAACGTTGCCGGGTTTGTACACTCCGTGCACATTGCCGAAGGAAGCCGCGATGGTAAATTTACTGTCGATTGCGCTTAACTTTTCGTAGGCGTAGGCTACGTCTGCGGGCTGGGTGTAGAGCGCGGAATTATCTAACCCGGTATTGTCCACACCGTCTTCCTCACCACCGGTACAACCCAATTCGATTTCCAGCGTAATGCCCAGTTTTTTCATGCGCGCTAAATAATGGGCCGAAATTTCGATGTTTTCTTCCAGGCTCTCTTCCGACAAATCAATCATATGCGAACTAAATAGCGGCTTGCCGGTTTGGGCGATTTGCTGTCCGCTCGCATCGAGCAAACCATCGATCCAGGGTAACAATTTTTTCGCGGCGTGGTCGGTGTGCAGGATGACCGGAATGCCGTAGGCTTCGGCCACTGTGTGAACATAGCGGGCCATGGCAATGGAGCCAAGTACAGAGGCTTTGAGGCCTTCCAGCTTTAAACTTTTACCGCAAAAAAATGCCGCGCCGCCCTGGGAGATTTGCACAATGACCGGCGAGTTAACGTTACGCGCCGCTTCAAGCGTAGCGTTAATGGTGTTGGTGTTTGCTGCGTTAACAGCGGGATAGGCAAAGCCGCCCGCTTTGGCGGCATTCAATAAAGTTTGTACGTCTTCGCCGGTGGCGACCCCTGGGGCTACTAACTGGGCAAGGTTGTTCATCATCAAATCCTGAGCTGTGGTTGATTGTTGTGATGACCGAAGTTGCCGCCGATTGTTTGTTTTCGTTGTACTTCTTTTTAATTAATTGTGTATTACCGCGCGCATGCGCCAGTTAAGCTGTTTTGAATCTCTCCCAACCTCCCTGGCTGCGCGCCCCGTTTCAAAGGGAGGAGCGGCTCCCCTCTTTGAAAAAGAGGGGGTGGGGGAGATTAAAATCGTTAACTATTTTTGAAAACTATTCGTCGGCAAGGTCCGAGGCACGCTCGCAAATAGCAAGGAAGTGGCCGGGGTCCAAACTGGCGCCGCCTACTAGTAATCCGTCGATATCGGGTTGCATCAACAAATCATGGGCGTTGTTTTTATTCACGCTGCCACCGTACAAAATACGCAAACGGTTGGCAGTGTCAGTGTCGTAAATTTCCGCGAGTTCACGGCGAATAAATTGATGCACTTCCTGCGCAATTGTCGGTGTGGCTGCAAGGCCGGTGCCAATGGCCCATACGGGCTCATAGGCAACACATAAATCTTTTCCGTTGAGATCCATTTGCGGCAGCCCTTCGCGCAATTGTTTGCGCAGCACTTGCTCGGTGATATTGGCTTCGCGCTCCTGCTGGTTTTCACCCACACAGAGCACCGGCAATAAATCGTGGCTCAAGGCGGTGCGCACTTTGATCTGACAGCCTTCGTTGTTTTCCGCAAACATGGCGCGGCGTTCCGAGTGGCCAATCAAACACAGCGAGCAGCCGGCTTCTTTCAACATCTGCGCAGAAGTTTCGCCGGTGTATGCGCCGGATTCGTAGCGGCTCAAATTTTGGCTGCCAATTTGCAATTCAGAAAATTGCAAAAAGGTCATCATGTCGCGCATGTACAAATAGGGTGGGCAAATCGCAATTTGCGCGGCGAAGTGTTTGCCAATAAAGGAGGCAACCGAGGTGCATATCAGGTCCAGGCCGCCGTTTAATTTCCAGTTGGCAATCACTATAGGTTTACGTTGTTTCATGGTTTTCCCGGTTGATCTTGTTGTCGTTATAAATGCTTTGTCGCGGTGGAGGTTAGAGCAACCAGACGCTATTGCGTCTGGAGCGGATTGGGCGCGGCGACCGGCGTTTCGTACACGCAGGCCTCGGTGCTGAATCCGTAGTAGGTGTAGGTAAATGGAAAGCACTGGTAGCTGGCCAGTGTATCGCGTTTGGTCGCTGCGGCTTGTGGCTGCGCGTTAGCCTGGGTCGCATCTTGCCGTGGGTTTGCGGCAGTTACATGAGTCCTGTTCACTGGGATTACCTCTGTGATGGGTGACTGTGTGTATTGCCGATAAGGTGAGCTTCTGCAGAGCTGTTAGTAAAAATCCTACACCGCGAAATGCAAACGAGCAAGCAGAGAGCGAAAATATTTTGTTCAAAAATGGTTTTTATTGAATTTTTAATCCTATTTTTTTGGCTTTTTTGTGTGAAAACGTTTCGTTACATAGCGCTTAAAAAATGTAATCGTTTACATTTTTGGGTGATTTTGAGGCAGTAGGTTGAGCGAGGCGCTAGCAGGATAAATCAAGCGGATTCCATCAGCGGATCTTCAGCGCCCGGCTCGTAAATGGCGAAGCTATTTTTGCCGCGCCGTTTGACCGCGTACATGGCCTGGTCGGCGTGTTTGCGCAGGCTGAGTGGATTGTCGCCGTGCTCTGGATAAAGCGCGATGCCTACGCTGATACCGATTTTTTCCTGCACGCCCTGCTGTACTTCAATCGGCGCCTGCTGGGCATCGAGAATTTTTTGCGCGATGCGAGTCACTATGCCGATATTGCCGGCGTGGTTGAGGATAATAAAAAATTCATCGCCGCCCATACGCGCGACCAGGTCGGACTCGCGGACCAGATTACGCAAGCGTTCGGCTACGGTGATTAGCATCTTGTCGCCCGCGTCGTGGCCATAGGTATCGTTGATGTATTTGAACCTATCCAGGTCGATCAGCATCACCGCAAAGGCTTTGTTGCCAATGGGAGTTTGGCTAATTAATGCCTGAAGTGCGGCATCGGCGGCCTGGCGGTTGCGCAGCCCTGTTAGGCTGTCGGTTTCGGCCAGTTCGCGAATGCGCGCTTCGGAATGTTTACGCTGGGTTACGTCGTACATCACCCCTTCAACGGTGGTGCTATCACCCGCAGGGGAAAAAATGCAGTGCACCCAGCGCAGGGTATCTTCAATGTCGCTGCGAATGCGTAAATCGGCCGAATGGGGGCGCTTGCTGACGAGGGCGAGCTTAATCAGTGATTTGGCTTGATCACCATCCAGAAATACCTGGCTGATCAAATCAGTATTTCCACGCGGCTGTTGTTCTGTTTCGTCAATGCCGGTCAGGCGAAAAAACGCCGGGTTGGCAGTCACCAATCTGCCCTGCTCGCGCACCAGAAAAATGCCCGCACTACTGTCTTCAAAAATGCCGCGAAACCGGGTTTCCAGTTGTTCCACGCGATGGCGCAATTGCCGCTCTTCCTCCAGCATTTTTTCGACGGTATGCAGAAGCGCGTTGATATCGCCCGCGAGCAGGCCAATTTCGTCCCCGCGATGGATACGATTGACATCCAGTCGGCCGCCATCGCCGGGGGTGATGCGATGCAGGCTGCCCGACAAGCGCGACAGCGGGCGGGTCATCAACCAGTACACCATTATTAACACAAGTAGTGCTACCAGCCCCGACTGGGCAGCAAGGCCGAGGGCGGTCGACATGGCGGAGTCGCGCGCGCGCGCCGCAATCAACGGCGCATTAGGGACTACGGCCAACTCGCCCACCACTTCTTTGTCGTCAAAGGGCGCCACCAACGAAATTGAAATAAGCTCCTGTTTTATCTCGCGGCTGGTCTTGCCGTTTTGCCCGATGATTTCCTTGCCCGCAAATATTTTGGCTCCAATCACTATGTCGTTTTGGGTTAACCCCGTGACCACTTGCTGGGCGAGCTCGCGATTGCCTACATAAGCGGCAATTGCCGCTGTGGCTTGAACGGTTTCCAACAGCTGCAATACCGAGCGCTCGCTTTCAGCAAAGGAGGTCTTGTAGTCGCGCTGATAAAAGAATTGCGCTGACACCGCCACCACCAGCAGCGCCATTGTGGCAACGCTCAGCGAGACTTTGATGTGCAAACTGTTAATCTTCATATGTCGATTCTAGTTAAGCGCGAGCGATTCTGGTTAGGTGCCCGTTAGCGTGGCAGCTCCATAACTACTTTAACGCCTGCAGGCAATGCCTGACGTGTTACATAGGCAATGGCTTCCACGTCTTTGGCGACGGCGGCAATTACTGATTGGTCATCGTTAAATTGTTCTGGTGGCGACATGCGCCCTGCAAAGACCAGGGTGGCCCAGTAGGCATCCACTTGCGCTTCGCTTTTACCGGTGAGGCGTTTGTAAAAATCGGCGCGCAAGGGCGTACCGGTTTTTAAGTCGAACGTCTGGGCCGGAGCGCCGCCGGGAAAAGCTGACACCCGGCCCATAAATAAATCGATTACCTGTTTTTTCTCCAGCTGGGTAACGGAATTGCGCGCGTTCACGATCACCAGTATGTCTGCCTGGAGTGAGCCGCTGAATAACAGCAGAGTGATTAGCGTAAACAGTTTAGCCATTAAAAAAGCACATCCAATGCGAGACTGGTGACTCTTGGGTCGTGATCTGAATTGCTGTCTTGTGCGGCATTGGTGGCAAACCAGAGCCCCGCTCCAGCTTTATCCACCGTAAATTCTTCTATCTGGAATTTCAGGGCCATTTTGGCGGTGAAATCCCAGCGTGCACCAATTCCATAACTGTGTTGCTTGATGCGTGCGCCATTGATTCGGTTGCGAGTGGCAAGGGACAGATATTGGAGTTGGCTCCCGTAAGGCTCGGGCAGGCCGGTGGGCAATGCGATGCCCAGTTCTGCCTGGCGCGGGCTGGCGTAGCCGGTCAGTCCGTAGATTCCGAGCGAGCCAAAACGTTTACCCAAACTGGCGTAGGCGTGCTCGGCATTAGTGACTAGCATCAAGTCAGAGCCGATGCGGACATACTCGCTTTGGAACCACCAGTCATTGTTGTCGTAATTGAGGCCCAGCTGGTGGTAGCGGAAATCCCGGTTTTTGGATTGCAGTTTGCTCGCAAACTCCCCGGCTCCCGGCCAGAGGGGGGTGAACTGCGTCCAGGCATTGCGCAGGGGTTGGGTCAGGTCACTATTAACTTCTACGGTTACGACGCTGTAGCGCAGCTTCCATTCGCGCCATTCCAGAGTACTGCTAAGACCGAACAAGTCGAAATCAAAATTAATGTGTCGGCCGTTGTTGAAACCAGTGGGGTATTTTTCGTCGGAGTTGCCGTAAAAAGCTTTAAGATTGAGTGTTGTATCGCCCAGCGCAACGCGTTTGGTCAGGTCCATGCCATCGAAATGATAGATTGACGTAAGACCGTAAAGATCCTGGGGCGGGCGTACCCAGGGGAGCGTATAACCCACCTGGCGGAAATCCGAGAGCATAAATGCATCGACACCCAGGCGACCCAGGCGTAAATCCAAACCATCCACCGGACGGTAGCGTACAAAGGCCCACTCGAAGGAGTTGGCCGGGGTATTATCAAACCGATCCTTGGCGACAATTTGGACGGTGGTTTCCCATTGTGCTGACCAGCGCCCCTGCCATTGCAGACCCAGGCGTGAGTCATTCATCCAGTAGCCGTTGTTTTTATATGCGCCGTTGTCCTGAGTGACATCGTTGCGAAATACCAGCTCATCGCTGCTATTGAGCGCAACCCCCAGTGTGGCAAAACCGGAAAAACGGTGTTCCGCCTCCGCCTGCGCGAGAGAACAAGCGCTGGTTAACAGCAGCGTGAATAGCGGGAATAAAACGGATTTGCGTACATCCATGGAGGAACAACCTGCAAAGCTGGCAATCACCAGTGAATCGATATTGACTGAGTATAGCCAGCGAGTCTGGAATTGCAGGTTGGTTTGAGTTAGCAGGGCTTACATTTGCGCGATGTATTTGGACAGGGTTTCAAATTTTTCCGGGTCGTTATCCACAAAGCGAATCACCACTTTTACGACGTTGGTATCCGGGCGGTTTTCACCTGCGGTGATGCTATGAACGTAACCGTTGACGCGCGCCAGGTTGCTGCCATCACCCGTTTCAATATCCACCGCGGCTTGTTCAAAGACGCTCGGCAGGTTATCGCCGCGCTGCATCAGGCCGCTCATTAATTGCAGCGACATTTCGCGAATCACGCAGCTGAAAATGCGATTGTTAGCAAAGCGCAATTGGGCCTTGCCGCGCGTTGTTTTGGGTGGCTCTACCGCTTTTATGGCGGGTTTGGCTCCGAGTACACTGGCACTGCCATTAGCGAAAGGATTTGCGGGTTTTGGCGCTGCCGCAACCGCAGGCTCGGCGCGGCCACCGGTTAAGACATCCACCGAAGCAAATGCAATACCTTGCGTCGTGGCACCACTGGCGCGCATCGCGGGTGTTTTGCCAATCACTTTTAATTGTTTGAACACTTTTTTCAGCAGTTCATCGGCCGAAAAGGGTTTACTCAAATAATCAGACACGCCTAATTCAATCGCTTTAACAATATGGTTTCGGTCGCCGCGGCTGGAAATCATAATGAAGGGAATTTTTTCGGAGTTGGGCATAGCGCGCACGGTGGTCAGCAATTCGGCGCCGGTCATGTTGGGCATTTCCCAGTCGGAGAGAATCAGGTCAACCGCCTGGTTTTTCATTTGCGCTAGCGCGCGTGCGCCATCGGGGGCATCAATCACTTCCACGCCGGGAATTTTATCGCGCAGTTGCTTCTTGATCATATCGCGAATAAAAGTGGCGTCGTCCACGACTAGAATGCGAATTCCCATGATGAGTGCCCCAAGTGCTAATGGCTAAAATATAATCATTAAATACTAGCGCAGCTTTTATGGGTTTGCGTATCAATCGCTTGGGGTAGAACTACTCACGCGCGTTGGCGCAGGTGGTGGATGGGAGTTTCCAACGTGGTTTCGTCATCGCAAAAATTGCCCGCGTGCGCCGCTTCCACAGCAATGCGCATCCAGTGCGTTAATTCTGCCGGTGCACTGAGCACGCTGTCGGGTAGTTGAAAAAAACTGGATTCTACCTGCACTGCTACGCGCGGTTGAAATGCTTGCATGCCGCGCGCCATAAACAACGGGCGCGACGCATCGTCAGCGCGAAAATACAGGCGGTCATTAATAATCAGCGCGAATTGTACGCCGCGATGATAGATCCCCACACCGTTGAAAATACGGCGATAGGAAACCTCGGCCACGCGCGACAGGCTGGCAAGCACACGATCGAGATAGGCGTGACTGAGGTTCATGGGGCGATATCCTATCGATTATTGGAGTTGTAAAACTGTGCCCAATGTAGGTAGCAAGGCGGCGCAAAGCAATCATTGCTTAAGATTGTTTTTTGCGGCGCCTGAGGGAGTGCCGAGCTTTTGGATATATAGGCTTTATTGCTCAAAATATTTTTTAATATTTCGATTAGGCAGCCTGCTCCTCGCGGGTGAAAACCCATTCCCGGGAGGAGGACATGGCCTCGTTAAATGTGTAGCCCGCTGTGTTGAAATCTTTAATAGCTTCGCTGCTTTTGAGTTGTTGCTGGATGATGTACGCGCTCATCATGCCGCGCGCTTTTTTGGCAAAGAAGCTGATGATTTTGTACTGGCCGTTTTTGCGATCTTTAAACACAGGCGTGATCACTTCGGCATCCAATTTTTTGCTACTGACTGAGCTCCAGTACTCGGTAGAGGCGAGATTGACCAGCACTTTTTCTTTGCGCGATTTCAGTTCGTCATTGAGTTGGTCGGTAATGATATCGCCCCAGAAGTGATAGAGATTTTTGCCGCGTGTGTTGGCAAAACCAGTGCCCATCTCCAGGCGATAGGGCTGGATCAAATCCAATGGCCGCAGTAATCCGTATAAGCCGCTGAGAATGCGCAAGTGTTTCTGGGCAAACGAGAAATCTTTTTTACTAAACAACTCGGCCTGCATACCGGTGTATACATCGCCCTTGAACGCCAGCACAGCTTGTTTGGCATTGCGTGGCGAGAAGGGTAATTGCCAATCCTGAAAACGTTGGGCATTGAGCTCGCCGAGTTTTTCACTGATCGCCATCAGGCTTGAAACATCTGCCGGCTTCAGCTGGCGCAGTTGGTCAATCAGCTCCTGCGAGTGTTCGAGAAACTGCGGCTGGCTGTGATCATCAATCGCCGGCGCGGTTTCAAAATCCAGGGTTTTTGCGGGGGAAATCACATGCAACATAGAAATTCAAACAACTTATCAAGGAATCGGAGGGCTTATTCGGGTTTGAGGATGTCTAACCACCAGTTGAGCGGGGTTTGACCGTCGGCAGGGTCATAGACATTGCCGTACATCCAGGCGCTCTGGCCGTCTCGCCCCACATAGCGGTTGAGGATTTCCTCGATGGCTTCAAAACCGCAACTGACATGGATGCTGTACACCAACAGGCGCGGCGTTTCGCGGTCCAGCTCGCCGCCCAGCTTTTCCAGTTCCGGGCTGAGCTGGTCGGACAAGGCACCGGTATCGCCGCGGCTAAACACGCGAATACTCAGGTTGCCGCTGCGCTGTACCAGGTCAAACTCGCGTGTCTCCGGCAGCATGCGCACCACATCGCCGCTGGCCAGCCCCTTGGCGAAGGCCGGCGATTGCACCAGTTGCAGGGTGCCGTCATCCAGTTCGCGCACTTGCAGTTGTTCTACTATGGGTTTGTTGTCGGCACCGATACCGGCGAAAAGCTCAATAATTTGCAGGGATTTCATTCGGGGGTCACTTGCTGGTTAACATTCAGGTTTAAAAAAGCTGTGGCATTATACGCAGCTCATTCATAAGGAGTCTCACTATGAACATTTTCTTACGTCTGCTCGGGGTTGCCCTCTTGGCAACTATGACCGGTTGTGTGGTCAACCCGGTTACTGGCGAAAAACAAATCTCGTTAATGTCGCCCGAGCAAGAGGTCGCCACGGGTGCGCAAAATTATGGCCCGGCCCAACAATCCCAAGGCGGTCAATACACAGTAGATCCGGGGTTGACGGCCTATGTGCAAAAGGTGGGGAAAAAGTTAGCAGCGGTGAGTGATCGCCCGGACTTGCCCTATGAGTTTGTGGTACTGAACAACGACGTGCCCAACGCCTGGGCAATGCCCGGTGGCAAGCTGGCGATTAACCGTGGCCTGCTGGTGTATTTGGAGGATGAAGCCCAGCTCGCCTCTGTACTCGGCCACGAGATTGTCCATGCCGCGGCGCGCCATGGTGCCCAGCAGCAAACCCAAAATGTATTACTGGGTGGTGCGGTGTTGATTGCCGGTGTCGCCATCTCTGAAAAAAAACCCGAGTACGGTATGTTGGGTATGGGTGCATTGGCGGTAGGTGCGCAAGCCTGGCAAGCCAAGTATGGTCGCGGCCATGAACTGCAATCCGATGAGGTGGGCATTAAATACATGGCCAAAGCGGGTTACGACGCACAAGCCGCCGTCGAACTGCAGGAAATTTTTGTGAAATTATCAGAAGGCCGCAACTCCGGTTTTATTGAAGGCCTGTTTGCCAGCCATCCGCCATCACAAGAGCGGGTAGAAAAGAATCGCGCAACTGCCGCGAAATATCCTGGCGGTGTGCGCAATAAAGACGCGTTCCAGCGCGCGATGGCGCAAGTCACCAAAGACAAAAAAGCCTACGAAAATTATCAAAAAGCGCAAAAGCTCGCAGGCGAGAAAAAATATATTGATGCATTGGGTTATGTAGATAAATCCATTGCCCAACAACCCAAAGAAAATTTATTCTGGGAAATGAAAGGCCAGCTGCTGCTGCAACAGAAAAAAACTGATGAAGCGGTGGGCGCGTTTGATCAAGCCATCCAG
>JACCDS010202786.1_pt1 | contig 11399 bp, 8 predicted proteins | sample 7446441 | NCBI WGS metagenome assembly JACCDS01 (sample SAMN15323445, study PRJNA562643) | freshwater metagenome | isolation source: river surface water | place: USA:Blue River Watershed | collected 2017-08-17 | reverse complement strand
CCCATGTTCGCGTGGCTCCGCTCCCTCTTCGCCCCGAAGACACCTGCGCCCGACCTCAGCCAGGCTCCTGACGAACCCATGCCTTCGGAGCGGGCGCCTTCCACCCGCCCGGCCAACCAGCAGGGTTGGATCGGCGTCGACCTCGACGGCACGCTGGCCGAAGCCACGCCCTGGCAAGGCATGGATCATATCGGCCCGCCGGTGCCGTTGATGATGCGCCGCGTCCGCCAGTGGCTCGAAAAAGGCCTCCGCGTGAAGATCATGACCGCGCGCGCCGGCGACCCGGTCGGCGTGGCCGCCACGCAGGCCTGGCTCAAGACGCACGGGCTGCCGGAACTCGAAGTGACCGACCGCAAGGACTTCGGGATGATCGAGCTGTGGGACGACCGGGCCATCCAAGTGGTGCAGAACCAGGGAATCTGCTTCCTGGGGACGTCGTATTTCGCCCGCCCGAAGGCGCCCATCCTGCCAGATGAGGTTGCGGAACGCACCTTCATCCTCGTAAGTTCCGGACCGAAGCCGCTCACCCCGGGCTCCCCGCACAGCGCATGAAAGCCTCCCTCAAACTCGAGTACTCCCTCCGGGTCCTCTCCCAGCTCGCCCGCCGCCACCGCGGCACGGCGGTCACGCGCATCGAGGAACTCGCCAAGCTCGAGGACATCCCGCCCAATTACCTGGTCCAGCTCCTCAACGAACTCCGCGAAGGCGGCCTGGTGGACTCCAAACGAGGCAAGAGCGGCGGCTACCGGCTGGCCCGCAGCCCCGAGGACATCACGCTCCGCCAGGTGCTCGAAGTCGTGGAGCCGGACCTGATCGAGACCAAGATCACGCTGAAGGGCGCCTCCGGCCCCCAGGTCGCCTCCCTCTGGCGGGAAGTCTCCAAGCGCTTCGACAAATCATTGGCCGGCTTCACGGTCGCGCAGCTCGCCTTGAACGAGGCGAGCACGACCTTCGACATCTGACGGCTGCCGCCGGGCGGTCTTCAGCGGGCGGCCTGCGTCTTCAGCCAGCGCAGGCCCGCGAGTTCGCCTTCGCGCCGGACGAGTCCGACATATTGCTCGGCCTGCGCCGGAGTCAGGCCCGACCAGACGCCGGCCGCGGCGGCGGTGAGTTCGTTCGCCTCCGCGGCGCGGGCGTCGAGCTCGGCGATCCGCTCGCCGACGGTGACGCCGTCGTCGGTGAACACGGTCGCCGGATCGAGCTGGGCCAGGAAAGATTTCTCCAGCTCGAGCCCCGCCAGCTGGTCGAGCAGGTAAGGACTGCCCTCATGCAGGCGCTGACCGAGCGATTGTCCGGCCAGCACGACGGGTTCGGCGGCGTCGATGTCCCCCGCACGGATGAATTCGACCAGCAGCTTGCCCAGGCCGTCGCCGACGCCGCCCAGCAGGTCGACCTGCGGCCGGCGGTCGAGCGAGGCCATCGCGGCGAACTGGGCGGCGGAAGGCTCGAAGCCCGCGCTCAGATAAGCATCGCGCATGCCCGCGACGAGCTGGGCCGAGTGATCGGCCAGGAGGTCGTTCTCCGTCGCTCCGACCAGCGCGGCCGCGGCGGCGGCGAAATCACCCTTCTCGAAGGAAAGATGGACGAGCAGGTAATCGCCGAGCGCGTTGCCCGGGCTGAGCCGACGGAAAGCCTCCGCGGCGGCGGCGCGCTCGCCGAGGTCGCCGCCGCGGAGGGCGAGTTCGAGCTGCACGGCCGGGTCGTCCGGCGCCGCCGCCGCGGCCGCGCGGAGCAAGGCCGGGTCGCCGCCGAGACGGGAGGCCACGAGCAGGCTGGCCGGCGAGCGACCGCTGACCCGGAGATAATCCTCCAGTTGCGCCGCCGTGAGCGTCGGCGGCTTTCCCTGGCGTAACATCTCAAGCAAGGCGGAGCGATCCGCGGGCGCCACGACGAGCTCGCGCGGCAACGGCCGGGGCGCCCGGGAGCGCGCCGCCTTGGCGGGCGGACCACCGGCCGGTCCGCCCGCCGACCGGAAGAAGAGCAGCGCGGCCAAAGCCGTGGCGACGAGCACCCAAGGCAGGATCCGGAAAGACTGGCGGAAGGCGGAAGACAAGGCGGGGCGCTGATGAAGCCTGCGGTCCGCCGCCGAGGCGGGCAACCAAAAGGGTGCGCCGGCCGGCGGATGCCGGCAGGAAGTGCTGGAACATTTCCCCGGCGGCGCTATCCCAATGGTCATGCCTCCGATGAAGACCCTGCTCGCCCTGCTCTGCACCACCGTGGCCGCCTTCGCGGCCGAACCTGACCGCGCCCTGGTCTTCTCCCGGACCGTCACCTTCCGGCACAAGGACTCCATCCCGGTGGGCAATGAGATGCTGAAGGCCCAGTTCAAGTCCTTCGGACTCGAAGCCGACATCACCGAAGACGCCGCGGTCTTCACCCCCGAGAACCTCGCCCGCTACCGAGCGGTGGCGTTCATGAGCACGACCGGCGACATCATGAGCGTGGCGCTGCCCAAGGACGCGACCAAGGAACAGAAAGACGCGGCCGTCAAAGTCGCCGCCGCCCGACGCGAAGCCTTCCAGCGCTGGCTGGAGTCCGGCGGCGCCTTCGTCGGCGTGCACGCGGCGACCGACCCCGGCCCCGCGGACAAGTACTGGCCCTGGTACGCCAAGATGATCGGCGGCCTCTTCGCCGGACACCCGGCCATCCAGCCGGCGACCTTGCACCCGCTCTCCAAGGAGCACCCCGCGGTGGCCCACCTCCCCGCGGACTGGAAGCGCAAGGACGAGTGGTATAACTTCAAGAACCTCGCCACCGACAACCAGGTGCTGCTGGAGATCGACGAAAAGAGCTACAACGGCGGCAAGATGGGCGAACACCACCCGATGTCCTGGTGCAAGGAAGTTGGCCAGGGCCGCATGTTCTACACCGCGCTCGGACACACCAAGGAATCCTTCGCCGAAGCCGAATTCGTGCAGCACGTGCTCGGCGGGATGAAGTGGACGCTCCGGAAATAATCCGGGCGGACCGGACCCGTCCGGCGCGCGCGCCGGGACGGGCTTCGGCAAATCTGTGATTGTTCCCGCAAAGCCGGGTGGCACGATGGGCGGCATGTCCGAGCCGCTCCTCTCCCTCCGCGAAAGCAAGAACTCCCCCGTCGGATCGCGCTTCCAAGCCATCTGCGCCCTCGGGGAGATCTCCACCCGCACCGCCAAGACGGGCGCGGCCTACCTCGAAGCCGTCATCGCGGACGCCTCCGACGACATCAAGATCCGCGTCTTCGGCGAATCGCCGGTGAAGCCGATGCTGGCCGGACTCAAGGCCGGCGCCGCCGTGCGCGTCGGCGGGGTCGTCGGCGACTTCAACGGCCGCCCCGACCTGAAGGTCGACCAGATCGCCCCGCTGACCGAGACGGAGAAATCCGATCCGGCGATCATGGGCCGCCTGACCCCGGTCTCGACGCAGGACCCCGCCAAGATGAAGGCGGAGCTGCTGGCGATCGTCGGCCGCATCCCGCACGCGACCCTGCGCGCGACGGTGCTCTCCGTGCTGACGGAACACGGCGACCGGTTCTACGAAGCCGTCGCCGCGACGGGCATGCACCACGCCTACCGTCACGGCCTGCTGGAACACACGCTCCGCATGGCCAAGTGCGCCGAGGCCCTCCTGCCGCTCTACCCGAAGGTCGACCATTCGCTCGCCGTCGCCGGCACCGTCCTGCACGACCTCGGCAAGATCCAGGAATACACCCGGCTGGAACCGGGCATGGCTAAGGCCGGCTTCACCCGCGCCGGCAACCTGCACGGCCACCTCGTCCTCGGGACCTTCATCGTCCGTGAACATGGCCTGCGCAACGCCCTCGAGGCCTCGCTGCTGGAACGCCTCGAACACATCCTGCTCAGCCACCACACCATGCGCGAATACGGCGCCTGCGCGATTCCCTCGACGCCGGAGGCGGTCTTCGTCGCGCGGATCGACGACATGGACGCCAAGCTGTCCGCCGTGGAGGAAGAGCTCCGCAAGGCCACGCCCGGCCAGGAATTCGTCCAGCTGCGCGCCATCGACGGACAGCTCCTGCTGACGCCCCCGAAGACCGGCGCCTGAACCATGGACCTGCGGGAGCTGGATTTCGAACTGCCGCCCGAACGCATCGCCGCGACGCCGGCGCCGCGGCGCGACGGCTCGCGGCTGCTCGTCGTGCGGCGGGCCACGCGCACGCTGGAGCACCGGATGTTCCACGAACTGCCGGCGCTGCTCCCGCCCGGCACCGTGCTGATCCGCAACAACGTCACGGTGCTCAAGGCGCGCCTGCACGGCGTCCGGCCGACCGGCGGCAAGGTCGAGTGCCTGTTGCTCCGGCCGACCACCGACCCCCGTGAATGGTGGTGCATGCTGCGTCCAGGCAAACGCGCGGCGGACGCCGCGGGCTTCACCGTGGCGGGCGTCAAAGCCGTCGCGGTCGAGACCAACCACGGCGAATACCGCGTGCGCTTCGACCTGCCCGAGGGCGACGACGTCCATCGGCTGGCCGCGCGCGCCGGCGAGCTGCCCCTCCCGCCTTACATCGTCGAGGCCCGCAAGGAACGCGGCACGCAGGCGGCGGATGACGACGATCGTTATCAGACCGTCTACGCCGACCCTTCGGCGGCCCGCGCCGCGGCGGCGCCGACCGCCGGCCTCCACTTCACGCCCGAGCTGCTGGAGATCCTCCGGACGCGCGGCCACGAGGCCTTCGACCTGGTGCTCGACGTCGGCCCGGGCACCTTCCAGCCGGTCTCCGTCCAGAACATCAACGACCACCGCATGCATGCGGAAGCCTATCGCATCCCGGCCGCCACGATGGCCGCCTTGCGCGACCGCCGGCCGAGACTCGCCGTCGGGACGACCTCGGTGCGGGCCTCCGAAGACGCCTTGCGCCGATGCGGTGGCTTCGAGAAAGCGCCGGCCGGCGACTGGGTCGCGGAGGCTTCGCTCTACATCCGCCCGGGCGACACCATCGGCTGCTGCGAGCTGATGCTCACTAATTTCCATCTCCCGCAGTCCACCCTGCTCTGCCTGGTCGCGGCGTTCCTGACGCCGGGCGATGCTTCCGGACTGAAGTGGCTCAAGGAGATCTACGCCGAGGCGATCCGCCGCGAATACCGTTTCTTCAGTTACGGCGACGCGATGCTCATCCTCTGAGCCGGCTCCGGCGTACGCCGAGGCGCCTCACGGATCGTCCACCTGATAGGCGCTGAGCTGCTCGCCGGTCGCGTCCGCCGGCGGCCGCAGGAGGTTTCTTCGCGGGTCGAATTCGAGGTTACGTTCGGACGCCGTCGGGTTGAAGTAATAGGTGAAGCCCAAGGTGGCCTGGGTGAAGCGCAGCGGACCGACGATCTTCGCGTAATGCGCCTCGACGATCTTGCCGGCGTCATCCGCCTTGACCCGGGTACGCAACCAGAAGCCGACCTCGTCCTCCGCCTCGTCGGCCGGCCGGTCGCTGACCTGGCTGGATTGGTATTCCGGCCGGTAGCCCGTCGGCGGGGCCGCGTGCGGCATCTTCAGCCGGGCATATGGCCAGAACTGCGCCGAGCGGAGGATCCCGGCCTGTGGATGCGGAAAGGCCAGCCGTAGTTCGGCCTGCCAGACACCGTAGACATCGCGGATGGTCTCCTCGTCCCAGTCCTTCGCCGGCGCCAGCCGGCGCTGTTCCTCGACGTAGGCCTGCGGAGCGTTCCAACCCGTCATGGTCGCGGTGACCTGAAAGCGGAAATCCTCCACCTGACCGCGGCCGAACGGCGGCAAGGGCGAACCGACCTGGAGGTCGTAGGCGATCCATTCCCCCCGCCGGAACTGCCCGTTGCCGCGCGCCAGCCATGGGCGGAACGCGCAGAGCGGGACGGGCTTGATCTTCCGCGGCATCGTCAGCGTCCAGGACATGGCGCCGTCCGGGCCGGACCGCGCGAAGCGCAGCGGCGCCCGGAGGTCGACGGAGTAAAAGCCTCCGCGGTCACCCTGCGCCCGCAGGACCGTCATCTGCCGCCGCCCTTCGAAGCGGAAAAGCCCGTCGGGTTTAGTCAGGCCGCGCAGAACCTCCATCCCGTCGGCCCGCGGGTCGTCCTCCTTCATCAGCAGGACGTGCGCGGAAACCCGGTCGAGCGGCCGGCCGGCTTCATCCGCGAAGCGCATCGAAAACTCTCCCGCCGCGACCGGCAGGACGCCGGCCAGACAGACCACCGACCACCCGCAAAGGCCGCTCATCGGAGGCCTCCTTCGCTGATCATCGAAAGGTAGCACGGGTGGACGAACGGCAAGGCCACGTTCTTGAAGTCACTGTGCAGCCAACGGCCCACCTCGTGCTTCTTCCGGTGCCCAGCGGCCGGCCAGCGGGCATCCCTGACCCGGCCTTCGGTTTCCAAGGAGAAGTTCCTGGCCGGAGTCGGCCGGACGCCGAGCGTCGCCAGCCCGCGCATCGGCACGCCGCCGATCGCGTAGGACATCGCCGGGATGCCCGAAGCGAGCGCCTCATGCCACGCGGTGGCCGACAAGGCTTCCGGTCGCGGCATCGGGCCGGACGGAAGCACGCTGCCGAGGAAAGGCCGGAAGAAAGGCTCCCGCGTCAGGGCTTCATCCTCGAGCGCGGCCGCCTGGGCCGGTCCGCGACGTTCATAGCGTACTTCCGGCCGGCCCGGGCCGGTCGTGACCTTGCGGAGATTCCACGCGCGGTTGAAGCCCCAGCCCGCCTGATCCGCGCGCATCACCAGGCTGCCCAACGAGGTCGTCCAGTCCACGCCCTTGAGCAGCTCCTGGGTCTTCCATGCGCCGTAATCCAAGGTCCGGCCTTGCCAGAATGCGCCCAGCACCGAAGCCGACTTCATGCCCACCGGACAGACCGTGATGTCCTCGCCCTCGGAATAGTAGTTCACGGCGACGCCGGCCTCCTTGACCCGGCGGAACGCGCCGGCCCAGGTCAGCGCGCGCCGAGGATCATCCGGGGCGAACTTCCGCCACCATTCGCTGGCGTAGAGCCGGCGCTCATAAGGACGCCAGTTCGCTTCCGTCATCTCCCTCGCCTGCTGGGCCGTCGCGTCCTCACGCGAGACCGACTCCACGGGCAAGGCCGCGTTGAGCATGAGGTAACGGGCCGGCGTATGGCCCGCCTGGATCGCCCGGGCCACCACCGCGTTGCCCAGGCTATGGGCGACGACGACCGACTGCTCGTCCGGGGCGAACCGCCGCAGATGCGCGGGCAAAGCCACGCCCGTCTGCAGGGCCTGGAAGACCGCCCGATGATAATCCAAACCGGTGTCCCCATCCCACGTCACGCCTACGAAGCGCGCGCGGCTGCCCAAGGCATGAAGCCGCTTGAAGGTCTCCGCCTGCCAGCCGCGGGCGCTGCCGGCGCCGACGTTGTAGCCATGGAAGAAGAAGCACCAACGCTCGCCGAGCTCGGCGTCCGGCAAGCCGGGCGGCTCCCCTGCCTCCGTCGGCCGGGCTTTCTCCGGCCGCGCCGAGCCTGCGTCCGGGCCGGCTTCCTTCGCCAGCGCGGTCACATCGAGATGCCGGTACATCGTCTCGACGGGCACGACGCGCAGCGGCACCGACAAGTGCGCGAGGTCGGCGCCGCCCTTCCGGACGATCAGCTCCAAGGGCTCGGCCGTCGGTCGGCGGCCTTCCAGCAACACGACGCCATGGCCCGCCTTCAGGATGCGTCTGAGGAAATCCGCCGGCACCTCGACCATGCCGGATGCGTCCGGCTGTTCGACCTGCGCCGCCCCGAGCCCCTCGGCGAACGTCCGTCCGAACACTTTCAGGTCGGGCTCGCGGTGGAGACGGCCGACCTGATCGGGCCGCAGCGAAGTCCAGACGAAGCCCAGCGCCTGGTCTTTCTGCCGGAGAAGATAGGCATGGCCCTCGTCCGGCGGATATTCCCGGACCAATTCCGCGACGCGGAGATTGAGCGGGAAGAAATCCACCAGGTCGCGGAGCCCGTTGATCATGGCATCGTCGGCGTCCCGGCGGACGGCGGGCGCCGCCGGGCGGTCGGCGTTTTCCTGCCACTCCGACTCATCCGCGTCATCGTTGACCCAGAGACGGAGCGGGCGACGGGACGCGGCGGACTCGCCGGGACGGATGACCCCGTCGCGATCGGCGTCGACCTCGAGTCCCGCCTTGGCGAGGGAGTAGTCGAGGATGCAGTAGGCGCGGGCGACGCCGTTCTGCGGCACCAGGTTGATGGCCAGCGGATCCCGGCAGTCCTCTTCGCCCGGACAGAAGACGACCGCGTGCGCCGTCATCCGCTCGGTCACCGGGAAGGGCACGTCCCAACGCCGGAGGACAGCCCCCGTGCGGGCGTTGGTCACCTCCAGCCGGTAGGGCGGCGGCAGGCGGTTAGCCGCGAGCTTCATCCGATGCTTCCAGCGGATCACATAGGCGCCGGGCGTCAGGTCGCTGATCTCGTGCCGCATCGCCTCGTGCGCCGAGCCCGGCACCGGATGATAATAATTCAACGACACGGTGCGGAACGGAGGCGCGGGCGTGGACGCGGCCGAAGCGACGTCCCCGACCGCGAGGCAGACGGCGGCGAGATAAGGGGTGAGGTTCACCCACGTCAGCATAGTCCCCCGGAAGAAAGAACAAGGCGCCGGCCCTGGGGTCCATCCGCCGGAAGGAATCCCCCGGCCTGGGTCAGGATCGGCCGGCGACTCAGCGGCGCCGCGGGCACGAAAAAGCCGCGCCCCCTCGGATGAGGTGCGGCGCGGCTGCTGCCGGCGGGCTCGGACGGTCCGGCTTAGTAGCGGTAGCTATCGGGCTTGAACGGACCGCACTGATTGACGCCGATGTAGGCGGCCTGCTCCTTGGAGAGGATGGTCAGCTTGGCGCCGAGCTTGCCGAGGTGGAGACGGGCGACTTCTTCGTCGAGATGCTTCGGGAGGACGACCACGCCGGGCTTGGCGGTGGCGCGGGTCTCCCAGAGGTGCAGCTGGGCGAGGACCTGGTTGGTGAACGAGGTCGACATCACGTAGCTCGGGTGGCCGGTGGCGCAGCCCAGGTTCACCAGACGGCCTTCGGCCAGCATGTAGAGCTGGCGGCCGTCCTTGAACGTGTAACGGTCGACCTGCGGCTTGATGGTGTCCTTCTTGACGCCCTTGAAGGCGTTGAGACGGGTGACCTGGATCTCGTTGTCGAAGTGGCCGATGTTACAGACGATGGCCTGGTCCTTCATCTTGGTCAGGTGTTCGAGCGTGATGATGTCCTTGTTGCCCGTGGCGGTGACGTAGATGTCGGTGGTGCCGAGGGTGTCCTCGACGGTGACGACGCGGAAGCCTTCCATCGCGGCCTGCAGGGCGCAGATCGGGTCGATCTCCGCGACCTGGACCGTGGCGCCGAGGCCGCGGAGGGACTGGGCCGAACCCTTGCCGACGTCGCCGTAGCCGATGACCAGGGCGACCTTGCCGGCGACCATGACGTCGGTGGCGCGCTTGATGCCGTCGACCAGGGACTCGCGGCAGCCGTAGAGGTTGTCGAACTTCGACTTGGTCGCGGTGTCGTTGACGTTGACGGTCGGGACGAGCAGCGAACCGTCCTCGAGCATGCGGTAGAGGCGCTTCACGCCGGTGGTGGTCTCTTCCGAGACGCCCTTCCAGCTCTTCACGACCTTGTGCCAGTGGCCGGGCTTCTCCTTGGCGACCTTCTTGAGGAGGTTCTTGATGATCTGCTCCTCCTCGGACTCCGAAGCCGACCAGGCCCACTTGGAGCCGTTCTCGAGTTCGTAGCCCTTGTGGATGAGGAGCGTGGCGTCGCCGCCGTCGTCGACGATGAGTTCGGGGCCGTCGCCGTTGGGCCAGGTGAGCGCCTTCATCGTGCACTCCCAGTATTCGACGAGGGATTCGCCCTTCCAGGCGAAGACCGGGATGCCGGCCTTGGCGATGGCCGCGGCGGCGTGGTCCTGGGTGGAGAAGATGTTGCAGGAGGCCCAGCGGACGTCGGCGCCGAGCTCGACGAGCGTCTCGATCAGGACGGCCGTCTGGATGGTCATGTGCAGCGAACCGGCGATCCGCACGCCCTTGAGGGGCTTGCGCTTGCCGTGCTTCTTGCGCAGGGCCATGAGGCCGGGCATCTCATGCTCGGCGATCTGGAGCTCCTTGCGCCCCCACTCGGCGAGACCGAGGTCGGCGACTTGGAAGTCGGTGAATTTCTTGGAAGCTTTCGTGAGGGTGGAGGCCATGGAGGGTGTTATTGGTTGAGAGACTTGAGGAAGGCCGGGAGCTTGGAGGTGACCTCCCAGGGGAGGCCCTTCTTGCCGAAATGGCCGTAGTGGGTCGAAGCGCGGTAGATCGGCCGGCGGAGGTCGAGCTGGCGGATGATCTCGGCGGGGTTGAAGAGGAACGTCGCCTTGACGGCGGCGAGGATCTTCTCGTCGGCGATCTCGCCGGTGCCGAAGGTGTCGAGGTGGATGCTGGTCGGCTCAGGATGGCCGATGGCGTAGGCGACCTGGAGCTCGCAGCGCTCGGCGGCGCCGGAGGCGACGATGTGCTTGGCGACCCAGCGGGCCATGTAGGCGGCCGAACGGTCCACCTTGGTGGGGTCCTTGCCGGAGAAGGCGCCGCCGCCGTGGCGGCCCATGCCTCCGTAGGAGTCGACGATGATCTTACGGCCGGTGAGGCCGCAGTCGCCCTGCGGTCCGCCGACGACGAACCGGCCGGTCGGGTTGATCAGGTATTCGGTCTTCTTGCCGACGAGCTCCTTGGGCAGGACCTTGCGGATGACCTGCTCGATGCAGAATTTCTCGATCTGGCGATGGGAGACGTCCTCGGTGTGCTGCGTGGAGATGACCACGTTCTCGACGGCGACGGGGCGGCCGTCCTCGTAACGCACGGCGACCTGCGACTTGCAGTCGGGGCGGATCCATTCGGTGCCCTTGGCGCCGGACTTGCGGATGCGGGCCAGCTCGCGGTTGAGGCGATGGGCGAGCATGATCGGCGCCGGCATGAGCTCGGGGGTCTCGGTGGTGGCGTACCCGAACATGATGCCCTGGTCACCGGCGCCCATCTTGGCGTGCTTCTTGCCCTCGGCCTTGCGCTCGTCGACGCCCTGGGCGATGTCGGGCGACTGCTTGGTGAGGAGGTTGGTGATGAAGACCTTGTCGGCGTGGAAGACGTCGTCGTCGTTCACATAACCGATCTCGCGGATGGCGGCGCGGACGACTTCCTCGAAGTTGACCTTGGCCTTCGTGGTGAGTTCGCCGGCGATGACGACGTGGTCGCTCTTGACCAGGGTCTCGCAGGCGACGCGGGAGAAGCGGTCCTGGGCGAAGCAGGCGTCGAGGACGGAGTCCGAGATGCTGTCGGCGACCTTGTCAGGGTGGCCCTCGCCGACGGATTCGGACGAGAAGATATAGGAGGCGTGGCGTGCCATAAGGCCAGGGAAACAAACCGGGCGGCGGACGGATGGCAAGTTGAACATCCAGATATCCGGAT
>JACCDS010821660.1_pt1 | contig 11400 bp, 10 predicted proteins | sample 7446441 | NCBI WGS metagenome assembly JACCDS01 (sample SAMN15323445, study PRJNA562643) | freshwater metagenome | isolation source: river surface water | place: USA:Blue River Watershed | collected 2017-08-17 | reverse complement strand
CTCGATGATCAGAAAGGCTAGGAATTTTTAATGTGCTGACTGATAGTGCTTGTAATAGCGTATTGTCAAAGTGTCCTTCAGTCACTAAATCAGGCAGTGGTTTAGAAGTGCTCGCTACCACGCGAGTGCCATATTTCTCAGCTTTTGCAAGTAGAACGAGCAAGCCTTTTTGTTCGGTTTTATTGAGTGATGCCAGCTCAGGAATAAATAACAATCCTTCGCGAAGTTGTTCCAGAATATCTAATGGCGCATCAATTAATCTTTGTGTGTCTATCAGTTCTAACCATGGACTTTCTGGCTTATGTAAAAATTTTGCACAAAGTTCTGATCCGCTACCTTCTTCACCAATGAGTAATAATGGCGCTTTTATTAGAGAGACTTGTTCTAAGCGTTGACGCAATTCAGTAATGACAGCACTCTTACCTAGCTTAAATAAATTCATGTCAGACTTTGGCAATTGCTCGCCATGCTTAAGCGCAGCCGTGACTGTTTTTAAAAGTTTTTGAAGTGCGATTGGTTTTTCAAGAAAATCAAATGCTCCAATACGAGTCGCTTCTACAGCAGTATCGATCGTGCCATGACCTGACATCATGACAACAGGCATCGTGAGCATGCCTGTGTTGCTCCATTCTTTTAGCAAGGTAATTCCGTCGCAGTCTGGCATCCAGATATCAAGTAAGACGACATCAGGTCTTATTTGTTGGCGATACTCTCTAGCTTCAGCTGCATTTTCGGCAAGCTTAACTTGATAGCCTTCATCTTGAAGAATATCTCTTAATAGTTCGCGGATACCAATTTCATCATCGACGACGAGAATTTGTCTTGCTCTCATGACTTATCTGCCTTGCTTGTTTTTGTTTTGCGCTTTGATTGCTCGCCTACATTTTTTGATATTTTGTTATTTGAAGGGAGGCAAACAGTTACGATTGCTCCACCTAAAACGTCCTTATCAAGTTGAATATTTTCAATGCTAATTGTGCCCTTATGCTCTTCCACAATCTTTTTAACAATCGCTAATCCTAAGCCTGTACCGTGTTGCTTGGTGGTCATGTAAGGCTCAAAAGCGCTTGATAAAATTTCTAAAGGAAATCCAGTGCCGTTGTCACTCACGGACAAACAAACTTCATCTCCTTTTTGGAATGTATTCACCTGAATGGTTGCCTTGGGAGTCTTCTCTAGGGCATCTTGTGCATTTTGAAGCAGGTTATGTAGCACTTGCCTTAACATCGTCGCATCACCTAACACTTCAGCGATGCTCTTCCCCAAATTGGTTTTAATTTTAATTTGTGCTGGCTCGTAAAGTTCTAACACGTCTTGAACAAGGCGATTAATATTCACACTACTTAAATTAAGTGAGGGGGCGCGTGCGTATTCACTAAACTCATTTACCATTGTTTTCATCGCATCAACTTGTGCCACTATGGTATCTTTTGCGCGACGTAACATTTCACTATCTGCTTTATCAAGTTTGCTAGATAGTTTATGTTCAATGCGCTCTGCAGATAACTGAATTGGTGTTAGTGGATTTTTAATTTCATGAGCAAGCCTTCTTGCTACTTCTCCCCATGCCGCATCTCGTTGAGCTTGAACCATTGTTGTGATGTCATCAAATACGATCAGATAACCACTGTCTGCACTATAAGGTAAGCGTGAGCCACGTAATAAAATTGTGCGCTTGCCTTGAGATGTGACAATGTTCATTTCTTCCTGCCACTCATTACTTTGAATGTTTTGAGCGTGCGCGAGGATTCTTTCGCTTAATTCTTTCAGAGCAGGAAATTCGCGACCTAATTCTTCAAAAGATTGATGAGCGAAATGACCTAGCACCACTCCTAAGATATTAGAAGCAGCAAGGTTGTATGTTCTTAACTCGCCTTTGTCATTAAGTGTAAGTACGCCAGATGAAAGATGTGCCAAAATCGTTTCTAAGTATCCGCGCGCTGCTTCAACTCGAGCCCGGTTGTTGTTGGCAGCTTGTGTAGCATCGCCCAGTTGTTTGGTCATGCTGTTAAATGATTGCACTAATACACCAAGTTCATCGTTGCCATGAACAGGTAATACAGTCTCGTAGTCTCCCCGTGCAATGGCACGAGTGCCTTCCGCCAGAACCCCTAGAGGCGCTGATAAACGGCGGCTTAATACAAAGGCGACTGATACTGCGGTGAGCATGGCAAGCATGAGAACTAGCGTCAGTGTTAAAGCGAATACTTCTTTCAGAGATTCACGGCTAAGTGAAAGTTCTTGATAGTCTTGGTAGACGTCTTGAACTGCTTCTGCAGTATTTGATAGTTGTTTGGGTACGGGTTGCAGGAGTTGGAGTATACGTGTTTCGCCCCCAATATCATTCATATTGACCGGCACTAGCACTCTTAAATACAAACCTTTTCCTGGTATTGGTTCGATGACCCCATAGTTGCGAACTTTTGCTTGTCGCAATTGAGAAAGGCTGGGGGCATCAGGCAGAAAGCTGAGTGGATCTGCGCTAGAGAAAGATAAAATCTTGCCTTGTATGTTAAAAAGAGCCGCATCTTGAACGCCGCTTTTTTCTCGTAAGTCATTCAAAATATTAAGTTGCGTATTGCTTGGTTGAAAGGCCAAGTTTGAAGCAATACTTTCGCCTTTAAGCTTTGTATCTATCAACATAGCATCTAGCGCACTTTGCCCAAGATGAACGCCCCCTTCAAGAGCAGCTTCTACTTTGACGTTGAACCATGATTCGATTGATCGCGTTAGAAAGTTTACTGAAACAATGTAAACAATCATGCCTGGAATAATTGCCATCAAGGCAAACGCCCCCATTAGCCTGACATTAAGTCGACTTCCGATAACGCGGGAACGCATTTGTTGATAGAGGCGCCAAAGCTGGAAGCCAATAAGTGCAGTGAGTCCTAACGCAAGGGTGATATTAAGCCCTAGAAGAATAGTATAGTAGTGACCGGAAATAGAGCCATTTGAGCTGGCGTGTGAAAGAAGGAAAAGTAATATTCCTCCAAGCGCGGCACTGATAAAAACAATATATTTCATTTACAAACCGAATGCAGGCGTCCACTGATGGCGTTCAGAAACCAAGGTCCAGTTTTCTGATCCGCTTGCTTCAACCTGTATAGGTTTAGGTAGTTTGGACTGATCTAATCGAACTCTCAGAGCAGCTTGATAAGGCTCGCCTTTTTTGAGTAAGGACTTATCAATAACGGCCCAGTCTTTAATTTTGCTTAATACTTCTTTAGCTTGTTGTAGATTATTAAATGAAGACTGATTTTTGTTACGGATAATTAAAAATTGTCTAGAAAGTGCGTGGTAACTCAAGCTGACCCTATAGCTTTGTGTGATGATTTCGTCATCAAACCAATAGGTGCGTGGCGTTGTTATTTGGAACTCTACAAGGAAAGTTAGCGGAACGCCTTTCATGAGCGCATCCTCTAGTACATTATTAAGTGTTAAATCAAAGTCGGAATTTAAGGTGTAGCGTTCCTCTAGCGGAATCAACTCAGCATTTTTAATATGAATTGATCCAGGCGCTGCATAAAGATTGAGCGAAAAAAGCAGTGCTGACAATAAAGTCAGAGCTTTAAATAAGCTAAATTTAATTTTTTTGTAAGAGTGCATAAAATAAACCATCGTGCTGCGCGCTAGGCTCTAGCTGTCCATTTTTTAAATTCATGCCCGTTAAAGGTTGAGTCAGAGGCATTTGTAATGCGTCAGACTGTGTTTTCAAAAAACTATCAATTTGACGCTGATTTTCCTCATGAAAAACCGAGCACGTCACGTAGAGCAATTTACCACCCTTTGCTAATAGCTGCCACAACGACGGCAAAATCTGTGCTTGTTGTTTGGTGAACGAAGCAATGTCAGCTTCACGTCTTAGCCATTTAATATCCACATGACGTCGCACAATACCCGAGGCTGTACAAGGAACGTCAGCCAGGATGCGATCGAATACTTTGCCGTCCCACCAATCGTCTGGTTTTGCAGCATCCCCAACGACTAGCGTAGCGTTGAGTCCTAATCGATCAATGTTACTTTTGGTTCGGTGAATTCTTGTTGCATCGTTATCAACAGCAACTAAATCCACGTCGGCTAATTCTAAAATTTGACCTGTTTTGCCCCCCGGTGCACAACAGGCATCTAATACTCGTTGGCCCTTTTTAAGGTCAAGTGCGTAGCCGGCAAATTGAGCGCCAAAATCTTGAATTGAAACTTCACCTTCGTTAAATCCTGGAATCTTATCGACAGGCATCGGTTTTGTAAGCATGACAGCGTTATCACTTAGCTGAGTCGAAGCATATCCATAGGCCTGTAATTTTTTACAAAAATCACTTCCTGAAATGCGGCGTGGATTTACACGAAGAGTCATTGGAGGGTGTTGGTTTCCTGCCTCTAACATTGCCTGCCAATTATCTGGATATTGATATTTGAGTTTGGTAATCCACCATTGAGGATAGGAATATTGAGCGATTTCCTCATTGGCTAAAGCTTCCGTCAATGACGTTTGTTGACGCAAGAAATTGCGAAGTACACCATTAACAAGTCCTTTTGCCCAGGTTTTCTTCGAGCTGCTTGCTGCCTTGACCGCTTGATCGACGACTGTATGGGAAGCTGCTTTGTCATATTGCAATTGATAAATAGCCACTAAAAGTAGACATCTTAATCGTTCATCAGGTAAAGGTTTTTCTAATAACTGACTTAACAAAGAAGCTACGGCGCCGTAATAACGCAAAGTACCATAGCTGAGATCCTGTGCCGCCGCACGCTGTTGGGGGGTGATGCTTTGGTGATGTGCAAATAATGTTTCTAGTGTGACGCCCAAATTACGCCCTGCGAATACTTGCTCGACGGCCTCTGCGGCGAGTTGTTGTGAGATATGCAACTAACTAACCATCGCTAGTAGTCGAGCGATGCGCTCTTCTGTTTGAGGGTGTGTTGAAAATAGGCCTTGCATGCCTGAGGCAGATAAGGGGTTAATAATCATCATTTGTGCGGTCTCTGGATGCATCTCAGCAGTTTCCATTGGAATTTGGTGAGCATAATTGTGAATTTTCTTGAGGGCAGATGCTAGAGATGCTGGATCTTGGCTGATATCTGCACCACCTTTGTCTGCCTCAAACTCTCGTGCGCGAGAAATGGCCATTTGAATAAGCATCGCAGCAATTGGAGCTAAGATTAGAATCAATATAGCTACTAAAGGGTGGCCGCCGCGTTCACGATTGCCGCCTGCAAATAGCATTCCAAAGCTACCAATAGAAGAAATGGCCCCGGCGATTGTTGCTGAAATAGTCGAGATCAAAGTGTCCCTATGTTTCACATGAGCTAACTCGTGTGCCATGACGCCACGTAATTCTCGATCTGTTAGGATCTGCATAATGCCAGTAGTTGCAGCAACCGCAGCATTTTCAGGGTTACGGCCAGTAGCAAAAGCGTTTGGTTGTGCTTCATCAATTACATAGACTTTTGGCATTGGCAATCCTGCGTTATGTGCAAGCTCTTTAACCATATTGAAGAAGCCCGAAAATTGACGATCGTTCGCAGTTACTTCTTGCGCGTTATACATTCTGAGTACGGCTTCAGCAGAAAACCAATAAGCGTAGAAATTCATGCCTGCTGCAATAAGCAACGCAATCATCATGCCGTTCATGCCTCCAATAGCCGCGCCTACAAAGCCAAAAAGCACTACGATTGCGGTCATGAGTAAGGTTGTTTTGAACCAATTGCCTAACATGTTTATCCTCTCAAAAATTATTCAAATTGGGTGCCGGCTGGCAGCTGGCGACCTGTTAAGAATTCACGTGCTTTTAAACGTTTGCCACCAGGTAGTTGTAATTCGTGGATGCTTAGAACGCCTTCTCCACAGGCAACGTCAATGGTTTCATTCGTTGCAACCACTTGGCCAGCAAGACCTTTGCCAGATTTTTTTGTTGCCATCCAAATCCGACAAACTTCCCCGTTTAACATTGCTGTTGCGACAGGAAACGGATTAAAAGCACGTACTTGCTTTGATATTGCATCAGCTGATTTGTTCCAATCGATCATTGCTTCTGATTTTTGAAGTTTCTCAGCATAAGTGACTAAAGAATCATCTTGCGGCGTTGATGCTAGAGTGCCATTTTTTGAAAGATTTTCCATTGCTTTAACCATCAAATCAGCGCCTGTTTTAGCTAGGGCATCATGCAGTGTTTGTGCTGTATCCAATTCCGTAATTGGTACGACGCCTTTGGAAATCATTGCTCCCGCATCCAGGGCCGGGACTACTTCCATTATGGTAACGCCAGTCTCTTCGTCTCCTGCAAGCAATGATCGCTGAATCGGAGCAGCTCCACGCCAGCGTGGCAATAGTGACGCGTGAATGTTGAAGCAGCCCAAGCGAGGCATATTTAAAACGTTCGTTGGAATAATAAGTCCATATGCAGCAACAATTATGACGTCGGCCTTTGTATCTTCTATTCGCGATTGAGCTCTAGAATCTTTAAGTGTTTCTGGCTGAAAAACTTCGATGTCATATTCTAAAGCAAGTTCTTTCACTGGACTCGCTTTTAGTTTCATTCCTCTTCCAGATGGCCTGTCTGGCTGAGTAAGCACTAACACAATTTCATGGCCTGCCTCTATAAGTGCTGCAAGTGCAGGAGCTGCAAAATCAGGCGTGCCAGCAAAGATAATTCGTAATCCTTGCATTAACGGCCTCGTTGCATTTTCTGCATTTTGGTTTTAATGCGGTTTTGTTTTAAGGGGGAAAGATACTGAACAAAGACTTTACCTAGCAAATGATCCATTTCATGTTGAATGCAAACAGCTAATAAACCGTCTGCTTCTATCTTAAATGGTTTCCCATTTCGATCAAGTGCTTCAACGACAATGGTTTCGGCCCTTGTCACCGTCTCATAAACACCAGGGACTGACAAGCAACCTTCATCATAATCTTGGCTCCCTGATTTGGTACTAATTTTAGGGTTGATGAAGACCTGTAATTTTTTTTTGTTTTCGCTGGTATCGATGACAATAATTTGCTCATGTACATTAACTTGTGTTGCTGCCAATCCAATTCCTGGCGCTTCATACATCGTTTCAGCCATATCATCGATAAGCTTTTGGATTTTTGCATCTACTTTATCTACGGGCTTAGCTACCGTGTATAAACGGGGATCCGGATATTGCAGTATGTTCAAAATAGCCATATTCGATAGTGTCGTATAAAAATTTGATTATTAAATAGATTTTATGCAAAAATCAGTGAGTAGCATTAGTTTGATGCGATACATTTTTATGACTCATTTTTGCGCATTAAATTATGGATCATTATAACTCCTGCAATCCTTGAATTGATTAATTGCTTAAGGCATAAACCCACAATATGAATCAATCGCATGATGAAATCTTATATTGGGTATCTTTGCTATTAATTCAAGGGCTGGATAGCCTGGGCATTTGCAAACTACTCAAGACATTTGGATCTCCCTCGCAAATTTTTATGGCTTCACATCAGCAGTTATGTGTGGTCGTCTCAGAAAACATCGCCAGTCAAATCAGAAAAGGTCCAGACCTTGAGGCAGCACACCCTACAATCGACTGGTTGCAATTCTCTGATAATCATTTAATTACATTAGCAGACAGTCATTATCCGCAAAAACTGTTAGAGATTTCAGATCCTCCGCCAGTGATTTATGCTAAAGGTGATTTAGATTGCTTGAATTCGCTAGCATTTGCGATTGTGGGTAGCCGCAATGCTTCTGTTCAGGGTGAGAAAAACGCAGAAGCTTTTGCTCAGACTTTATCGCAGCATGGGCTATGTATTGTGAGTGGTCTGGCGTTAGGTATAGATGCGGCAGCGCATCTGGGAGCTCTTAAAGCCGGTAAAAAAACAATTGCGGTTGTGGGCACGGGGTTGGATATTGTTTACCCCGCTAAGCATCGAGATCTTGCGCATCAAATTGCGGCACAAGGCCTGATAATTTCTGAGTTTCCCATAGGAACACCTTCTCTTCCTGAGAACTTCCCCAGAAGAAATCGAATTATTAGTGGTTTGAGTTTGGGGTGTTTGGTTGTAGAGGCTAATGTGAAAAGTGGGTCATTAATTACTGCGCGTTTTGCAGCAGAACAAGGGCGGGAAGTGTTCGCGATTCCAGGATCTATTCATTCTCCAATGTCTAAAGGTTGTCACGCATTAATTAAGCAAGGCGCTAAACTAGTTGATCATATCAACGATATTACAGACGAGCTTGCACCGTATTTGACACAACAAGAACCAGTTAGAAATGCATATTTAAGGGAAGTTTAAGATGAATGTGTTTTGTTGATGTATCTTCGTTTTCAATCAAATTGATGTTGAAGTTTTAATCTAGCTTAGCGACTTGACGGGTGAGAACCTTTCAGCCAAACTGATAACGCTGGAGTTAAAAAATAAAATAGCTTCTCTAAAAAGCGAACGATATCAGGCTATCGTTTAGGCTACTCAGATGAATAGGGAATCTATGTTTGAAGTTTTAGTATATATGTTTGAAAATTACGTGGTCGATAATATTCAACCAGACCACAATACCCTCACAAAAGAATTGTTTGCGGCAGGTTTTGATCACTCTGAAATTACAGATGCCGTTGAATGGTTTAATACTTTAGAATCCATGGCAAGCGTTGATACTGAGAGCTCAAGTGCTTCCACGCGCATTTATTCCGAAGAAGAAAAAACAAAGTTTGATACTGAGAGTTTAAATTTTTTAGTGTTTTTAGCGCATGCGAATATTATCAACTTAATTCAGCATGAGATTGTAATTGAGCGTGCGATGGCACTTCCTCAAACTTCGATTCATTTAGATGAGATTCGCTGGGTGGTGTTAATGGTGTTACGTAAGCAAGGAAAAACGAAAGACTTTCTTTTTGTGGAAGATGCGATGTTTCACGAAGATCAACCAACATTGCATTAATTAAATTTTAAAAAAAGCCCCGAAATCTCGGGGCTTTTTTGTTTTAACGCGTTATTAAATTAGCTTTGTTTTAGACCTAAGTTACTTGTAATTTGGCTAATAATCCCTGATTGATTCATCGTGTAAAAATGCAAACCTGGCGCTCCGCCGTCCAGTAATTTTTCACATAAACTAGTGACTACATCAACACCAAGTGTTCTTAGTGATGCAATATCATCGCCATAGTCTTGCAATCTCAAACTCAGCCAGCGTGGGATTTCTGCACCACATACATTTGAAAATCGTGCCAATTGTGTGTAGTTATAAATAGGCATAATGCCCGGCACAATTGGGATGCTAATCCCTAGTGATTCGCAGCGGTCAAGGAACTGAAAATAAGCATCTGCATTGTAAAAGTATTGAGTGATTGCAGCATTTGCGCCAGCATCTACTTTTGTTTTGAAATGCTCTAAATCTTTAGACGCTGAACGTGCTTCAGGATGCGTTTCTGGATAAGCGGCCACTTCTATTTCGAAAGCATTACCGGCCTGTTCTCGAATGAAAGCAACCAGTTGATTGGCGTGTGCAAAGTCACCAACACTGACTTCACCTGAAGGTAAGTCACCACGCAATACAACTAATCGACGAATCCCATTTGATCGATACGTTTGCAACAAATCTTTGATTTCTTGTTTAGTAGAAGAAATTCCAGAAATGTGCGGTGCTGCCTCGAATCCTTCAGACTGGATTTCTAAGACTGTTTCCATGGTGCGGTCTTTAGTGGAACCACCTGCACCAAAAGTGACAGAGAAAAACTTAGGCTGCATCATGGCGAGCTGTTTTCGAGCCTCGCGTAATTTAATGATGCCTTCTTCCGTTTTTGGCGGAAAAAATTCAAAACTAATGTCAGCCTTCATATTTAAATTCTCTTTTCATTCATTTGGACAAGCATCAGCGATTCCTGATGCTTGTCGCGCCTGATTAATAACGGTACGTATCTGGTTTGAAAGGACCGTTTTGTGAAACGCCAATGTATGCCGCTTGTTCATTCGTTAAGCGTGTTAGTTGTGCGTTTAATTTTTTCAATTGTAATACCGCTACTTTTTCATCTAGGTGTTTAGGTAAAGTATAAACGCCTACTGGATATTTGTCGGTATTCGCAAATAGCTCGATTTGCGCAATCGTTTGATTCGCAAATGATGAGCTCATGACATAACTTGGATGGCCTGTACCACAGCCTAAGTTTACCAAGCGGCCTTTGGCTAACAAGATAATCTTTTTGCCATCAGGGAAAATTACATGGTCAACTTGTGGTTTGATTTCATCCCACTCATATTTTTCAAGTGAAGCAACATCAATTTCATTATCGAAGTGACCGATGTTACATACAATCGCTTGGTCTTTCATTTTTGCCATATGGTCATGACCAATAACGTGATAGTTGCCAGTTGCGGTAACAAAAATATCAGCATGCTCACAAGCGTAATCCATAGTGACTACACGATAGCCTTCCATTGCTGCTTGAAGAGCGCAGATTGGATCGATTTCAGTTACCCAAACTTGTGCTGACAAAGCACGAAGTGCTTGAGCAGAACCTTTACCCACATCGCCATAGCCTGCAACGACGGCAATCTTGCCAGCAATCATGACATCAGTTGCGCGTTTAATCGCATCAACCAATGATTCACGGCAGCCATATAAGTTGTCGAATTTTGATTTGGTTACTGAGTCATTCACGTTGATTGCAGGGAAAGCTAGACGACCTTCTTTATGCATTTGATATAAACGATGCACGCCTGTCGTTGTTTCTTCAGTTACACCTTTAATTTGCGCAAGACGTGTTGAGTACCAAGTTGGGTCAGTTTTTAACTTTTCTTTAATTGAATTGAATAAGCAAACTTCCTCTTCGCTGCCTGGGTTGTTCAGTATGGAAATATCTTTTTCAGCATTCGTGCCAAGATGCAACAACAAAGTAGCATCGCCGCCGTCATCCAAAATCATGTTTGAATAGCCGCCATCAGTCCATTCAAAAATACGGTGTGTGTAATCCCAGTATTCTTTTAATGTTTCGCCTTTAATCGCAAAGACTGGTGTGCCACCAGCGGCAATTGCAGCTGCAGCGTGATCTTGTGTTGAGTAAATGTTGCATGATGCCCAGCGAACTTCCGCGCCTAAGTCTTTAAGCGTTTCAATAAGAACAGCTGTTTGAATGGTCATGTGTAATGAGCCAGTAATGCGTGCGCCTTTTAGCGGCTGTGCTTTTGAAAATTCTTCACGAATTGCCATCAAACCTGGCATTTCGGTTTCAGCAATTGCAATTTCTTTGCGTCCAAAATCAGCTAGATTAATGTCAGCAATTACATAGTCTTTAATATCAGTCACAGTATTCATGTTTTTTCCTTGAATGGTGTGACCGGAGGGAATGCGGAAAATTTGGAGTTGCCAGAAAAACTAGAAGTGATGCCACTTGAAGTTTTAACACTCTCACCCGTATCCCGTGCCCGGCACGGTT
>JACCDS011102722.1_pt1 | contig 11405 bp, 3 predicted proteins | sample 7446441 | NCBI WGS metagenome assembly JACCDS01 (sample SAMN15323445, study PRJNA562643) | freshwater metagenome | isolation source: river surface water | place: USA:Blue River Watershed | collected 2017-08-17 | reverse complement strand
ACCAGGATAACTAGCGGGGCTATCTGCATCTATGTACAATAATAAATCCGTAGTAATTAATGTAGCAGGAGCAACAGGAGTCACGTAATTATTATTTCCACTAAACATGGTGCGCTGACCATAGGAAAAGAAAGAGGAGAGAATGAATAAAAGGCGGAGGAGTTTTTTCATTTTATTGAATACCAAAGCGCGATTTAAGAAGATTAAAATTATAGGAGACCTCTGTAGTAGTTAAACCTTTTCCTTTGTAAAAACGGGTAGTTGCAATATTTCCAGAATAGTTTTTCCCGCCTGGATGGGTAGGTAAGCTACCAATCCTTGAATTCTGCTGAGCTAATAATGAGTCAGGTAATGAATAGCTAGCTTTTTCAACACCATTAACATATACTTTAGCGGTTCCAGAAATTCTCGATACTACAATGTGATTCCATACGTTTAGATTGAATGCAAAACTTGTGCTAGCACCTCCACTCGCATGACTAACTCCATCATAGGAATGGAGGACCAACAAATCACCATTATAATATTCCAATCTAACTGCTGCATAACTTGAACTGGCTGCATTAATTACTACAAAATCCGAAGCTATATTTCCGGATGTAGTGTATGCCCACATTTCTACTGTAAAATCCCCTGAGCCAAAATCAAAATCGGTAGACATAGGCAACTGAACGTATGGGTCCCGGGAGCCATCATTCGTACCATCTCCATTAAATACTAAACTGCCTTGGTTACTTGAATTGTAACTTACACTATTGTAAAGTGTGCCATTATTTCCCCTCCCTGATAAATCTGTCCAAGTAGTACCGGTACCAGCATAACTCGCGGAATTCCCAGCATCTAAATCTAAGACTATAGTGCTGGCTAAAGATGGAGGGCCTACCGGCGCCACATAATTATTATTACTACCAAACATCATGCGCTGCGCATTGGAAGTGAATGCGAGGAGGAGTAAGAGTATCGTGAGGAGGTTTTTCATCATGTTAGGTTATAAACCAAAGGTTGATTTTTGGGCGTTAAAAATGTTTGTAATAGCTGCTTGCGTCAAGGCATTGGAATACACCATGGCAGTACCTATTTTACCAGTAAACGCTCTTGAAGCTTTAGCACTTGGATCACAAGCAATGAAAAAGTTAAGTCCCGATAAAGCGGCATGGGTCACTGTATTGGTAGCCGTTGTAATTCCACTTGCATTGCAGAGGTAGGCCGTTGCGGAAGTGGCACTTACAGTCACCGCAATCATGGACCATTCATTATTCGGCACATATAGATTGGAATTCCAATTGTAGGTTGCTACATTATCCGCCCAGTGATACCCTACCGAATTAGACGTATACAAATCCATCCCGGTGGCAGGCACAGAGCTGGAGCCAAATCCATTTCTACTAAAAATAACTCCAGTATAGGTTCCTTGCGGTTGTGAGGGATTGACCCAGGCCACAAACGTGGCGGTAGACAAGGCTACATCACTTTTTGTAGTGGTGGCGATCACATTTGGCCCAAATGTAAAGCTAGGAGGATTGGAACTATAGACTGGGTTACCCTCCAAAGTCGCGGTATTGTTTTGCGTACTCGCATCGTTCCAGGTAGGTCCAGTGCCAGCATAGGAACTTGCATTTAGATATAATATAAGGTTAGTGGTTGGTACTGTAGCTGGAGCCACCGGCGCGACATAGTTATTATTACCCCCAAACAGCGTTCGCTGCGCATGTGAAGTGAAGGCGGTGAGCAGAAAGAGTAGCGTGAGTAGCGTTTTCATCGAATTAGTTGATACCGAAGGCTTCTTTTTGCGCGTTAAAAATTGATGTGATATTCTCCGTATTTAAGGCAGCTGAATAGACCATAGAGGTAGCTATTTTACCTTTAAATATCCTATTAGCTGCAGGGGTATTAAACGTATCAAGTTTTAAAGGCTCAATACCGATATAAAATTTAAGGCCACTTACTGTAGAGTGAGCAAGAGTATTAACAGCAGAGCTTATACCAGCTGAATTACATAAATAAGCTGTCGCTGAATTCCCAGTTACAGTTATTGCAACCATAGACCATCGATTAATGGGAACCACTAAACCTGAACTCCAATAATACGAGGAAGGATTATCATCCCAGATATATCCTAACTCATTATTCGAAAAGTAAGTTAGACCTGTTGCTTTAGCTGTTGCTGATGCGAAGCCCTTCCGGCTCATAATAATACCCGTCCACTTTTCTTGTGATTGAGACGGATTTATCCAGGCAATAAATGTAGCGCTGGATATTGTGGAACTAATTAAACTAGAAGTTAACGCATAATTATTGCCATTAAACGAAAAGCTAGATGGATTGGAAGAAAATGTCGGACTGCCCTCTAAAGTAGCTGAATTATTCTGGGTACTTAGATCATTCCAAGTATTACCCGTACCACTATATGAATTTGCATTTAAATATAAGATAAGATTGTTTGTGAATATTGCTGATGATCCAGTCGTAAAACTAACCACAGAACCATAGCTTGTTCCGGCCATGTTTGCCAAAAAAGATTTAGCAAAATACGTAGTTTCACCTGTGAGACCTGTTAAGGTTGTCGTATAGGTCCCCGCACCCACATTGGTTTGGATGGTTGCCGTGGAATAGGTGCCAAAATTGGAGTCAGTACTGTAAATCACACCCACGCTAGACGCTATCCCATTCGTCGAACTGATGACTCCCCCGATGACAGCAGTAGTTGCAGCGATGGTCCCCACTGTCGTTGTTAATCCAGTTGTATTGACAATCCTACCCAGATCATCAATCACCGTTCCAAAATTAACTCCACCTTGTGTACTAAGGAGTGATACTGCATTGGTAACTGCCAACATTTTACCTTCCGCTGTAAGCCCGCAGGTATAAATCGTGGTAACCGATGAAGTAGTCGAACAGCTTCCATTTGATACAGTTACTTTGTAATCCCCTGCTGCAGTAGGCGTATAGGAATCCCCAGTGACACCAGCTATAGCCACATTGTCCTTGTACCAGGTGTAAGAGGAATGGCCTGCCGTAGCAGTCAAGGTTGTTTTGGTTGCGCAAGCATCGCCTTGGGTACTTACAGCAAGCGTGGGCAAGGCGGTCACAGTAAGGGATCCTGTTGCAGTCACCGTTCCGCAGCCTCCTATGAGCGTGATGGTAAAGCTTGCATTGCCTGCCGTAGTGGGCGTACCACTAATGGTCACCACATTGTTGGACCAAGTTCCCGTAACTCCCGAAGGTAGGCCTGAAAAACTTGCTCCAGTAGCACCTGTAGTCGAATAGGTTAAGTTGGTCATCGCACTATTGGTGCAAATAGATTGCACATCGGTACCAGAAGCAGAGGTTAATGCAATTGAATTCTGAATAACTGTAAACGAGCCTGTAGCTGAAACGGTCCCGCAGCCACCCGTCAAATTAATGGTGTACGAATAAGAACCCGCTACTGTGGGTGTGCCTGTAAGGGTCACCACATTGTTGGACCAGGCCCCGGTGACTCCTGATGGCAAACCTGTAAAACTTGCTCCGCTGGCACCCGTCGTGGCATAGCTTACTGTGGTAATCGCAGCATTGACACAGGCAGTTTGCGCATCCGTTCCGGCTGCAGAAGTCAATGACATCGTGTTATTCGTATTGGATACCAGGATGCTGCCCGTGAGGTTGACATTACAGGAGCCCGCCAAGGTAACGGTATAGGTAAAGGTCCCCGTCGCAGTAGGTGTTCCACTAATGGTCACCACATTGCTTGCATACGATCCAGTTACTCCATCAGGTAGCCCTGAAAACGTTGCTCCTGTAGCATTTGTCGTTGCATAGCTGATTGTTGTTATAGCCGTATTCTGACACAGGGATTGTGCGTCAGTACCAGACGCAGAACTCAAGGTTCCTGTTGGCCCCTGCGTAACGGTGATGGTAACAGATGGCGAATAGGCTATACATGCATCCACGGTAGCCTTCATGCGGTAGTAGGTCGTTGAGGCTAGATTATTGATTAGTAGTGAGATGCTGTTAGCACTTCCGATATCGGTAAAATTGGAATTATCCGTCGAACTTTGCCATTGCAAATCTCCAAATGCATTAGAGGCCGTTAAGGTAGTCGCATTCGTGGTGGTACAATAACTGGCAGCCCCGGAAATCGTCCCTGCCAAAGTGTTTGAACAAGCAGGATAGATAACCACATCCTCTGTTTTATCGTCTGCCAAAACGTTTGTTTCCGTACCCAGGCCAAACGTCTGGGTATTGTTGACCGTGTAGGTTTCTGCATAGGCAGCCGTCACTGCTTGCGCAGTGGCGACAACATTAAGCGTATTTTCTTGCCCGTTGGTCATCGTTCCGACATTCCAAGTGTAATTGGATCCAGATCCGGAGAACGTTCCCTTGGTAACGGTAGAACTCGTATAGGTTAAGTGCGCGGGAAGGACATTGCTAATTTGCATGTTCTGTGCTGCGCTACCTCCTAGCATTTTCACGGTGATGGTAAATGTAGTGGTCTGACCTGGCAACAAGTATTTTCTACTTGCCGTATTTTTGACGACCACCTCAGGGTTACAATCGTATACTGTTTTAGTTGCTGATGGATAGGTACAAAAGCCATTGTATACTACGACATAATAATCCCCCGCAACAGTTGGCGTAAAGGAATTAGTAGTTACCGAGGGCATCAAAACATTATCTTTATACCAGGCATAAGAGGTAAAACCCGGTGTTGCGGTTAGGGTTGTATTGGGAAAACAGCCATTGCCTGTGGTTTGCACATCAATGGTTGGGATGGTACCAAATCCAGAGAAATAAGCAGCAACACCAGCATTACCACTATACCCAAGATACCCAACTGCCACTGGACCCGTAGCGGCCACTTTTATATCACCAGTTAAATTAGGAATGTAATAGGAAACCCAATCAGCAGTTCCTAAAACAGATTTTCTTGCGCTAGTCAATGTACTTGTTTGAACAGTACTAACTGAACCTGTTCCATGGTTTACTGTGATATTACTCTCATTTATCGCAGAGGAAGCTAAAACAATAATTCCACTAGCGGTTAAATTTGTTCCGGTAAGTCCTGTTTTTACTATATCCGGAATATTATTTATACCATTATCTAAAAGACAGTTCAATGGTGCTACTTGAAACATATCAATTTTATCACCTCCTGGTCCTCCAGAAATTGATTGTACTCCATAAACATCTTTTGAAGCACGAACATACATATTAGCGCCAGCTATATTACCAGCTGTAGAAGATTGAGAATATTTGGTTGCAGGAATTTTTACCCACTGTCCATTATTCAAAGTTGCATAGGGGGTTGATTCATTATTTATAAAAACTTCTGTATTATTCTGCGTTGCAATTATGACAGGAAACTCGTAGTCATCCGCTCCATTTCCTCGAATAAACACATATTCTTTACCAATATTTGTGGTTGGGGTTAACTGGGTCATGGAAAAGTCTATTGCCCCGGTTACTAGTTTAGACATTAAGTGCCCTTGATTAACAGAAATATTTTTATTTGAACTTATCGTAGCTCCTAACCAACCTGATAAATTGATTGAGGTAGAGTTGCTAATATTTGCTGCCTCTAAAACATAAGATTGACCTGCATTTAAATTAACTGTAATTATATCATCAGTAATCCCGGAGGAATTATTATTTATAGTAAATGTACAAGCTGGATTAAATCCAGATATTGAGACTAACGTATTGTCTTCAGTAGCCATGATTCCAATCACTGAATTAATTCCTGTGTAATTATCAGGATTGAGTTGCGGAACACCTACCCATCTAAAATCAGTCCCTAGCCCTGCCATACCGGCAGAAACTAATGAACTGGCTTGACCTCCTTGTGCAGATCTCCAATTTACATAAAACTTTTTTCCACTAGGTGCCTCAAATCGAAACCCGGCCGTGCTCAACACGATCCCTGCATTAGCCCCTGTAATTAAGGATGTATTATTTTCTCCACCTGCCGATGAGCCTCCTGCACCTAATGGCGGAGTATATAGCCCGGGTGAAGAATTAGAAATTGATAGTGTTGTTACAGGGGTTGTACTTGTTCCTTGATATACATTAACATTAAAAGCAGATGTTTCAGGAGTAGAAAGATAAATTACTTGTCCTTGTACTACATTCTGTGCTTGCTTCAGTGGTGGCAAATAATGCTTACTACTCAGCTGTGCTGAAGCGAGCTGTATTCCTACAAATTGAACTAGAATCAGGAGTAGTAAAAGTTGTACGTACTTATGCACATTAATCTTATCCAGTAAACTGCTTACTTTTTCTGCAATACAAATGAAGGGTACTGGAAACTTGAGGCTTTTTTTCACTTGAATTTTACTTTTAGATTGATTAATAAGCGTAATCAAATTGAATACGATCCCCAACTACAATGGTATAGCTGTTATTATTTGCTGCTGTATAGGTTACGGTAGTTCCACTAACCGTATAGGCATTGTTATTGGTACGGACTCCATTGATAAACATCCAAACCTTTCCATTCAAGGGTGTATTCGTTAAGGTAAACGCGGCCGTTGCCACTGCATGTGATGAGGTCGCTGTAGTTTGATCTGTCATAGGTCTTACCGCCGCCGAAATGGTAATTGCCCCAGCTGTATTTGTAATGGTGATGGCTGTGCCAGCCGTTAAGGTAGTTCGCGTAAATCCCGATCCATTTCCAATATCAATTTGACCATCCGCAGGTGTGCTTGTCAGACCCGTTCCTCCATTGGCCACACTTAATGCTGTGGTTAAGCTTAATGAGCCAGCACTTAAAGATGTTCCCACTACTCCACTTCCGCTAATATTAAAATTAGAACTCGTTTGTTGCGTTGTTCCATTTGCAATATAATTTCCACTTCCTGCTGGAACATCTGCCGAAGTTAATAATCTAAAACTGGGAGCACCTGCTCCTGATGTCGGACCAGCAAATACAAAATTCTGTGAAGTAGATGATGCACCCGTTCCACCAAACGTTGTTGAAATAACGCCACTTAATGCCGATGTTCCATCAAAGTTATTTCCATAAATACTTCTTGCGGTGGCGAGTGCCGTTGCAGTACTCGAATTTCCTGTTAAGGCCCCAGTAAATCCAGTTGAAGTTACCGATGTTAAACCTGCAATCGTTGTATTGATGCTTCCTAAACTCATACTTGTTGAGCCAAGGGTAATCGCACTATTTGCTAATTGCCCATTTACAATTCCAGCACTACTTGATAGATTACTTGTAGTTAATCCAGTTGCAGATATCGTATTACTTGCAATCGAAATTCCTGAACCTGCTATTAATGCGTCTTGCTTAGCATTGAATGTTGCATAGTCAGTATTGCTTAATAATCCTGCCGTTGTTCCAGCAACAGATGCTAGCGGTATCGTTAAAGTAATTGCTGGTGTAGTAGTTGCATTTGTCACAGTTGATGTAAATGTACTTCCACTCGCAGTCACTGTGATTGGGTTTACATTCGTTACTGTTCCGCCCGTACCACTCGCAGTTAAAGTTCCATTCGTTAAACTTAATCCTGTACCAATTGTAACCTCTCCTGGTGCTGCTGCACTCGTGTTCGTGCTTCCCAATAATTTACCCGCAGTTACATTTTGCATTTTAGCATACGTCACCGCTGAGTTCGCAATCGTTGATGTAAACGTTCCAGTGCCTGTTCCTGTTACATCACCTGTTAATGTTATGGTTTGATCGCCCGTATTAGTACCAGTAGTATTTGATAACACAACTGCTTTTATATCAGTAACATAATTTCTATCTGTACTTGGTGCAATGTCCGCAGTAGTTGCATCCGCACCTACTGTTACCAATCCATTTGCATCGTAAGTAATTTTTGTTTTAGTCGCTCCAGTAATTGCTGAGTTAGGTGCTACATAATCCGTACCTGCAATAGCTGCAGTTAACGCACTTGTTCCAGTTCCTTTTATAATTCCGGTTAAAGTTGTGGCTCCCGTTCCTCCGCTTGACACTGGAACTGTTCCCAGTGATATGGCATTGCTCGTAATACTTAACGGACTAGATGCCGATGTAATTCGATTGGTATAAGCAGCATCCCAATTGGTTTGACTAGATGATAATGGTATGGCATATCCAGAAGTTAATGACAAGGCCAAAGTTCCAGAGCTAGTAATTGGGCTTCCGCTTACACTCAATCCCGTAGGTGTTGTCATGCTAACGGAGGTTACACCCGTTGCCGGCGCAGCAGCCCAACTAGGAATACCAGATGCTAATGTCAAGATATATCCATCGGAACCTTTTGCCAATAAGCTAGTGGCACCTGATGCTGTTTGGTAAGGAATAGAGCCCGCAGCACCTCCTGCGATATTGTTTGCAGTGAAAGTAGATGCAGCTCCATATCCCTGACCGACATTCCAATAGTATGTCGAAGTCAAACCATCGTAATAAAAGTTCAGGATATCTTTTGCTCCAGCTGTAGCCGATAAGCTAATTGTACTTGTGGCTGAGCCCAATACTTTATGTGTACCTGATGGCAAGGTAAGCGTTCGCCCTCCAGTTCCATCTTGAGTGACAACTAAGGTCCCGTAGGAACCTGATGCAGGAGTTGTTGTAAAACTTAAAGTTCTATTTCCACCTAAAGTAACATTTGCATTTAATCCATTCGCTGGATTCCAAGAAATGGTAGCCGCATCTGTTAATGTTTGCGGAGTAGAGGCATAGATAGGGGTATTAACACTTGTCGCAGTTATCGCTCCGGTATTAATACTTGTTGTACTAATAGTTCCTGAATTAATATTTGCGCTTAAAACGCCATTTCCATCAATGCTTAAATTTGATCCTACTTTAATTCCCCCTAATATAGATCCAGTGGCAGTCGGTAAAGAATAATCGGACGGAGTTGGGATGTTTAGAGTGGTTCCTGAAAAAGTTGCGGCTCCTGTACCTGTTGTTGTTAAGTTAATAGGAGCTTGATAATCGGTACCAGCCACTGCTATAGTTGGCACTCCAGTTGATGTTGTATTTTTCAAAATACCTGTTGATAAACTTGCTAATGAAGTACCATTTATTTTTACTACAGTAGATGTATTACCCACGCTGGTGACATCACCTGTTAGGTTAGCATTGGTAGTGACTGTTGCTGCATTACCCGTTGTGTTTTGATTTAAAGTCGGGAAATTAGTTAAGTTAGCGGCGCTTCCATTAGGAGCTAAATAATCGGTACCAGCCACTGCTGCAGTTAACGCACTTGTTCCTGTTCCTTTTACTAAGCCGGTTAATGTCGTAGCTCCGGTTCCACCGTTTGCTACTGATAATGTTCCAGACACATTAGAGGCTAAATCTGTTGTCCATGCAGTTCCATATCCCTGGCCCACGTTCCAATAACAGTTAGTTCCATCGTAGTAAAAGTTAATGATGTCTTTTGCTCCAGCAGCTGTCGATAAAGCAATACTAGTAGAAGAGGTCGACCCCAATACTTTGTTAGCTGTAGAAGGCAGGGTTAAGGTTCTTCCCCCTGTACCATCTTGTGTTACCACCAAGGTTCCATAAGAACCGGATGGAGGAGTGGCAGAAAAACTTAAAGTACTATTTTGATCTAAAGTTACACTTGCATTTAATCCTTGTGTAGGGTTCCAAGTAATAGTAGAGCTAGAAGTTAATAATTGCGGAGTCGTCGCATAGATAGGAGCAGTTAGCGTTCCCGTAAATGTGGGTGAAGCAATCGGAGCCTTTAAGTCTATTGCCGCAATATTTGCTGTAATGCTTGCTGTATTTGCTGCTACGCTATTAGTTAATACTAGTTCCGCTGCAGTTGCTCTAGTTGTTTCTCCAACGATAGATGATGCGTTTGCTGTAATGCTTGCTGTATTTGCTGCTACGCTATTAGTTAATATTAGTTCCGCTGCAGTTGCTCTAGTTGTTTCTGCAGTGATAGATGAAGCGTTTGCTGTAATGCTGGCAGTATTTACAGCTATATTATTAGTTAATACTAGTTCTGCTGCAGTTGCTCTAGTTGTTTCTCCAGCGATAGATGAAGTGTTTGATGTAATGCTAGCTGAATTTGCTGCTACGCTATTAGTTAATACTAGTTCTGCTGCAGTTGCTCTAGTTGTTTCTCCAGCAATAGATGAAGCGTTTGCTGTAATGCTTGCTGTATTTGCTGCTACGCTATTAGTTAATACTAGTTCAGCTGCAGTTGCTCTAGTTGTTTCTCCAGCAATAGATGAAGCGTTTGCCGTAATGCTGGCAGTATTTGAATTGACATCGGAAGTAAGTGATACTAAATCAGTTGCGTTTGCTTTTAGGGCTAAACCAGGAACCGTAGGCGACGCTGCCGTCCCTCCTAAATCTCCAGCTAATTGAATCTTACCTTTTGTGCTTGCATCCGCATCTGCTATCGTTGCAGAAGCGATTCCCGCTGCTAGTTGTGCATCTACGTACGATTTTACGGCCTTTACACTTGGATATTTAGAGTCAGATGCTCCGTCGGTACTTACATTAGTGCTTTTATTAGCTGAGTTTTCTTTCAAAGCTAATCCAGGTACGGTAGGCGCTGCCGCTGTTCCTGCTAGATCCCCAGCTAATTGAATCTTTCCTTTTGATGTAGCGTTTGCATCCGCAATAGTAGCGCCTGCAACCTGTGTATCCACATATGTTTTTACCGATTTTACGCTTGGATATTTTGTATCTGAAGCTCCATCGGTAGTCACATTAGTGCTTTTATTAGCTGAGTTTTCTTTCAAAGCTAAACCCGGAACCGCAGGTGCTGCCGCTGTTCCTGCTAGATCCCCAGCTAATTGAATCTTTCCTTTTGTAGAGGCGTCTGCATCTGCGATAGTTGCTGCCGCTACTTGAGTTAATACGTATGATTTGATAGATCCAGTATCTGCTTTTGCAGCAAGCGCGGCAGTCATATCCGTTGTATTTGCTTTCAATGCTAATCCTGCATTTACATCCGCTGTATCTGCTTTCGATGCCAAGGCTGCATTTACATCCGATGTGTTTGCCTTGAGTGCCATTGCTGTCGTAACGTCTACATTATTCGCCTTCAAATCCAAGGCCGCCTTTGTCGCCGTTGATACAGGCTTCGCTGCATCAGACGTATTATTTACTTGATCTAGTCCTAAATTTAAACGCGCATCCGCTACTGTTGTTGCTCCCGTTCCTCCGCCAGAAATAGCTAAAACACCCCCTAATTTTCCAGCAGTTTCAGCGAATAAAGTGTAAGGGCTATAGGTGAGTTTCTGTTCAGATACTTTTAAGTAAGAGCCTCCTTGGTTAAAGCTGACATGTACTTGTAAGCTCTTTTGGGAGCTATCCCAAACGAGAGAATTGAACGACGCTGTGGACACAGATCCGATCATTAAATTGACTAGACCGTAGGCATCAGTTCTTGTTTTTTGCACCTCTTCGAATTGCAAATTGGAGCCGTTGTAAATGCTGAATTTTATCCACACATCGCCGTTTACAAAGGGTT
>JACCDS011209365.1_pt1 | contig 11409 bp, 9 predicted proteins | sample 7446441 | NCBI WGS metagenome assembly JACCDS01 (sample SAMN15323445, study PRJNA562643) | freshwater metagenome | isolation source: river surface water | place: USA:Blue River Watershed | collected 2017-08-17 | reverse complement strand
GTGATCGCCAGCGACGTGGCCATGGGGGTCGAGAACTGCGCTCATGGTGAAAGTCCTTTAGTGTCTCGGAATTAACGGGAGGCCTTGATCTCGGCAGGCTGAACCAACTGACCGGTCTTGTTCGACCAGTTGTTCTTGGTGTAGGTGATCACGGCGGCGATGTCGGTGTCAGACAACTGCTTCCAGGCCGGCATGCCGGCACCTTGGCCATTGAGCAGCACCTTGATTTGTTTGGCCTTGTCGCTGTCCAGCACCAAAGCCGAGCCATCGATCGCTTTGATTGGACCGGCTCCCTTGCCGTTGGCTTGGTGACAGGCGGCACAGTTGGCGGCGTAGACCTTCTCGCCGCGCTTGGCGATCTCTTCCAAAGTCCAGACCTTGTTGGGGTCATCCATCTTGGCGGCCATGGCTTTTTGCTGCTCGGCCACCCACTTGGAATAGTCTTCGGCGCTCAGCACCTTGACATGAATGGGCATGTAGGCGTGCTCTTTGCCGCACAACTCTTGGCACTGGCCGTAAAAGTCGCCAGTTTTGTCTGCGCGGAACCAGGTGTCGCGCACAAAGCCGGGAATCGCATCTTGTTTGACACCAAAGGCCGGCACAGCAAACGCATGGATCACGTCATTGGCGGTGGTGATGATGCGGATCTTTTTGTCGACCGGCACCACCAGGGGGTTGTCGACCTTCAGGAGGTAGTTGTCAATCTTCACGCCCTTGGCGCCGCTGTTGGAAATCTCGCGGTGCTCGTTATCCAGGGTCGAGATGAAACCGATCCCCTCGCCTTCACCTTTGAGGTAATCGTACCCCCACTTCCACTGGTAGCCGGTGGCCTTGATGGTCAGATCGGCGTTGGAAGTGTCTTTGGCCGCTACCACCGCCTTGGTGGCCGGCAATGCCATCAGGATCACGATGATGAACGGCACGACGGTCCAGGCGATTTCCACCTTGACCGACTCATGGAAATCGGCCGGCTTATGACCCAACGATTTGCGGTGCTTGAAGATGGAATAGAACATCACCCCGAACACCGCCACAAAAATGACCGTGCAAATGATCAGCATGAACCAGTGCAACCAGCCTTGCTCTTCGGCAATTTTGGTCACTGCAGGCTGAAGGTTGAGCTGACGGACCGCCGGGCCCCCGGGCAGATCGTTGACCGCCCACGCAGCAGTGGTCCACCAGGCGGACACAGCCAGCAGACCCTGGGACAGCCATGCCGAAATGTTTTTCATCATCTTCACTTGATTTGGCCTCAAAAAAGAGCGCCTGAGGGAAGCCACCTAGGGTTACTTCTGATCTGGCGCAACATCAGACTCCGACTTTTGGGATAAAAAGTGGATCACTCAGCATTCTAACCAATGAAACCCACTGGGATGAAGGGTTGTCGGAGACATTTTTTCAATTTAATCTGGTCGCAACATCTTTTTCATGTCACCCAATGGAATACGGGTGGTGGTATCAACCCGATGGCGATCGGGCGCTCGCATGGCGTGGCCATAGACAATTTCAACTGTCAATAAAAATTGACCGTCTTCGGACCGTCTGGGCCAATCGGATTCGATGGCCTGACACAAACGCGCCGGCCAGCCTTTGCCTCTCAAAGCGCCAAAGCGCCGGGGATGCAAATTACGCCCCAGTGAGCGCAATTCGCTGATCAGCGACTGTGCACTGCGGTAGCTCAGGGTGATGCGCTCCATGTCCATCACGGGTTCGGCAAAACCCGTCTGCACCAACATATCGCCCCAATCATGCATGTCGGTCCATTCGGACCCTGCGGCAGGCCAGCCCATCGCCCCATAGAGTTGCCTCAACTCCATCAGGCCATCTGGCCCCAAACAAGAAAACATCAAAAAACCATCGACCCGCAGAGCCTGATGCCAACGGCGCAGCAACTCAAGGGGCTGGTCGTGCAGATGCAACTGCATGTTGGCCCACACCATGTCCACCGGATCAGGCCATTGCCCGGGGAGATGCCAACGAGGCCGGATGCGCCATGGGTTCAAGCGCTGCCAGGTCGATCCCTGCAAATGGGCACGTGTCAGCGCCAAGCGGGAGGCCGATGGCTCGCACAAATGCACTTGGGCCTTGGGATAGCGCTGGACCAGCGCTTCGTGCACCGCCCATCCCCCCAGCGACGGATGGGCATGCAACCAATCGCGGGGCTGCAACTTGATCCAGCCCAGTCGCTCTTGCATCCGCCGCGCCACTTCATCATGAATCCATGCAGGAACTGTTTGGCCACAAGGGTGACTCCACCAACGCGCGCACGCCACCGGGTCATGCGTCGGAGGCTGATGGTGAATATCACCCAACGAGGGTTCTGGAGCAGTGCTGTTCATGCGGCGGTCAGTATATTGCGCCTCCCATCACCCTGATTCCTTCATGATGTCTTGGCGCCACTGGTCCACCTGCAAAATTTGCCTCCGCTGGCCCATGGCCATCCTGTGCCCTGCTTGCCGACAGCGTTGGGCCAAACTGACTCCGCGTTGTTCGCATTGTGCGGACCATGCGCACACCACCGCCCCCCCGGGTAACGCGTGCCCGCTGACACCCCGCCACCTCTGGAGCGAGGCAGCCGCCCGCATGGACTACGGCCCCCCTTGCGATCAGTGGATCAAACGGCTGAAATTCGGCGCCGACTGGACGCAAGCGCGCGACCTGGCTTGCTTGCTCGACGAATGCGCCCCCGCCAGACGCTTGCGTGCGCTGGCCGATCTGATCTTGCCCTTGCCTATCTCTGACATGCGTTTGCGCGAGCGGGGCTATAACCAGTCGGCCCTGCTCGCCCAACATTGGTGTGGTCGAGACCCACGCCTTCGGATCGACTGGCTGATCAAGCATCGCCATACCCCGGCCCAGGCCCAAGCCGACCGGGCACAACGGCTGCAGCAACTCGAGGGCACTCTGAGCTGGGGCAGCTCTACCCGGCTTGATCACCTGCGCGGTGCCCGCGTGCTGCTCATCGATGACGTCATGACCACCGGGGCCACCCTCGATGTCGCCGCCCGCCTGTTGTTACAAACGGGTGTGAGCCAAGTTGACGTGGTCGGCTTTGCCCGCACCCCCAACTCCCTGCAGCAGAGGGACCGTGGGTGAGGGCTACACTCTCCTCATGTTTCAAATCGTTCTGGTCCACCCCGAAATACCGCCCAACACCGGCAACGTCATCCGCCTGGCCGCCAACACCGGCTGCCAGTTGCACCTGATCGAACCTTTGGGTTTTTCCATGGAAGACCGGCTCATGCGCCGCGCCGGCTTGGACTATCACGAATACGCCGAAGTGCGCCGACACAAAGACTGGGACATCTTCTTGCAGCAAGCGCAGCCCAACCCCAGACGCTGCTTCGCCCTGACCACCAAAGGCTCGGGGCAGGTGCATGACACCCGCTTTGAAGCCGGCGACTGGTTGTTTTTTGGCAGCGAAACCGCCGGCCTGCCAGCCGACATCCGTCAATGGTTTCCCGAAGCCCAACGGTTGCGCCTGCCCATGCGACCCAACCAGCGCAGCCTCAACTTATCAAACTCGGTGGCCATCACGGTCTACGAGGCCTGGCGACAAAACGGATTTTCTTAAACCCCACAAACCTTCAGCGCCCGTGGCCCGACTCCTTGAGCCACTGGCCAAAGCCAGCGCCAACTTCACGGTGCTGCAAGGCCAACTCGACCGTGGCCTCCAAAAACCCCATCTTGCTGCCGCAGTCGTAGCGTTTGCCCTGATAGTTGTAGCCCAGCACCGTTTCATCGCGCAGCAAACCAGCGATGCCGTCGGTCAATTGGATCTCACCGCCGACCCCACGCCCACCCTGACGGATGCTTTCAAACACACCGGGGGTCAGGATGTATCGGCCGGCGACCGCCCACCGTGAAGGCGCTTGCTCGGGCTGAGGCTTTTCCACCATGCGCTCAACCCTCGTCCACCCCTCGGGCGTTGTCGCACCAGCGATCACACCATAACGCGAGACCTGATCCAGCGGCACCTCCTGCACCGCCAACACCGACGCACCGGTTTTCGCATGCACCTGCACCATTTGCTGCATCACCCCCGGGCCGCCAGGCAAGCCCACCATCAGGTCGTCTGCCAACAACACGGCAAACGGGTGTTCACCCACCAGATGTTCGGCACAGAGCACGGCATGCCCCAAACCCAGCGCACGGGGTTGGCGCACATAACTGCACAGCATGTCTTCGGGCTGCACGCTGCGGACCAATTGAAGCAAAGCCGCCTTGCCGGCTTGCTCCAACTCGGTCTCGAGTTCGTATGCCGTATCGAAATGATCTTCGATCGCACGCTTGTTGCGCCCGGTCACAAAAATCATGTGGCGAATCCCCGCCTGATAAGCCTCTTCCACCGCATACTGAATCAGCGGCTTGTCGACGACCGGCAACATTTCTTTCGGGCTGGCCTTGGTGGCCGGCAAAAAACGGGTGCCCAAACCGGCTACTGGAAACACTGCATGTTGAATGTTGGACATGGCTATGAATCGTGAATTGAAGTTCAACCCAGGCGCAACAACTGCGCCTGCACCTGGGACAGGGTCTCGCTGAAATCGGCCATCCGCTTCTTTTCCTGCTCGATCACCGCGGGGGGAGCCTTGGCCACAAAAGCCTGATTGCTCAGCTTGCCCTCGGCTTTGGCAATCTCGGTCTGCAAGCGCGTCACTTCCTTACCCAGGCGGGCTTTTTCGGCGGCAACGTCAATTTCAACAAACAGGCACAGGCGCAGACCGTCGACGACAGACACGGCGGCATTTTGGGCGTCGGCACTCCATGCAGCCTCTTGCGTGTAGACCTTGACTGCGCTGAGCTTGGACAGTGCCTGCACAGTGGCCGCATGGCCTTGCAACCAATGGGCGTCGGCCTCGGTCGCGGCCCATGCCAACAGCGGCACACGTTGCGATGGTGGCAACCCCATCTCCCCGCGCAGGTTGCGACAGGTATCCACCAATTGCTTCAGGCGGGCGATGTCGGCATCGGCCAACGGGTCGATGCGCTCGGGTTGACTGACCGGAAAAGTGGTGACACTGATCGATGGACCCGCACGGCCCGCCACAGGTGCGACCTTTTGCCACAACTCTTCCGTGATGAAAGGGATGATCGGGTGTGCCAATCGCAAAATGGTTTCCAGGGTGCGGATCAGCGTGCGCCGGGTGGCGCGTTGCTGCGACGCATCACCTGTCTGGATCTGCACCTTGGCGATCTCGAGGTACCAGTCGCAAAACTCGTTCCAGACGAAGTCGTAAATCGCTTGCGCCACCAAATCGAGCCGGTAATCGGCAAACCCTTTGGCCACATCGGCCTCGACACGCTGCAGAGCCGACACGATCCAGCGATCGGCCTGGCTGAACGACATATACCCATGAAAAGGACCGCCCACCGCACATTCGGCCTTGGTGTGCTCCTTCAGACCGCAATCGTGACCCTCGCAATTCATCAGCACAAAGCGGGTGGCATTGAAGAGTTTGTTGCAAAAGTTGCGATAACCCTCACAACGCTTGCTGTCGAAATTGATGCTGCGCCCCAGCGTGGCCAAGGATGCAAATGTGAAGCGCAAGGCATCGGCGCCATAGGCCGGAATGCCATCGGGGAACTCTTTTTGGGTGTTCTTGCGCACCTGCGGTGCGGTCTCGGGCTTGCGCAGCCCCTGACTGCGCTTGTCGAGCAAGGGCTCAAGTGCAATGCCATCGATCAAATCTACCGGGTCCAATACATTGCCCTCGGACTTGCTCATTTTTTTGCCCTGCGCATCGCGCACCAGGCCATGGATATAAACATCCTTGAAAGGCACCCGACCTGTGAAGTGGGTCGTCATCATGATCATGCGAGCGACCCAAAAGAAGATGATGTCGTAACCTGTGACCAGCACAGTGCTGGGCAAATACAGGTTGTAGTCGCTGGTGTCGGCGGCATCGACTTCGGGCCAGCCCAAAGTAGAAAACGGCACCAGGGCCGATGAATACCAGGTGTCGAGCACATCGGGGTCACGGCGCAGCGTCTTGCCAGGAGCCTGCGCCTGAGCTTCAGCTTCAGTGCGAGCCACAATCACCCGCCCCTCTTCGTCATACCAGGCCGGGATCTGATGGCCCCACCACAACTGTCGCGAAATGCACCAATCCTGGATGTTGTTCATCCACTGGTTGTAGGTGTTGACCCAGTTTTCCGGGATGAACCGGACCTGCCCGCTTTGCACGGCATCGATGGCCTTTTGGGCGATGCTCTTGCCGCTGGGATCACCGGGACTGACTTTTGTCATGGCCACAAACCACTGATCGGTCAACATGGGCTCGACCACCTGGCCGGTGCGGGCGCAACGAGGCACCATGAGTCTGTGCTTTTTAACTTCGACCAGCAACCCCTGAGCCTCGAGATCCGCCACGATCTGCTTGCGCGCCACAAAACGATCCAACCCCCGGTACTTTTCGGGGGCTTCCCCGTTGACCGTTGCATCCAGATTGAAAATGCAAATCATGGGCAACCCATGGCGCTGGCCCACCGCATGGTCGTTGACATCGTGGGCAGGTGTCACCTTGACCACCCCGGTCCCGAACGCCTTGTCCACATAAGCATCGGCAATCACGGGCACCAATCGACCCGTGATGGGCAATCGAACTTGTTGTCCGATCAGGTGACGGTAACGATCGTCGTCCGGGTGCACCATCACGGCGGTATCGCCCAACATGGTCTCCGGGCGGGTGGTGGCCACCACCAACGACTCCTGGCCGCCCTCGATCGGATACCGGATGTGCCAGAGCGACCCATCCTCCTCTTCGCTCTCGACCTCCAGGTCGGAAACAGCACTCAGCAAAACCGGGTCCCAATTGACCAACCTCTTGCCCCGATAAATCAAGCCCTGCTCGTACAAGCGCACAAAAGTCTCAGTGACCACCTTGGACAACTTCTCATCCATGGTGAAGTACTCGCGCGTCCAGTCGACGCTATCGCCCATCCGACGCATCTGCCGGGTGATGATGTTGCCGCTTTTTTCTTTCCACTCCCAGACCTTGGCGACAAAATTCTTTCGCGCTTCGGCCGGCGAAGTCCCCATCTCGTGGCGGCTGATGCCTTGCTCTTGCAACTGCCGCTCAACCACGATCTGGGTTGCAATCCCGGCATGATCGGTCCCCGGAATCCAGACCGTGTTGTGCCCGCTCATGCGGTGATAGCGGGTCAGGCTGTCCATGATGGTCTGGTTGAAGGCATGCCCCATGTGCAGGGTGCCCGTCACATTGGGCGGGGGCAACTGAATGGCAAAGCCAGGCTGACCCGCTTGGGGCTGCCCGGTGCCCCGGTGACCGGCCTTTCCGTAGCCTCGACGCTCCCACTCGGGCCCCCAGTGGGCTTCGAGGGCAGCAGGCTCAAACGATTTGGACAGGCTTTGCAATGCGGACTGGTCTGGGGTGTTGCTCATGAAAATGGCTGGGGTGTGGGGGCAAACTACTGATTTTAGCGATGACCCGACCCCTGACAGATCAGTGAAGGAACTTGAAGGCGCTGAGCATGAGACCGGTCGTGGCCACCTGAAAGCCCATCATCTTCCAACCTTGATCGTGGATATAGCGCATCAAACGACTTTCAAGTTGGATCATTTCTTGCCGCAATTCGGACTTCATCTCGCCCATTTCTTGCCGCAATTCGGACTTCATCTCGCCCATTTCTTGCCGCAACTCGGACTTCATCTCGCCCATTTCCAGGCGCAACGCCGTCTTGATTTCAAGCATCTCGCTGCGAAGGCGGTTTTCCAGGGCCACGCCATCGGCTCTGGTCATGGGAAGAGGATCAGGCATCATGACTTGCATTTTATTCCTTTTGAATTTCAATTTAAAACATTTGAATACAAAAGAAAACAATGCGTCAATAAAAAAATCAAAAAGGTGCATGCATCACAAGCAAGAAAACCCTTCAAGCCAGTGTCAACGACTGCGACAGCGAACGAATCAACGCTCCGTCGACGGCATGACCCGTTGCCGCCAGGTAAGCATCGGGGCGCACCAGCGCCCAGCGCCGGGCGAGCGCATGGCAAGCCTGTTGCACATGGCCAAGGGGGTCGGCGATGTGCTCCACAGCCTGCGGCTTTTGTCCCGGCCCCACCACTTGCACCACACGCAGCAAAGGGGTCTGTTGAGCCAACTGGCGCAAACGGGCCGCCTCAGTGGCACTGATGGGTCCGAAGACGACCAGCAGCAAAGCGCCGGCGGCCCAATCGATCAGGTCATTGAGCTGACCCGCGCGACCATTGGCCCAACGAAAAGCCACGTTTTGAACCGACACCCCGCCGCCTGCACAAGCCGGGCTGCGACTGTAGGTGTTGGCCTCTGCCATACGCCCCGTGTTGACCATGTTGCGGGCGAAGCGATGCTTTTTGGCCAAAGCCAGGGTGGCTTGGCGAAACAACTGGGCCGCCGGCTCGGCAGGTCGCAAAAAACGCACCGTGCGATTGGTCACCAAGACATTGCGCTGCGCCGCTTCCAGACGCTCGTCATGATATGTGTTCAGCAGCGACTCCGGGGCCAAACCGCGCAACACCGCTGCCAGTTTCCAGGCCAGGTTGTCGGCATCGGCAATGCCGGTGTTGCCACCCCGCGCGCCAAATGGACTGACCACCTTGGCCGTGTCCCCGATGAAAAACACCCGTCCCATGCGCATCTGCCGCACGCAATGGCTGCGGTAGGCATAAGGCCCGACCCAGACGATGTCGCACTGCACATCCTGACCAAACTGGCGCTGCAAGCGCTCGCGCACCACATCCTCACGGCTGACATAAGCCGGGTCCGCGTTGGGTGCCATCTGGTAATCGATGCGCCAAACTTCGTCCCCCATCAGGTGCTGCCAAACCGCCCGATTCTCATTGAAGGGCGCCTCGATCCAGGTGTGGCGCTCGGTCGGCGGCGTGGTCTTGAACTTCACATCGGCGATGCACCAGCGATCATCGCCCCGCTTACCATCGAGTTGCGCCCCCACCCAGGCGTGAAAAGGGGTGTGCGACCCCGTGGCGTCGATCTCGTGCCCGGCTTCGATCCGGTAGCGGCCTTGCGGGGTCTGCACCGTCAGCAAAGCACGCTCGGCGTTTTGCTCAAACTCGACCACCCGCGAAGACCAGCGCATGTCGACACAAGGGTGTTGGGCGTTGAGCTCGGCAATGCGCTCGACCAGATAGCCTTCGATGTAGAACTGCTGAATGTTGATGAATGCCGGCTGCCGGCTCAAGTTGAACGCACTCTGCGCCTTGAGGTCAAAACTGAACACCTCGTCGTGACCGGCAAAGGTTCGACCCACGCTCCATTCGATGCCCTTGGCCGCGATGCGGTCAAACACGCCATAGCGCTGAAAGATCTCCAGCGACTTTTGGGTGTAGCAAATGCCGCGCGATGACGCCCCCTTGACCCCCACCGTGTTGTCCTCGTCCAGCAAAACCGCTTGGACCCCGAGCTTGGCCAGCCCGCAAGCCAGCGTCAGGCCAGTGATGCCCCCACCCACAATGACCACAGGGTAGCGCCCCACCCGGTTTTCCAACAACTCGGGCGGAGCCACAAAGGGGTACTCGGGCAATGCGTATCCGGTTCCCCCGGTGAATTCATAGCCGTTGGTGTAGGCCACCTGCGCAAATCGAGTTTGTGAAGAAAGATTCATCTCTGTCCTTGGGGGTCCACCTGTGCAAATCACTATATCGCATGCGCCAAACAGATTGGCAAAGATCGAAGCCCCATGCCCTGGTGACTTCATGCGGATGACATGGCTGAGGCCCATCATTGAGCGATGCGGCAATCAGCAACCACTAACATAACCTTCAAACGAATAGGCTTTAACTATGGCGGGGATAAATACTTGCAATTGGACGCTCGATGCCCGTCCAAGGTAACCTTCGCTTTGTCTTTGACAAACCATCGTCAAAGCGTGTTCATCAACCTAAGGAGATATTCCATGGCAGCTCTCAAAGGCTCGAAAACGGAAGAAAACCTGAAGGCCGCCTTCGCCGGTGAGTCTCAGGCCAACCGCCGTTACCTGTACTTCGCAAACAAGGCCGACGTTGAAGGCCAAAACGATGTGGCAGCCCTGTTCCGCTCGACCGCCGAAGGCGAGACTGGCCACGCCCACGGTCACCTCGAGTGGCTCGAGCAGTGTGGCGACCCCGCCACCGGTCTGCCGATCGGCTCCACCCGTGACAACCTGGCCGCTGCTGTGGCTGGCGAAACTCACGAGTACACCGACATGTACCCTGGCATGGCCAAGACCGCCCGCGACGAAGGCTTTGACGAAATCGCCGACTGGTTCGAGACCCTGGCCAAGGCTGAGCGTTCACACGCCAACCGTTACGCCAAGGCTCTGGCCGAGCTCGCCGACTGATCGTTTCGAGCCTCAAGAGTTGGGCGTTGGGCCGCAAGGCTCAGCGCCCTTCTCTTGGTGTTTGCGCAGCTTTGTGGCGTCCCTGGACCCATTGATTATTTTCTAAAAAAGGACCGACCATGGCACGAGAAGGCAGCCTGGAAGCCCCCACCCGGCATCCGATCGATTGGAAAAATCCCGAGTTCTACAACGAAGAATCCTGCTTCAAGGAAATGGAGCGGATTTTCGACATCTGTCACGGTTGCCGACGCTGCGTCAGCCTGTGCGGGTCCTTTCCCACCCTGTTTGACTTGGTCGATGAAGGTCCCACCGGAGAACTCGACGGCGTCGACAAGAAAGACTTCTGGAAAGTTGTCGACCAGTGCTATTTGTGCGACCTGTGTTACCTGACCAAGTGCCCCTACGTGCCCCCGCACGAGTGGAATCTGGACTTCCCGCACACCATGCTGCGCGCCAAAGCCATCAAGTTCCAAAAGGGTGAAGTGTCGGCTGGCGAAAAATTCCTGGCCTCCACCGACACCCACGGCTCTTTTGCCGGCATTCCCATCGTGGTTCAGGCGGTCAACGCCATCAATCAGACCCAAGCCGCCCGCAGCATCATGGAATCCACCTTGGGCGTCGACCATCGCGCTTGGCTGCCTTCTTTGGCGACCAAAAAGTTCCGCTCCATGGCCCCTAAGGCACAAGCCAAAGAAGTGGTCGCTGGCGAGCGCACCCCGGGCAAAGTCGCCATCTACTCAACCTGCTACATCAACTACAACGAACCCGGCATCGGCATGGATCTGCTCAAGATCCTGGACCACAACAACATCCCCTACGAGTTGGTCAACAAAGAAAAATGTTGCGGCATGCCCAAGCTTGAGCTGGGCGACCTGCAATCGGTGGACGCCAACAAGCAAGCCAACATCCCCGTGCTGGCCCGCTATGCCAAAGAAGGCTACGCCATCCTCAGCGCCGTGCCCAGCTGCACCTTGATGTTCAAACAAGAACTGCCGCTGATGTACCCCGACGAAGCCGACGTTCAAGCCGTCAAAGAGGCGATGTGGGATCCCTTCGAGTACCTCATGGCCC
>JACCDS010612733.1_pt1 | contig 11410 bp, 8 predicted proteins | sample 7446441 | NCBI WGS metagenome assembly JACCDS01 (sample SAMN15323445, study PRJNA562643) | freshwater metagenome | isolation source: river surface water | place: USA:Blue River Watershed | collected 2017-08-17 | reverse complement strand
TACAGTTGACGAGTTGGAAAAATTGAACAGTCGCGCAGCGCTCGTGTTCCTGCTGGAATCCCAAACCACCATGGAGGGGCTACGCAAGGGGCTAGACAAGGTGCTAAAATGGCCAGACGATGAAAAGCGCCCAACGCTCCACAGTGCCATTGCCAATTTAGTAACCCGCGTTTGGCGCAAAAAGCTGCCCAGTGTACCCATGCCACGTGATGGCGTTAATGATTTGAAAGGAGTATTTTCCATGTTGAGCGAAAATATTGACATTATGATAGCGGAAAGCGAAAAAAAGGGGATAGCGAAAGGTGAAAAGCTCGGCAATGCTGAGATGTTTAAAACCATGCTCATCATTCGTTTTGGGAGCGTACCCGACCACTTCGCCGCCCAAATTAATGCCGCCAGCCCCGAGCAATTAATCGAATGGGGCAAACGCGCATTTTTTGTCAGTAATCTTGAATCGGTATTCAGCGAAAATTAAACCCTGCAGAAAAACACGGGACATCCACCAAGGTGTCGTATTTGGTCCTACTTTTAGGCGCTTGTTGCATCGCCTGATGCCCCCATCGTAGCCGCTGATCGGTGCTTAAGTTCAACCTGTTGTTCAACCTACTGTTCAACCTATTTATCTACCGCGACTGCTGCGCGCAATCACAAAGACCATCCATGTCCATCGACCAAATCCCCAGCGCAGCCACGACGGCATTCCATCTGATCCTGGCATTTCCTGCGCACTGGCTGGGTTTTTTCGTGGTGTTTATTGTGCTCGCCGAAGCGTTGATGTTCATTCCATACATTGGATTTGCTCTCAAGCTAAGCGTCGGAGTGCTGATTGGCGCGCAAGGCTTTGTTCTTTTGCGACAGGCCGCTTCCGGGGTGTCACCCGACCTTACCACCATCTTCGACGCATTTGGCCTGCCTCTGATGGCGCAGGCCAGTATTGTCCTATCGAGCCTCATTCCCTTCGCAATCGGAATGCTCTACCTCCAATTCGCCGTTGGCTGGCAAGCTACGGGATACTTCTTCGGCAACATCTTGAAAGCAAAGCCGCCTGAAGCTGTTTATTTTGAACGCTTTAAGTATGTAATGAATTTCGGCACATTACCGTTCATGTTTGTGCCACCATTAGTCATCCTTGGTAATGTACACGACCACACCGCCATCGTTCGCGGCACACTTTTGGCGCTAGAGTACTGGCCTGTGGTACTGCTGCTGCTTGGTATTTCGCTCTTTGGCGAATGGGCAAACGTGCGCGTGTTATCCCTGCTGCCAAAGAAGCTCGCCTTTCCCCTCGTGGGCTTTTTGATCCTTGCCAATGTTGTTTGGACTTTTGCCTTCAGCTTCACGCTATATGTCGCCATCGCGCCACCCGCGTGATGCTTAACCAAACGGAACCGAATGCGGCAAGGCGCTGGCGCGACACCCTGGGTAGGGTTACCCGGTTTTAACCACCGCTACCGGATCAGTGATTAAAACTGCCGAGAGCAGCGCCGGGAGCGGCGCTTGTCGCGCCGACCCGGCCCGGTTGCGATACCCCTTTGGACTGATTTGGACTTATATCAGGGTCAGGGTAGAACCGCTTAGCGTGGCGTTCTGCAAATCGACCAGCCCAACAATTCGCACCAGAACGTCAGTGCCATTGGTAAACCCGGCGGCTACGTTGGCATCATGCCGGTTTTCGACCAAATAGGTATCGCGCTGGTACTGGAACCAACTGATAACGCCATTGTTTAAACCATTGCCACTCTGTTGAATGGCTGCATTGGCGTAGTCGGCCAGCGTGGCCGAAGCACCCAACACCACCTTGCTGCTTTTGAAGGTTTCCGTGCCATGGTCGGCAAATGTGAGTTTGACCGAACTGCCCTGGGGCCGGACGCCTGACTGGGTCAAGGTCGTAAAGCTGTTTAAATCGGTCCCGATATTGGACAGCGCAATCGTGCCGCCCTGCCCCGGTAGCGTTATCTGGTTGTTGCCACTGCCAAGCGTGAGGTTAACGGTGCCGTCTCCGCCCAAAAATGTCACGCCCTGGGTGCTGGCTGCGGTGTTAATGGCATACGAGCCGAAACCGTTGCGGGTGGAGATGGTCAGGTTGTTACTCAATTGACCAGCGGTAAATTTAACCACACCAAGCAGATTATTCAAATTCAAGTTGGTTAAGGTCGCATCATTGGCAATTAACTCACCGCCAAACGTGCTGCTAAACGAAATATCCGTGATTGAACCACCCAACAGGGTCAGGCTCTTCAGGTCTCTGCCAGTGACATTGATATTGAGCACCTCAACATCGGGCACGCTGACGCTGGCCTGTACCGGATTGCCCGCAACTTCCGAGCTACCGGCAGCCAAGCCCAGTTTCAGTGTGTCGCGGCTGCCGCTGGCAAAGGCCGCATTGGCAACCGCATAAGTAGCGGCAGAGCCGGTCAAATGCAGGGTGCTGTTACTGTTCCAATTATTTAGGGTCAGCCCTTGATTGCCGGTGACTATTACATCGGAAAAATTGCCCAGCCCGGTCAGATTCACGCTCTGCCCGGCACTGTCGGCGGCTCGGTTGTCCAGAATCAGGGTTTCAAAACCGCTTACCCGGGTTTGAAACTCCGGGTTGGCCGCCCAATCAATTGCGGCCCGGGTTGTCAGTTGCAAGCGATCCACCCCCGTCCCAGCATCAATTTTGCCATTGCCGGAAAAGGCATCGGCAAGCAGAATGACCGTGTCGTCACCTGCGCCGGTATTAATTGCTGCCCGCGCTGTCTCACCCACTACCGTTATTCGATCGTGGGCACTCGATGTGATCGCACCAGCAGTATTGCCGATAAACTCGGTATTACCATTCAGGGTCAGGGTATTGCCGAACGCATTCTGGGAAGAATCAATTTTTGTGACTGCCAGATTGCTGGCATCGAGCGTAAAACTCACCGCTTCCTTGATGTTGATGTTGCTCAAGGCAGTGGCACCGGCCAAACCGAGCGTTAGGCCACCATTGCCACGGATGTCAAGCGTTTGCAGGCTGGTAGAACGAATATCGGACAAGGTAGGGTGGGTGGAACTGTCGGTACCGATCACCGGAAACCCGCCACTGCTGGCATTCAGATCAAGCTGCTTCAAACTGTTGTTAACATCGACCAAGCCTTTCAGTACCGACCTACCGGCCAAGTGCAGTGTCAGGTTGCTTTTCTGGCCCTCTGTTGCCAAACCGGCGTTGTCGAGCGCAATTGTGCCAGTGGCATTGGCGACACTGAGCGTGGTCAAGGCATTGGCGGTAATGTTAATGTCGGTCGCCCCAACCACCGTCGCCCGGAAAATCTGGCCGGGTTGACCAAGCATGGTTTGGCTATCGATAATTTTCACGGTATTGTTGCCGGTTTCAAAGGTGCCGTTGTTCACCACAACCGTCTGGGTTGCAAGATTGCCGTTGACAAGCACGCTACCGTTCTGGATCGACTCGGGCGCGTTCTCGCGTTTTTGGGTAATGGAAATGGAGGTGCCACCGTTAACCGTAATGTCCCCGGCCTTGCTTCCCCCCTTGATATTGCTGGTCAGCGTGACCGGCCCATTGACTGCGGTCGTCGCGCCAACCGTGATCGAGCCAGAAGTGACGCCATTGGCGGTTAGGCTCAGGCTGCGGCCGCCATCGACCACAATCTGACCGGCTGCCAGTGCCCGGTCGAGTAGCGTCACCTGGGGCGTTATCGGTGCGGTCAACTGGCTGCCGCCGTGGGTTGTATCGCTCAGTCTGTCCAAACCAGTCCAGCTGCGGATATCAACAATACTAGCCGCAGTATTGGCGGTAATATTGACGGTTTCAATATTTTTGACCAGCACATTGCCCGGCACGGTATAGGCACTGTTGCCAGCCACCCGCAGGTTCAGAATATCATTGCCCGCCCCGCCATCGACCACGTCACCGGCATTGAAGGTGGCGCTGGTGGCGATGAAGGTTTCATTGCCGGAGAACGGGGTATTGCCACCCGGTTGCAGACTGTCGCTGCCATTGGTCAGATAAGAAATACTGCTTGGGCTACCCTTTTGTACCGCCACCACGTTCTCGATGGTAAGGCGCAAATTGCCGACGGTGGTGGCCAGGAGCAGGGTATTGGCATCGATCACCGCACTAATAAACCCCCGCAATACCTGATTCACCACAGGGCCATCGTAGGCGGCAATTTGTTCGGGGGTAATCAAACCGGCGGTAAAGGCGGTGGCGGCATCAACCTTGGCCTTGTACGCCACATCATCGGTGCCTTGCGCACCGCGCCCAACGGTGGTCACCACGTTGTCAATCGTAATCGCACGCCGGTCCAGCAGGTCGGTCCAGTAAGCGCGTCCGTCCGGTTCGGCTTCCCGGCCAAACAGGTTCATATACACCCGATTGACGATATCTGAATTGGACAAACCCTGATACGCGGCCTGATATTCTGCCGAACTGGCAAAGGCGGCACTGATGGCCGAGGTATCACCGTTTTGCGCCGCTACCACGCCCTCCCAATACTGCAAACCCGCCGCATCTGCCGGACGATTAAAATATGCCACATACAATTGCTGTACCGCTTGCGTAAACAAACCCATTCAATTCTCTCCGAAAAATATAAACCACCCACACTCGGTTAATAATTCAAACTGCGGCATGATAGCAGGCATTTCCCGAAAGAAAAAGGGCTGGTGCGCATGTACCAGCCCGATAAGTGTGTTGCGATAATTGGATTAATTCAGGAAAAAAAGAGAACATCCACCAAAGGCGCGTATTTGCCCCTACTTTCAGGCGCTTGTTGCATCGCCTGATGTACAATCCCCGCCATCGCAACCGCTTGTCGGCGCTTCAGTTCAAGCTGTTTATCTAGCGCGACTGCTGCGCGCCAATAGTTTAGGACTTACGCAAAACCGTCCCAGCGGCGTTGCGCTGCCTTGCCGTACAGGCGTACTGCCTGCGGCAGCGCGCCTTGCTGGGACAATTTTGCGTAAGTCCTATAGTTGATAATCAAGTTCCGCCGCGCTAAATTTGATACAGCAGTCCTTGCTGTTGCTCTGCCATCGCACGGGTTTCAATGAAGGGCAAGGCGGAATCGGCCTGTGCCAAATTCAGTGCGGCCGCATAGCGCTCGGCCTGGGTGCCGTGGTCTAGCACCTTAAGACAATGTTCCTTGTCGTTACCCGATTCGCCTAACAGCAGCCGCTGCCCAGCCAGATATTTGGCACGATTGGCATTCCACCATGCGTTAATGGCGGGTGGGTTGGGCCACGGCAAACCTATATCCGGGTCGCTTAACGGGGCTGCGAGCGGGTCCTCGTCTTCACTTGGGGCCCGGGGTGGCTGGGTTAAACCTTGCGCATCGAGATCGATACCTGTCATCATGCCCAGTGCCCATCCCGCCAGCCGGGCAAGCTCGGGGTTCGCCAGGAATGGAGCCAATAGCGGAATGGTAGCCGGATCACCATGATGGGCAAACAGCGTAATCGCCTGCCTTGGGGGTAGCATTTGCGCTACCTGCTGCCAATCAAAATGGTTCACCGGTAGTGCGTGGCCGATGTGGCGCGCATAGGTGGTGCAGCGCTCAAAACCCTGTTGTCGCTCCAGGCCGCTGGCGTTGTTGGCGCTCTGGTTCAGGTGCTGCAATGCCTGCCACATGTCGGTAGCCACGGCTGCGCCTTCGCCATGCAGGTGCAGTGCCAGCGCGGCGGCGGCGCGCACGGCGGCATCTGTGTCCTGGCGAAGTGCGTGCAGGTGGGCGGTGTAGCGGTACATACGGACCCGCCCGGCCAACATGCAGGCGGCAGCGCGCACGAAAGCGTGGGGTGAGCGGAAGAATAAATCGAGCGCGGTTGTAGGTGCAATGCGCCGGATTGCGTAGCCGCGCAGGGCTATCATCTGCAAGCCGACAAACTCGGTTTGACCGAGCCAGAATTCCAGCCAAGACAGCGCCACGCCAGGCGCCACCCAGCCCAGAGCCGAAATTAAACCGCTGTAGGTGGTGTCCGGGCAGGTTTTAACCAAGCGCCACAGGGTGTTTAACTTTTCTGCGTTGCCCGATTCCAGCATCAGTACGTAGGCGGTGAAGGTTTCGCCGTTGGTACGCCAGCGGATCAGGTTTTTGAGGGCGATATCCCAACCGGGTTCACCCGCCACGCGCAACCCATCCAGATGTGCGTTAAGCAGCCGGTCAAAGTGCCGCAACCGATCAAAACGTATCAGGGGCGAGGTTGCGTTGGCATCACGTTGCATCCAATAGAATGCAGCGTCCTCCGCATGGCGCATGACCAAGGGCTGGATAATTTCGCCAATTGGCATTTCCTTGTTCATTCATTACCCTCACTCATTCATTACCCTCAGCCATTAATTATTCTCTACCCATTTATTATTGCTTGACTTTTTAATTAATTCCGGAATTGCATGAACTACTTCTCCACAAACTTGCTAATGATAACCTCCCAGCGCTTGCCATCAAAGACTGCTGCACCATACACACCGGCCAATAGCATTACCCCATCCGCAACCGATAAATTGCCGGCACAGGCACGAATTTCCGGCGCCAAGTCCGCCTCGATGACTGTTTCATTTTCGATGACCCAAACACCGTAATCCGAGGTACACCAGACCTTATTAGCAAACCAAACTATATCTTTAAAAGGCAAAGTCATTTGCCCCTTATAAATTACTTTCCAATTATCATTACGCCCTTTTAATACTGATCCGCTTGATGCACCAATATAGACATAACCGTCGCCAGCACAACAAACCGATTCCAGCAGCAAGTTGGTAGGGATTGGGCAATTCCACCAGCGGCTGCCATCAAACCGCCATACATCGCCGTACCCGCCTACGCAATAAATATCGCGTGGGCCAAACGCATCAATCGCATTAAAACCATCGTCGGTCATGCCGGATTCGCTCCGTGTAGGCACTGGCATGCTACCGTTGTGGTCTGCAATACTTTCCCACCGGTTCGCTGCGGTACGGCGACAAACTGAGCGCCAGGGACCGACGCCGTATATGAAACCATCAATCGTCGTTACTCCATGTATCGAAGTCGTAGCCGCCCGCCCTTTTCCGATTGGAATTGGATCTTCCGTCGACGCAAAACCGCTGCCCAACACGCCAACCACGCCCTCGATTCCGACCACGACAGATTGCGTATTAGGTTTATGCGCAACTGCCATGTGTGGGCTCTCGAACCCGCGGAATTGCACAAATCCTGCACTTTCCTCGGCGCCCGAAAAGTAGTTTACCAAGCGTTTTTTCGGCTCAGCCTTGCTATTTTCTTTCAATGATTCGAACAGAAAAAAAGAAAAGATATCTTTGGATCGTACCGCACAATCCATAATATGAAAACCAGCGAAGTATTTTTTGTAAATGGCATCATTGATCATTTTTAAAAATTCCTTTAATTTGTATTTCCGCCCGCTGTCTCAGCATCACCACCAGATGCACCGGATTTATTTTTGGGCGTGCAGTTTAAATTACCATAATGTTTATTTAATTGCGCTTCGATGCAACTCTTGTCGCATTTTGAAAGCGGAAACGCATCTGCCAGTGATTTCGCCCCTGCATCTATAGCTTCTTTCTTAGTAATGGCAGTACCAGGAGGGATGCTATCCCCCTGCCTATCCGTTAACTGCCCCAGCCGCTGCTTAAGCCTCTCATGTACCACATGATGTGATCCTGCCCAATTTGAATGCCCTTCAACGCATAGTACAGGTGCCTTTTTTTCATCGTATGCCGCACACCCGTCGAACATTGCCGATGGCAATAAATGATGACCTGTTTGGCCCGGGCAACACCCTTTGCCATCAAGCCGCTCAACTTGCTCAAATGGCACCAGGCTACAACGGCGTGCCCGAATACAGGGATTTAACTCAGCAGCGGCGTACATTACGTCAGATACCATTTTCTGAGGACTAAAACTTCCATCCGCATTTTGATAGCGACTGTGTGTCAACTGATCACGTACCTCATTAATTTGCCGCTCGACATCGGCCAATTTATCAGCCGTGTTCTTGATTTCTTTAAACTTGCTCTCAAACTCTGCGGCAACGTCTTGGTAGGTTTTTGCCGCGTCATAAACATCGTAGGCCGTCATGGCCACATTAATAACAATCGCAAATGGCCCCGTTAGCAATGACAATGCCCGGCCGGCAACCTTCTGCGCGCCTTTTTTGGCCATTATTTTTACAACTTTCTCTTCTATTTCGTGCTCGATTTTTTGTTTGGCTTCACTAATCACTTTTTCCAAAGCGCTTTTACCCAATTGTTCCGCCATATTTTCGGGTAAGTCCTGCAATTGTTTTAGCAAGCCATTTGGATCAGATGGCTTAACCATTAAAAATTCACAATGATCATTAATCCAGTTTGCATTGCCTTTGCGAACTTTATCTTTTTTAGCTGGCAATTTTAGTTTTGACAATAAGCTACCCGCGCCCCCACGGCTTTGTTGTTGCCTTCGTGTTTTCTCTGTTTCATCTTCCGGACCACAATGTTTTTCAATAGCCTTTTTTTCTTTTTCACAGGTTTTTTTGGCAATATTTTTATCCAAATAGGTGAATGTACCGGTATTCGGACTGGTAGCAGCAGGCCTTGTTGCCATTTCTATTCACTCATTTCAAATTATCAAGAAAAATCATCATTAATAAACATGCTTCATGCAAATTCACTTGTGGTTTTGCAACATTGGATCAAAATGACGGCATACGTTAAAGCCCTCGATCTTGACATTTGGCGACCAATCGGCAAATACGGCTTTACCTTTAATAACATTTGATACAATGCCTTTGGTAAATTGCTCGGTTGCCGGTTCATTTCCGGTGCTGGTAGAAAAACAGGAAACGTCTTTCAGGGCGACCTCTGTGCAGCAAATAAATACTGAAGTCGAACCACTGATGAGATCACGCGCAAACGTGGTATTGGGATAAGGAATCGGTATCGGGCCAGCAGGCGGGCCGGGTGGGCTCATACACACATCAGGCGTATTGGCAATCACTTTTCCATCAGCAGCCTTGCTGCACACTTCATTTCCATTGGCAAAAACGTGCGTTTCCATTCTATGTTATTCCTTCTATTTCATACTGATTGTTTTAGAACACAAGCACTGCGCGCACCATTATCATTGGCCAGATGCATAATACCTGTCTTGCCAGGGCCATCGGCCCGCAGCATGACGACCGACAAATAGGCCAGCATTAAGATACCGGTGGCAGCCCCTACTTCGCCAATACAATCGGCAATGGTCAATACCGGCAAAAAAACTCTGGATTCGGCCATGACACGACTATAGGCATTGGCCCCCTCCCTGGAGAAATACTGTTCCCCATTTTGATCGGACAAGCGAAATTGCCATTGTTCCGGTGCAATCGCGGCCAATGAGGATGCCTGGCGAATTGCCTGAGTCAAACCAAATGCACGATTACCCATTTCGCCATCCGGCCGTGAGTGCTCAACCCCACACCCTACCCCTGCAATCAGCAAGCCGGGGGCTTGTCCCGCCGCCAGGGTCAGCAATACTGCGGCCGCCCCTTCGCCGGGGACAAATCCATTCGAATTCGCGCTACACAGCAAGCGCTCCTGGTTCAGGTATGACTGTATTGTCGCCGCATTTAAATAACTATCGACTCCGACCAACAGCACTTGCGTCACATGCTGCTCGCGCAGCAGTTTATTGGCGTGCAACAGCGCTTCGCCAATACCAGCGCGCCCCCCGGGAAAGATTGCCGAAGCCGCATGAAAGCGCGCACGGCAAACTTCTTCAATTGCGCCAAAGGTTTCATGGTAGCGTTTGATGTCGCTGTCTGGGCGGCCTTTTTCTGCGGCCAGCAGCAACAAGGCGGTGTGATTTGGGTCAATGCCGCCTGCGGCTTTGGCGCAATCTGCTACGGCATATTTGGCAAGTTGCGCCAGCCGCTTCGGCCCCCACAAATCGCCCAGTGGCAGGCGTGCCACCACCAGGGCTTCGCCGCTGAGATCGATGAACTCGCTCTCCTGAAAATGCGCCATCCCGGCGCGCATGGCGCACGAGGCGGCTGCCAGGTTATAGCCGACGGCGCAACATGTGCCAGCGGCCTTTAGCAACATGGGCTGCCAGGGCAAATCGGTTTGATGATGTGGGTGGTAGCTCATGCCTCGTTCCCATCCGGCAAACCGACGGCTGCTTCTGCGCAATCCTCCTGGTTCGGTGCATCTGCGCTGGTGGAGCGGTTTTTGGCGCAATTCATGCACCCGTCCGCCCCGACTATCTTGGCCTCCCACCAGCTTTGGCAAATGCCACCGATGGCGATGGTTTTAACGTCTTGCATGCGCCGCGCAATCGGCACGCTGGCACGCCATACGGCTGTTATGCGCGCCCGATCCGGCTCGATATACAGCGTATCGACAACCGCCTGCGGTTCTGCCACGCTGAAATTGCTCATCAATACCTTAATTGGTAATTTGTTCAGCCGTGGCAACTGAAAGCGCGCCTCCGGACGACCGCGCATCATGTTGATTAACACGACTTCTTCACCGCCTTGCGGAAAATCAATTTGCTGGTCTTCCGGCGCGCACTGGTTGAAGCGTTCGTCAAAGTCTTCCGGCAAAAACGGGAAAATGTTGCGTTTCCAGTTGGCGTCATATGTTCCGCTATATTGCCGCCGTGGCGGCCACGAACGGGCAACGGCGGAAAGCGCGACCGCTTGCCACGCCAGATTGCTGCAATCAATGCGCTGATCAACGGCTTCCAGATTGGGCAACCATTTTCCTTCCAGCGCCTGCCCGTCACTGGAAAAGCCGCGCCCGACCGGATTGCTCTCGTAACATTCCCTGATTTTTTGCTCAGGCTCAATCTCGCGCTCGCCACCGAAGGCCAAGCCATAGTGCAGCGGCATATCAAGAAACGGCTGTGGCGCGCCGGGCTTGCCGTTTTGCCAGACACGGCTACCCACTACGCGCAGCATTTTTTGCGTGCTGCCGATGCTAAAGCCAGCCGCCAGTTCCGTCACAGCCTCACCATTGGGCGCATGGGCGCGGGCGTTGAACAGAACATCACAGCGTAATTTTTTCAATACAAAATCACTCTCGTACAGGGGGGCAGAAAGCCCGGCGGCACCGACAAACAGATCGTCATATTGCAATGCCATGGCGTGGCAGGGGCGTGCCACGCGCCCACTGGCAAACGACCAACTGCCTTTTACCACAATCAGCAAATGTTCTTTCCCGGTTTTATCGACCGCGCCAGTAACCTCGGCCAGCAGATATTTGGCACCCAATGCAATTTCCATAACGTTGCCTGCTGTTAGTTAATTTGAACACTGCCGCCGCGTATGCGCTGGGTTGAGCTGGCATGGCTGGTGATATCACTGCCACGCAGCAAGATGCGGCCGTCGCGGGTCAGGATGATGGCCGCTTCGCCACAGCGCAGTTCAATTTCCTGTTCGGCTTCGATCAGGATGTGTTGATTGT
>JACCDS012177470.1_pt1 | contig 11411 bp, 10 predicted proteins | sample 7446441 | NCBI WGS metagenome assembly JACCDS01 (sample SAMN15323445, study PRJNA562643) | freshwater metagenome | isolation source: river surface water | place: USA:Blue River Watershed | collected 2017-08-17 | reverse complement strand
TCGTTTCGAAGGGATTGTCCCTGAAGGGACAGGGAAAAAAAGATGAGAAAACAGATTAAAAATATTAAACTGGTTCCTTTGCCTTCAAGATTCATGACCAAGTGATTTAACAAAGCACACTTGCAAATACACTAATTTTTCCAACTTAATTATATGTTGAAAGGGTCAAAATCTTGTTTTTTACATATTTATTATTTTTTGTTTAATTATAATTTTTAAATAATAAAAATAGTTAAATACTTTATGATAAAAATATAATTTTATTTTAAGATAATTGGTGCAAATAATGAGAAATTAAGGTGAAATATCACCTTTTTTCTCTAAAATTAAGAGGATGGAGCAATTCAAGAAGGGATTTGACGAAGGTTAAAAAATGAAAAAGTAGCCTTCCCTATTCAAGGCAAGGCTACTCTAAATTAGTAGGATTCTTTGATTTACTTTAAAGAAACAGACTTGCGAAAATACATCCGAGAAATAAAAATTCCACTATCGTCATCTTTACCTCCGACGCTTTCCACCGCACTAGTCACATAAGCCATCGTATATCCTTCTGACTCCAGCTCCATGATACGAGCGGCAATCATCGCATCATTGGACGCAATATTCTGAAAATTTATCCCTGCAGCACTGAAGAAGTTAAGCAGCTTGGCTTCATCAAATTTATCTACCTTCAATTCCTTTCTGCTGACGGTTCTCTGAGATGAAGTTTTCCCATCTACTCGACTCGTTCTAAAATCCTCCGTATTCACATCGGTCATGTTCTCAATCATTCGAGATCGTCCAAGGCCCATGGGGACAATTGACTCTACGACCGTCACGATCTTCCATTCATTGAATGTTTGAGTGGTCATTTCTTGCGCTTGAACTATACTGGTTCCAGCTACAACTAGAAATAATAAGGCAATTAGCTTTTTCATAGTAAATAAGATTTGTGTTTTTGAATTTGTATAAATGCTGTTTGAATTTACTGAAATTAGGAAGAATCTTCTTGACCCTTTTGAACTATTAGTCCAAGCCAAAAAGAATTTGCCATTTTTTCTCATCCAGATACACTCGGCAAGTATCGTTGAGCAATGAAGCTTCAATTTTAAAGTTTTCTTGGGTTCCCAAAATCGTTCGTTGATAGGTCAAAGACCAATTTTTGGCATCTGCCTCCTTGATTCCTACCCGCTTGAGCGCATACCCAAAATCCACATCTGCCAAGGCTGTTGCCAATTTAGCAGCCCCAAGTTCTTGCTTCTTTGGGCCGTAAAAAAACTTAGCCATCTGGGCATATTCTTGCTTTTGATGCAATACCTGCAAATACCGCAGCACATCCAAATTGTAAAAACAAAGTGGGTTTTTGAATAGACAAAAGTTTGGCTGTTCAGGAAGATGGATCGCCTTTCCATTCCCTATGGGAGTTAAAACCAAGAAAATAGAAATAAAAATAGGGAGATAAACTTTAACCATAGCCGGGCGTAATTTTAAAACACCTAAAAATACCAACTTATCGGGCAATTCAAGTTGACAAGTAAATTCTACCCTACTTTTTTCGAATAAACTTCCTGCCAACTCCTGTTTTCGCCTTTTTTTCCGGCTGCATGCCGGCCCTCTCGGTTAGTTGTTTATAGGTTCCTTATTGATACAAAAATTAAATAGAAAAAAAATTGAGACCCTTGAAATTTCGGACCTCGGTAATTAGTCTAATAACCATTCATCAAAGAAAATTTCAATTCTGCTGTAATCGGCACTATCCCTATTTAAAATATCTATCTTTAAGCAGGCCTCAAAACATTCCAAGTACGATTGGCCTTTTTCGGGATTTGTATCCTATTCCTGAATCCATTTATTCCTTGTCGGAATCCTAGGAAGGGAAGAAAGGACTAGTGCGTTCAACAAAAATTACTGATTTGGCTACGAAAGGAGGAGTAAAATCATTAATTCAAATTTCCATAGACCAAGAAACAAAAAACCTGTGCCAGTCAAAAACCAACCTATTTTTTCCATTTTCAAAATTGAAAACCAGCTCAGCGAAAGGCCTCTCAAAAGCCTTTTTTCTTGGTCTTTGATTATTTTGGTCCAATTGTTATTCTGTGTAACCAATCTTCAAGCCCAGACAGAATTCATTGAGTTGAGGTTTGATCAAAAAGATTCCCCAAAGAAAGCCCGCTATTTTTTGACCGGAAAAGTAAGCCAATTGGAAACCAAAGAGGCCCTTTCTGGAGTGGCCATCCATATTAATGGCTATTTTGAGGGAAACAACACCGATCAAAACGGATATTATTTTCTTGCTTTAGATTCTGGGCGACACCGAATTGTTTTCCGTCAGTTTGGAAAAAAGCCCGTTCATTACCAGATCCAATTGTATGGGGACGGACAATTGGATGTCGAACTTGCAAACATGGATTTTGAGTTAGAAGTATTCACTGTTGAAGCAGAGGAAAAGGATAGAAATATTCGCAGCCCAATTTCCGGTGTAACCAAAATGAAGATCGAAGACATCAAGCTAGTACCCACTTTTCTTGGTGAACCGGATGTCTTCAACGTACTGCAATCCATGCCGGGCGTGACCTCGGTTGGAGAAGGTTCTGCCGGCATGAATATCCGAGGGGGTCGGGCAGACCAAAACCTGATTCTGATGGATGAGACGATTGTACTCAGCAACAGCCATGCTTTGGGTTTTTTATCCTCATTCAATGGCGATGCATTACAAAATTTCACCTTGTATAAAGGTGCTGTTCCAAGCTATTTTGGAGGAAGGAGTTCTTCTGCCCTCAACATTGAAATGCGTAATGGAAATAAAGAAAAATGGGAAGGAAGTGCTTCCTTGGGTACTGGCGTCAGCAAACTGATGGTAGAAGGGCCGATTATCCCCGAAAAAACTTCCCTAATTCTCGCCACTAGAATGTCCAATGCCAATTGGTTGTTGAACCTGGCAGATGCAGGAGATATCCAGAACAGTGATATTAAGTTCCATGACATCTATTTTGATGTTAATCATCAGCTAACTCAAAAGAATAGCCTGGACATTAGCCTGCTATCCACAGGTGACTATTTCAAGTTTTCCAATCAATTTGGGTTTGAATGGGACAACCTTGTTGGTTCTTTGAGGAGTAGGAATTTAGTGACCGATAATCTTTCACTAGTCGGGATGGCCGCATACGGTTCATTCAACAACAGTTTTTTTGAACCTTCTCTAGTCGACCCCTCCAAAATCAAAAATGGGTTGTATTACTACCAAGGAAAAATAACAGGGTTATTGACCTTGGAGAAAGTGGATTTAAACTTCGGAGCTGAAGCCATTCAATACCAGATGAGATCGGAATCCTTGATCCCCATGACTCAGGAATCCGGGATAGTACCAGAAACTATCCAAAAACAAAGAGGCATTGAATATGCCCCCTACATCTCTGCAGACTGGAATCCAACTGAAAATCTGTCCTTCTCGGGTGGTCTCCGTTACTCTAATTATGCCCAACAAGCGCCCGACTCCATCTTCAGTTATCAAAAAGGACTTCCAATCTCGAGGTTCACAATCACGGAGGTCGATTATGTAGAAAGTGGGAATATCGCCAAATACAATGGCTTGGAGCCCAGATTTTCCTTCAGATGGACTTTTGACAAAGTCAATTCCATCAAAGCAGGCTACTCGTTGATGAACCAATACCTTCAGACAATCTCCAATGCCACCGGCCCTACACCCATCGATTTGTGGCAGCTGAGCACCAGTTACATTCTTCCTCAACGGTCCCACAATGCTTCATTGGGTTACTTCAGAAATTTCAAAGAAGATGAATGGTCGACTTCTTTTGAGGGGTTCTACCGAAGTACAAACAACCAAATCGAGTACCGTAATTTTGCAGACTTATTCTTAAATCAACACCTTGAAACAGAATTGATACAGGGACAAGGCCTTGCCTTTGGTACTGAACTCCTAATCCAAAAAAACAGCGGAAAAATTACAGGTTGGCTTGCTTACACCTTCAGCAGATCCCTTATCCGGACCACTTCAGAATTTCCCGAAATCCAAGTCAATCAAGGAAAATGGTTTGCAACCAATTTTGACAAACCCCACAACATTTCCTTGGTGACTAATTTCCATGTGAAAAAAGGAAGGACTTTCAATACCAATGTTAATTTTTCATCAGGCCGACCAGTAACAGGGCTTTCATCCAACTACGTCATTGGAGCGGTTTCTGTTCCCAATTTTGGAAACAGGAATGAGTTTAGAATTCCAAATTATTTTAGAATTGACTTTTCTTACCTGACAAATGGCTTTGTAAGAGACTGGGATGATAAAATTAGTTTTAGCATCTATAACCTTACAGGAAGGAGAAATGCGTATTCTGTTTTCTTCCAAAGAGAGGGTAGGGTTCCAAGATTGGTTCCTTATCAGGTTTCGATTTTAGGAACAGCTTTCCCTTCTCTCACCTACACAGTAAAGTTCTGAAAATGAGCAAGAATCAAAAAATATCCATCCGCTCAGTCCTCGCATTTGCCCTAGTTCTAGTGCTTACTGTTTCTTGTATTGATAAGCTAGATTTTGTAGGTGAAACCACAGAAGGTCAGCTTATCATATATGGGGTATTCACTACTGTTAACGAAAGGCAGGTTGTAAATGTAAGCCGTACTGCGCTATCAGGATTAGCTCCGAGAGGTGTCCCAAACGCCAAGGTTTCGGTATTGAGTTCATCCGGTGCAAGGTTCCCCTATACCAGTTTGAAGAATGGGGAATATGAATTAAATGGCTTTAGGGCTATTGAAGGGATAAGTTATGCTTTGGAAGTTGTAGTGGATGGAAAATTATACTTATCTAAGTATGAAAAAGTACCAGTCCTGGATGCAGCGGATAAGCTCAGTTTTACTTTTGCTTCGGAACCTTTCAGAACAGAAAAACCTGAATATGTATTTAAAGTCTTTTCTGAGACGAAGCTTCCCGACACCCAAGATCCAATTTACCTGAGATGGACGATTGAGGAAACCTATTTGTGGCCTTTGGCATGGTTAAGAGGAACGGGTATTCCACCCCCGCAACCCCCTCCTTGCTTTATTTCGGATGTGATAGAACCAAATCGGATTAACTTGTTTGATGGCTCAGGGACAAGTACCCGGAATTCAACTTTTCTTATGGGAAGACGTTCGGTAGACAATTCATTTCAATATCCATTCTTTGTCACTGTCACGCAATACAGCATCAACAGAGAAGCGTATTCCTATTGGGAAAAAATAAAAATCGTCATCAGCAACCAAGGATCGCTTTTTGATATTCCTCCTGCTCCTGTATTTGGGAACATTTTCAATGTTAAAGACAGTGAAGAAATAGTGCTTGGCTATTTTGAAGTAGCCAAGACCAAAACAACACGGATCTATACTACTAATGCCGATGTACCTTTTTACCTACTCGACCCATGTCAATTCATACCGAGCACACCTGATGATGCATACCCTGCTGAATGTAGAAGTTGCGCGGCAAGGGCACAGGGCAAAAGCTGGACGACCAAGGCACCAGCCTGGTGGAAATATGATTGAGTGCAAGTGGATATCCAATCTCTAAGGAATTAGAACAAAAAAGGGTGCAAAAGCATCCTTTTTCGTGTAGCAAGTAGAATCGAATTGAAACTGAAAAATACGACAGTAAAGAGATAAATTCCTTGAGTATTCCACCTTAGAAACTAACCAGAAATTGAAAAAAAATTGATGATTTAAGGCTTTTTGTTTTAAAAGAATTAGGCAGGCACTAGGTAAGGATAACAAACTCAAGTCAAATAAATCCATAAACCATCAAAAGAAGAACGAAATTGCGCAAGAAGAGAAAATAGCTGGTAACTGCCGTTTTTCTCATTTACTTAGCGTAATTTTTTGAAAAAATTTTATAAAAATCCTCTTCTGACATTTCTTTTCTTAACCGTACAATCTCATGCGCATTTGCTGTGATGTAGGTGATTTTTGGACGTACTAATTCAGTAGCATCAACAATGGTATCTGCAGTATCCTCTGCACCTGGTGCAGATTCAAAATCTTTTTCCAAAGCTTTAACACTTGCATCAATTATTGCACGATAAGCATCTGGAATGTTGGATTGCTCAAGTCGAGCAAAGGCTGTTGCACCAAATCCTGTATTTGCTGCACCCGGTTGTATTTTTACTACATCAATTCCAAACTGTTCCACTTCTTGCCTTAAAGCATCCGCCATCCCTTCGACTGCATGTTTGGTCGACGCGTACCAGCCAAGCATTGGTAATGAGAATTTACCGATGACTGAAGAAACAATGATTATACGTCCTGATCCTTGCTCACGCATGTAGGGAAGTACAGCCTGTTGCAAACGAGCATAGCCAAACACGTTGACGTCAAACTGATGTTTGAGATCATCAATTTTAATATTCTCAATAGTGGCATACTCACCATATCCTGCATTGTTAATCAATACGTCGATGCGACCTTGTTCTGAAATAATGCGTTCAATTCCAGCACGAACCTGAGAATCATCAGTTACATCCATTTCAAGAGAATATCCTCCAATTTTATTGAGGTACGCATTGCCTTCAAGATTGATATCGCCTCCATAAACGATATGCCCCTTGGCCACTAATTTCTCTGCAGCAGCTTTACCAAAACCTGAGGCAGAGCCTGTGATAATGATTACTTGAGAGCCTTCTTTACGCTCAAGTGTTGTTTCAATTTGTGCCTGTGCAGCATTTTGACGTAAGCCAGATACAAGAATAAGGCTTAAAATAGATACGTAATTCTTGAGATTTTTCATGATTTTTATGTTTATAGAGAATGGCTAGATTACCAAGAGCACCGTTTGCGCCTGTCAAAACTTAATGTTTATGTTTTATCATTAAAGATTTATAATTGTTAGATGAAGTAAATATGCATTGGCTAAGCATATTGCATGAACACAAAAAGGGGAATATCTAATCTAAATCACAGACAAAAATAGAATTCTATTTTCCCTAATCATTTTAGTCTAATTGACGGTATTCCTGGGGTGTTTTTCCTGTTTTTTGTTTGAATAGTCTTCCAAAATAATGGGGATAGTTAAAGCCCAAAGAATACGCTATTCTACTTATAGAATCCGTAGAAGCGAGTAGCAAATGTTTAGCCTTATCTATCAAGAAGTCATTGATGTGGTCTTTGGCAGAACGTCCTGTTTCTCTTGTCAAAAGGTCACTCAAATAACTAGCGGACAAATGGCAATGGTCGGCAAGGTATTGAATAGTAGGTTGTCCTTTTTCAATGAGCTGATTTTCGGAAAAGTACGCTTTAATTAACAACTCCACTTTAGAGACAATATCTAGATTACTTGCACCACGAGTATTGAATTGTCTTTCGTAAAATCGCTTACTGTAACTTAGTAATAATTCAATATTTGAAACTAACAACTGCTGGCTATGATTATCAATTCGACCTTTGATTTCATCTTGAATTAGTAAAATGATTTGATTGAGGATATTTTGTTCATTTTCAGAGACGTGCAATGCCTCATGAACTTCGTAGTTAAAGAAGTTGTAAGCATCAATTTTTGATCCAAGTGTAGTATTTCTGATGAGGTCAGGATGAAAATAAAGCATCCAACCTTTTACTTCATTTAGTGCTTGCGGCCTTTTAACTTTTATGATCTGCTTAGGGGCAGTAAAAATCAAAACTCCAGCATCAAAGTCATACGAATTTCTCCCATAATCAATCCCGCAACTCGAATCCTTGAGAGCTATACAATACAAATCAGAAGAAAATCTTTTGCCAACCGTTTCTTCTCCATATGCAAGTTTTTGAGTATCCAAAACAGTTATCAAGGGATTTGTTGGTTTATCCAAACCAAAAACTTCCCGAATTTCATTAATTGATTTTGAATGAATAATCTTTTCTCTCATGAGATTGCTTTTAGCAAATTTATTCGGCTTGATTAATTTTTCTCTAACACAAATCGCTGAATTGTTAACACTCATTGACCAAATTGGCAGAAAAAAATGCTTCTAATTTGGTATAGACAAACTTTATCTAAGATTTCAACCTATTCTGAACCCATTTATTCCTTAAAAAAATCAGATTTAACTTCCGGAAAGATTTCAGCCAAAAGCTCAATGTTAACAATAAGAAGAGCCTAAACTAATGAAAAAGTCATTTAATAACCATCGAAAGACATTTTCATAAAACATCAAAGCTATTTCATCTGAAATGGGGGAAAATTACATTGGTATCCGTAAGGTACTTTGATTAAATCAGCATTTATTCAAAAGAATTGAATTCGTCCGCAATGTCCAAAAAACTAGCCTATCATCATTTGATCAAAAATTCATGTCAATCCATAATTAGGTAGCTACCAGAAATAAATTATTGTATTAATTACTTATAAGGATCTGAAAGCTCTAAAATTCCATTTATATTCAATTCTTGAATTTTAACTAATTACAATGGCATACCTAAATACAAAAGCTCAAAAAGAAACTACCTACGATGCGATCGTCATAGGCTCGGGGATCAGCGGTGGTTGGGCCGCAAAGGAACTTTGTGAAAAAGGACTAAAAACCTTGGTCTTGGAACGGGGAGGAATAGTGGAACATGTGAAAGATTACCCCACCATGCACTTAGATCCCTGGGACATGGAATTGAGAGGTGGACTTACCCCTGAGCAAAAGAAAAAGCATTACAAGAACGGTCGTTCTGGATGGGTTAATTTGGAGACGGAGCATTTCTGGGCAGACGATGAAGCGAATCCTTACACCGAGGTAAAACCTTTCCTTTGGCTTAGAGGGCATCAAATGGGAGGCAAATCATTGCTTTGGGGAAAACAAACCTATAGATGGAGTGATTTGGATTTTGAAGCCAATGCCAAAGACGGTCATGGTGTGGACTGGCCGATTCGATATAAGGATATAGCGCCTTGGTACACCTACGTGGAAAAATTTGCCGGAATTAGTGGAGAGGCCCTTGGCTTACCACAACTACCGGATAGTCATTTTCTTCCTCCCATGGAATTGAATTGCGTAGAAAAGCACGTCAAAGAGCGAATAGAAAAGGACTTCGCTGGAAGAAATATGATTATTGGAAGGGTTGCGCACCTAACTGAACCCCTCAATGGTAGAGGAAAATGCCAAAATAGAAACAGATGCAGTAGAGGATGTCCCTATGGAGCCTATTTCAGCAGCAACGCAGTGACTCTTCCTGCAGCGGATGCTACGGGTAATTTAACCATCAGACCCTATTCAATTGTACAGTCTATCATCTATGACGAACAGAAAGGCAAGGCTACAGGTGTACGCATAATTGATTCTGAAACGAATGAGGACATCGAATATTCAGCTAGAATCATATTTGTAAATGCTTCAACCTTAGGCACCACGCAGATACTATTGAATTCCACTTCAAACCGATTTGAAAATGGTTTGGGTAATGATAGCGGGGAGCTTGGACATAATCTGATGGACCATACCTACAGAGTCGGCGCCACGGGAAAGGTAGAGGGTTTTGATGATGAATATTACAAAGGGAGAAGACCCAATGGAATTTACATACCGAGATATGTGAACATCGATGAAAAATCCAAAACGGATAAGTTTCTTCGCGGTTTTGGATACCAAGGAGCAGGATTCCGCGGAGGCAATCCCGCCAATACTGAAGCATTTGGAGCGGATTATAAGGATAGCATCTTAAAACCAGGACCCTGGGAATTCTTTATCACTGGTTTTGCTGAATGTTTGCCTTACCATGATAACCAGGTGTATTTGAACAAAGAGGTCTTAGACAAATGGGGACAACCTACCTTGTCCATAGACGCAGAGTTTAAAGCCAACGAAAAGGCAATAAATAAGCAAATACAAGAAGATGCTGTGGAAATGTTGGAAAAATCCGGGCTAAAAGAGGTGATGGGTTTTGACAACAACCATCCTCCCGGATATGGAGTTCATGAAATGGGAACCGCTAGAATGGGAAGAGACCCAAAGACATCGGTTTTAAATGGTTTTAACCAGATACACAGTGTTAAAAACGTATTTGTTACAGATGGTGCGTGCATGACGTCTTCCTCTTGTGTCAATCCTTCATTGACCTACATGGCTATAACAGCCAGAGCCGCTGATTATGCAGTTTCTGAATTAAAAAAGAATAATCTTTAATCGATATGGATAGAAGAAGCGCCCTTAAAAAAGCCGGTGTTCTGGCAGGTTCGGCAGTCGCCATCCCCTCATTTTTCTCCTTATTGCAATCCTGCAAAAGCGAGAACCGATTGGGTTGGCAGCCTCTATTTTTTACGGAATCTGAGGCCCAAACAATCGCTGCCATCTTAGACATGATTTTGCCGCGCACGGATACTCCCGGTGCTCTAGATGTAAAGTCAGATATCTTTATTGACAAGGTCATTGCAAAGACGTATGACGAAGAAGCACAAGCAAAAATGAGGTCTGAAATTGCTGCCTTTAATTCGGAATGCGAAAAGAACTTTGGCAATGCATTCATCGAATTGAATCCGGCGGACAGGGAAAAAGTATTGCAAGCTGCCGAAAAGAACTCCGGCAAATTTAGTCCAGGAGTTTGGGGCACCCCAGTAGGAAAACAAGAGCCCATTGGTTTTTACAGATCCATCAAGTCTATGGCGATTTGGGCCTATTTCACTTCAGAGGAAATTGGGAAGAACGTATTGGCCTATGATCCAATCCCAGGAACCTATGAGCCATGCATGCCGCTTTCCGAGGGGCAGAATCGTTGGAGTTTATAATACTATTCCATCCCTCGCTCACTTGTAAAGGCTGATCCTCCGAGCGGATTACATTCAAATAGCTTGTGAGTATTGGAACCTTGGACCAGTTGAATTGAACTAGAGATGCCTCAAAAATGATTAACTTTTTTGAGGCATCTCACTTGTTTTATAGGGGTTCCGAGTAGCGGGGACTGGAGGTAAAAGGCTTTCCAATTCGGTGGAGTGGACAGCGTACAATTCATATATCCTTAAGAATATTTTTTCGAATAAACTCCCTCCCCACCCCTGATTTCAATTCTTTTTCCCGCTTCATAGCAGCTATTTTTGTTGAATATTCTTCCTTGAAGATTAGCTCCCAAGGGCGATAGCGCTTGGTCCAATTGGAAGTTCCCAATTCATTGTGAGACCGTAATCTTGAAGAAAGATCGGAAGTGTAGCCGACGTAGCATTTATCAACTGCTCGGCTGTACAATACGTAAACAGTGTACATGATTAAAAAAATTTAAGTGAAAAAATATGGTAAGGGAGGATCATTGGCAATCCTGTATCCCCAAAGTCAGTATACGCCCTAAACAAAAAAAGGATGCCGAAGCATCCCTTTCCAATGTAGCGGGAACAGGACTCGAACCTGTGTCCGCCGCGGCGGATATGAGCCCGAAGTACTAATACTAGTGTAAAACAAAAAAGGATGCCGAAGCATCCCTTTCCAATGTAGCGGGAACAGGACTTG
>JACCDS011994019.1_pt1 | contig 11411 bp, 5 predicted proteins | sample 7446441 | NCBI WGS metagenome assembly JACCDS01 (sample SAMN15323445, study PRJNA562643) | freshwater metagenome | isolation source: river surface water | place: USA:Blue River Watershed | collected 2017-08-17 | reverse complement strand
TACAACTTTACTTTATATCTTTTTTATATCGTATTTGAACTTTTACGACGAAAGCAATGTAGCACTTCGGAATACGTTCGGTTTAGTTTTGTTTTTCATTAGCAATAAGTGCAACTTCATGATTTATTGAGTTAATTTTTACACCGACTTTCACGCTCACTACAAATTCCGATACGGTTAACGGTACCGCTGGTAATGATCTGATCACCGCAAACCTCGGAGGGACAGATCTCGACAAGCAGACATACTCCACTTCGGACGTTATCAAGGCTGGCGAGGGTACTGACAAGCTTTCAATCCAGACGACCGGCACAGACTTGAATCTGGCCCTCGTTGAGGGTGTTGAGACTCTTGAAGTAAACAACACCGCGACCGGTAACACATTGGTAGTTCAGTTGCCCACCTCTGGCTCAGTAAATGCCCTGGGTAACGCTAGTTCCGTTGGTAACGTTACCTTCGGTAATACAGCTGGCCCAGTAGCCGCCGCTTCTACCTTGTCTCTGACAAACGTTGAAGGCGGCGACACTACAACGGTTGTCTATAAGTCAACTGGTTTGTCCGGCGCAGCTGATAAGCTGAGCATCACCGCAAATGCGGCAGGAACCTCTGCAGCCGCTCACACTGTTGTGGTTGACACCGGTGCAAACGGTGCATCGACGAACTCGCTTGAGACTGTTGCGATTTCTACGGTTACCGACTCAAACTTAACACTCGACCTTACTAGCGACGGAGTTACGACCGTTACTGTAGGTGGTGCAGGTGCAACTACCCTGGCGGTCAACGGCGCAAGCATTCTGCTCAAGTCGATTGATGCATCCGCTGCAACAGGTAACGTTACAGTAACAACAGACTCGACTTTCGGTGTCGCGGTTACTGGTGGCGCTGGTGCAGATACGCTATCCGGTGGTTCCGGCAATGACACTCTTCTAGGCGGCGCTGGTAACGACCGACTAAACCTCACAAATACTGGCTACGACTCTGTAGACGGTGGTGCTGGTAATGACAAGATTGTCTTAAACGTGACTGGTAATCTGGACCAGTTTGACACGGTAGTCGGCGGTGATGGTACGGACACGCTTCGCATTACAGGAACTATTGATAGTGATGCAACGTCAACCGCAGTTCAGCTTGGAACAAGAATTTCTGGATTTGAAGTTCTCGAGTCCGGAGGAGCCGCAACGGTAGTCCTAACCGATATGGCGGCAAACAACACCATTACCAAGGTCGTTGCTGATGCTGGCAACCTGACGGTAACGAAGGACACAGCAATTGCAACTGTTGACTTTATTAGCACTACTGCTCGTACAGTTTCAATCGAGTCAGCAGGTGCTCAAACCGTTAACTTGGGTGAAACGAAAACGGTTGGTAACGTTTCTGGAACGTTAACAACCAAAGCAACATCTTTGACCGTTAACAGTAACGCTGTTGCTACATCAAACAACTCGCTTAGCGTTGGAGCAACGAACGCAACGGTAACCAGCGCAACTCTGCAAGGTGCAAATGCGATCTCGTTTACTGGTGGAACAAAGCTTACTAGCGTAAATGCGTCTGGCATCACGGCGAACCCAACCACAGGTTATGCGGTCACAGTCCTCGCGTCTGCAGCAACGGGGGCAGTTACTGTAACTCCTGGAGCGGGTGCAGTCGACGTTCGAACTGGTGCCGGCGCAGACGTTCTTACCGGAACCAATGGAAATGACAATTTCTCAGCAGGTAATGGTGCAAACACTATTACCTCAGGTTCTGGAAATGACACGATCGCTTCGGGTACTGGTAACGACTCAATCGTTGCTGGCGCAGGTAACGACACAGTTTCCGACGCAGGCGACGGTAGCGATTCAATTGATCTGGGCGACGGGGACGATACCGTAACGACAGCTGGCGATGGTGCCGATACGATTCTTGGCGGTGCAGGCAACGACAACATCGACGGTGGCGCAGGAAATGACTCCATCGTTGGTGGTTCGGGTGCAGACACAATCACCGATGGCGCTGGAAACGATACAGTGTCTGGTGGCGATGGTAACGATACATTTACCATTAGCTCTGGAACAGACTTTGTGGACGCAGGCGCTGGTGACGATTCCATCACAATCACAGGCCTGAGCGCTGGAGACACCATCGTTGGTGGTGACGGAACCGACACCTTGACAGTAACGAACTCTTCCACCACGACGATTTCACCCAACGTGACTGGCATCGAAGAGATGACGATCAGCACCTCTGAGAATCTAACCCTAGATCTCGCAGGCCTGACCGATACGACGCTTAAAGCCTTTACGGTTTCCGCGACAGACACGGCTACAGTAAAAATCAGCTCGATTCTCTCCGGTACGACGATCAAGATAAGTGACGACCTTACCCCAGATGCTGCTTCGCTGACTGATACGAACAACACCGGCAACATTGGAAACGTAACGCTCGATACCGTTGCAGATGGCACTTTGACGCTTGACATTACAGCAGATACCGATCTTCAGACTACCTCAACGGGACTCGGCAACGGAGCAACTGAGCTAGGAACGCTGACAGTCACTGACGCTGCCACACTGAATCTGAAATCTTCAGGTGGGACTTCGCTCGGACCTGTAAATAATACTGTTAATGGCGTAACTCTGGACGACAGAGATACGGTTTCACTAACAGTATCAGGAGCAGACTATTCGGGGATCCAAACCGGCGACATTGGTAGCTCATCTGCATTAGAGACGCTTAACGTTACAACGAAACTCGGAACATCAAGTATCGGAGTAATTGCAGATGCTGAGGCACTAGAGACGATCTCAGCAAGTGTCACTGGAGTTGGCGCCTCGTTAACTCTCGGGGCAATTGGTGACAATGCCGGTAATACCGGTACGGTAGGTAAAGCACTTACCTCTTTAACCCTTGGTGCATACGGCGGTGCGACTTTGACGACAACAGCTGCCGATGCTGGTACGGATGACACTGCAATCGACGCGTCGGGCACGACGGGCGATGTTTCCATCAAGATCGAGACAACCGGAGCGTCAACAGTTGCCTCTGGTGGTGATATCGAAATCGGATCTGGAAACATTTCTAGCTTCGAATTACTTATAGGTGCTGATGGATCTTTTACCGGCGATGATGTGGTTGTACTAGGTTCCTCGGGTGTACAGACCATGTCAACCTTTGTTGTGAATTTGGGCGAAGACTCCACTTTCAATGGACTTACGTTTACCAGTACAAGTAGCACCTTAGCTATTGACACCGGTACGATTACCATCGCCGACGATGTAACGTTCGGTGGAGATTTGCATATTAAGGATGCCGCCGCCGACGGAATCGATACTCTGACAATCTCGATTTCTGGAAACGATCTCTATCGATACAAGACGGGTGGTCTAGAGAAGTCGACCGATGGCGGTGCGAACTGGGCGGATGTTGTTTCTATTACTGATGAATCTGTCAAAAATCTGACACTAGATTTTTCGGGAGTTACAGTAGATACCTCGGCCGTATTAACTCAACAGACGACCGCACTTGTAACAGTGAAGGGTGGTTCAGCGGTAGATACAATTACCGCATCAGCAGCTGGAACGGTAATGTACGGTTACGCAGGTGCTGACTCCTTAGGCGGAGCGGCTGGAGCTGATACGATTTACGGTGGAGACGGTAACGACACAATTGATACCTCGACTGGCACAAACATAGCGTACGGTGAAGCGGGAGCAGATAGCATCGTTGGTGGTTCCGCTGCCGATACCCTCGATGGTGGTGCCGGAAACGACACTATCAGTGGTGGTGGCGGTGCGGATAACCTCGTAGGTGGTACTGGTAATGACAGCATCGTTGGAGGCACTGGCGCAGATACTATCGACGGTGGCTCAGGTGCCGATACAATCACGAGTGGAACCGGTGTGGACGTTATTGACCTCGGATCAGGGGTTGATAAGTTGATTGTTGCTGTCGCTGATAGCGGTGCAGCAGTCGCCAAAACAGGTGGCGCGGCGATCACGACGTTTAGTGCTGGCACCGTAGTCGATACTACCGTCCTGTCAAAGGTAAGCGGCTTTGGAGTTGGAGAGGAAATTAGCTTTAGCGATGGCGCCTATCTGACTCAAGGGACGAACGGTACCGCTGCAGATAACAAGTTGATTTACGTTCAGGGTGCATATGATGCAACAGCCGGTACATTTACCGTTGCAACATACACCACCACTGCGAGTTCACTTGCGACTACAACGAATGCAACCCTACTCGTCTGGGACTCAAACAGCGCATGGGGAACGGCGACTTATAGCGGAATAGTTTTGGTTGGTTACCTAGATACGGGTAACTCGTCCGATACAGGTGGCCCTACCGGACTTATCGGTACCGGCGGCTAATCAACCTAGCCTCAACCCTAAGCCCCGCCCCTCACAAGGGGGTGGGGTTTTTTCATTTCTGGTTCCGAACGGTGTTCACCGATCATGTCAGAGACCTAGATGCTCGGGCCAAGGACGCTTTCACCCGAGTACTTAGGTGATTGACTTACAGACAAACCATCTCACGAATTAGTCCTAGATAGAGACTAAAACCAAGCGACTATCGAAAGCCGAATTGTCGGCTCAGATTCCGGTTAACTAACCTTAGACCGCTTTGAGGACGTCATTGCCGAAACTCAGCGGCTCAAGATTCAGGCGAAATTCTACAAACTGCAAGAGGTACAAAATGTAGGTACTAAAGCAGGTTTCAGAGCGGCTCTAGTCCTCCGAAATTGACAATTAAGGTTAAAGAACGCGACGAAGAAATCGGAGGCACCGATAGTAAATGGTGCCAAAAAGTACGCCAAAAAATGCCAAGATCGGCTCAAATTGAAGCAACCCTATCGTGGCTGACACTGAAATGGACCGTCCGAGATAAATTAGGCCAAGTAAAGTGCAAAGTGACAGAAAAGTCGAGTATGCAACCAAGTAAAGCGTTGTTGTATATCGTATCCGTCGACGCTCACGCGCAAGCTTCACCGTATCACTTTGGTTAAGAAGAGACTCAGCAATGGCACGCGCTATCATACGAGTGGGATACCCAAGACCCTTTAATCTGGTCAGAACATCCGAAGTATCGTTAGCTTGATAGCTATGCCTGAGAAGAAACTGATTAAAAATAGATTCCGCAGCGGATACAACAAACGGTTCACCAGGCCCTACGGACGCAAGCGTAACATCCCGAAGATTGCTTTTTTCGAGGTAATCGTTTAGTCCAATAAATTCCGAAAACGAAACTTCGATGTAACGATTTTTCTTTCCGGTCATTGGCCTACCCTTCGAATTGATATAACACCGAACTTCCAGAGCCACATAAGCGACCGATAGCCGGCGGGTGTAGTCAGTTCGATCCTAGTGAGCAGCTCCCGCACAGTAGGCTCCTTTGTTCCTAATTCCTTTAGCACCCGCGTAAGTATCTCTTGATTCAGGGATTGTTCATTAAATGCATAATTCGCCATGGAGAGGGCGGAGAGGACCTTGAGCATCTCCTCTGCGTTAGGATGAGCAGAGATTCTCCAACCTTCCGATAGCGTTTCAGTAGGGTAATGCAGGAATCGCGAGAAAGGGTCAGACCGATTGGGTGGAAGCGGCAGCCTTCCCCCTTTTGAGTTCAATTGCCTGATTGACGCTAGCTCAGTACACAGTTGTTCGTAACGAGTGAGGATTACCGGCCAGTCAAAGTCATTTACAGCCCTCCTAGCGCCAGCCTCTCCCATCTCTTTACGTAATTTTGAATCCTTGCAAAGAAGCGTCAGTTTCTCAGCAAGGGTTTGGGAGTGGATAACGGTTGCCAAGCTGGCTCGACCGATATAGAAGTCATAGGTATCGAGTTCAAGCGTATGTCGCAATGCTAAATCAACACCTGAACCTGGAGAAGGTGCAATCGTTGGAATTCTAAAACCGTCGATTCCATCACGAACAGTATCCTTATACCCATCCCAGTCTGAGACGATGACGGGCAAACCTGCAGCCATAGCCTCTAGGGGGGTTAGACCATAGGTCTCCTGAATGTTGTCAGAAAGAGAGACAAATACATCAGCGGCCTTCCAAGCGTCTAAATAGCGATCCGCATCCTTACCATCAACCCAGATAAACCTTACGGAAGGCGCTAGTGCCTTCTGTGCTGCTACGTAGCTTTCATGGATATGTTTGTTTGGAAATACGCCTGCTTCAATAAATACGACCCTAGACGACTGAGCAGCAACCTCTAGCGCTTGATAAACAGGGGCTGGATTAGCCTTTGCGTGAAAAGAGAGCCTTCCCGCAAAGAGAAACGCTACTTCGTCTTCCCCTATTCCCAGCGTTTTCCGTGCAGCAGTGGATACGCCGCCCGGGCGCGAAAAGCTGGGTACATCCACCCCAAGCGGGATAATAGGCAAAAGCACAGAATTGAATCGTTGCGCCCCAATGGACGTGCGCCAATACTCACGCATCTCGTCATGCAACTGACTCACGAAGGACTTTGCAGCATTAGAGGTACAAATCAGCGCATCCCATGGCTGATAGGGGGGCAATATCAGATCCGCAATCTGATCCGTCGCATTATGTGACGATAGTGTGTGAGTAACCCCAAAAATGCTAAAACTATCGGTTCCAACGAAATTTCTGGCTATTGCAAAAGCTTTGGATGGGGGAGCTGGGTAATAAAGATTTCCAGTTGAGCGGATCGAGCTAAAGTCAGGAAGAGTACTCCATTGAATTTGTCCCTGAAACCCATCATTCTTTAACTGGTTGAACATTGCCTTGCCAGCAGCTATATCTGGACCAATTCCAGCGATGCTCTTGTGCGGCCAGTGTCTAGCGACCCCTTTCATAAAAGCCTTGCCGGCGCTCTGACGGCCCATGATCTTAGCGGCCGTGGAATAGGCATCCCCAGCATAATAGATGCCAAACGGACAGCTATTGGAACTTGTCGATTTTTCAGACACGCTCAATCAGGCACCCTTTTCTCGAATTTCAGTAAGTCGACTTTGGCGACTTATTTCAAGAGCTTCTCGTTGATCAATCAGTGAGTGGTAGTAGTCCGACCGCAACTTATTTTGTTCCGCCAACATACGTTTGCTCTGCACGTACGCAAGCCCAATTTTTCGATGCTTAATAATCTGCTCGTGATCATCGACAAGCGCAGCAATTGCAGAACCCCAGTCGGCCTCGGAGTCAGGAAACATGGCGAAGTCTCGGTGCTCATCTTTCTCGAAATAGACTGTTTTTGAGCAGATTGGCACGACTTGGGCTGCGGCACATTCAATAAGCTTGAGGTCAGATTTAAGGCGATTGAAGGGGGTATCAAGTAGGGGAAGCAGTGCAATATCGCTACTCGCTAATTCCTTTAGATACTGTTCCTGCGGGAGGGTGGGATGAAACTGTTTTGTCAGATTTTCAGGTAATTGATCAAAGAATTCTCGATCATGGATGACAACAAACTCGACTCTATCTTTCAGAGGCAGGGCGGCCTCAATGACTCCCTTTAGAATCGCCATCCAATCCTTCTTTCGGTTTAGCGCTCCGAAGAAAATACGAACTGATTTCCCATTTTTAGGTGTTGATCCCGATACCTGGGGAAGATCCATAACCGAATTCGCAAAGACTTGGACATTAGGATTCCAACGTCGAAAAACTTCAGCTAACGCTGGGGTACTCACGGTTACGGCATGTACAGCACGAAATGCATAAAAATCACTCTCAACATACTCCTTCCAGACGGTTGGATCATCGTCCATGTCTGCCACCAAAACCCATCCCTTTCTGGCCAAGGTCTCAAGGTGCTCTTTGACTTGAGGTTGATTTACAAACTGTCGATGCAGGATAAAGATCCCAGGCCGCATAGCTTGAGGTATCGAAATAGTGCCTTCCCCAATAACGGCTTGTACGCCCGGTTCAGTCGTTAGGGCCGTAATCGGATGATGGATCCTAGGTTCATTTACACCTGCCGTATTTCTAATTGATAGCGCAGCGATCGAAAGGTTCTTAGGTGGGCTGCCGTTTATTGCACGTACAACCCATTGAAATGCCGATAGATCGCGTTGGAACTTGGCAAGATCAAGATTTAAGGTTTTTGCAATGGGTTCAAACGCCTTCAGGGCGGCGGCTGTCCGATCTGGCCACAAGATGCGCGGCTTTGCGTCTAATGTTGTCCAGCCTGCTTTGGACAACATATCGATTACTGTGTCTAGCGTAAAGAAGCGAATATGGGTACGGTCGAGCAGTCCAGCGTCAGCGTAATCCCATCTACCACGAAATTGCTGCTCAAGAAGCGACCAGTGAGATACGTTAGGAATACAGATTGAGCAAACTCCCCCCGGGGCAATCATGGGGCGCAGGTCCGTCAATAAACGCCACGGATCTCTTAGGTGCTCCAGAACGTCCCCAAAAATGAGCGCATCAAAACCTCGACCGCCTTGAGTTTCTCTAAGCTGGGTAAAGACTTCGGGCTGCTCAATGTCCCCTACGATTAGCGCATCCACGACATCTCTAGCCTTGTTTGCAGCGTCTGGAAATAGCTCTACCCCTACGTAGCGAGTGTTTGGATTTCTCGCTCGAACCGCTCTTGCGAGTGCCCCCGATCCGCAGCCGATCTCCAAAATATGTCTCGCGCTTAGACTGATCTTAGAAAAAAGATCTGGGTTTACGTTGTTGTAATAGGTCATTTTTTATGGATGCTGCATCGCACAAACTTACGAATCAAGACTTATTTTAAATGCTTAGGCAGATAGAATTGGAACAAAAATTCAACTCAAATCTCTCATACTTTCGCTTCACTCGTTCTCCCACTAAACACCTACGGATCAATCAAAAAATGACTTCATGGACCGCTGGTTACGTAGCCGATATCGGATACACCTATGGCTATTACCAAGAACTCAATCCCTTGAGAATCCAGCTCGCATTTGCAAATGCTGGACTGGTCGCACCAGAAGTGGGTACTGCTTGTGAGCTAGGTTTTGGGCAGGGGCTATCAACAAATCTGCACGCCGCAGCCTCCGTGACTAACTGGTATGGCACTGACTTTAATCCCTCACAGGCGGCCTTTGCTCGCGAACTAGCATTGAACTCCGGGTCCGGAGCGCAGTTATTCGATCAGGCGTTTTCCGAGTTCTGCTGCCGTGACGATCTCCCCGAGTTTGATTTCATTGGATTGCACGGAATATGGAGCTGGATTTCTGATGAGAACCGGCGCGTGATTGTCGATTTTGTAAGACGCAAGCTGAAGGTCGGTGGCGTTCTGTATATCTCCTACAACACCCTTCCTGGATGGGCAGCGTTTGCGCCGATGCGTCATTTAATGACAGAGCATGCTGAAATTATCGGCTCGGAGGGCCGAGGAATCGTTAGTCGAATCAACGATGCAATTGAATTTGCGGATCGACTTCTCGCTACAAATCCGATTTTCTCACGAGCGAACCCATTGGTATCCGAGCGAATCAAGAAGTTAAAAGATCAGAATCGACACTATCTAGCTCACGAGTACTTCAATCGAGATTGGCACCCAATGCACTTCTCAACAATGGCGCAGTGGCTTGAGCCTTCAAAAGTCCAGTTTGCCTGCTCCGCACATTATATTGATCAGATTGACCAAGTTAATCTGAGCGCGGAGCAACAGCATTTTCTTAAAGAAATTCCCGATGAAATGTTCAAACAAAGCGTTAGGGATTTCATGGTGAACCAGCAGTTTCGAAAGGATTATTGGGTCAAAGGCGCGAGAAAGATGACTAGTCTCGAGCAGGCGGAGGCGCTTCGATCACACCGGATCTTACTTGTCTCACACCGAGCAGACGTTCAGATGAAAGTTACGGGTGCACTTGGCGAGGCAAACTTGAATGAGAGTATTTACGGTCCAATACTTGACTTGTTGTCGGATCACAAGCCCCGCTCTCTTGGGGAAATCGAATCTAAATTAAGAACGACGCTCACATTCCCCCAGATCATCCAGGCATCTTTAGTTCTCTCGGGTATTGGGCATCTTCAGCCTGTCCAGTCCGATGCGCTCATCATGAAGTCAAAATCCAGCGTGGATAAAGCTAATCGCTATTTAATTGAAAAGGCGAAGGGTTCGAATGAGATCGTCTATCTTGCGAGTCCTGTGACCGGTGGGGGTATTGCCGTCAATAGATTTCAGCAGTTATTTTTGTTGGCTATTCAGAATGGGCAGAAACGCGCCACGGACTGGGCAGAGTTTGCCTGGACCCTTCTGAGAGAACAAGGTCAGCGTCTGATAAAGGACGGGAAGGCGATCGAAACCCATGAGGAAAACCTTAGGGAGCTCACGGCACAGGCTCATGAGTTCGAGCGCAAAGTCCTCCCGATTCTCAAAGCATTATCAATCAGTTAGCCTAAGGAAGGCGTCTTTTAACCGCCAAGACTCCGCCTGAAAGTAGGCGGTTCCAGAGCGATCTCGATTAAATATCCGCTGAAGGTTTTCTCCTGCGTTTGGTACCTCTCCAAATCCACCACCGACGGGGTTTGCGTTCTCCAAAATCCGAGATTCAAGCGTGTAAGTCCACTGATTTACGCCTCTGACAGACGCATATTTTGCACCTGGATTATTTCGAGGCGTAAATGGCAGACTGATCTGAATCCCAGCGAATGAGACAAAAGGGTCTCCATCAGACTGTTTGGTTCTGCGAACGTAAATATTTAGGTTTGTATCACCGTACCAAAAGCGCTGGTTTACTTGGTAGCCAGTGTCTCCATTCCAGAATTTCCCGTAAGTAAGCTCTGAGCTATATCGCTGAGCCGAATCTAACGCGTACCGATAGGTGTAGAGATAGTAGTCTTTTTGAAGAGTCGAACGAATTCGATCGGTGAAATCGCCTACCGTTATTCCAAGACGATGCCGCCCGTCATTAGAGGTGGTTTGCGTTTCAATCTGCTCGCCTCGCCATCTTGTGTGCATTACGCCACTGCTCAGTCGAATCTGTGTGTTTGCCATCGGCACACTTAGTGTTTGATGAAACATCCGACGGTTCACTGCAGCCTGGATTCTCGACGAATAAAAGGGTCGGCCTCGTTCGAAGTCTTTTGTGTTGAACCCGACTGGCTCTACGCGATTTAGATCCCATATTGCGCCAGTCCATAACGGCAGGACTACGTTTGCGTTCATTCCCACATCGAGATCTAACGCACCGAACTCTGTGCCAACACCTGATACGACCACCGGACTGACAACAAACTCGGGACGCAAATTCCAGACAGTTTGTTTTTTCTCCCAAGTTACATTCCTCGTATTCGCGGCGTTCGTTAGCGCGGATTCTAGTTTGAGCTGACTACAAAGAGTGTTTCCTTCAAACCAGTCTTTTACGCATTTTGCGTCCCCCGTTATTTTCAGCTGCACTAGCCCACGCGTTGTAATAAGGAGCTCGAAGGGGTTTGGACTCTGCCCGTAAGCACCTGCGATCACACCAAGCGCGACGCCAGCAGCATCTAAGG
>JACCDS011726626.1_pt1 | contig 11415 bp, 14 predicted proteins | sample 7446441 | NCBI WGS metagenome assembly JACCDS01 (sample SAMN15323445, study PRJNA562643) | freshwater metagenome | isolation source: river surface water | place: USA:Blue River Watershed | collected 2017-08-17 | reverse complement strand
TGTTTGCCGCGGAGCGCGTGGTGCTGCCCGGCCAGGGTGCCATGCGCGACTGCATGCGCGAGTTGCACGACTCCGGCCTGAAAGACGCCGTGCTGCACGCCGCTGCGAACAAGCCGCTGATGGGTGTGTGCGTGGGCATGCAGATGCTGCTGGACCACAGCGAAGAGCAGGACACGCCCGGCCTGGGCCTCATCCCCGGCCGCGTGAAGCGCTTCCAGCTGGATGGCCGACTGCAGGCCGACGGCAGCCGCTTCAAGGTGCCGCAGATGGGCTGGAATCGTGTGCAGCAGAAGCCTCACGCGCTGTGGGCCGGCGTGGACGACGACAGCTGGTTCTACTTCGTGCACAGCTACTACGCCGAGCCGGCCGACGCTGCCCACACCGCGGGTGAGACCGACTATGGCGCCCGCTTTACCTGCGCCGTGGCACGGGATAACATTTTTGCCACCCAATTCCACCCCGAGAAGAGCGCCGACCAAGGCCTGGCCCTGTACCGCAACTTCCTGCACTGGAAGCCCTGAGGCCGCGCCACCGCATCTTCTGCCGCCCCTTTCCTCCACCAACGCTCCAACCGAGCCATGCTGCTGATCCCAGCCATCGACCTGAAAGACGGGCAATGTGTCCGCCTTGAGAAAGGCGACATGAACGTCGCCACCACCTTCGGCGAAGACCCGGCCGCCATGGCCCGCCGATGGCTGGACGCCGGTGCGCGCCGCCTGCACCTGGTGGACCTGAACGGCGCCTTCGCCGGCAAGCCCATCAACGAGGGCGCCATCAAGGCCATCCTGCGCGAAGTGGGTGACGAGATCCCCGTGCAACTGGGCGGCGGCATCCGCGACCTGGACACCATCGAGCGTTACCTGGACGACGGCCTGAGTTACGTGATCATCGGCACCGCCGCGGTGAAGAGCCCGGGCTTCCTGAAGGACGCCTGCAGCGCCTTCGGGGGCCACATCATCGTGGGCCTGGATGCCAAGGACGGCAAGGTGGCCACCGACGGCTGGAGCAAGCTCACGGGCCACGAGGTCATCGACCTGGCCAAGAAGTTCGAGGACTACGGCGTGGAAGGTGTGATCTACACCGACATCGGCCGCGACGGCATGCTCACCGGCATCAACATCGAAGCCACGGTGAAGCTGGCGCAGGCGCTGAGCATCCCCGTCATCGCGTCGGGTGGCCTGGCCAACATGGCCGACATCGACAAGCTCTGCGCCGTGGAAAGCGACGGCGTGGAAGGCGTGATCTGCGGCCGCAGCATCTACACCGGCGCGCTGGACTTCGCGAAAGCTCAGGCCCGCGCCGACGAGCTCAACGGCGCTGCCTGAAGGCGGCCCGGCGTGCTGCGCGCGCTGGCCGTTGCCAACTACCGGTCGTTGCGGCACCTGCTGCTGCCCCTGGCGCGGCTGACGCTGGTCAACGGGCCCAATGGCAGCGGCAAGAGCAGCGTGTACCGCGCCTTGCGCCTGCTGGCCGACACGGCCGGTGGTGGCGTGGTGCGCTCCTTGGCACGAGAAGGTGGATTGGCCTCGGTGCTGTGGGCCGGGCCTGAGCGCTTCTCGTCGGCCATGCTGCGCGGCGAACAGCCGGTGCAGGGCACGCGCCGCAACGAGCCGGTGAACCTGCGCCTGGGCTTTGCGGGCGACGACGAGACGCTGGGCTACGCCATCGACATCGGCCTGCCGCTGCCATCGTCCTCGCTGTTCGCGCAAGACCCGGAGATCAAGACCGAGCACGTCTGGGTCGGCCCGCTGCTGCGCCCGGCCGCCACGCTGGCGCGGCGCGACCGCGCGCTGCTGGAACTGAAGGCCGACGATGGCTGGCGTCGCGTGGAGCGCCCGCTGCCGGCCTGGGCCAGCGTGGTGGCCGAACACGTGGACCCGCAGGGCGCGCCCGAACTGGTGGCGCTGCGCGAGCAGGTGCGCGGCTGGCGCTTCTACGACCACTTCCGCACCGACGCCGACGCACCCGCGCGCCAGCCGCAGTTGGGCACGCGCACACCGGTGCTGGGCCACGACGGCGCCGATTGGGCCGCGGCCCTGGCCACGGTGATGGAACTGGGCGACACCGAAGCGCTGCACGCGGCCGTGGCCGACGCCTTCGAAGGCGCCCGCGTTCAGGTGGCCAGCGACGGCAACCGCTTCGAAGTGCTGATGCACCAGCACGGCTTGCTGCGCCCCTTGCGTGCGGCAGAGTTGTCGGACGGCACCTTGCGCTACCTGCTGTGGGTGGCGGCGCTGCTGAGCCCTCGGCCGCCACCCTTGTTGGTGCTGAACGAGCCCGAGACCAGCCTGCACCCGGATCTGTTGCCTGCGCTGGGCCGGCTCATCGCGCAAGCCGCGCGGCAGACGCAGGTGGTGGTGGTGACGCACGCGCCGCGGCTCATCGCGGCCATCGAAGCCGGTGGCCTGGCGGATGACGAACTGCTGCGCATCCAGCTGGACAAGCGCCTGGGCGAGACGCGGGCCGAGATCCCCGACCCCTTTGACACGCCGGCCTGGCGCTGGGCCTCGCGCTGAGGCGCGGCGCAGCCAAGCGGCGACAATCCCACCATGCTTGCCAAACGCATCATTCCCTGCCTGGACGTGACCGGTGGCCGTGTGGTCAAGGGCGTCAACTTCGTCGAGCTGCGCGACGCCGGTGACCCGGCGGAAATTGCCGCTAGCTACAACGAGCAAGGTGCCGACGAACTCACCTTCCTGGACATCACCGCCACCAGCGACGGGCGCGACCTCATCCTGCACATCATCTAGGCTGTGGCCTCGCAGGTGTTCATCCCGCTCACCGTGGGCGGCGGCGTGCGCACGGTGGACGATGTGCGGCGGCTGCTCAACGCAGGCGCGGACAAGGTCAGCTTCAATTCGGCGGCCGTGGCCAACCCGCAGGTCATCCGCGATGCGTCGGACAAGTACGGCGCGCAGTGCATCGTGGTGGCCATCGATGCCAAGAAAAGAGAAGGTGGCGGCTGGGACGTGTACACGCACGGCGGCCGCAAGAACACCGGCATCGACGCCGTGCAGTGGGCGCGCCAGATGGCCGAGCATGGCGCGGGCGAGATCCTGCTGACCAGCATGGACCGCGACGGCACCAAGATCGGCTTCGACATCGCGCTCACCCGTGCCGTGAGCGACGCGGTGCCGGTGCCCGTGGTCGCCAGCGGTGGTGTGGGTGCGCTGGAGCATCTGGCCGAAGGCATCCAGCTGGGTGGTGCCGACGCGGTGCTGGCCGCCAGCATCTTCCACTACGGTGAGTTCACCGTGGGTCAGGCCAAGGCGCTGATGGCGGCGCAGGGCATTCCGGTGCGGCAGTGAGCGGGCGCACGGCCGTCCGAAGCCCGCTCGCGCCCCCTTGGGGGGCCGACGCCGCAGGCGTCTCGGGGGCGCGGTGAGCAATCGGTTCGATCCCAACCGGCCGCAGGCCGATGGCCGCGACCCCAAGAGCACGCGCAAGGTCATCAAGCCGGCCACGCAGCACACGGGTGAGGTGCGGCTCATTGGTGGCCAGTGGAAGCGCAGCAAGCTGCCCGTGGCCGACCGCCCCGGCCTGCGGCCCACGCCCGACCGCGTGCGCGAGACCCTCTTCAACTGGCTGGGCCAGGATCTGAGCGGCTGGCGCGTGCTGGATGCGTTCGCCGGCAGCGGCGCGCTGGGATTCGAGGCCGCCTCGCGCGGCGCGGCCGAGGTGCTGCTGCTGGAACAGGACGGTGCGTTGGCGAGCAGCCTGCAGGCCGTGAAGCAGCGTCTGCACGCTGATGCGCTGACGGTGCTGCGTACGGACGCCATCGCCTGGATGGCGCGCTGCGCGCCCGGGCGTTTCGAGCTGGTGCTGCTGGACCCGCCGTTCCAGGGCGACCATCTGCAGCCGGCGCTGTCGGCCGCTGCGTCGCTGGTGGCGCCCGGTGGCTTCCTGTATGTCGAGTCGGCGTCACCCTTGGCGGAGCCGCCGGCCAAGCACAGCTTGCACCGGCAACTCAAGGCCGGTGCGGTGCACGCGCAACTGTGGTTGCGGCAGGCCTGATTGCAGGCCGATTCGTCAGCTTTGCACCGCTACACTGCCCGCGCGCCGGCCTTGGCCGCCGTCAGGAGTACACCTTGACCGCTACCGCCCCCCTCACCGCTGTCTACCCGGGCACCTTCGACCCCATGACCCTGGGCCACGAAGACCTGATGCGCCGTGGTTCCCGCCTGTTCGACCGCTTGATCCTGGCGGTGGCGGCGGGCCACCACAAGCGCACCATGTTCACCATTGCCGAGCGCCTGAGCATGGCGGCCGAGATCGCGTCGCCCTACCGCAACGTGGAGGTGATGGCCTTCCGCGGCCTGCTGTCGGACTTCGTGCGCGAGATTGGCGGCAAGGTGGTGGTGCGCGGGCTGCGCGCCGTCAGCGACTTCGAATACGAGTTCCAGATGGCCGGCATGAACCGCCAGCTGATGCCTGAAGTGGAAACCGTGTTCATGACGCCCAGCGACCAGTACCAGTTTGTCAGCGGCACCTTCGTGCGCGAGATTGCCAACCTGGGCGGTGATGTTTCCAAGTTCGTGGCACCCTCGGTGCTCAAGCGCTTGTCCGAGCGCGTTGTCCAACCGGAAAGCTGAGCTGTCCATGGCCCTGTGGATCACCGACGAGTGCATCAACTGCGACGTCTGCGAACCTGAGTGCCCCAACCAGGCCATCTATCTGGGTGTGGAGATCTACGAGATCGACCCCCAGCGCTGCACGGAATGCGTGGGCCACTTTGACGAACCGCAGTGCGTGCAGGTGTGCCCGGTGAGTTGCATCCCGGTCAACCCTTCTTTTGTCGAGTCGAAGGAGCAGTTGCTCGCCAAATACCGTCATCTGCAGGGCGGTGTTTTGCCGAGCGCTTTGGCGGCTTCGTAGCGGCCTTCGAAACTGCGGCCGCCTCGTCGGCCTTGGCCGTGCGGATGCCAGCAGCGGCCCTGGGGGCCTGCGCCTCGCGCTGCTGACGTTCCTTTGACAACTGCTCGGCCAGCGCCTGTTCGCGCTGCGCGGCCTTGTGGGCTGCGGCGACATCCTGGGCCGGCCGCGGATCCAGGGCTTGCAGCTCGCGGCCTTGGGCGCAGGGCTTGTCCGAGAACTGCTTGCCGTCGGCGCCGCATCGCCACACGGACTGGGCCTGCGCGCAGCAGGCGGCTGCAGACAGCAGGGTGCACAGGAGGGCAGGGCGCAGTGTCATGGCTTGTCTCCAGGGTCGGGGTCCGTTGGCGTCTTCGGTGGCAAGTCCGCCGGCCGGGGCGGCTTGGGTCGTGGCGGCTGGGCATGGACCACGGCCAGCGCCTTGTCCATGTCGCCTGCCAGCATGTGAGGCACCGACTTGAGTGACTGCTCACTCGTCTTGGCGATGGCGTCGCGGTGTTCGGCTGAAGGCTTCTTCAGCACGTAGTTCACCACCTCGGCTTTGACGCCCGGGTGGCCTATGCCCAGGCGCAAGCGCCAGAAGTCCTGCGTGCCCAGCTGGGCGTGGATGTCCTTCAGGCCGTTGTGCCCGGCAGCGCTGCCGCCGAACTTCAGCTTGGCCTGGCCGGGCAGCAGGTCCAGTTCGTCGTGCACGACCAGGATTTCTGCCGGCTGGATCTTGAAGAAGCGCGCGAGCGTCGCGACCGAGAAGCCCGAGCGGTTCATGAAGGTCATGGGCTCCAGCAGCCACACCGGACCCTCGGGCTTGTTCACCCGCGCCGCCAGGGCCTGGTAGCCGCGTTCGGGCACCAGGCGGGTGGACCACTCGGCCGCCAGCGCGTCTATCCACCAGAAGCCGGCGTTGTGCCGCGTGGCCTCGTATTCCGTGCCGGGGTTGCCCAGGCCAACGAAGAGTCGAATCATGGAAAGGATTATTGGAGCGATGGACACAAAAAAGCCCCACCGGGGTGGGGCCTGTCGTCGGGGGAGGTGGGCCTGAAGGCGACACCCCCGTCCGGGTGAAGCATCACTTCTTGTTCTGCTTCTCGTCCTTCTTGGGCTTGGCAGCGTCCTTGCCCTTGGCAGCCACGACCGGGGCGGCCACGACTTCTTCGGCTTCTTCCTTCGGCACCGTGACCGACACGATCACCGGGTTCTGCGTGCCACGCTTGACGGCCTTGATGCCCTCGGGCAGCTTCAGGTCGCTGGCGTGCAGGCTGGTGTTCTTGGCCAGGCCGGACAGGTCGATGTTGATGAACTCGGGCAGTTGCGCGGCCAGGCACTCGACTTCCAGTTCCAGCGCCACGTGGTTGACCAGGCACTTGTCGGTCTTCACGGCCGGCGAGTTTTCTTCGCCCTGGAAGTGCAGCGGCACCTTCTTGCGCAGCTTGGTGGTCTCGTCCACGCGCTGGAAGTCCACATGTAGGACTTGCGGCTTGTAGGCGTGCATCTGGAAGTCGCGCAGCAGCACCTTCTGCACCTTGCCGGCCAGATCCATTTCGAGGATGGACGAGTGGAAGGCTTCCTTCTTCAGCGCGAAGAAGAGGGCGTTGTGGTCCAGTTCGACCAGGCTGGGCGTGCCGGCACCGTAGACGATGCCGGGCACCTTGGCGGCGTTGCGCAGGCGGCGGCTCGCTCCGGTCCCCTGCTGAGTACGCTCGTAGGCGGTGAATTTCATGTTGACTCCAAAGGTGGATGGGCGCCCGCGACCAGGTCGCCCAGGAAAGTGGGCCGAAGGCCCGCAAAAAGGAAAGGGCTCCGAATGGAGCCCGCTCCTCTATTCAAAAATTGTTGTTCTGTTCCGCGAAGAGGGATGTCACCGACTCGCCGTCGCTGATGCGGCGGATGGTTTCGGCAAACAGGAAAGCGACGGACAGCTGCCTAATCTTGGGGCAGGCCTTGCCGGCGTCGGACAAGGGGATGGTGTTGGTGATCACCACCTCGTCGATGTGCGAGTTCTTGATGCGGTCCACGGCCGGGCCGCTGAACACAGGGTGCGTGCAGTAGGCGTAGACGCTCTTGGCGCCGCGGGTCTTCAGCACCTCGGCCGCCTTCACCAGCGTGCCGGCGGTGTCGATCATGTCGTCCATGATCACGCAGTTGCGGCCTTCGATCTCGCCGATGACGTGCATCACTTCCGACACGTTGGCCGCCGGGCGGCGCTTGTCGATGATGGCCAGGTCGCAACCCAGCTGCTTGGCCAACGCACGTGCGCGCACCACGCCGCCGACGTCGGGCGACACCACCACCAGGTTGGGGTAGTTCTTGGCCTTCAGGTCCGACAGCAGCACCGGGCTGGCGTAGATGTTGTCGACCGGGATGTTGAAGAAGCCCTGGATCTGGTCGGCATGCAGGTCCATGGTGAGCAAGCGCTCCACACCCACGGTTTCCAGCATGTTGGCCACGACCTTGGCGCTGATGGGCACGCGCATGCTGCGCGGGCGGCGGTCTTGGCGGGCGTAGCCGAAATAAGGAATGACGGCGGTGATGCGGCGTGCGCTGGCGCGCTTCAAGGCGTCGACCATGAACGCCAGTTCCATCAGGTTTTCGTTCGTGGGGGCGCAGGTGGACTGCACCACAAACACGTCACGTGCACGGACGTTCTGCTGGATCTCGACCGTGACTTCGCCGTCAGAGAAACGGCCCACATGGGCCTGGCCCAGCGTCACGCCCAGGTGGCTGGCCATTTCCTGTGCCAGCGCGGGATTGGCGTTGCCGGTGAAGAGCACGGTGTTGAAGAGCACGGTGGAGTCTCCGCTGGGGTGCGCCGGCAGTGGCTGGTTCACTCGGGAAATGGGAACACGGGCTTGGTGTGGATTTGGCAGGGGAGGAAGGACTCGAACCCTCGCATGTCGGAATCAAAATCCGATGCCTTGACCAACTTGGCGACTCCCCTACACAGGTTGCGGCTTGCGCCACCACCTTGAAACTGTTCAGTCGGCTGCCCAACCGCGAAGCGGGTGTTCATCCAGACCCCGGCACAACCGCCCCACCCAGCCCGGCGGAAGTTCATCCGCTGGAAATGTCGCCATGGGTGGCGAAGCCAAACCAGTCTCCCCGTTGGCGATTGCAAAAACCGCGCTGCCAGAGCCTGTCATGCGGCTGTTGCCGTAACGGGCCTCCAACCAGCGGGCGGCCTGTGCCACCTGGACGCAAACCTGTTCAGCGGGAGCTTGCAGGTCGTTGCGGCCGAAATAGGGCTGCCCCGGTTCTGCTGTCCACTCCGCTGGCCAAGGCTTTGCACCCGTGCCGTCGAAAGAGCCCATGAGTGTAGCAGCTTTCGTGTCCCGCACCAGCAGCGGGTGGCCAAAGATGTCGGCCGTGGCAATCGCGGCCGGCGGCTTGACCACAGCGTAGCTGGCCGCGGGCACGTGCAGCGGCGTCAGCTGCTCACCAATGCCTTCCACGAACGCGTTGCGGCCGCCCACGAAGAACGGCACGTCGGCCCCCAGCCGCAGGCCCAGCGCCAGCAGCCGCTGGCGCGGCCAGTTCAGCTGCCACAGGCGGTTCAGCGCCAGCAGGGTGGTCGCTGCATCCGAACTGCCACCGCCCATGCCGGCGCCCCAGGGCACCTGCTTGGCGATGTGGATGTCGGCGCCCCAGGTGCACCCACTGGCCTCTTGCAGCAGGCGCGCGGCGCTCAGGCACAGGTCCTCGGCAGGCAGTGCGGCGCCAAGGTCGTGGCGTTGCAGCCGGCTGTCATTGCGCCGCTCGATGTGCAGCGTGTCGGCCCAGTCCACCAGGACGAAGACCGACTGCAGCAGGTGGTAGCCGTCGGGCCGCCGGCCCAGCACATGCAGAAAAAGGTTCAGCTTGGCCGGGGCAGGCAGGTCGTGTAGCGCTTGCAGAGCCATTCGCGTCAGCGGTGAGCAGGGTGGAAAGTCGTCAGGACCCGGGTGGATCCAGCCGCACACGCAGTTGCACAGCCGGTGGCGATTCTCGTCGGGCCGCCACGCGCCCTTCGCTGCGCTCGCTGGTGCTGACCTGCCAGCCCAGTTGCTCAAAGCCGTCTGCGACGGCCCGGAAGGGCTGGCGCGGCCAGGGTCGGCCCGCCAGCCAGTCGGGCAAGGCTGCCAGAGGCAGCGGCTCACCCAGCGCCTGCACGGCCAGTTCGTCCAGGCTGCCGAAGGCGCGTTCGCCCTCGCCGGTTTGCAGCGTGGCGCGGCCGGCGCCCCAGGTGGCGGTGGCCACGCGTGTGCCCAGGGGTGACAGCAGCCTCAGTTCGCCGGCGTCGCCGTTGCCGCGCAGTTCGAAGGCTGCCGTCATGCCCTGGGATGGCTTGTCGGCCGAGGCTTCCACGCGCAGGCTCAGGCGGCCGGTGGTCCAGGGGTTGGTCAGCGGCCTGGTCGTTGGCGTGGCGCATGCGGCCAGCAGGCATGCCAGACCCAGGTTCGCCAGCTGCAGGCGCCGGGTGTGAAGCTGCGTTCTCACAGGTCCACGCGCAAGCGGGCCAGCGTTTCCTTCAGCACGTCGTTGGCGGCGTCGCGGCCCTTGCTCTCGCGCCACACGCGCCGGGCTTCTTCTTTCTGGCCCAGCGACCACAGCACCTCACCCAGGTGGGCGCCAATCTCGGTGTCGGGCCTGGACGCATAGGCCTTGCTCAACAGCCTCAGCGCCTCGTCGCGGTTGCCCAGGCGGTACTCGACCCAGCCCAGGCTGTCGGTGATGAAGGGGTCGCCCGGCGACAGTTCCAGTGCGCGCTTGATCAGATCCCGTGCCTCGGGCAGGCGCTGCCTGCGGTCTGCCAGGGAATAGCCCAGCGCGTTGTGCGCGTGCGCGTTGTCGGGCTTGATCGCGATGACGCGGCGCAGCAGCTTTTCCATGTCGTCCATGCGGTCCAGCTTCTCGGCCACCATGGCCTGCTCGTACAGCAGGTCGGCGTCGTCGCTGAAGCGCTTGGCCCCGTTGCCCAGCACCTCAAACGCGTCTTTCCAGCGCTTGGCTTCGCGCAGCACGGAGGCCTCGGCCATCAGCTTGGCGCGGGCGTCGGACTCGTCGCGCTCGGGCAGCTTGCGCAGGATGTCGCGGGCCTGGGCGATGCGGCCCTGGCGGGCCAGGATGGACGCGCGCCGGGTCTGCACCTCCAGTGCGCGCTGCGGGTCCTCGATCTTGGCCAGCCAGGCTTCGGCCGCCTTGAAGTCCCCCCGCTGCTCGGCCGACTGGGCCAGCATCAGCCAGGCCTGGACCGGCCCACGGTCTGCGCGGCCGGGTGCGGGTTCGTCGTCGTCCTCGGCAGCCGCCGCGGCGGCTTCGGGCTTGCGCTGCGCCAGGTCCAGGTACTTCAGCAGCGCGGCCTCGCCCTCCTTGGCGTGCTTCAACTCCAGGTGCAGGGCGCCCAAAGAGAGGTAAGGGCCGGCCACGTCGGGTTGCGCCAGCACCACGGCGTCCAGCTGGGTGATGGCCTCGGCGTAACGTTGCGCGCCGGTCAGCACGCGCACATAGGACATGCGCAGCGCGGACTCGGCAGTGGCCTGGCGCAGGTAGCTTTGCACCGTGGCCTCGGCCTGAGGCTTGTCACGCATCAGTTCCAGGGCCAGCAAGGCCGGGCCGACCGCTGCAGGCTCCTGCGCGGCGGCTTCCTGGGCCAGGGCCAGCGCACGGTCCGGTTCCTTCGCTTCCAGCCAGGCGCGGCCCAAGGCCACGCGGGTGGCGGTGCGGGTGTCGGGCTGCTGGCGGTAGGGCTTGAGCACGTCTTCCATCACCGACACAACAAGCCTGGGGTCGTTCGCACGCTGCAGGAAGCGGGGCAGGGCGCTGATCAGCGCCGGGCGTTCAGCTGCCGGGGTTTGCTCCAGCAGCGAACGCAGCGGCTCCGTGACTTCGCCGTTGCGGCCCATGGCCATGAGGATCTGCAACTGCATGCGCAGCGCATCCAGCGACTCAGGCTTGGCGATGCGCCAGGCCCGCGATGCGGCCAACGCCTGGTCACCGGCGCGTGCCTGCCACGCGATGTCCACGCTGCGGCGGAACAGGCCTTCGTCGCGGGTGCGGCGCGCCGCATCCAGCAGCCAGTCGTAGGCCGTGCCAGCATCGCCTTGGGTCAGCGCCAACTCGCCAATCAGCAGTTGGTAGAACAGCCGGTCGTCCATGGCGGAGTTGGCTGCCGGTGTTTCGGCCGGCGCCGCTGCAGGCGTGGCGGCTTCTGCGGCGAGGACGGGGCCCAGCCAGGACGACGCCAGCAAGGCGGTCAGTGCAACGCGCCACAGGCGGCGATCAGACATAGGTGCTCCCAGGGGCTTCAAATCATTAAAACATAATGGTTCGATGCCCGAGCTCCCCGAGGTTGAGGTCACCCGACGGGGCATCGCCAAGCCGTTGGAGAACGCCTGCGTGCGTTCGGTTCAACTGGGCAAGCCCCTGCGCTGGCCATTGGGCATTGCGCCGTCTGAGTTGGCGGGCACACACATCGGCAGCATCGGCCGACGGGGCAAGTACCTGTGGGTGCCGCTGACCGCGTCCCACAGGGGCGACGCTGGAGGCTTGCTGGTCCACCTGGGCATGTCG
>JACCDS010467349.1_pt1 | contig 11415 bp, 6 predicted proteins | sample 7446441 | NCBI WGS metagenome assembly JACCDS01 (sample SAMN15323445, study PRJNA562643) | freshwater metagenome | isolation source: river surface water | place: USA:Blue River Watershed | collected 2017-08-17 | reverse complement strand
TCTACGCCAAGCACCTGCCTGAACTCCTCGGCCTGCTCGAGCAGCCCGGCCGCATGCGCCGCACGTCGCTCACCGGCGAGCTCAAGCTCGACCAGGACATCGCCGACTTCAAGCAGCTGCCCGTCGGTCGCATGAACCTGGACCTCGCCAAGAGCAACCCGACGAAGCTTTCCGCCGACGAGCTGAAGGAAGTCGCCAAGCTGGGCGGCATCGTCGTCGACGACTCCCAGGCCGAACTGAAGGGCGTCTGGAACGCCGGCGACACCCTCGCCCACATCGGCGCCGGGTATCACCATGCCGCCAAAGGCGGCAACAAGGCCACCTACACCCTCGAAGTCACCCAGGCCGGGAAGTATGAGCTGCGCCTCTTCTGGCAGGGTCACGCGAACCGCGCCAGCAACGCCTCCGTGACGCTCACCCGCCAAGGCGGCCCGAAGCCCCAGACCTTCAAGATCAACCAGAAGACCGGCGAGATCACCGCCCCGACCTCGCTCGGCAAGTTCGACTTCGCCGCCGGCAAGCACACCGTCGTCATCTCCGCCGAGGACGCCAACGGCAACGTGCACGCCGACGCCGTCCAGCTGCTTCCCGTGAAGTAAGGGATGGGACCGGGCGTGCTCAGCGCTTGGCTCGTCCGCGGCTGGCGCCTGCTGGCGTTGGCCGCGGCCGTCCTGCTGCTGCAGAGCACGACCCCGCCGACCGAATCCGCGCTGACGCGCCTCACCCTCGACGACGCCCGCGCCTTCTTCCCCGAGGCGAAGCGTCTGCGCTCGGGCCCACACCAGACGCTGGACGTCCAGGACGCCGCGGGGAACCGCCTCGGCCGTCTGGTGACGACCTCGCCCGACGCCGACGCGATCATCGGCTACGCCGGCCCGAGCAACGTCCTGGTGGCCCTCGACATCGAGGAGAAGATCGTGGGCACCCGCATCCTTTCCAGCGAAGACACCCCGGAGCATGTCGACCCGCTGCGCGGTGATCCGGCCTTCCAGGCCAGCTTCAAAGGATGGCGGCCGACGACCCAGCCGGCGCCCGCGCTATCGGCCTACGCCGGCTCCACCCTCACTGCCTACGCGATCACGGAGTCCATCCAGCGCCGCATGTCGGGCAACTACGTCTCGCTGCGCTTCCCCACCCCGCTCACCCTGGAAGAGATCCGGAAAGCGGGCTTCCCGGACGCGTCGGCGTTCGAACCCAACACCCCGCGGCTCGGCTGGAACCTCGTGCGCGGCGCGAACCGCGCGCACCTCGGCTACGTCGTCCGTACGTCGCCCTCGGCCGACGAAGTCATGGGTTACGCCGGCCCGAGCGAGACGCTGATCGCCGTCGAGCCGGACGCCCGCCGGCTACGCAAGGTCACGCTCCGGTCGACCTACGACACCGCGGAATACGTCGGCCGGATCCGCGAAGAAGAGCCCGACGCCGACGGAAGCACCTTCTTCTCGAAGCTGACGCGATGGGACGCCCGGGAATGGGCGGAACTCGACTTCCGCACCGCGCAGGTCGACACCGTGGCCGGCGCGACCCTGACGAGCTACGCCATCGCCAAGGGCATCCAGACCCGCTTCGCCGACGACCAGTCCGGGCGCCAGCAAGGCCGGGTGACCATCGCCGCCCGGATGCGCGCGGCCGCGCTCTGGTGCTTCGCCGTAGGCGCGCTGGTGATGACCTTCACCGGCCTCCACGGAAGACCCCTGATACGCCGGCTCTGGCAGCTGTCGCTGGTCGGCGGCCTCGGCCTGTGGCTGGGACAGCTGGTCTCCCTGTCGATGTTCGCGGGCTGGGCGCGCCATGGCCTGCCCTGGGAACAGGCTCCCGCCTTGCTGGCGATGGGCGGCATCGCCCTGCTCGTGCCATGGGCGACGCGGCGTCAGGCATACTGCCATCACGTCTGCCCCCACGGCGCCGCCCAGTCGCTGTTGGGCGGGCTGCCGAAACTGCATGTCCCCGTCTCCGCGCGGTGGCACACCTGGCTCTCCCGCCTTCCCGGGGTCGTCCTCGGCGGGGTCTTCCTGGCCGCCTTGCTGTGGCCGCGCTGGAGCCTCGGACAAGCCGAGCCCTTCGACGCCTGGGTGCTGGGCGGCGCGGTGGTCGTCCCGGCGGTCCTCGCGGTGATCGGCCTCCTGGCTTCGGTCCGGGTGCCGATGGCTTATTGCAAATACGGCTGCCCGACCGGCGCGCTCCTGAAGTTCGTCCGCTCCGCCAGCGAGCAGGAACGCTGGGCGAAACGCGACACCGTCGCGGCCGTCGTCCTCCTCGTCGGCGCGGCGCTGACCTTCCTGCCCACGGCGGACTCCGCCGCCCGGACGGACGCCGAAGCGGACGGCCGACGCCGTGAGGTCGAACTGCATGGCGCGGCCTTCGGGACGACCTGGACGGTGAAGGCGAGAGGCGAACAGATCGACGCCGAGCTCCTCAAGAAAGCGGTCGAGGCCGAGATCAGGCGCATCGAATTCTCCCTGTCGCACTGGCGGAATTCATCCGTCACGGCGGACTTCAACCACCTCGAATCCACGCAGCCCTTCGGCATCTCGCCCGAACTGAGCGAACTGGTCGCCTTCGGCCAGCAGCTCAGCGGCGCGACGGACGGCGCGTTCGACCTGACGATCGCCCCGCTCACCAACCTTTGGGGTTACGGACCGGACGACGCCCGGGAGGCTCCGACCGACGCCCAGCTCCAGGCCGCCCTCGCCAAGGTCGGCTGGCGCAAGCTGACGCTCGACCCGGCCCAGCTCACCCTCGCCAAGAGCCACGAGGAGACGACGCTCGACCTGGGCGCGCTGCTCCAAGGCTACGCCGCCGACCGGGCGGCGGCCATGCTGCGGCGCGAAGGCCTGGAAGAATTCCTCGTCGAGGTCGGCGGCGAAATCCTCGCCGCCGGCGCCTGGCGCGTGGGACTGGAAGACCCCTTCAACCCCCGTCTCACCATGGAGACCGTCATCCTCACTGACCGCGCCCTGAGCGTCTCCGGACTCTACCGCGCCCGGAAGGCCGCCGCGGGCAAACCCGTCTCGCACATCCTCTCTCCGCGGACCGGCCGTCCGGTCGAACCCACCCTTGAGATGGCCGCCGTCTTCCATCCCGACTGCCTGAAGGCCGACGGCTGGTCGACCGCGCTCATGGCCGCCGGCTTCGCCCAGGCCCAGCTCATCGCCGAGCGCGAGAACCTCGACGTCATCCTCGTCACCCCGGACCGGCAGGTCTGGCGACGAGCCACGGACGGAAGGAAATAAGGGCGGCCCGGCTGCGTCGGAACCGGCCTCCTCGACGGAAACAGCCGGCGAGCGGAACACGTGGCAAAACCGCCCGCTCCCGGTATTTGAATGGTTTTGAGTCGGAAAAACCGCCGCCCGGGCGGGAACATTCCCCTTGGCAGTGGGTTATAAGAATGCCACGTTCAAACCTCTCCCATGAAGTCGTCATGCCTAGCCGCATGACGGCTCCCTTTTACCCAAAACTAAAAACCATGCCCAAGTTGCTCACCGTACTGCTCGCCCTGACCGGCTTCGTCACCGCGTCGGCCCAGCCGCTCACCCTCGAGAAAGGGGACAACATCGCCTTCGTCGGCAGCGGCCTCGCCGACCGCCAGCAGCACCACGGCCACTTCGAGACCCTGATCCACCAGGCCTTCCCCCACCACCAGCTGGTGGTCCGCAACCTCGGCTTCGCCGGCGACGAGGTCGAGGTCAAGGCCCACCGCCCGGACGAAGCGCCGACCACCAGTTACTTCCTCAACATGAAGCCCGGCTCCCTGACCACGAAGGTCGGGAAAACCGAGGTCACCTACCACGCCGGCGCGCACTTTCACGCCAACGTGATCTTCGCCTACTGGGGCTTCAACGAGTCCTTCTCCGGCCAGGCCGGCATCGAAGGCTTCAAGTCCAACCTCGACACGTGGCTCAAAAAGACCCTCGCGGCCGACTACGGCAAAGGCAAGGTCCGCGTCGTCCTCTTCTCCCCCATCGCGCACGAAGACCTGAAGTCGGCCGACTACGACGCGCAGCTCGCCGCCGATAACAACCGGAACCTCGCCCGCACCACCGCCGCCATGGCCGAGGTCGCCAAGGCCAACGGCGTCCAGTTCGTCGACCTCTTCGCCGCCTCCCAGAAACTCTACGCCGCCGCCGCCCGCCCGCTCACGCACAACGGCATCCACCTCACCGAGGCCGGCGACAAGATCCTCGCCCCCGTCCAGTTCAAGGCCGTCTTCGGCCAGGACGCCCGCGCCATCAACGAGAAGGTCCGCGCCGAGGTCGTCGAGAAGAACACCCAGTGGCACCACCGCTACCGCACCGTCGACCAGTTCAACATCTTCGGCCAGCGCTCGCGCATCAAATACGAAGGCATCGACAACGCCACGGTCCTCGGCGCCGAGCTCGCCAACCGCGACCTGATCACCGCCAACCATGACAAGGGCGTCTGGGCCGCCGCCCAGGGCAAGCCCTACGAAGTGAAGCACGACAACCTCAAGGCCGAGATCCCCGTGCCGCCCAACCGCAAGGAGCGCGTCCCCTACCTCAGCGGCGAAGAGCAGCTCAAGCACCTCAGCACCCCCGAAGGCGTCAAGGTCGAGTTCATCGCCGACGAGACGACCGTGCCCGACCTGATCAATCCGGTCCAGATGAACTTCGACACCAAGGGCCGTCTCTGGATCGCCTGCTGGCCCGCCTACCCCGAGACCTCGCCGACCACCAAGGTCTTCGACAAACTCATCGTCCTCGACCTCGAGCCCAAGACGGGCAAGGTCCTCAAGTCCACCACCTTCCTCGACGGCCTGAACTGCCCGACCGGCTTCCAGTTCTACAAGGACGGCGTGATCCTCATCCAGTCGCCCGACATCTGGTACGTCCGCGACACCGACGGCGACGGCAAGGCCGACTGGAAGGAACGCCTGCTCACCGGCATGTGCGCGGCCGACTCCCACCACGAGACCAACTCCATCTGCTACGAACCGGGAGGCGCCATCTACCTCTCCGACGGCATCTTCCACCGCTCGCAGGTCGAGACCTTCAACGGCGTGATGCGCAACACCAACGGCGCGATCTACCGCTTCGAACCGCAGACCAACAAGCTCACTCGTCACGTCCCCTACGGCTTCGCCAACCCCCACGGACGCGTGTTCGACTACTGGGGCAACGACCTGATCACCGACGCCACCGGTAACGCCAACTACTTCGGCCCCGGCTTCTCCGGCCACCTGGACACCGGCGCCCACCCCAGCTACAAGCAGTTCTGGAACCGTCCTTCCCGCCCCTGCCCCGGCACCACCATCCTCAGCAGCCGTCACTTCCCCGACGACTGGCAGGGCGTGTTCCTGAACGCCAACGTGATCACGGTGCAGGGCATCTTCCGGGCCAAGATCAGCGAATACGGCTCCAGCATCAAGGGTGAGACCATCCTGCCTAACCTCCTCGAAGTGAACAAGGAGAAGTCGGGCAACTTCCGCCCCTCGGGCATGGCCGTCGCCCCCGACGGCTCCATCTACGTCATGGACTGGTCGCAGATGCTCATCGGCCACCTCCAGCACCACCTCCGCGACCCTAACCGCGACCACCAGCACGGCCGCCTCTACCGCCTGACCTACCCGAGCCGCCCGCTCCTGACGCCCAAGAAGATCGACGGCGAACCCATCGAGAACCTCCTCGCCCTCCTGACCGAGCACGAGGACAACGTCCGCCAGCGCGCCAAGATCGAACTGCACAAGCACGAGACCGCCAAGGTCATCGCCGCGACCCAGAAGTGGGCCAAGCAGTTCGACCCGAACAAGGTCGAAGACGCGCACCACCTCCTGGAAGCCCTCTGGGTCCACCAGTGGCACAACGTCGTGAACCAGGAACTCCTCGGCCTGCTCCTGAAGTCGCCCGAGCCGCGCGCCCGCGCCCAGGCCGTGCGCGTCGCGATCTACCAGCGCGACCGCCTGCCGGACGCCCTCGGCATCATGGAGAACGCCGTCAAGGACCCCCACCCGCGCGTCCAGCTCGAAGGCGTCCGCGGCCTGAGCTTCTTCCGCGGCAAGGACACCCCGCGCGCCATCGCGGCCGCCGAGACCCTCAAGGGCACCAAGGATTCCACGATCGCCTACTGCCTGAACGAGACGATGAAGCAGCTGGCCTCCCTCAAGGTCGCCGAAGTCAACCTGAAGGACTTCGCCCAGCAGAAGGAAGCCTCCTACGGCCCGACGGACAAGAAGCTCTCGAAGGAAGACAAGAAGCTCTACGACAAGGGCAAGGAAGTCTACCACCGCGAAGCCCTCTGCTCCACCTGCCACCAGGCCGACGGCCGTGGCGCCGACATGCCCAAGGAAGCCGGCAAGCCCCTGCGCGGAGCCTACCCGCCCCTCGGTCAGACCGCCGCCAAGGGCTCCAACCCCTGGCTCGAAGGCGACGCCGACCGCGCCATCAAGCTCGTCCTCAACGGCATGATGGGCAAGATGACCATGGACGGCAAAGAATACGGCGACTACACGACCGGCCAGCCGGTGATGACCCCGCTGGGTCAGATGCTCAACGACGAGGAAGTCGCCGCCGTGCTGACCTACGTCCGCCAGTCCTTCGGCAACAACCTGCCCGCCGTCAAGGCCGCGCAGGTCAAGAAGGTCCGGGCCGCCAACGCCGCCCGCACCGCGCCTTACACTCCGGAAGAACTCCTGAAGGAGCACCCGCTCGCCGCGCCGGCCAAGGCCGAGCCGGCGAAGAAGAAAAAGTAAGCCCGGGCCGCCGACAGGCGGACCACGAAGGGCGTGCCGGGTGGCACGCCCTTTTTTGCGCCTGTCGATAACTCAGGCGTCCCTGTCCGCCCGCCCCGCTTGCCTCCTCGACGGAAGCTACGATACTGACGGCATGAGACCCGCCCTCTGGAAGGCCGTCGCCGACAAGCTCAAGGTGCTCTCGCCGGCCTACCGGCTCACCGCCCGCGATGATTTCAACGCCCGCGTCGCCTTGAAGGGCTCGGCCGCGGTCGTCCGGGCCTTCTACCAGCCGCGCGAAGGCGAAGTCCCCGGCGAGGCCACGGTCACGCTATCCCTCGACGGTCAGTCCCAACTGGGGGCGATCGCCGCCTTCCTTTCCGACCAGAAGCGCTACGCCAAGAAGCTGCCGGCCACGCTGCACTTCTCCCAGGAACTCTCCTCCCGCCGGCCCGAAGGACTCGGCCGCGCCTGCCTGACCTTCAAGGCCAACGTGGTCTCCTGGCATGACCAAGCCCTCATCGAACGTCTGAGCGGCTTCTACGCCGACAGCTTTCACGCCCTTTTTCAGCTGCACGCGGAGCTGATGACCACGGGGGAATGAACAAGTCGCGCCCGCAGGAGGCCTGCGGCGGGGACTGATCAGAGCGCTGCGTCGATGACGGAGGGCGGATTTTACGCCACCGGACCTGGCTCCGACGCATAGGCCCGAGACCAGCAAACTGGCGCCCCAGCCAGCCGGCCGGTTTCCGGTCTGCCTCCATGCTCGACACCGGCCAACACCCGGGGGCTCCATGCGCGTCCACCCCCTAATTCCACCCTTCCCTTTTACCCCGACGAGGGCTTAAAAAGACCCTTTCCTTCGCCCCCTGTCCCGTTCCATGACCTCCGCCCAAGTCCGCCAGTCCTTCCTCGATTTCTTCAAGTCGAAGCAGCACTCGATCGTCCAGTCCTCGAGCCTGATGCCGGACTCTCCGAACCTCCTCTTCACCAACGCCGGGATGAACCAGTTCGTCCCGATCTTCCTCGGCCAGACGAAGTGCCCCTACGCCCCGGGCCGCGCGGCCGACACCCAGAAATGCATCCGCGCCGGCGGCAAGCACAACGACCTCGAGGACGTCGGCCTGGACACGTACCACCACACCTTCTTCGAGATGCTGGGCAATTGGTCCTTCGGCGACTACTTCAAGCGCGAGGCCATCGATTTCGCCTGGGAACTCATCACCGAGGTCTGGAAATTCCCGAAGCACCGCCTGTACGCCACGGTCTACAAGCCCGACAAGTCCAAGGGCGACCCCTCCGAGTTCGACCAGGAGGCCTGGGATGTCTGGGCCGAGAAGTTCCGGGCCGCCGGCCTCGACCCCGCGATCCACATCGTGAACGGGAACAAGAAGGATAACTTCTGGATGATGGGCGAAACCGGCCCCTGCGGCCCCTGCACCGAACTCCACGTCGACCTGACGCCCGAGGGCGACACGAAGGGCGCGCTGGTCAACGGCAGCGACGCGCGCTGCATGGAGATCTGGAACCTGGTCTTCATCCAGTTCAACGCCAACCCCGACGGCACCTTCAGCCCGCTCCCGGCCCGCCACGTCGACACCGGCATGGGCTTCGAACGCGTGAGCGGCATCATGCAGTGCACGAAGAACTTCAAGGACTTCTCCGGCATCATCTCCAACTACGAGAGCGACGTCTTCACGCCCCTCTTCCGCCGCCTCGAGGAGCTCTCGGGCAAGAAGTACGGCTCCACCCTGCCCGCCGCCGGCTCGACCGGCGACACCCAGCAGGAGAAGGACGACGTGGCCTTCCGCGTCATCGCCGACCACATCCGCACGCTGTCGTTCGCGATCGCCGACGGCATCCAGCCCGGCAACTCCGACCGCAACTACGTGCTCCGGCGCATCCTGCGCCGCGCCGTGCGCTACGGCCGCACGCTCGGCCTCAAGAACGGCTTCTTCCACCAGCTGGTCGGCGTGCTCGCCGACACGATGGGCGACGTCTTCCCCGAGATCCGCGCCCGCCGCGCCGTGGTGGCCGACGTCATCCGCATCGAAGAGGAATCCTTCAACCGCACCCTCGACAAGGGCATCGCCCTGTTCGAGGACGAAGCCGGCAGGCTCAAGGCGGGCGGCGTCATCTCCGGCTCCGTCGCGTTCCGCCTGTATGACGAACAAGGCTTCCCGCTCGACCTCACCCAGCTCATGGCCCGCGAACGCGGCCTGACGGTCGACGGCGCCGGCTTCGAGAAACTGATGGAGGAACAGCGCGCCCGCGCCCGCGCGGCCCAGAAGAAGGAGATCATCACCCTTTCCGACATCGGCTCGGAGCATCCGACCGCCTTCGTGGGCTACGACGCCCTCGCCACCCAGGCCAAGGTCATCCAGGTCGCGAAGATCAAGGACCGCTCGGCGGTCATCCTCGACCGCTCCCCCTGCTACGCCGAGATGGGCGGACAGGTGGGCGACTCCGCCGTCATCACGCTCGGCGGACGCCAGTGGCGCGTGACCGACACGCAGAAATCCGGCCAGACGTGGCTGCACTTCCTCGACGGCGACGACGCCCCGGAGGCCGGCGCCACGGTCGAGGTCGCGGTCGACCGGGCCCGCCGCGACGCCATCCAGCGCCACCACACGGTCACCCACGTCCTGCACTGGGCGCTCCATGAGGTCGTCTCCAAGGAAGCCTCCCAGAAGGGCTCCGCGGTCGACCCGACCAAGCTGACCTTCGACTTCAACGGCCAGGCGCTCACACCCGGCCAGCTGGCCGACATCGAGAAGCTCGTCAACGAACGCATCCTCGCCGACGAGGCGGTGACCTGGGGCGAAGTCCCCTACGCCTCCGTCAAAGGCCGTCCGGACATCATGCAGTTCTTCGGCGACAAATACGGCGACGCCGTCCGCGTCGTGCAGGTCGGCGGCAAGGCCGCCGCGCTCGACGGCTGGTCGATGGAACTCTGCGCCGGCACGCACGTCCGCCGCACCGGCGAGATCGGCCTGTTCCGCATCACGGGCGAGAACGCCATCGCCGCCGGCGTCCGCCGCATCGAAGCCGTCGCCGGCCTGGCCGGCTACGAACGCGCCCGCGCCGACGCGGAACTGCTGAAGTCCCTCGCGACCGCGACCAACACCCCCGTGGCCGACCTCCTGAAGCGCCTCGAACAGATCATGGAGCAGAGCGCCGCGCTCGAGAAGAAGCTCAAGGCCTACCGCGACAAGGAATCCTCGCAGCTCGCCGACGCCCTCGCCGCCAAGGCGGGCGACCGCGCGGGCCTGAAGTACGTCGTCGCGCAGGTCTCCGCGGAGACGCCCAACGACCTCCGCGACCTCGGCGCCAAGGTGGCCGGCAAGGTCGGCCCGGCCGCCGTCGTCGTCCTCGCCGCCGTCTTCGGCGACAAGGTCTCCCTCGTGGCCAACTGCGGCCCTGACGCCGTCAAGGCGGGCAAGGCCGCCGGCAAGATCGTCACCGACGCCTGCGGCAAGCTGGGCGGCAAGGGCGGCGGCAAGCCCGACGCCGCCATGGGCGGAGGCACCGACGTCTCCAAAGTCGCCGAAGCCTTGGCCAGCGTCGCTTAAGAGCCCGCAAGGCCGAACTCAGGACAGAGCGAGGGCCAGGCCATCCTGGCCCTCCTTTTTGGCCCACCCCCCGCCAGCCTGCCCCTGAAAACAGCCGCCGCGCTTCTCCATCCTTTATCCTTTGTCTTTCATCGTCCATCCTTCGGCGCACCACCACCCTGCCATGCGTTTCCTTTCCCATTTCTCCGCCCTCGCCCTCCTGCCCTTGGCGGCCTTCGGCGGCGGCGACGTCTACGAACCCGCGTCACCCCAGACCACCCGGTCCCACGTACGGATCCAGGTCGAGGCCGACCGCCTGATCCTGCCGCTCACCGTCACGGTCAGGGGCAAGAACCGGACGACGGTCGACGCGCGCGTCGAGGCCATCCGCAGACTCCTCGAGCAGCGCGTCACCGATCAGCCGGGCTGCGAAGTCTGGGAGCTGTCGTCCGAGTTCGCCCGGGCCGAAGGCAAATCCTCCCGGACGGCCTCGACCAGCAGCAAGCTCTTCGGCGACGAAGAACCCAAGGGCGAAGTGACGTACGCGGCCCTCGCGCGCTGGGAGCTTCGGGTCAAAGCCGACCAAGGGCTCAAAGGGCTCGAGGCCTTGCGCGCCAAGACCGAAGGCCTGACCGACGCGAAGAGCGAAGACGAACGGACCATCGTCGGCCAGCCGACCTACGCGCTCACCAATCCGCAGGACTACCGCGACCCCCTGCTCGAAAGGATCAAAGCCGACTTCGAAGAAGCCCGGAAACACCTGCCCGAAGGCCAATGGACGCTGGAGCTCCCCGGACTCGCCCATCCCGTCAACGTCGTCGCCCTCGGCGGCAAGCGCTTCGAACTGAGCCTGGGCTACCGGCTGGCCTTCCTCACGCCGAAGCCGGAAAAGAGCCCGAAATAAGCCCTCTGACCGCCGGCTGACCCGGCTTGTCCTTGCCCTTCCCGGCCGGACGGCTAGTCGTCATTCATGGCCATCCGCCGCCTCGCGCTCGTCGTCAATCGCACCAAGTCCGGTGTCGAGGACATCGTGCGCGCCGTCCGGGAGGCCACCCGCGAGGCCGGCGTCGAACTGATCCTCGCCGCAAGCTGGCCCGTGGACCGCGCCACCCTGCGAGGAGCCGACGCCTGCTGCGTGGTCGGCGGCGACGGCACCTTCCTCGGCGTCGCCGAACCGGC
>JACCDS011076170.1_pt1 | contig 11416 bp, 9 predicted proteins | sample 7446441 | NCBI WGS metagenome assembly JACCDS01 (sample SAMN15323445, study PRJNA562643) | freshwater metagenome | isolation source: river surface water | place: USA:Blue River Watershed | collected 2017-08-17 | reverse complement strand
TCCTGGCCCTCGGCGCTGCCGCTGGTGCTTCGTTCACCCTGCCCGCCTGGGCCCAGGCCAAGCCCTTGGTCGCCAGCATCAACATGTTTGTGCCCGCAGCCCCCGGTGGCGGCTGGGACGGCACTGCCCGTGCCATGGAGCGCGCCGCCAAGGCCGCAGGCCTGGTGGGCACCATGCAGTTTGAAAACGTCGGCGGCGCAGGCGGCATGGTGGGTCTGCCCCGCTTTGTGAACCAACGCAAAGGGCAGGGCAATACGCTCATGGTGGGCGGCTCGGTCATGATCGGTGCGGGCATTGCCAACAAGAGCCCCGTGACGATCAAGGACGTGACCCCGATTGCCCGCCTGACCGAAGAAGCTGGCGTGATCGTGGTGCCCGCCAACGGCAAGATCAAGACCTGGAAAGAACTGGAAGCGGCCATCAAGGCCAACCCCAAGGCCGTGTCGGTCGCGGGTGGCAGCGCAGGCGGCACCGACCACCTGATTTTGGGCATGTTGATCAAAGCCTTGGGCAAGAACCCCCGCGAAGCCGCTTATGTGGCCTTTGCGGGCGGTGGCCCTGCCAACGCCGCCATTTTGGGTGGCCAGGTGTCGGCGGGTATCTCGGGCTATTCCGAATTCGAAGAACAAATCAAGGCTGGCCGCATGATCCCGCTGGCCGTGTCCGGCAAGCGCCGCATCCCCGGCGTGAGCGTGCCCACCCTGACCGAGCTGGGTGTGAACGTGACCGAGTCCAACTGGCGCGGCGTGTTCGCGCCCCCCGGCATCTCGGCCGCCCAGCGCGAAGCCATGATCGACTTTGTGACCAAGCTCAATGCATCGGCACCGTGGAAGCAAGAGTTGGAAACACGCAAGTGGACCGACGCCTTCATGACCGAGCGCCCTTTTGAGCGCGACCTGGCCAAGGACATTGCCGAGAAGGAAGTTCTGATGAAAGAACTGGGCCTGGCATGACGCCGCTTCGCGTCGCCCTCTTGCTGGTAGCCCTGTGCGGGGTGGCCGCCTGGCAGGTCACGGTCATCCCTGAATCCCTGATGCAGATGACCGTGGGCCCGACATTGGCCCCCGGCGTGATCGTGGCCGCGCTCAGCCTGTTTGCCGTGCTCTACGGCATCAGCGCCTGGCGCGGTCGCCAGACCGACGAAAGTGAAGCGCCAGACCAGTCGCCTTTGCCCGGCGCCAACGCCCGGGTGCTCAGCTTGCTGGGCGGCGGCTTGGCCTTCATCGCCCTAGTCATTCCTTTGGGCTTTGTCATCCCCGGCACCTTGTGCGGCATGGGAGTGGCGCGCGCGTTTGACGCGCCGCTGGGCCTCAAGTCTGCGCTCATCTGCGCGGCGATTGCCAGCACGTTCTGGTTTGTGTTTGCCCAATTGCTGGGCGTGGGTTTGGGCCCTGCACTGCCCTGGTTGATTTGAATCGGATTCCCCATGGAAGCTTTTGACGCCCTGATGGGTGGCTTTGCCGTTGCCTTGCAACCCACCACCTTGATGTGGGGCTTTGTGGGCTGCTTTGTTGGCACGCTGGTCGGCGTGTTGCCCGGCATTGGCCCGGCGCTGACCATCGCCTTGCTGCTGCCCCTCACCTACCACGTGCCCGCCACCAGCATGTTCGTCATGTTTGCGGGTATCTACTACGGCGCGGCCTATGGTGGCTCCACCACCTCGATTTTGCTCAACACCCCGGGCGAGTCTGCGGCGGTGGTCACCGCGCTCGAAGGCAACAAAATGGCCCGCCGAGGCCGCGCAGGACAAGCCTTGGCCACGGCGGCCATCGGCAGCTTTGTGGCCGGCACCATCGGCACGCTGGCCCTGACCTTCGTCGCCCCTTGGGTGGTCGAAGCCGCCTTGGCGTTTGGCCCTGCCGAATACTTCAGCCTGATGGTGTTGTCGGTGGTCGCGGTCTCGGCCGTGCTGGGCAACTCCATGCTGCGCGGCCTGGTCGCGCTGGGCCTGGGCCTGCTGCTGGGCATGGTGGGTGTGGACCTGCAAACCGGCCAGCCCCGCTTCACCTTTGGCCGCCCTGAATTGCTGGACGGCATCGAGGTGACCGTGGCCGCTGTGGGTCTGTTTGCCGTGGGCGAAGCGCTGTACCTGGCCTGGCAAGGCCGTGAGTCCAAAGGTGGCGAAGTCATGAAGCTCTCCGGCAGTCTGTGGATGAGCAAGAGCGACTGGGCACGCTCATGGAAAGCCTGGTTCCGTGGCGCATTCTTTGGTTTCCCTATTGGGGCCATGCCCGCAGGCGGGGCCGAGTTGCCCACCTTGCTGTCTTACTACACCGAGAAAAAACTCTCCAAACACCCCGAAGAATTTGGCCAGGGTGCCATCGAAGGTGTGGCCGGACCAGAAGCGGCCAACAACGCCGCTGCTGCGGGCGTGCTCATGCCCTTGCTGACCCTGGGCATCCCCACCTCGGCCACGGCGGCCATCATGCTGTCGGCCTTTGAAGGCTACGGCATCCAGACCGGCCCACAACTCTTCAGCCAACAAGGCAGCCTGGTGTGGACGCTGATCGCCAGCCTCTACATCGGCAACGTGATCCTGCTGGTGCTCAACCTGCCGCTGGTCAGCCTGTGGGTCAAGCTGCTCAAGATCCCGCCGCCCTGGTTGTACGCGGGCATCATCGTCATCTCGACGGCAGGCGTGTACGGCGCAGGCAACTCGGTGTTCAACGTGGGTTTGCTGTTCGTCTTTGGCCTGCTGGGCTACATCATGCGCCGCTTCGACTTTCCTGCGGCCCCTTTGATCGTGGGCTTGATCCTCGCACCATTGGGCGAACAATCCATGCGCCAGGCGCTCACCATCAGCCAAGGCGAGTGGTCCACCTTCTTCACACGGCCCTTGTCCGGCGGCTTGATGGCCATCGCCGCGCTGCTGCTGATCGTGCCACCGCTGTGGAAGCGCTACCGCGCTGGGCGTTGACTTCACTCGTCATAGCCACTTCACTTGTCATGCCCGCGGATGCGGGTATCCATCCCAGCCGAAGGCATAAACCCCCGATCAGGTCGGGGGTGACGATTTCAGCTTGTCATGCCCGCGGATGCGGGTATCCATGGCAGTCGAAGGCATAGACCCCCGATCAAGTCGGGGGTGACGATTTCAGCTTGTCATACCCGCGGATGCGGGTATCCATGGCAGTCGAAGGCATAGACCCCCGATCAAGTCGGGGGTGACGATTTCAGCTTGTCATGCCCGCGCATGCGGGTATCCATCTCCAACGAAGGCACAACCTGCGCAATCAACCCTTCTTCTTAGACGTCCGTCGACTTTGCAGCATCGCCACGTTCATTTCGCCATCGAGCGAAGAAGCATAAAAGCGCTCAACCATCTGAACCGAAGTTCGGGCATTTCGTGCCAAGGTCAACATGTCGATGCCTTGCCCGTACAACAGCCTGAACATGATCGATGTATGCCGCAGGCAATACAAGGTTCGAGGTCTGTTCATGCTGTCTGTGAGCGGCAACCCAGCTTCTCGCATGACCCATTTGAACCAAAAGCCCAAAACAGCCAAGGCATAACTCCTGTCTTTTTCGGCAGGCAGAAATACATAGTCATCCGGCCCACCATAGCCCTCAGCTGTGGTGTGCCTGAGCAGCGATTCGTACACATGAACAGCCGGTTGTAACGTGACCATGGGTTTGTCATGCTTTTTGGTCTCCGGCAGATTCAAGCGCAAATACACCGATTCACCCCGAACCACCGTCACATGCTTGTGCTTGAGCTGCCTCAAGTCTCCCGGACGAACAAAACTGTTGACCATGAACCGAATTACCCAAAACATGTCCGGTGCCAACAACATGTTTTTAGGCGATACCCAGAACCGATCACGATGACCATCGGTTGACTTCAGGGGCGGAGCTATCACGCCATTGCGAGACATCTTCAGTGCAGTTCGAGCCAACTTGGCGTACTCACTCACGGTCAACATGGACCGGGGCTGGGTAGACACCTTGACGCGAGGGAATTCGGGCACCTCTTTCAACAAGCCCTTGCGCACAGCCAGTTTCAGCAATTTTCGGACAAGCACCAGGTACTGAGAAATCGTGGTCGTCGTCAATTGATGCTGTGTCAATCGCGACACAAAGGCTTCCAGATCCACATGGGTGACTTGCGTCGGCGGTATGTATCGAAAGAATGGCAAGACATGCGCTTCCAGTCGATTTTTCTGAATCCCTACTGAAGCAGAGCTCAACTCCTTACGGGAAACGCGCTCCCACTCGGCATCCAGCAACTCATCGGCCAAACGCGTGAATTTGTTCTGTTTTTCAAAACTTTTCTGATCGTCGGCCAACTCTCGCCTGGTCAGTCGTGCTTCAACCTCAGCCGCCTGATCCCAATCTGCAGGTCGTGCGCTTTGGACTGTTCTGGAAGCCGGGGAACCCTGACCCGTGCAGATCAAGTCCCAACCTTCTGGCGGAAGAACATAAAAAACGGGCTTGTTATCGTTGAGCACAACCAGTGGCGAGACACCACTTTTTTGAACGCGGTTCAGAGCATCCTCCAGGAAGTCCTGGAAGCTGACAATCTGATTTGAATTTATATATTGAATGACCATGAATCTACGATATGACAGACTGGCAAAAATGTCTGTTCAATAAATCGCTCATAGTCTCATTTCATTCTAGCTGCTCTGGCTACATTGGCAGCCACAACAGGCGCTTTCGCTCAATCGACCGTGACTTTGTATGGCGTCGTTGACGCCAACTATGGTTACCGTAAAGCTAGTGGCAGCATTGATGTCGCCGCTGGTGACTTGGTTCGCGTTGTTGGTGGCGCTTCTGACAAGCGCACAGGCTTGATGGACGGTGCAACAAACGGTTTGTCAGGTAGCCGTTGGGGCCTGAAAGGTTCTGAAGATCTGGGCGGTGGCATGAAGGCCAACTTCGTCTTGGAAAGCGCCATCAGCATCGACAATGGTGCGAGTACAGGCTTTACCCGCAACGCACTGGTTGGTGTTTCTGGTGGCTTTGGTAGCATCGACTTGGGTCGTACTTACACGCCCTTGTTTTACACATTGCTCGGTTCTGACGCCACAGGCTTGAGTGGTCACACAACTGTATCTTTTGGTCAAGGTCTGAGCACACATGAATCTGGTGATTGGGGTACAACAGGCTACTTCGGACCAAACTCTCCTAGCCGTCGTTCCAACTCGATCAACTACACCAGCCCATCTTTCAATGGTTTGACCGTCCGCGCTCAAATCGCTGAAGAATCTGGCAAGCAAACAGTTAATGCCGTCTCCACTAACGTTGCAAAAAGCAGCGCACTTGGCTTGAGCGTTACTTATGTCGCAGGCCCTCTGTCTGTATCGTATGCTCATGATGCGCAAAAAGGTTTGCAAGGCGGCGTTCCAGTTGCTTTGAACGCTCCAGCAGCGACAGCCAATGCAGGCAAAACAACGACCAATGCAATTGGTGCAGCCTATGATCTGGGTGTAGCAAAGCTCTACGCAAACTGGAGCGAGACCAAAGCAAAAGCAACAGCCGCCGGCGACACTGATTTCGGTAATGCTGGCCAATACAACTTGGGCGTGACTGTACCTGTTGGTTCTATTACTCTGATCGGGCAAATTGGCCGTAACACAGTGAAGCTTGGTGACAGCACTCAGTCGATCAAAGGTTCAGGTAACGACTGGGTTCTGGGCGCAAACTATGATCTGAGCAAGCGCACAACTGCTTACGTAACAGCTGGTGTGAATGGCAATTTGAAAACCACTATCAATGCAGTCTCACTCTCCAAGAAGACATCTACTGCGGCTGTTGGCCTGCGTCACACCTTCTAATTCAACACTGGCTAAGCCAGTTGAGAGTTAAAAGCCTAAAACCCACCGTGGTAACACGGTGGGTTTTTTACTGTGCACGTCAAATCTGCTGACTCAGTCAAACTCTGAATTCGTGTCGCGATGCATCCAAAGAGCTAGACAGAAATTCAAATATGTGCACTCTGGTTTTTCCGTTTCGTTTACTCAGCGCATCAAAGACTCGCGCTGATGAATCACAGCCTGATACATTTTTTGGCGAGTAGCCCGACGAATGTCGAAAGCTTCGATCAACGAGGACCACTGATCCACCACTTCGAGCATGGCATCCAGCCTTTGCGCTGCCCACCTTGCATCGAGCCCGCCTTGCTGCGCCAATTTCGTCAAATGACTGCGGGTGATGTTCAGCCCTTCTCCGCAAACGTCCATCTGGTGCTCGCCGCCGGGACCTTCGCTGTACGTGAGGTCAAAACACGGGGCCAGTTTCCAGTGCCGTTGCGCATCCATGCGGTAGGCCAGGTTTTTGGCATGGTCATCCCGGTTGTAAAACAACACATTGAAGACCGCACGCTCGAACGCTTTTTGCACCTCACGCTCATCGCGCGTGATCATGCGTGTGGCACGCAAGAAAGTGGTGTAGTCCACCGCCGACGGGATTCTGAAGTCAGCGTGCAAAAAACCGGCCAGTGAATGGATCGGAACACGCAACCCCTGCGCCAGATCGAACCGTTCAATGCCCAGTGCCGCGTGTTGAGGGCTCAAATCGAACACGCGTGTGGTGGGCACATCCAGACCACATGCGCTGGCCAGTTGCGCGTAAAACGCTTCGATCGCACACACTTCTTTGTGCTCACCCAGGGCCTGAAATTTGACCAACCAGCCTGAACCTGATGACATGGGTGTCGTGCTGATGCGAGACGTGACCGGATCATAGAACACCAAAACTTTGGGCCTGGCCCCCTGCGGGGAGCCGCCCAGCATGGCCAGTTTTTGAAGGGTTTGAGTGTCTTCGCCTTGCAAAACCAGCGCTGTCTCGTTGGCCAGGGCAAACAGATCCACCGTGTCGGGCAAGACATCGCCCTGTGTGTCAGGCTCATAGGTGAGTGCCCCCAGCCCACGATGACCAATGAAGCTCAAGCGGTCCAGCGGGGAACACTGTTCTGGCTGAAGGCCTTGCTTTCTGAACAGCTTGTCCATGAGCAGCATGCCCCAGCCATCGGGCAAAGAGTCGGCAAACAATCCCGGCAAGCGTTCAAGGTGCCTTGGAAAATTTCCAAGGGCCTGTTTTTGCAAGGGCAAATGCCTCGGTGACAAGTCCAGGCCTTCATTCAAGGCTTGAGCCGAATACTCAAAAAGTAGATGCTGCCCATCGTCGGCCAATGTGCCCAAAAGCCAGTTTTCGCCCCAGCCTTCATAACGGACTTGCACTTTTTTCACGGCGCTGCCTTCGGGATGCGGCGCGTGCGAGAGACACGTTGACGAGCCGGTTTTTGTTGCTGCGCCATGTCCGCAATGGACGCGACAACGGGTTTGAACAAGGGTTGCAATTGCCCCTCTTGACCGAGGCACTGGACCAGTTTGATCCAGGCGATCACCGAAGCTTTGCCCGTATTTTCGAGCGTGTTGAGTGTGCTGCGAGACACGCCCATGCGCTCGGCCATGTCGGCTTGAGCAATCTCTTTTTGAATCCGCAGGCGTTTTAATCGCTGCGCCAAGGCCAGAGATATTTCCTCGGCCGAAGAGAAGTTAAAGTCTAAAAATTCGGTCATTGAATAAAATATTAAATAATAATGTCCAATATTATATTCATTAATTAAAGTACCTTGATGAAATCTAACTTGATGTCCGGGTACCGTGATTGCAGGTACGCTGCGCCGCGCGCACACCGGCTTACCCAACCTTTGCCACTGCTTTGAATCATTTCCCAAGCCTCATCCAAGGCATCTGGTTCGTTGTCCTGGAGATAAGCAATCAGGCTCGCTGCCTGTGCGATGTCTTTCTGGGCTTTGACTTGTAACTCGGGTGGGCGTTCTCCAAAAACGATCAATTTGTGCAGGGCGTACCGCTCTGCTTTGGGCACATTGACGACAACCGGACCATTGCGTGAAATCAGGACGGCCTGCATGGTTGCGTCCATTGAAAAATTCATGAATTGAAGGGGCTGCATGCTCAGGTTCAGAGCATGGACGCGGACAGGGGCATCGGTGGTGTTGACCTTGGGCGTCACAAAATCCAGCTGCAGATCAGGCTCATCTTGCTTGGTGAATGTCGTTTGCGATACGTTGGGGATGAAACCCATTTCCAAAGACTCGATCGCACTGCGTGCATCCATTTCGAGCCCGTCGGGCAGCGCAATGGAGAGGTTGTTACCAGGATGGGCAAAGTCGATGTCCAGCGTTTGATTGCCTTCCGTCCAACGGATGCCAAAGTGATTTTGATAGGCTAAAAAAGCATGCGTTCCAATGAGGATGCCACCGGCATGGAAAAAACCATGGTCAACCAATCTCTGCAGTATCCGGTAATGGGTGCGGCCTATGGCGTTTGCCCCCAGTTCAATGGCGGAGCGGCATAAACGGCCCAGGTGTGCCAATGCCTCGGTGTGCGAAGGCTGCGCCTTGAAGGCTGTAATCAATCCCCTCAAGCTTTCCGAGTCATTGCCCAGGTAAATTTGTCTGGTTTTTCCATCTAAAGACTTGAACTGGTAGTACCAATAAGTCATTTTTCCCAGTTTTTTGTGGGTAAATCCACCAGGCAAATCTGCCACCGTGCGGTTCAGACTGAGGGTCTGAGCCGCAGGCACCAGGTTGGCAAAGGCTGCCTGTGCCGAGGCCGGCAACTGTTCGTACCAGCGCTGCATCTTATACTCCCAAATATAAATTGGGTAGTATAAGCATGCGCACACTGCAAAGCAATGGCGTTCAAGTCCGCGTCACACCACCGCGTGACAAGCGATCTTGATGCCTTTGAAGTCGCGCAGCGGCGGGCGCTCGGCGCGGCAAATGTCGGTGGCCTGCGGGCAGCGGGGGTGGAAGGTGCAGCCGCTCGGTGGGTTGAGCGGATTGGGCACTTCACCTTGCACGGGGGTGCGGGCGCGGCCCGTGTCGTGCATCTTGGGGATCGCGTCCAGCAGCATCTTGGTATAGGGGTGCTGCGGGTTTGAGAACAAGGTCTGTTTGTCGGCCAGCTCCACCAGACGCCCCAGATACATCACGCCCACCTGGTCGCTCACATGGCGCACCACGGCGAGGTTGTGGCTGATGAACAGGTAGGTCAGGCCCCGCTCACGCTGCAGGTCTTTCATGATGTTGAGCACCTGCGCCTGCACGCTCACGTCAAGCGCCGAGGTCGGCTCGTCGCACACCAGAAACTCCGGCGCGGTGGCCAGAGCACGGGCAATCGAGATGCGTTGTCGCTGGCCGCCCGAAAACTGGTGTGGGTACTTGACCATGTCGAGCGGTGACAAACCGACCGATTTGAGCAATTCGGCCACGCGGGCTTTGAGCTCTTCGGCGTCGCTGATCAAGCCGTGCTCCTTGAGTGGCTCGCCGATGATGTTGTCCACCGTCCAGCGCGGATTCAGGCTGGCATAGGGGTCCTGAAAAATCATCTGGATGCGTTGACGCATTTGCCGGGCATCGGACGATTTGAAAGCGGCGTGGGCATCCTGCCCATCAAAGGTCAGGCCGCCGCGTGTGGGCTCATACAAACCCACCAGCAGGCGGGCCACGGTGCTTTTGCCGCAGCCGGACTCGCCCACCAGGGCCAGGGTCTTGCCGCGCTCGATCTCGAAGCTCACGCCATCGACGGCGTTGAGCATCTGGCGCGGTTTGCGCTCGATCACACGGTTGAGCCACGGGGCCGAGACATCAAAGGTTTTGGCCAGGTCGTGCGCGACGACCAGGGGCTTTTTATCGCTCATGCCGCGCTCCCATCGTGTAGCCAGCAAGCGGCCTGGTTGGCACCCGCCTTGACCAATTCGGGTCGGTCTTGGCGGCAGCGGTCAAAGGCTTTGGGGCAGCGCGGGTTGAAGGCGCAGCCTTGCGGGATGGCGTTCAGGCGCGGCATGGCGCCGTCGATCTGATTCAAACGTTCGCGGTCACTGTCCATGTCGGGGATCGAGGCCATCAGGCCTGCGGTGTAAGGGTGAGCCGGGTGGTTGATGACCTGGTGCACCGGACCGATTTCGGCCACGCGCCCGGCGTACAACACGGCCACGCGGTCACAGGTTTCGGCGATCACGCCCATGTCGTGGGTGATCAGCATCACGGCAGCACCCCGGTCTTTGCAGACCTTTTTGAGCAGGCTGATGATCTGCGCCTGAATGGACACATCGAGCGCGGTGGTCGGCTCGTCGGCCACAATCAGTTGCGGTTCGGCAGCCAAGGCCAAAGCGATCACCACTCGCTGGCGCATGCCACCCGAAAACTGGTGCGGGTAATGGTCGATGCGCTCTTCAGCAGCCGAAATGCCGGTGTCCTTGAGCAACTGGATCGCGCGTTGTCGCGCCTCCTGGGGCGTCACGGGCAGGTGGGCCAGAATGGTTTCGGTCAGTTGCCGCCCAATGGAGTACAGCGGGTTGAGCGAGGTCAGCGGGTCCTGAAAAATCGCACCAATCTTGCGGCCCCGAATGTGGCGCATTTGATCGGCATTCAAGTGGTCGATGCGCTGACCTTCGAGCAAAATTTGCCCCCCGGCCACGCGGCCAGGCGGCTCCAGCAGGCCAATGATGGCCGCGCCCGTGAGCGACTTGCCTGCGCCCGACTCGCCCACCACGCCCAGAATTTCACCGGGGGCGATGTCGAAAGAAATATCGTCCAGCGCACGCAGGGTGCCGTGGCGGCTGGGGAATTCCACCACCAGATTTTTGACTTGTAGAAGACTCATCGCAATCTCGGATTCAGCGCGTCGCGCAACCAGTCACCCAGCAGGTTGACCGATAAAGCAATCAACACCAGCATCAGCCCCGGAAAAATCGTGATCCACCATTCGCCCGAGAACAAATAGTCGTTGCCAATGCGAATGAGCGTGCCCAGCGAAGGCGAAGTGGGCGGCGCCCCCACGCCCAGAAAGGACAAAGTGGCTTCGGTCAGGATGGCCGAGGCCACCTGGATGGTGGCCAGCACCAAGACCGGGCCCATCACATTGGGCAGCACATGCTTGAACATGATGCGCAAGGGGGCAACGCCCGTCACACGGGCGGCTTGCACATACTCCTTGTTGCGCTCGACCAGCGTGGTGCCCCGCACAGTACGGGCGTACTGAACCCAGCCCGTCAGCGTGATGGACAGGATCAACACGCCAAAGGCCAGTGACTCGTGCGCATTGGGAAACAGGGCGCGTCCCACGCCCGCGATCAAGAGCGCCACCAAAATGGCCGGGAAGGACAGCATCACATCGCACAGGCGCATGAGCAAGGCGTCGATCCAGCCGCCTTTGAACCCGGCCAGCAGGCCCAGGCCCACACCCACCACCACCGACAACATGACCGAGGCCAAACCCACCACCAATGAGATGCGCGAGCCATAGATGATGGCCGACAGGATGTCGCGGCCCTGATCGTCCGTGCCCAACAGGAACTTGGTGGTGCCGCCTTCCATCCAGACCGGGGGCAGGCGGGCGTTGCTCAACTCCAGTGTGGCCAGGTCAAACGGGTTGGTGGGTGC
>JACCDS010917108.1_pt1 | contig 11417 bp, 10 predicted proteins | sample 7446441 | NCBI WGS metagenome assembly JACCDS01 (sample SAMN15323445, study PRJNA562643) | freshwater metagenome | isolation source: river surface water | place: USA:Blue River Watershed | collected 2017-08-17 | reverse complement strand
CGCGACGACCAGCTCGACCGCGTCTACAAGAGTACGCGCGAGAAATACGCCGCCGCCATCGCCGACATCCGCGAGTGCCACGAGCGTGGCCAGCCGGTGCTGGTGGGAACCACCTCGATTGAGAACTCGGAGATCATTGCCCAGCTGCTGGAGAAGGAGAAGCTGCCGCACCAGGTGCTCAACGCCAAGCAGCATGCCCGCGAGGCCGAGATCATTGCCCAGGCCGGCCGGCCGGGCATGATCACCATCGCCACCAATATGGCGGGCCGCGGCACCGACATCGTGCTCGGCGGCAACATCGAGAAGGCCGTGGAGGCCATCGAGGCGGATGCGGCGCAGGACGAAGCCGGCAAGCGCCAGAAGATCGATGCCCTGCGCGTGCAGTGGAACCAGGAGCATGAGAAGGTCAAGGCGCTGGGCGGCCTGCGCATCATCGCCACCGAACGCCACGAATCCCGCCGCATCGACAACCAGCTGCGCGGCCGGTCCGGCCGCCAGGGCGACCCCGGCTCCTCGCGTTTCTACCTGAGCCTGGACGATGCCCTGATGCGCATCTTCGCCGGCGAGCGCGTGCGCGCCATCATGGAGCGCCTGAAGATGCCCGACGGCGAAGCCATCGAGGCCGGCATCGTCACGCGCAGCATCGAGAGCGCCCAGCGCAAGGTGGAGGCGCGCAACTTTGACATCCGCAAGCAGCTGCTTGAGTACGATGATGTGGCCAATGACCAGCGCAAGGTGATTTACCAGCAGCGCAACGCCATCCTCGACGCGCAGGACCTGTCGACCCAGATCCTGTCCCTGCGCGAGGGCTGTTTCACCGACCTGGTGCGCCAGTTCGTCCCGACCGAATCGGTCGAGGAGCAGTGGGACATCGCGGCGCTGGACAAGGTGCTGCACGATGAATGGCAGATTGACCTGCCGCTGCAGCGCCTGGTGCAGGACGCCAGCGCCATCAGCGACGAGGACATCCTGGAGAAGGTGGTCGCCGCTGCGCACGCCGCCTACGACGCCAAGGTGGCGCTGGTGGGGGCGGGTAACTTCACGCAGTTCGAGCGCATGGTGCTGCTGCAGAGCATAGACAGCCACTGGCGCGAGCATCTGAGCGCGCTGGACTACCTGCGCCAGGGTATCCACCTGCGTGGTTATGCGCAGAAACAGCCCAAGCAGGAATACAAGCGCGAAGCGTTTGAGCTCTTTGGCCAGCTGCTCGATTCGGTCAAGAACGAGGTCAGCAAGGTGCTGATGACGGTGCGCGTGCAGTCCAGCGAGCAGATCGAACAGGCGGCCGAGGCCATGGAAACCAAGGCCGAACACATCGCCAACGTGACCTACACCGCACCGACCGAGACCGGCGAGGTCGAGACCACGGTCGATGCCTCGACCCAGGTGGCGGCCGTGCCGCGCGTGGGCCGCAACGATCCCTGCCCTTGCGGCAGCGGCAAGAAGTACAAGCACTGCCACGGCAGGCTGAGCTGACCTTTCTGGCGTCGAATTTCACCGAGCGCGAGTCCTACCATGCCCGTCAACCTGTCCGCCCCCAATCCGGCCGAACTCTTTCCCATCGCAGGTGTGCGCATCGGCGTGGCCGAGGCCGGCGTGCGCAAGGCCAAGCGCAAGGACCTGACGGTCGTGCTGCTGGACGAGGGCGCTTCGGTGGCTGGCGTGTTCACACAGAACCGTTTCTGTGCTGCTCCGGTGCAGGTGTGCCGTGAGCATCTGGCCGCGGGCAAGGGCATCCGCGCCATGGTCATCAACACCGGCAATGCCAATGCCGGCACCGGGCAGGAGGGGCTGAAGCGCGCGCGCAGTACCTGTGCGGCGCTGTCCCGCCAGCTCGGCATCGCGCCCGAGCAGGTGCTGCCGTTCTCCACCGGCGTCATCATGGAGCAGCTGCCCCATGAGCGCATCGAAGCCGGCCTGCCGGCGGCGCTGGCCGACGCGCGCGAAGACAACTGGGTCCGCGCCGCCGAAGGCATCATGACCACCGATACCGTGCCCAAGGCCTTTGGTACCCAGGTCGTGATCGGTGGCGCCAAGGTCAGCATCACCGGCATCAGCAAGGGCGCCGGCATGATCCGGCCCAATATGGCCACCATGCTGGGCTATATGGCCACGGATGCGCGCGTCAGCCCGCAGGTGATGCAGCGGCTGGCCAAGGAACTGGCGGACGGTTCCTTCAACCGCGTCACGGTCGACGGCGACACCTCGACCAATGACTCCTTCGTGGTGATCGCCAGCAACAAGGCCGCGCACCCGGCGATCGAGTCGCTCGACAGCGCCGAAGGCCGCCAGCTCAAGGTGGCCATGCTGGAGGTGGCACGCCAACTGGCGCAGGCCATCGTGCGCGATGGTGAAGGCGCCACCAAGTTCATCACGATCCGCGTGCAGGGCGGCAGATCAGCCGAGGAGTGCCGTCTGGTGGCCTATGCCATCGCGCATTCGCCGCTGGTCAAGACGGCTTTCTTCGCCAGCGACCCGAACCTGGGCCGCATCCTGGCCGCCGTCGGTTATGCCGGCATTGCCGACCTGGACCAGAGCGGCATTGACCTCTTCCTGGACGACGTGCACGTGGCTGTGCAGGGCGGGCGCAACCCGGCCTACCGTGAGGAGGACGGCCAGCGCGTGATGAAGCAGAGCGAGATCACCGTGCGCGTGGTGCTGGGCCGCGGGCAGGCCGAGGACACGGTCTGGACCTGCGACTTCAGCCACGACTATGTGACGATCAACGCCGATTACAGAAGTTAAGCACCCCCGACTCTCGCTCACTGCGTGTAGCTCGCATCCCCCCTCAAGGGGGCGCACCCAGCGGCCCGGCGAAGCCGGTTCCGCGGGTGCCAGCGAATAAACTGCCATTCATGAACGAACAATTCTTACGCCTGATCGAACGCGCCGAACAGCTGATGGCGCGCATCGAATCCGTCCTGCCGCAGCCGCTGAGCCAACCCGACTGGGGGGCGTCCATTGCCTTTCGCTACCGCAAGCGCAGCTCCGGCCACGGCGTGATCGAGCCGGTGCGCCATGTGGGCGTGATGAAGCTGGACCAGTTGAAGGAAATCGACCAGCAGAAGGAAAAGATCCAGCGCAACACCGAGCAGTTCGTGCGCGGCCTGCCGGCCAACAACGTGCTGCTGACCGGTGCCCGTGGCACCGGCAAGTCCTCGCTGATCCGGGCTTGCCTGCACACCTATGCGGATCAGGGCCTGCGCCTGATCGAGGTCGACAAGTCCGACATGGTGGACCTGCCGGACATCGTGGAGGCGGTGTCGCAGCGGCCCGAGAAGTTCATCGTCTTCTGCGATGACCTCAGCTTCGAAGATGGCGAGGGCGGCTACAAGGCGCTGAAGTCCATCCTCGACGGCTCGGTGGCCGCGGCCACGCCGAACGTGGTGATCTATGTGACCAGCAACCGGCGCCACCTGCTGCCCGAATACATGAAGGACAACCTGGGCTACCAGCACACCGAGGATGGCGAGATCCACCCCGGCGAGGCGGTGGAGGAGAAGATCTCCCTGTCCGAGCGCTTTGGCCTCTGGGTGAGTTTCTATCCCTTCAGCCAGGATGAGTACCTGACCATCGTGGCCCAGTGGCTCTCGTCCTTTGGCGTGCCGGCACCGGCCATCGAGGCGGCGCAGCCCGAGGCCCTGGTCTGGGCGCTGGAGCGCGGCTCGCGCAGCGGCCGCGTGGCCTACCAGTTCGCCAAGGACTACGCCGGCAAGCACACGGCGGCCGCATGACGCAGCCTTTCCTGGTCGCCGATGGCGACCGCCCGCGCGAGGGCGGGGCCGAGCGCCCCATCACCGAGGTGGCCGTGGGCGTGCTGATCCGCCCGGATGGCAGCTTCCTGCTGACCTCGCGCCCCGCGGGCAAGGTCTATGCCGGTTACTGGGAATTTCCGGGCGGCAAGCTGGAGGCCGGCGAAACCGTGGCCCAGGCCCTGCGGCGCGAGCTGCATGAAGAGCTGGGCATCGACACGCAGGCGATCCAGCCCTGGAAAAGCGAACTGGTCGACTACCCGCATGCCCTGGTGCGCCTGAATTTCTGCAAGGTGCTGGGTTGGCACGGTGAACTGCAGATGCGTGAAGGCCAGTCCTTTGCCTGGCAGCAGCTGCCGGTGCAGGTGCTGCCCGTCCTGCCCGGCACGGTGCCGGTCCTGCAGTGGCTGGCCGCGGAGCGCGGCTACACCGGCGCCACACACACGCCGGCGCCGACCTGAGCTACTGCAGCTTGGGATCGCCGAAGTCCTGGTCGTCGGGCGGCGCTTCGGCCGGCATGCGGAAGCTCTCGCTGGCCCAGGCGCCCAGATCCATCTTTTTGCAGCGCTCACTGCAGAAGGGCCGGCAGGGATTGCTCGGCGCGTAGACGCTGTCACCGCCGCAGGTCGGGCAGGTCACCCGACGGGTCTTGCCGCCCGGGGCCTGGCTGTCTTGGGCATTTGGCATGGCGTGAACGCAGGAACGCGAAGCTGTCAGGAGCACAGCGTCAGTTCGAACGAGGCATCCTGGCTGCTGGCATGCAGGCGATCGTCATCCTGCAGGTGCATGAGCCGGATCGACACGATCAGGCGGTTACCGCTGATCTCGGGGATCAGGCCCAGGGTGGGGTCGATGCTCAGACGCAGCAGCTGGAAGGTGCGGCCCTGGGGCAAGGCCTGCTGGTACTGGCCGCCGGCTGCCATGACTTTCTGCGGCACGCCCGAGTCACGCAGCAGCGTCAGCAGCAGGCTGATCGCTTCGGCCAGGGGGGTGAGGCTGGCGGTCCAGCGTTGCAGGTCGGCACGGCGCTTCTCGCTGGATTCATGCTGCCAGGCATAGTAGGCGGGCAGGTCGAAGGCGCAGGTGCCGCCGGGGATGCCGATGCGGCTGCGGATGCTCATCAGCCAGTCGTTCTCGGTCAGCTGGTGGCCCGCCTTGCCGGAGAGATTGTTCAGCTGCGTGTAGCAGTGCTCGATCTGCTGCAGGACTTCGTCCAGCACCGACTGGGCGATGCTGGGGTTGCCGCGATAACCATTGAGGATCTGTTTCTGCTTTTCCAGGTCACGCAGCACGTCGGACTTGAGGTCGGCCCGGGCCCCGACGTCCATCACTTCGAAGAGGCTGGCCAGGGCGTAGTGATGATCGAGCGCCGCGTCGCGAGCGAGCAGTTCCAGCAGGCGGCGAAACAAGCTCTCCAGCCGCAGGTAAGTCCTGATGCGCTCGTTGAAGGGATATTCGTAGGTGATCACGCTCGTACTTCCGGAGCACGAATCATAGCCCGAAGCGCACGGCCAACTGATGCACCAGCGCGGTCAACTCGGCCAGGGTCAGCTCGTCGTTGTACAGGACATGGTCGGCCGCTCGCAGGCGTGCGCTGCGGCTGGCCTGGTGGGCCAGAATGCCCTCGACGTCGGCCCGGCTCAACCCGTTGCGTTGCATCACGCGCTCGATCTGAGTCTGCGGACGGCAGTCCAGGACCAGCACCTGGTCCAGCTGACGGCGCCAGTGGCTGGATTCGACCAGCAGGGGGATATCGAAGACGATGCAGCGACGGCCCGCGTCGATGGCCGCCTGGGCCTGGCGCCGGCTCTCCAAGCCGACCAGCGGATGGATGATCTGCTCCAGGCGGCGCCGCGCGGTCGGATCGCTGAAGGCCCGCGTGCGCATGCGTTCGCGGTCCAGGGCGCCGTCCGCGGTGATGAAGTCGGTGCCGAACGTCTGGGCAATGGCGGCGATGGCTTGGCCGCCGGCGGCCGTGGTCTGGCGCGAAATGGCGTCGGCATCAATGACCGCTGCACCGTGTCCGGCCAGCTCGGCGGCCACGGTGCTCTTGCCGCTGCCGATGCCGCCGGTGAGGCCGAGACGCATGACGCCCCGCATGGCCTACAGCCCGACGACGCGCAGAATGCTTTGGGGCCCGAAGATCATGGCCGTCAGGCCGGCCGCAGCGAGGAAGGGGCCGAAGGGCACATAGCCGCCCTCGCGCAAGCCGCTGCTGAATTTCAGGGCAATGCCGACCACGGCGCCGATGACCGAGGCCATGAGAATGATCGGGACCAGTGCGGTCCAGCCGAACCAGGCGCCCAGGGCTGCAAACAGCTTGAAGTCACCAAAGCCCATGCCCTCCTTGCCGGTGGCCAGCTTGAAGCTCCAGTAGACCAGCCACAAGGCGAGATAGCCGGCGACCGCGCCCCACACGGCATCGCCGAGGGCAACGCTGTTCCACTTCAGGGCCGCCACGAGCAGGCCGGCCCACAGCAGGGGCTGGGTGATGCTGTCGGGCAGCAGGGTGGTGTCCCAGTCGATCAGGGCCAGGGTCACGATGGTCGCGGCAAAGCCGCACCAGACCAGCCCCGTGGGCGTGGCGCCCCAGCGCCAGATGCAGTAGAGGAACAGGGCGCCCGTGGCGATCTCCACCAAGGGATAGCGCAGGCCGATCGGAGTGCCACAGGCCGAACATTTTCCGCGCAGGAAGAGGTAGCTCAGGACGGGGATGTTCTCGAACCAGCGGATCGGGTGGCCGCATTGCTGGCAGCGCGAGCGCGGGAGCAGCAGGTTGAAAGTGTCGGCAACGGGCAACTCCTTGCCGGCGAGTTCGGCACATTCCGCCGCCCATTGCCGCTCCATGATCCTGGGCAGGCGGTAGATGACCACATTGAGAAAGCTGCCGATCAACAGCCCGAACACGCCGGCCAAGCCGGCGTCGACCACCTGCGACACCAGCATCAGACCACCTGGCCCAGCTTGAAGATGGGCAGGTACATCGCCACCACGATGCCGCCGATCAGGCTGCCGAGGAACACGATGATGATGGGTTCCATCAGACTGGACAGGCCTGCCACCATGTCGTCCACTTCGGCTTCATAGAAGTCGGCGGCCTTGCCCAGCATGTGGTCGATGGAGCCGGACTCCTCGCCGATGGCGCACATCTGCAGCACCATGGTCGGGAACAGGTTGGCATTGCTCATGGCTGTCGTCAGGCTGGTGCCGGTGGAGACTTCCTGCTGGATCTTCACCGTTGCCATTTCGTAGACCGAGTTGCCCGAGGCGCCTCCCACCGAATCCAGAGCTTCCACCAGCGGCACGCCAGCGGCAAACATGGTGGACAGGGTGCGCGTCCAGCGCGCAATGCAGGACTTGTCGATCAGCACGCCGAAGACCGGCACCTTGAGCAGGATCCGGTCCATGGTCTGCTGCATCTTCTTGTTGCGCTTCCAGGCCTGGAAGAAGAAGTACAGGCCGCCCCCGATGCCGCCGAAGATCAGCCACCACCAGGCGACAAAGAACTCGCTCATGGCGATCACGAACAGGGTCGGCGCCGGCAGGTCGGCACCGAACGACGTGAACACCTCCTTGAAGGCGGGGATCACGAAGATCATGATCACCGCCACCACCACAAAGGCCACCACGATCACCGAGGTCGGGTACATCAGCGCCGATTTGATCTTGGACTTGATGGCCTCGGTCTTCTCCATGTAAACGGCCAGACGGTCCAGCAGCTGGTCCAGGATACCGGCCTGCTCGCCGGCCTCGACCAGGTTGCAGTAGAGGTTGTCGAAGTAGAGCGGGTACTTGCGGAAGGCGGTGCTCAGCGAGGTGCCGGTCTCGACGTCGTTGCGGATGTCGGTGAGCAGGCGCGTCACGCTGGGGTTGGCGTTGCCGCGTGCCACGATGTCGAAGGCCTGCAGCAGCGGCACGCCGGCCTTCATCATGGTGGCCAGCTGGCGGGTGAAGAGGGTCAGGTCCTTGGGCGTGATCTTCTTGCCCGAGCGCATGCGGCGCTTCTTGACCTTGCTGGGCATGATGCCCTGGCGGCGCAGCGAGGCCATGACCTGGTTCTCGCCGGCGGCGCGCATCTCGCCGCGTACCGGCTTGCCATTGCGGTCCTTGCCTTCCCATTCAAAGACCTGGTCCTTGGTGCCTTGGGGTTTTGCGGTTGCCATGGTGTCCCCTGGGTATCCTGATCGTTATTCGTTGGTGACGGCCACGACTTCCTCCAGGGAAGTCAGGCCCATCTTGACTTTGTGCAGGCCGGACTGGCGCAGGCTGCGCACGCCTTCGGCCTGCGCCTGTTCGGCGATTTCCAGGGCGGAGCCGTCGCGCAGGATGATGCGTTGCATGTCCTCGCTGATCGGCATGACCTGGTAGATACCCACCCGCCCCTTGTAGCCGCCGTTGCAGGAAGAGCAGCCCACCGGACGATAGGCCACCCAGGAGCCATCCAGCTCGTCGGGCTGGAAGCCGGCGTCGAGCATGGTCTTCTTCGGGACCTCGGCCGGGGCCTTGCAGTTCGCGCACAGCCGGCGAGCCAGGCGCTGGGCCGTGATCAGGATCACGCTGGAAGCAATATTGAACGGCGCGATGCCCATGTTGCGCATGCGCGTGAGCGTGGTGGGAGCGTCATTCGTGTGCAGGGTGGACATCACCAGGTGGCCGGTCTGGGCGGCCTTGATGGCGATGTCGGCCGTCTCCAGGTCGCGGATTTCGCCGACCATGATGATGTCCGGGTCCTGGCGCAGAAAGGACTTGAGTGCGGCCGCGAAGGTGAGGCCGGCCTTCTCGTTGACGTTGACCTGGTTGACGCCCGGCAGGTTGATTTCCGACGGGTCTTCTGCCGTGGCGATGTTCACGCCCGGCTTGTTGAGCAGGTTCAGGCAGGTGTAGAGCGACACCGTCTTGCCCGAGCCGGTGGGGCCGGTCACGAGAATCATGCCGTAAGGACGGGCGATGGCCTTGAGCAGGCGCTCCTTCTCTTCCGGCTCGTAGCCCAGGGCGTCGATGCCCAGCTTGGCGCTGCTGGGGTCCAGGATACGGATCACGATCTTTTCGCCGAACAGCGTGGGCAGGGTGCTGACGCGGAAGTCGATGACCCGTTCGGGTCCGACCTTGAGCTTCATCTTCCCGTCCTGCGGTACCCGCTTCTCGGAGATATCCATCTTCGAGATGACCTTGATGCGTGAGGCCAGCTTGTCCTTGATGGCCACCGGTGGCGAGGCGATTTCACGCAGTTCACCGTCGATGCGGAAGCGCACCCGGTAGGTGTGTTCGAACGGCTCGAAGTGCAGGTCGGAGGCGCGCATGCCGATGGCGTCGATCAGCATCTTGTGCAGGAACTTGACGACCGGGGCGTCCTCCACCTCGGACGTCGGGGCTTCGGCGTTTTCCGTCGCGGCTTCGGTGGTGAACTCGTCGAACTCGATGTCGCCGCCGACGATGTTGTCGATCGCCTCCGTGGCGGAGGTGGCATGCACTTCCACCAGCTTGAGCAGCTTGTCGTACTCGGCAATGACCCAGTCCACCCCCATCTGGCTGGCGAACTTGATCTTCTCGGCGGCGGCCTGGTCGGAGGGGTCGGCGGTCGCCACCACGAGGCGGTTGCTGCGCCTGCCCAGGACCACCACCCGGTAGTCGTGGCAGATCTTGGTGTCCAGCAGCTCCTTGGGCAGGCGCTGACTGTCGACGGCGTCGAGGTCGATCAGCGGGGCGGCAAAGGCCGCCGACATGGTGTGGGCCAGATCCGCGGCGGAGACGGCCCCCGAGCCGGTCAGTTCGGCGATGAAGCTGGTGCGGTTGGCAGCCGCCTTGCGGTAGATGTCCTCGGCCGACTTCTGCTCCAGCTTGCCCGCCAGAATCAGGGCCCGGCCCAGCCCTGGCAGGGCAACGGGGGCAGTGTTTTCGCGGGGGAGCGCGGTATCAACGGCGGCCATGGACTCTGATTGTTTGCTATTCCGAGGGCAAGTTACAAATCATCGCCGATTGCCCAGGCAATGTAAACGAGAGTTCCGTGACATTTTGCAAGCAGACGTCACGGCGCAACAGGGAGGAGGAGCGGGGCGGGCAGTGTGTCTGCCGGGTGGCCGGCCTGTGCCAGGGGCAAGGCGGCAAAGCTGATTGGTCGGAATGAGAGGATTCGAACCTCCGACCCCTTCGTCCCGAACGAAGTGCGCTACCAGACTGCGCTACATTCCGACTTTCCAGTCGCCGGCGATACGTCAGGACTGACGCTCCAGCAACTGAGAGGCTAATTGTATCAAACTGGCGGCATGGTTTCCGGCGGGCAGCAATTGCGCCGCTGCGACGGCCCGTTGCGCCTCCCGGGCCGCGGCCTGGCGCGATACCTCCAGGGCGCCCGTGCGGCGCACGATGCTGATCACGTGCTCCAGCTCCGAGACCGAGCCATGCTCGATGGCGCCACGGATCAGCGTGCGCTCGTCGGCCGTGCCGCGCTGCATGGCAGCGATCAGCGGCAAGGTCGCCTTGCCCTCACGCAGGTCGTCGCCCAGGCTTTTGCCCATGACGGCGGCGTCGCCGGCGTAATCCAGCACATCGTCGATGACCTGGAAGGCCGTGCCCAGGGCCTGGCCATAGGTGGCGCAGGCCTCCTCCAGCGCCGGGCTGGCGCCGGCCAGGATGGCGCCGCAGCGTGCGCTGGCCTCGAACAGCTTGGCCGTCTTGGAGCGGATCACCTGCAGGTAGCCGGCCTCGTCCAGATCGGCGTTGTGCATGTTCATGAGCTGCTGTACCTCGCCCTCGGCAATCACGTTGGTGGCATCGGCCAGCACCTGCATGATGCGCATGCTCTGCGCCTCCACCATCATCTGGAAGGCGCGCGAATAGAGGAAGTCGCCGACCAGCACGCTGGCCGGGTTGCCGAAGGTCTCGTTGGCAGTCGCGTTGCCGCGGCGCATCGCGGAATCGTCGACGACGTCGTCATGCAGCAGGGTGGCGGTGTGGATGAACTCCACCACCGCAGCCAGGGTGTGACGCTGGGCGCCTTGGTAGCCCAGCGCGCCGCAGGCCATCAGCAGCAGGGCCGGACGCAGGCGCTTGCCGCCGGCGCTGATGATGTAGCGCGCCACCTGCCCGACCAGCGGGACGCCGGAATCCAGCCGTTCGGCGATCACGCGGTCCACGGCTCGCATGTCGTCGGCGATCAGGGCGAGCGGGGAGGCGGGCTGAGGGGAGTTCACGGGCGTGGTGGGGCGGCTGAAACCGGACGAAGTGGGCCGATTATAGGGAGCGGCAGTCCCCGTTCTCGCCGGTCTGGACGAGGGTATGTCAGTGGGCGCAAACCGTGATAGAATATTCGACTCTGCGGAAATCCGTCCGTAGAGGATCAATCGTCATTGACGAGATTAAGAGGTCATTCATGTACGCGGTCATAAAAACCGGTGGCAAACAGTATCGTGTTGCTGCTGGCGAGAAAATCAAAGTAGAACAGATTGCTGCGGACGTAGGCCAGGAGATCGTGATCGACCAGGTTCTGGCTGTCGGCAACGGCGCTGAACTGAAGGTCGGTACGCCCCTGGTGTCCGGCGCGACTGTCAAAGCCACGGTGGTGGCGCACGGTCTGCACGACAAGGTTCGCATCTTCAAGATGCGCCGTCGCAAGCACTATCAGAAACGTCAAGGGCACCGCCAGCAGTTCACCGAACTGCAAATCGG
>JACCDS010812146.1_pt1 | contig 11417 bp, 5 predicted proteins | sample 7446441 | NCBI WGS metagenome assembly JACCDS01 (sample SAMN15323445, study PRJNA562643) | freshwater metagenome | isolation source: river surface water | place: USA:Blue River Watershed | collected 2017-08-17 | reverse complement strand
TCCAAGGGGGCTCGAGTAGCGTATTGCGATTGCGACCACGCCGATCCTGTGCAAGTGCCGTGGTTCAAACCAGACTGGTGCCCGGACGTCTTTTTGGCGCAGCCGCTGCTGCATCATGGGTTCGTGGTCGACGCGGCATTGCTGGCCGGCGTTGTCGACGGCGACCCTCCGGCGGACTGGCCGTGGCTTGCCGCTGCTTCGGTGGGAGACGATGCCGCCGCCTACGCGCACGTCACCCACCCGCATCACACGGCAGGCCATGCCAGCCCCCAGCCGGGAAAGCGCGCTCGCTCTCTCGCAGAGCAACGCTTCAACGTACGGATCAGCCCGACGCGAAAGCCTGCGGCGCATCCACTGAACTACACGCACCAGATTGTCTACCCCGAGCCTCACTGGCCAACTGTGACGCTCATCGTGCCTACGCGTGACGGCATTGAGCTGCTCAAGCCCTGCATCGAATCGCTGCTCCGTACCGATTATCCGGCGCTGGACATTTGCGTCGTCGACAACGGCAGCACCTGCCAACAGACGCTGGACTACATGCAGCAGTTGCCGGGCAGGGGAGTACGCGTGCTGTCGTGGCCGTATCCGTTCAACTATTCGTCCATCAACAACTTTGCTGTGGACAGGACAGGCAGCGAAGTGATCGGCCTGGTGAACAACGATGTCGAGGCGCTCGACACTGCGTGGCTGAAAGCCATGGTCACGCAATTGATGCGTGAAGGCGTGGGCGCGGTGGGGGCGAAGCTGGTGTGGAAGAACCGGATGGTGCAGCACGGTGGCGTGCAGATAGGTTTGCACGGATTGGCCGGCCACGTTGGCAATAACTGGATGGATTCTGATGCGGGATATTGCGGCATCAACCAGATCGTCAGGAGTGCCAGTGCCGTGACCGCGGCGTGTCTGCTGATGCGCCGGGATGAATATGTGCAGCTGGGCGGATTTGACGAAAGTGCATTCCCGGTCGCCTTCAATGATGTCGACCTGTGCCTGCGCCTGAGAGCCAGTGGCATGCGGATTGTCTGGACTCCCTACGCGCAGCTTGTTCACGCCGAATCTGCGAGCCGCGGTGCCGATCAGGCACCGGAAAAACGCGCACGCCTGGAGCGCGAAAAAGCCAATTTGAATGCGCGTTGGCGCGACCAACTATTTCGGGATCCCTACTACAACCCGAACTTGAACCTTGACCAGTACAGCCATTCGGCACTGGCAATTCCTACGAGACATGCATGAAGTATTTATTCATTCACCAGAATTTTCCGGCGCAGTTCCTGGATATATCGCGTTACCTCGCGGAAGACAAAAAGAGCGAGGTGATCGCACTTCGCCAGGTCGATAACGGAGTCAAAGTTCCGGGCGTCGGGATAGTGACCTACCCATTGCAGACGGCTCCACTGAAGAAACAGCATCCGTATCTGGCAGAACTGGAGCCGAAGGTAATTCGTGGCGAGGCAGTGGCTGCTGCTGCGCGCCAGCTTAAAGCCAAAGGCTGGGTTCCTGATGTAATCGTTGCGCATCCCGGATGGGGGGAAGTGCTGTTCATCAAGGATGTTTTCCCTGACGCGCGCCTCGTCTGCTATTGCGAATATTTTTACAGTCCCGAGGGGCAGGACTTCAATTTTGATCCGGAGTTTCAGGACAACTCGTTTGAATCTCTGGCTCGCCTGAAGATGAAGAACAATGTCTTCCTGCAGGCGCTGCAAGATGCAGATGCCTGCTGGTCACCGAGCGAATGGCAGCGAAGCACCTTTCCAGCCTGGGCGCAGGACAAAATCAGTGTAATCAATGAAGGTGTCGATGCCGGGTACTTCAAACCGGATCCCAAGGCCCACTTCAGCATCGAAAACAAGGGTATTCACCTGACCGCTGACGACGAGGTGATTACCTATGCTGCGCGCTCGCTCGAGCCTGCGAGAGGATTCCATGTCTTCATGCGTGCCTTGCCGACGATCTTGCAGCGGCGGCCGAACGCGCATGTGGTGATCATGGGCCGTGAGCAGGCGAGCTATGGTCCCGAGCCCGAGGGCCATCGAAGCTGGCTTCAAAAATTGCTTGCAGAAGTAGGTGACCAGCTTGACCCGCGCCGTGTGCACATTGTGGGCTTCCTTCCGAAGGAGCATTACCGCGCAGTGCTGCAGGTATCGAGTGCACACGTTTACTTCACCTACCCGTTCATCCTCAGCTGGTCTGTTCTTGACGCGCAGGCCGCGGGTGCGCCGCTGGTGGCTTCCGACACCAGCCCGCTGCAAGAGGCTATTCCACCTTCTGGAAAACGCTACCTGTTCGATTTTTTTGATGCTGCAGACTTTGTTTCAAAACTCGAGGCAGCGCTGGATCGGACGCCCAGGGAGCAAGCGGCTGACAAGAAAAAAGTATCGGCTTGGTTGACTGAGCGTTATGGAAAACAAGAGTCGCTTCAGAGGCTGACGGAGCTAGTCAGGCCTGCGGCGACGAAGGGAGCAATAGCGGTTGTCCAGAAAAATATCTCGACAAGATCACGGGCCGGCACTGGCGATGGACGGGCAGTTAAATCCGTAAGCCTGGTAAAAAATCCCACCGCAAAAAAGTCTGCAAGCAGTAAAGCATCCATCGTCGCAAGCGAGGCTTCGTCTGCAGCGAAGAAGAGACTCGTTAAGGGAGAGGCAAAAACGGTTAAAACGCCTTTGGGAAAAACCGGCCGGAGGCGTGCGACGAGTGGGATTGCCAAACCGGAATGAAAGCTATGAACGCGAATAAATTTGGGGAATGTATCGACATCGCTTCACGCGAAGCTTTGGTCGTCAGGTTTGGTACGAGCCGATGACACAGCATAAACCGGCTGTTCTCGTGGTGGGTGGCGCAGGTTATATCGGCTCGCATATGGTCTGGCTACTCGGGCAGAAGGGTGTTGACGTCGTCACTTTAGATAATTTGAGCAACGGCCATCGCGATGCCTTGCTGTTCGGCCAATTTGTTCACGGTGATATTGCGGACCGAATGCTTCTCGACCAACTGTTTAGAGAATACCGCTTTGATGCAGTAATGCATTTTGCCTCCTATATCCAGGTAGGTGAGTCGGTGAAAAATCCGGCGAAGTACTACCAGAATAATGTTGTCAATACTTTCAACTTACTGAATGCCATGAATTTACATGGCATAAGAAAATTTATTTTTTCTTCGACGGCCGCCATATTCGGCGAACCTGAATATATTCCAATCGACGAGTCTCATCCACAGCGGGCTATTAGCCCCTATGGTAGAAGCAAGCTGATTGTTGAGCAGGCATTGGCAGACTATGACCGTGCCTATGGAATGAAGTCTGTATGTCTGCGTTACTTCAACGCGGCTGGAGCGCATCCGGAGGGCATCCTCGGCGAGCGTCACGAGCCAGAAACTCATCTCATACCGCTGGTCTTGCAAGTTGCTACAGGGCGTCGCTCGCACATTACCGTCTTCGGTCGCGACTACGAAACGCCGGATGGCACATGTATCCGGGACTATGTCCACGTTCTCGATTTAGCTGATGCACATTGGCTCGCTTTGAATCACTTGCTGGAAGGAAATGAGAGTCGTGCTTACAACCTTGGCACCGGGACTGGCTATTCGGTAGACGAGGTCATTAAGACCGCCAGTGCCATCACAGGGCGCACGATCGCCATTCACGAGGGTGTGCGCCGCGAAGGCGACCCCGCAAAACTGTTGGCCGATGCCACAAGTATTAAACACGAATTAGGCTGGCTGCCGCGATTCGACAATCTTAACGACCTGATCAGACATGCCTGGAAGTGGGAAAAAAATGTCAATAATCACTGAAAAAACTCAAATAATCGGCCACTTGGACGAAATCCGTGGTGGATGCATTTATGGATGGGCCATAGATCAATCTGCTCCGGAAAAAACAATAACAGTTCAACTCGCAGTGGGCCAAACAGTGCTCGTTGAGGGGAAAACGCATGTTCCTCGTGCAGACATGAATGGTCTGCCATCAGGCTTTGTACTGCCAATCCCGGCATATTGCTTCAACATTGGCAGCTGTGAAATTAGCGTTATCGCCAAAGATAGCGGTATGGTATTGGAAGGAAGTCCACAGCTGCTTAAGCCAGAGCATCGATTTGTTTTTTTCATAGACGGATTAATCGAACGAACAAAAATTTCTGGTTGGTTAAAAGATCGGTTCAGTCCTGGCAGGTCAGGAATATTCACGATTGAACTTCTCGAGCATGATGTAATTATTGCCACTGCAAAAAGTGACGGATTAATCGACGAACGCGGTGAGGTTGGACGGTTTGTTTTTGAATTGCCCAATTCGATAATGGACGAGGATGTTCATGAGTTCACCTTCCGGTGCATCGATCTGGATTGGGAATTTGGAACTCTATCTATTCATGTTCCGTCAATGAATGCGTTTCGGCGGCATGCCCCTCCACCTTTTTCCGATGATCCTGCTTGGGATGTATCGCCGGCCGGCCAAGAAGCGAGGAAGCAATGGGAGATATTGCGAACCCAAAAGACAGAATTCGACCAAAAGCTGGAAATTTTGCAAAAGCAAGTGGCAAAGGCCAAACCAGACGATACACGCCGGCGATTTGATTTGGTGTCTGAAATTGCTTATCTTTTTAAAGGACGCAACGATTTATCTCAAGCTCGCGAATACTTTGACCTTGCTATCAAGATTGACCCTACTCAGCCTCACATCTATTGTGCAGTGGCGGAATTGCTGTTTTCTCAGGGGAAGGAGTTTGATGCCGAAGTTTGGTTGCGCAAATCGCTGAAAATTCTTCCTGAGCATCCAGATCTCCTGAAGAAACTCCAGAACATTTTGGCTTTGCGTCGTCCGAAGCAGTTCGCAAAGGTTATCGCTTTTTACCTCCCTCAGTTTCATCTGACTCCGGAAAATGACCGATGGTGGGGAAAAGGGTTTACCGAATGGACTAACGTTACTGCCGCCAATCCGCTATTCCATGGGCATTTGCAGCCTCGACGTCCTACAGCTCTGGGATATTACGATTTACGAGTTCCGGAAGCAGTCAATGAGCAATTTGAATTGGCGAGCCGGTATGGAATTGACGGCTTTTGCTATTACTACTATTGGTTCGATGGCAAGCGCGTGCTCGACCGGCCATTGCAGGATTTGGTGGATGGAAAGACAGGACCTTTCCCGTTTTGTATATGTTGGGCAAACGAAGACTGGACCCGTAGCTGGGATGGTATGTCCGGTGAAGTATTGCAAGCGCAGAACCACACTCCGGAATCAGATTTTCGCTTCATTCAGGATGTCGCGCCGCTTCTGAAACATCCGGATTACATACGCCATGATGGAAGGCCAGTGCTGCTTATCTACCGTGCTGATAAGCTTGCTTCGCCTAAAAAAACGGTAAAGGCATGGCGGGAGTGGTGTCGCAAAGAAGGTATCGGCGAGTTGCATCTCTGTGCCGTCCAGTCATTCGGTTTTGATGACCCGAGGCCTTTAGGATTTGATGCCGCGGTGGAATTCCCACCCCATTGTCCGCGAGATAAGTATCCTGAAACGGTCTTTCACAAAACACTGGGAAATCTGCCTGGCCTTGTCGAGCATTTTAGCGGCAACGTTTACGACTATCAGGTATTTGCCGATGCATTTATCAGTCGACCTGTTGAACCGTATCAGCTGCATCCAGGATGCTTCCTAGCTTGGGATAATACAGCCCGGCGCGGCAAGACGGCGCACGTCTTCCACAACTTCAGTATCGGCAAATATCAAACCTGGCTGACCGCCAATTTATCGAAAGTCAGTCGACAGCCAACGGGCGGCATGGTGTTCATTAATGCCTGGAACGAATGGGCAGAAGGCTCTGTACTGGAACCAGACCATCACTTTGGTCATGGCTTGCTGGAGGTTACGCGCACAACAAAGCAACTCGTTCAACTTGACTCGCCGGTCGCCTATTGGAAGCACGGTCGTCCGCTGATGCCCGTCACACGTCTTGAGTCCCGTGAGCGTCTACTCATGGTCGGCCATGATGCGCATCCACACGGCGCGCAGATCAACATGTTGCGAATGGCGCGTTGTCTTAAACGTGACATGCAGGTGGAAGTCGTGATTTTGCTAATGCAGGGCGGCAGCCTCGTAAGCGAATACGAGCGGGTCGGCACAACTATTGTCCTTGGCCAAGGAGAGGGCTGGAGCGACACATTGGCCAGCCTTGCGCGTCATTACCTTCAATTGGGGACCCAGAAGGCCATTTGCAACACGGCCGTCACAGGGCCCGCAGTCCAGATCCTTCGCGGACACGGCTACCAAGTCGTTAGTCTTGTGCATGAACTACCTTCTCTAATAGAGTCGCATCATCTACAAAGTGCCTGTTGGCATGTCGCTGGTACCGCTAACAATATTGTCTTTGCCTCCGAAGTTGTTGCTCGTGAATTCCGTGACCGTTACTGGCCGGATCCAGAGCGGATCTTGATCGCTCCGCAAGGTATCACCTTCAATCCTTACCATGCAAAGCGCATCGCGCTGCGAAACTCTGTACGTGAAGAGCTCGGTTTGCCCGCCAATGTTCGCCTTGTAATGGGCTGCGGGTATGCGGATACACGTAAAGGCATCGACCTCTTTGTGCAAATGGCTGGCGAACTGACTCGCCAAGCAGACGATGTGGCTTTCGTTTGGGTTGGTGGCTTGGATGAGCGTCTTAAACCCTATATTCAGGCCGACATTGATCGGCTGGGACTGGAAAATCGTCTCCACATTACGGGGAGGGTCGATGATGCCGCTCGCTACTACATCGCTTCGGATGTTTTTGCCCTAACCAGTCGCGAGGATCCATTCCCGAGCGTGGTGATGGAGGCCTTCGATGCCGGTTTGCCTGTCGTTGCTTTTGCAGGCGGGGGAGGCTACGTCGATATCGTTAACGATCAGACTGGCGTCTTGGTTCCCTACCTCGATGTCAGCTCCATGGCCAAAGCCCTTGCTGGTATGTTGCACGATGCTCGGCGCCGTCAGCGCATCAGTAAGCACGTGCATCATTACTGTCGCGCTACCTTTGGATACCCTGCGTACATGCGCAAGCTGTTGGCGCTACTTGACGGTGTTCCGGCGAGAGCGGTGGCCAAGGGGATCCTCAGCCGACAAGCTTGGTATGAGGGCAGTCCACTGCCAAGGATCAGCGCGATTGTGCCGAACTACAATTATGGTCGATATCTGGAGCTGCGACTGCGCACGATCCTTAATCAGACATTGCCGCCGGTTGAAATTATTGTCCTTGATGACGCCTCGACCGACTACAGCCGTGAACTCATCAAAGCTATTGCCGCTAATAGCTCTATCCCGATTCGCTTGATCACCAATGACGACAACACTGGCAACCCTTTTGTGCAATGGTCTAAAGGTCTTGCTGAAGCAAGCGGAGAACTGATCTGGATTGCCGAGGCCGATGACTACTGCGAACCCATCCTTCTCGAAACCTTGGCACGTGAAATGGTAGATGAGGATGTGGTACTTGCTTGGTGCGATTCTGTCGTCGTCGATGATCTTGGGCAGAGTCAGGGCTTTGAGTACAAGACCCATTATGGTCAGGAATTCGGAACCTATTGGCATCGCCACTTCAAGATGAGCGGTCGCGACCTCGTCGATAGCAGCCTTGTCGCTTCGAACGTTTTGCCCAATGCAAGTGCTGTGCTGTTTCGCCGGCAGGCTGTCGATGATGACCTCAGCTTAATCCAACATTATCGATTCTCTGGTGACTGGTGGTTCTGGATCAGTCTTGCAGAAAAAGGAACTGTCTCGTACCGAGCTGAGGCGCTTAATTACCACCGACGTCATAGTCAAAGCGTAATGGGTGATGTGCTTAGAGACGGAGAAAAGCTTGTACATGAAACGTTGGCTTTCTACAAACGTCTAGCTGAACACAAGCCCAACCTATTTTCGTCAAAGACCGTGTTGGCTATTTTTGATCGAATGGAATCAATGTATCGACTTTTCTCCGAACTGCAGGCTGAGTCATACCGTTTGAAAGAGCATCCTACCTTCAAAGAAGCTTACCAGGCGCTGGTTGATCTCCTGAATCCTTTCGGCGCCGTCGGTGCCAAACATGTACGCTCTCCGGCTCACCTACTTATTTCCGAAGATGCCTTAGCCGATAAGGAAACGGCGCTACGACTTATTCGAAAGCTCAATTCAGTGCATGAACTGACTCTTACTTTGCTATGTGATGAGAATGCCGCAGAGGCTACTCTCACCGATTGCAATCTAGCCGCAAACCAAATCACTATCCTTGAGGGAAGCGATCGAGGAGCGGGCAAGCCGAATCCATTGAAATTGAGCGAAAACAAGTCAAAACCTATCCTAAAAACATTAGATCAGAAAAGTTTGTCTCATCTATTGGGTAGTACCAAGCACTTAATTACCTACGGCCTATTGGCGAATTGTATGGTTGTTGGATCTATCAAAAATTTTCCTGGAAAGTGGCAACTGGTGGCTGGAAAGGAGTTCGATGCTTTGTTAGGGAATCGGTCCGCTATGAAGGGCGTGACGTTGAAGACATTAGAAAGTGCGATCGGAATGGCCTCTTCGGTACAAATTGTAAATGACAGCGTGCCTCATGCATTGGCTCGGTTGGGGAGAGGCAAATTCATGTCCAATTTAGTGTTGGAACATCCGTAAAATTTATGGCAGACGAAAATTCAAAATTTATTTTTGCGAAAATTTTTTATCCGAGAAATTGTTATGTATTAAATCTATCGTTCGCCAAAAAATAAAGTACATGTGGATTTTTTCGAAGAAATTAATCAGTGCGAAAGTCTGCTGTAAAAAATTATTAATTTAAAAATCGTATTGCATCTACCAAATAAGAAATTAATAGGCTACCGTGGACATTATTTCAAAAGCTAAAGATTTCGTCGGCGCGCTGCAAGAGGGCGAAATTCCAACATTTGAGTTGCAAGTAGCGAAAATTGGGGTTTTGCTCAATTTTGGTTTGGGCGATGTGGTTGAGAACCAACTTCAGGCAGCTGAAGATAAAGAGCTTTACTGGAAGTCAATAAAGATGGCTGTAAAAATATTTTATGGGCCAGATTATATTTTCACTCAACATGGAATTTCTCGTGCCTTAGGCAAAATTTTGTCCCCAGATCGGCAGCAACTTGTCGTTCGTGCTGTAAGCGCATTCATGGAGATATTGAGGGTGGAATTTGGGGTGGAGTGCTTTTTTACGTCGGGAACTTTGCTTGGGATTATACGGGAGCGAAAATTTATTGCTCACGACGATGATATTGACGTTGCCTATGTAAGTAGAGCTTCCTCTCACTTTAATTGGGCGCTTGAGTGGCGTGCTTTAGTAAGGTTTATAAACGCACAAAATAAATATAAGGCGGTGCCTCATTTGCCAGGGTTGCTGCATGTCACTATATCCTTGCCCGACGGGACGAATTTCAGATTTGATCTATTTTCGTCAATTTGTGAAACAAATTGCTTTGTTGAATACCCATTGAATACTGAATTGCTCAAAGTTGAAGATATATTTCCATTGAATGCAATTGAATTCATGGGGGTTGAAGTTCCCATTCCAGCCAACCCTGAAAAATTTCTTTGGGCAAATTATGGTGAAGCATGGAGAATTCCTGATCCAACTTTTAGATTTAATTGGAAATTGAGTGAGCGGCAGTATTCAACCAGGTTGCCTGGAATGAGCAAGAGCCTGCCTAGTATAACGTGGTTAAATAGTCAGATGCCTGTTGTTTGTGGACATGGGCTTTCCGTTAAAAGTAAAGATTTTGAAAAATATAAAATTTCAGCGCTAGAGTTTGGGATCGAAAAAATTAATTCGTTTCCCAGGGTTTTGATTGCTGGTGTTGTGAGTGAAAAATTAATTCAATGGTGTGAGCTTGGCCAAAGCAAAGGTGAACTAACTTTTGCTGCTTTTGAATTTTTTGATGCATTAGATCAGAATTTTGGTGATTTGAAAGCAGGTCAGGATCCTTTCGCAAAAAATCTGTTTGAGCTTGGAAAAATTGGTCATCGCCCTCTTTTTTTTAATATGAATGAAACGAACAATGTTTTTGGTCAAATTAATCGTACATTTAATGTGGTGTATGTTGATAGTTGCACAAAGTTGCGTAGCAGAGCATTTTTGGACGCAATTTTTCCTTGCTCAGATAGTAATTCTATTATTATTTTTGGGAATATGTTCTATGCTGAAGATGGTGATTTTATTTTTGGTCAGTATGAGGCGCTCATTGATTTTTGTGAGACGAGCGATGTGACCTTAAGGTGTATTGGGCGATCGGAGTCGTCTCAAGTGATATTTGCGATGAATAAAAATCTTCATGCCCATTAATTTGTGTATCAGCGAGGGCGAAATGAAAACAGTTATAACATATGGTACTTTTGATTTGTTCCATATTGGTCATTTAAATCTTATTGAGCGTCTTCGAGGTTTGGGTGACCGACTAATAGTTGCTTGCTCCACTGATGAATTTAACAATCTCAAGGGGAAGCAGACTATTGTCCCTTTTGCGCAGAGAGTTGAAATATTAAAATCTATTCGATATGTCGATAAAGTAATCCCTGAAAAAAGCTGGGACCAAAAAAGACAAGATATTATTCGAGAAAAGGCGGTAATTTTTGCCATGGGAGATGACTGGTCTGGGAAATTTGATGAATTGGGTGATATTTGCCAGGTATTGTATTTGCCGAGAACTGAGAATGTGTCTACGTCAGAGATCCGGCAGGTTGTTACATCGTTACAGTCCGAAAAATTGTCTGAGCTTCGGCGAACTATAGAGAAGGCTTTAAATTTGGTGAATCGACTATGATGAATATTGGCTGTTAATTTTATTTCATTCGATTTAACATTGTTTTTTCTGCGAGTTAAGAGCCTGTCTCGATGCGGCGTGATGCCAGAGAATCAAGGCACACACAGCGTGAAGAATCGCGTGGGCGGTATCTGCAGGTTTTTCGCCCGAGGATAACTAAGACGCTCTAACAGAATGAACCAATCCGGGTTGGCTGACTCTCTGTCCTTTTCGGGAGAGCGTGATGGCCAAGCCACTGCTGGATGATGATTTATGGGCCATGATCGTGCCGTTGTTACTGATGTAATGACCCAGCCGGATCTGCTCAGGTCAGGCCGCTAATGCAAATACCTCAGCGGGTGTTTTCATGCCCAACGCCTGATGCGGGCGCCGGCAGTTATAAAAGCCGATCCAATCACCGATGACGCGGCTGGCATGCTGCAGTGTCTCGAATCGATGGCGGTGTACGCATTGCTCTTTCAACGTACGAATGACCCGCTCGACCATCCCATTTTGTTGCGGGCAGTGCGGCGTGATGAACTCCTGCTTCAGTCCGTAGCTGCGTACCAAGGCCGTGTAGCTACGGCTGGTAAAAACTAAGCCATTATCAGACCGTAGCAAGAACGGCATCGACACTCGGCCCAGCGTGCCAAAGCGCGTGATCAACGCCT
>JACCDS012327956.1_pt1 | contig 11418 bp, 8 predicted proteins | sample 7446441 | NCBI WGS metagenome assembly JACCDS01 (sample SAMN15323445, study PRJNA562643) | freshwater metagenome | isolation source: river surface water | place: USA:Blue River Watershed | collected 2017-08-17 | reverse complement strand
GTCAAACTCACCACAGAGCGTGCAGACAGTGACCCCAAAGTCTTCACCAAAATTCACATGCACTTCACCGTGACGGGCAAACAGGTGCCAGCAACCGCGGTCGAGCGGGCCATTGCCATGAGTCATGAGAAATATTGCTCTGCCAGCATCATGTTGGGCAAGACGGCTGACATCACGACCAGTTTTGAGCTGATTGAAGCATCCTGATTTTCGGGGGCGCGCATCTGAGTGTGGGTGTTCCGGCGTGTGCAGCGCCTGCAGTCGACGGCTGCTTCTGTCTGATCAAGTTGACGGGTGCCATGACACTGGCGTCACAGAATTTCATCAAATGCACCAATATGGTGCGACGTTGTGATCTTGCAACGAAACGGGTGGCTTGTTATTTAAAAAGCGATGCATCCTTTGCGGAAAGCGCGACGTTCTGGTGCAATAGCCATAACTTCCCAAACGGAGGTTGGCTCGCGGGCCACGCCCAACGCCTCTTTTTTCAACCTTGGAGAAACTCTCAATGAAAAAGACTCTGATTGCACTGGCCGCTGTGGCTGCCACCGGTGCTGCTTTCGCCCAATCTTCCGTGACTCTGTACGGCGTTGCTGACGTTGCTGTTGGTAAAACCAACGCAGCAGGCCTGGGCCTGACCAGCGACAAGTTCCAAGCCATTGCTTCCAACGTTCTGAACAACGGCAACAGCCGTTTCGGTCTGATGGGCACTGAAGATCTGGGCGGCGGTCTGAAGGCAGCTTTCAACTACGAAGGCGGCATCAACATCGCTAACGGCGCTGGCAACACCAGCGGTGGTCAGCTGTTCTCCCGCGCTGCATGGGTTGCTCTGAAAGGCGGTTTCGGTGAACTGCGTGCTGGCCGTTCGCTGACCACTTCTTTCTACAGCGTTGCTTCTTGGGAATTGACCGGCTCTGCCAACTACAACGTGGTGGCTAACCAGTTCAACTTCGCTGGCACCGGCCCCCGTAGCTCTGCCCAGATCATGTACACCAGCCCCAACTTTGGTGGCGTGACCGTTTCCGCAGCCACCGTGCTGAAGGCCAACGGCGCGATCGATGGCAACACCGACAAGTCCAAGTATGACCTGTCCGCTACCTATGCTAAGGGTCCAGTGACCGCATCTTTGGCTTACAACAAGCTGAGCGGCACCGAGAAGAACTGGGCACTGGGCGGCAAGTATGACTTCGGCGCTTTTGCAGTGGCCGGTTCTTACCAAGACCCAGCAGGCGCCAAGAAAGGCTTCACCATCGGTGCTTCCGCACCTCTGGGCCCTGTGACGCTGACTGCCGACATCGCTCGCGCAACCGACACAGCTAACAAGAACACCGACTTCTTGTTGGAAGCCAAGTACGCACTGTCCAAGCGCACTTTTGCCTACGCTGTTTACATGCGTGACGGCGCAGTTGCAGGCGCTAAGTCTGTTAACGGCTACTCCGTTGGCCTGCGCCACAACTTCTGATTTTGACGCTGGCCTTTGCGCCAGCTGAGAATCAAAGCAAAAAGGCACCTCGCATGCGAGGTGCCTTTTTTTCGTCCGTGGTATTTGCGCTCTGAAGTGTGTAGCGTGCGAATGGTGTGAGTCGTCCGTCGGAGTCTGTCTGTCACTCACTCTGCGTGCTCGGTTTTTGTCGATAAAGCAAGTAACGAGGCAGCCGTGCTTGTTGACGAATCCCGTGCAGTCAATAAAAAAGCCCCCGCTGCTTGCGCAGACGGGGGCTTTTGAATCAAGAGAATCAGATGGCGCGGTGGCTCAGCTGATTTTCATGGGGAGAATCAGAATTTGTGGTTGACGCCAACGGCCCACAGATCTTTGCCTGTAGCTTCTTTATTGGCTGCACGCAGACCACCGTAAACTGTTGTGCGCTTGGACAGTGCATAAGCCGTTACCACGCTAAAGCCAGTGGCGCTCTTGCCACCAGTTGCCTTGGAAGATGCGTAGCCAACTGATACGGTCAGGGCTTTTCCCACTGGAACATCTGCGCCGAACTGATAAGAATTTGTTTTTATTCCGCCGATTGGTTTGGTCATGTAATAGCTGGCCATGAGCTTGGCTGTGCCCAGGTCATAAAAACCATTGATCAACGTGTTTTTGAGGGTGATAGGGCCTTTGTCATCCTCATAGGCCAGTCCAATATAGACGGGGCCACCTTCATATTTGACATTGAAGGCCGTGTGTTTAAGTTCTGTGGCTGATTCGTTGCCCTTTAGCTTTGTACTGAGTGCGCCGCTAATGCCGCCGAACGTTGGTGTTGCGTAGTAAATCTGTGCGTTCGACGAGCTGTTTCCGTTTGAGTAGGCGTAGAGGTTTTTCCACACACCGTTGGCCGACAGAGCTGAATCGAAGCCTGTGTTTGCCGAGCCGTAGATGTCGTCAAATGCCGTCCAGTTTTGGCCCAGTTTCACAGTGCCGAAACTTCCTTCCAATCCGACGTTGGCTTGGCGGTTGAAGAGGGTGCCTCCGACTGCGCCATTGGCCATGCTGAAGCCTGATTCCAAGGTGAAGATTGCTTTCAGGCCGCCACCCAAATCTTCAGAGCCTTGCAGGCCCCAACGGCTGGCATTCATGGTGCCGGTGCCGTTGCCGCCGGAGCCAGCTTGTATTTTGCCGCCTTCAGGCTTGCCAATCCAAATGTCGGCAACGCCATACAACGTGATGGAAGACTGGGCAGATGCGGCGCCCACGAAAGCCAGTGCGGCCAGTGCAATGAGGGATTTTTTCATGTTGGGTCCTTAAAGGTCAAAAAAATTTGTGATGCGTCGACTGGCGATTCAAGTGGCGCACCAGATAAGGATGCGCATCGACATCGACGCAACAACAATGCCAATGTACCCAAGGCTGGGGGGGGGTGATGACAGATGGCCCAAAAATCAAGTGTGGACTGACATCAAAACAACATAAATCCACCACACATTTTGAATGCCCTGTTTTGGTGGAAACCCTGATGCTTGCAAAGCTTTGTTTTGACTGTTTTTGGGGCGGATTTGCCCATGTTTGGTGCAGGCATCCCGTGAGACATCCCCATGGAAACCCCAGCCGATCACGCCTGGCCTTGATGCATACTGTTCACTTTTACGTTCTGTCTTCTGGAGATGGCCCAATGAAGTTAAAGATGACGGTGTTGTGTGTGGCGCTGGCCTTGACGGGTGCGGCTGTGCAGGCGAAAACATTCAAATGGACGAGTGCCAGCGACATCCCGACATGGGACATTCATTCTCAAAACAACGCATTGGCCAACGGCATTCATGCATCGGTATATGAGTCGTTGGTGTACTACAACAGCCGTACATTCAAGGTCGAGCCCGTGCTGGCCACGGCGTGGAAGTTGGTAACACCCACGCAAATGCGGTTGACACTGCGTACTGGCGTCAAATTTCACGACGGCAGTGCGTTCACGGCTGATGACGTGGTGTTTTCGTTGGATCGCGCCATGTCGAAAACATCGAATTTCGCGGTTTACACCGAAGGCATCACCAAAGTGGCGAAGGTGGATGCCAACACGGTTGATATTTTTACCAAAGACCCCAATCCCGTTTTGCTCAACCAATTGACCGAGCTGCGCATGATGAGCAAAGCCTGGGCTGAGAAGAATGGTTCGGTGATGCCCAAGGACATCAAAACCAAGGACGAAAACTTTGCCCACCGCAATGCCATGGGCACAGGCCCCTTCAAGTTGAAGGAGTGGCAGCCTGACCAGAAAATGGTTCTGACCAAACACGATGGCTGGTGGGGCAAAGGTGAGACCAATGTGACAGAGGTGGTGTACACGCCAGTGAAAGCAGTGGCCACACGCATGGCGGCCTTGCTGTCGGGTGAGGTTGATTTTGTGCTGGACCCCAGCCCGCAGGATTTGCCCCGCGTGCGCAACACGCCAAACCTGAAGGTGATCGATGGTGTCGAAAACCGGACTATTTTTTTGGGTCTGGACCAGTTCCGTGATGAGTTGCCAGGCAGCAACATCAAGGGTAAAAACCCTTTGAAAGACCAGCGCGTGCGCAAGGCGCTTTACCAGGCCATCGACATTGACACCATCAAGCGCGTGACCATGCGCGACCTGGGCCAACCCACCGGTGCTTTGGTGGCGCCGCAGGTGAACGGGTGGACCAAGGAAGTGCACCAGCGTCATCCCTACAGCGTTGATGCAGCCAAGAGCCTGCTGGCCGCTGCTGGCTACAAAGACGGCTTCGAGGTGGATTTTGCTTGTCCCAACAACCGCTATATCAACGACGAGGCCATTTGTCAGGCTGTGACGTCCATGTGGGCCAAGGTGGGTGTGAAAGCCAAGCTGCGCACATTGCCTCTGGCCACCTACTTCCCAATGATTCAGCGGTACGAAGCCAGTATTTACATGCTGGGTTGGGGTGTGCCCACGTTCGATGCGCTGTACAGCATTCAGTCGCTGGTGCGCAGCGTGGGCGCAGGGGGCGACGGCAACTACAACGTTGGCCGGTACAGCAACCCGCAAATGGATGCACTGGTGGAGCGCACCCGCAAGGAAACCAACCTGACGCTTCGCACTGAACTGTTGACCAAAGCGTTACAGCTGCAAAATGACGACGTTGCGCACATCCCGCTGCACAACCAAATCATTCCCTGGGCCATGAAACAGAACGTGGATGTGGTGCACCGTGCCGATAACCGCCTCGACTGGCGCCTGATCAAGGTCAACTGACCCACAGGCACGCAACCCATTTGGTACGCACGACAGACACATGTTTGCATTCATCCTCAGGCGCCTGATGCAGGCCGCACTCGTCATGGTGACGGTGGCGTTCATTTCCTTCATGCTGTTTCAGTATGTGGGTGACCCAGTGGTGTTTCTCCTGGGGCAGGACGCCACGCCTGATCAGGTGCGTGAACTGCGGGCAGCGTTGGGGTTGGATCAACCCTTTTTCGTCCAGTTCTGGCACTTTCTGTCGAATGCGGCCCAAGGGGAATTCGGGTTGAGCCTGCGTCAGGGCGCCAAAGTATCCAGGCTGATTGCCGAGCGCTTTCCAGCCACACTGGAGCTGGCTTTGGTTGCAGCGGTGTTGGCGTTGGTGCTGGGCATTCCCATGGGTGTGTATGCCGCGTTGCGCCGGGGATCTTTTTTGTCGCAGGTGTTCATGACCCTGTCATTGCTCGGCGTCTCGTTGCCCACGTTCCTGATCGGCATCCTGCTGATCCTGGCGTTTGCTGTGATGCTGGGCTGGTTTCCCAGCTTTGGGCGTGGGGACGTGGTGAACATCGGGGGCTGGTCCACGGGCTTGCTCACGGCGAAGGGGTGGCACCACATCACACTGCCAGCCATCACACTGGCCATTTTTCAGCTGACGCTGATCATGCGTCTGGTGCGCGCCGAAATGCTGGAGGTGCTGCGCACCGACTACATCAAGTTCGCCCGCGCACGTGGGCTGACTGACCGCACCATTCACTTTGGCCATGCCCTCAAGAACACACTGGTGCCGGTGCTGACCATCACCGGGCTGCAACTGGGCGGGCTGATTGCGTTTGCCATCATCACCGAAACCGTGTTCCAGTGGCCTGGCATGGGACTGCTGTTCATACAGGCGGTCACGTTTGCTGACATCCCTGTCATGGCTGCTTATTTGTGCTTGATCGCCTTGATTTTTGTGGTCATCAATTTGTTGGTAGACCTGCTTTATTTCGCCGTTGACCCACGCCTGCGTGCCGACAAGGGTGGAGGACATTGACCCCATGATTGCTCATGCCACGTCGAACGGCCCGCGCCTGCGTGCCAATGGCCGGGCGTTTGCCCACATCGCAGCTTTTCATGCCGAACTGACAGCTTTCAGGCGAGACCTGCACGCTCACCCAGAACTGGGCTACGAAGAGGTCTACACCAGCCAGCGGGTCATCGAGTCGCTCAAAGTGTGTGGCGTGGATGAAATCCACACCCAGGTGGGCAAAACAGGTGTGGTGGCCGTTGTGCACGGGAAAAGCCGGGCCAGTGGCCGCATGATCGGCCTGCGTGCCGACATGGATGCGTTGCCCATGACCGAGCACAACGAGTTCCCGTGGCGTTCGACCAAAGCCGGGTTGATGCACGGTTGCGGCCACGATGGTCACACCGCCATGTTGGTGGGGGCCGCCCGTTATCTGGCTGAAACGCGGCAATTTGACGGCACGGCTGTGCTCATTTTTCAGCCGGGTGAAGAGGGCTACGCTGGCGCCAAAGCCATGATTGACGACGGCCTGTTCGAGCGTTTTCCGGTGGACGCCATTTACGCCATGCACAACTGGCCACAAATGCGGCCCGGTACGGTGGGCATCAACACGGGCCCCATGATGGCGGCTGCAGACCGGATCACCATCCGCATCACGGGGCAGGGGGGGCACGGTGCGCACGCTTATCTGACCGTTGACCCCGTGCTGGTGGCCGCACACATCATCACGGCGGTGCAAAGCATCGTGTCGCGCAACGTGCGTCCACTGGACAGTGCGGTCATCAGCCTGTGTGCCATGCACGCAGGTGAATTGGGGGCTTTCAGTGTGGTGCCTGGCGAGGCCACCTTGGTGGGCACCGTGCGCACATTCAGCCCTGCGGTGCAAGCGTCGGTTGAAAAGCGACTGAACGAACTGTGTGCTGCCGTGGCTTTGGGCTTTGGTGCCACCGCACGGGTGCACTACGAACGCATCTACCCCGCCACCATCAACACACCAGATGAAAGTGACTTTGCTGCTGGTGTGGCCGAGCGGTTGCTGGGGCCAGAGCACGTCACGCGCGACATGGAGCCCAGCATGGGGGCGGAAGATTTTTCATTCATGCTACAGCTCAAGCCTGGTGCCTACCTGCGCCTGGGGCAGGGCGCCGAGAACGGTGTGGGCAGTTGTTTTCTGCACAACGCCCGATACGACTTCAACGACGAGGTGTTGTCTTTGGGGGCGGCACTGCATGCCGGGCTGATCGAGCAAGGCATGCCGTTGGGACCTGTGACCTGACCCATTGGGGACTGGGTGTTCAGGGCCTTTGCCGGCGGCAGCCCTCGTTTTTACTTTCAACCAGGAGATGATGATGAATTTCAAGAAAAAACAGATTTCTTCGCTTGTCTGTGTTGCATTTGCTGCTACGTTTTCGGTTGCATCGGCGCAAACGGTGCGTGTCGGCAACCAGGGTGATGCCCTCTCCATGGATCCCCATTCGTTGAACGAGTCGTTGCAGCTCAGCGTCACGGGCAATGTCTACGAACCGCTGGTGGGCCGCGACAGCAAGTTGCAGCTGGTGCCTGCACTGGCCACATCCTGGAAGCAGACCAGCCCTACCGTTTGGCGGTTTGAGTTGCGCAAAGGCGTCAAATTCCATGACGGCACGCCCTTCACTGCCGACGACGTGCTGTTCACCTTCGCACGCGCATCGGGGGAAGGCTCCGACATGAAGAGCTACACCAACGACATCAAGGAGGTGCGCAAGCAGGGCGATCACGTCATCGAGATCGAAACCAAGGCACCGTTTCCCATCTTGCCCGACCTGATTTCGCTGGTTTTCGTCATGAGCAAGAAATGGGCTGAAGACAACAACGCCACGAAGCCCGTGGACCGCCGCAAAGGCGTCGAGAACGTGGCCTCTTTCAAGGCAAACGGCACGGGGCCGTTCCGTTTGCGCGAGCGCCAACCCAACGTCAAAACCACGTTCCAGCGTAACGCGGGCTACTGGGGAAAAATCGAAGGCAATGTGCTTGATGTGGAGTACACGCCCATTGGCAACGATGCCACGCGTGTGGCTGCGCTGATGAGCGGGCAGGTGGACGTGATTGAGCCCGTGCCCTTGCAAGACGTGGCGCGCATCAACGGCAGCGGCCAAGCCAAAGTGATGCAAGGCCCTGAGCTGCGCACCATCTTCCTGGGGATGGACCAAAAACGTGACGAGTTGCTGTACTCCAACGTCAAAGGCAAAAACCCCTTCAAGGACAAGCGCGTACGCCAGGCGTTCTACCAGGCCATCGACATCCATACCATCCAGCGCGTGGTGATGCGCGGTGCGTCCAACCCCACGGCCTTGATGGTGGGGCCTGGCATCACCGGGTTCGATGCGGCCATGAACACCCGTTTGCCCTACGACGTGGAGGCTGCCAAAAAGCTGTTGGCCGATGCCGGTTACGCCAACGGTTTTGAAGTGGGCATGAACTGCCCCAATGACCGCTATGTGAATGACGCGGGCATCTGCCAGGCGGTGAGCGCCAACTTGGCCAAGATTGGCATCAAGGTGAACTTGCAGGCTGAAACCAAGGGCACCTACTTTCCCAAAATTTTGCGCCGCGACACCAGCTTCTACATGCTGGGCTGGACCCCCGGCACCTACGACTCGCACAACGCCCTGAACGGTCTCATGCGCTGCGTGGACGACAAAGGCAGTGGCCAATTCAACTTGGGTTCGTATTGCAATGCCAAGGTGGATGAGTTGACGCTGAAAATCCAGTCCGAAACCGACAAGGCCAAGCGCGACGGGTACATCCGCGAGGCGTTCAAGCTCCATGCCGACGAAATCGGGCACATCCCGCTGCACCAGCAAGCGCTGGCCTGGGGCGTGGCCAACAAGGTGACGCTGGTGCAACTGGCAGACAACTTCATGCCGTTTCGCTACATGTCGGTGAAGTGAGGTGAGTGTGTTCAAGCGTCTGGCGGGCTGGTTCGACACCGATGTCGGGCACAGCTTCAAAACCTCGCCCGTGGCCATCATGGCCGCTGTCCTGGCCTTCATCTGTGTGTTCTGTGCAGTGTTCGCACCTTGGGTGGCTCCCCACAACCCGTTTGACCTGGCCACGCTCGAACTGACCAATGCACGGCTGCCACCGGCCTGGCAAGAAGGGGGCAACCCCGCCTTCTGGCTGGGCACCGATGACCAAGGGCGCGATATCCTGTCAGCGCTGATGTATGGCACCCGCATTTCACTGGCGGTGGGCGTGGCGTCTGTCGCACTGTCTGTGATGGTAGGGGTGGCGTTGGGGCTGCTGGCGGGTTTTTTGGGTGGCTGGCTCGATGCCTTCCTGATGCGCCTGTGTGACGTGATGCTGTCGTTTCCCGCCATCCTGGTGGCACTGCTGATTGCCGGTGTGGGCCGCGCGTTGTTCCCCAATGTACACGATTCGCTGGCCTTCGGGGTGCTGATCATCTCCATCTCGTTGACGGGTTGGGTGCAGTACGCGCGCACGGTACGCGGTTCGACCATGGTCGAGCGTGGCAAGGAGTACGTGCAGGCTGCACGCGTCACGGGGGTATCCAGTGCGCGCATCATGCGCCGCCATGTGCTGCCCAACGTGCTGGGGCCTGTGCTGGTGCTGGCCACCATTCAGGTGGCCACCGCCATCATTTCCGAGGCCACGCTGAGCTTTCTGGGCGTGGGCGCACCGCCCACGTCGCCCTCGCTGGGCACGCTCATCCGCGTGGGTAACGACTACCTGTTCTCGGGCGAGTGGTGGATCACCATCTTCCCTGGTGGCATGCTCGTGGTCATTGCCTTGTCCGTCAATTTGCTGGGCGACTGGTTGCGCGACGCACTCAATCCACGGCTGAGATGATGGCTTTTGCCCCCGATGTTGCGCTGGCCGCGTCTCGGTCACCTTGGGGTGCTTGGGCTGCGCCAGGGCCCGTGCCCCACGCTGTGCTTTGCACGACGCGGTGTTCCCTGAAGGGGGGCAGTCGCCTTGGGGCCGGCTTGGTCGCGACTGAACTTTGAATCGATGAAACTTCTACAAGTCAACAACCTGGTGGTGGAGTTCACCAACCGCCACGGCACCTTGCGTGCGCTGGACCACGTGTCGTTCGACATCGCCCCCGGCGAAATTCTGGGCGTGGTGGGCGAATCGGGGGCGGGCAAATCGCTCACCGGGGCCGCCATCATCGGGCTGCTGGAGCCACCGGGCAAAGTGGCCAGCGGCGAAATCGTGCTGGACGGGCGGCGCATCGACAATCTCTCGCCTGATGAGATGCGCAAAATCCGTGGGCGGCGCATCGGGGCCATTTTCCAGGACCCACTCACCTCGCTCAACCCGCTGTACACCGTGGGCCGGCAGCTGACCGAAACCATTCAAACGCACCTGCCGGTCAGTGCCGCAGAGGCACGCGAGCGCGCCATCCAGCTGCTGCGCGACACGGGCATCCCGGCGGCCGAGCAGCGCATCGACCACTACCCGCACCAGTTCTCGGGCGGCATGCGCCAGCGGGTGGTCATTGCGCTGGCGCTGGCGGCCGAGCCCCAGCTCATCGTCGCTGACGAGCCCACCACCGCGTTGGACGTGTCCATCCAAGCGCAAATCATCACGCTGCTCAAGCGCATCTGCAAAGAGCGCGGTGCGGCGGTGATGCTCATCACCCACGACATGGGTGTGATCGCCGAAACCTGCGACCGCGTGGCCGTGCTGTACGCCGGGCGGGTGGCCGAGATCGGGCCGGTGCACGAGGTCATCCATGCCCCTGCGCACCCGTACACACGGGGCCTGATGGCGTGCATCCCCGACATGACGCAAGACCGCGAGCGCCTGCACCAGATCGACGGTGCCATGCCCCGGCTCAATGCCATCCCCACGGGCTGCGCCTACAACCCGCGCTGCCCCGAGGTGTTTGAGCGTTGCCGCCAGCAACGCCCCGAACTGATCGCATCCGGCGCCACCCATGCAGCCTGTTGGCTGCATTCAAAAACCGAATAAAAAAGCCATTCTTCGCTTTTTCTGATTGATGTTTAAGCTATGAAAAATGGTGAATCGTTGACCCCTGTGCACGACCACGCAACTTCACCTGCACAGGCCGACAGGCCCTTGGTGCGCGCCACCGACCTGGCCCGCACTTTCGACGTGTCGCCCCCCTGGCTCAACCGTGTGCTCGAAGGCAAGCCCAAACAGCTGTTGCGTGCGGTGGACGGTGTGAGCTTTGACATCGCACGCGGCACCACGCTGGCGCTGGTGGGCGAATCGGGCTGTGGCAAAAGCACCGTGGCACGTTTGCTGGTGGGCCTGTACGCGCCCACGCGTGGCCAGTTCGAGTTTGACGGGCAAGACGCCCACGCGGTGTTCAAAACCCCCCGGGGCCACCACTTGCGCCGGCGCATCCAGATGATCTTCCAGGACCCGTACGCCAGCCTGAACCCGCGCTGGACGGTGGAACACATCGTGGGCGAACCCCTGCTGGAGCACGGCATGGTGACCGACCCCGCCGCCTTGCGCCAGCGCGTGGGCGAGTTGTTGCAGTCCGTGGGCCTCACGCCCATGGACATGCTCAAGTACCCACACCAGTTTTCAGGCGGGCAGCGCCAACGCATTTCCATCGCGCGTGCGCTGGCCACCGAACCCGAATTTTTGGTGTGCGACGAGCCCACCTCGGCGCTGGACGTGAGCGTGCAGGCCCAGGTGCTCAACATCATGAAGGACCTGCAAAAACAGCGGGGCCTGACCTACCTGTTCATCAGCCACAACCTGGCCGTGGTG
>JACCDS010855166.1_pt1 | contig 11419 bp, 10 predicted proteins | sample 7446441 | NCBI WGS metagenome assembly JACCDS01 (sample SAMN15323445, study PRJNA562643) | freshwater metagenome | isolation source: river surface water | place: USA:Blue River Watershed | collected 2017-08-17 | reverse complement strand
GATCGCTCCCGCTTCGTGGAGCGCAGCCAGGTCGCCACGCAGGGATTCAATGATCTTGCTCACAATGCACCTCCAATAACACGCCCGAGTGCAACGCCTTCGACAAAGCCTCGGCGGACAGTTCCAGGAACACCTTACCGGCGAATTGCAGCGCCTTCTTCTCGTCCTGCGTGATATTCGCCTTGTCGCTCTTGGGGAACCCATGCAGGAATACGTAGCGGCTGCCGATCCGGGCCGACAGCAGCGTGCGGTAGCCGCCGCTCTTGCCGCCGCCGGATCGGGCAACCCGCTTCTTGTAGAGGAAGCCGCCCAAGTCCGCGTCAATCAGACCGCTTTCCATCTCCTGAACCGCCTTGCACAAGGCAGCATCAGGCAGCTTTTCGCCCGCCTGCCACCGTGCAAAGTCCTTTCGCTTGAGGACGCGGGTCATCTTGACTCCAAAACTATACCCGTAACGGGCATACTTTTCCAGCCCCCAGTGCGATGCGCGGGCGGGGAGGGCTGCTGAGCCGATTGGCGTAACGGCGACACGGCAATCAGGGCCGACATGCCGAGGCACTGGTCACCGATCATGCGGTCACCTCTTTGGGTTCTTGCCGCGTGCCGACGACCGACTTGCGCCGGCTGGCTACCAACTCGGCTGCCTTACGCACCGGGTCGTCCTCGGTGTGGACGTAGCGCATGAACATCGCCACGGTCTTGTGCGCGGTTAGCGCCATGCCGACCTTGACGGGGATGCCGGAATTGGCAATGTCGGTCGCTGAGCGGTGGCGGATGCCGTGGGTGCCAACCTTCGGCACGCCGGCGCGATCAAGGATTCGGCGCCACGCCTGATAGTAGGAATGGGGGCCGAGCGGCTTGTCATGGTCGAGGATGGCCGGGCATACGTAGGGCGAATTGCCGTAGCGAGGTGCATTCGTCAGCAACCGGCGGGCTTCCTCGCTCAACGGCTTGGACATATCGCCCGTCTTGCTGTCCGGCCAGACAACCCGGCCATTGGGCAAGTCGAGCCAATCCCACTGCAACAGCAGGATCTCCGACATGCGGGCCGCGAACTCGAATTGCAGCCGGACGGCCAGCAGATAGATGGGATGTTCCAGGCCCTCGGCCTCGGCTTTGTCCAAGTAGGCGAACAGGCTGACCATCTGCTCGTCGGTGATAAGGCGGGTCGAACCTTTCTCCGGGTACTTGGGTACGTGACGGCAAGGATTGGAGCCATCGGGCCGGTAGCCCCACAGTTCGGCCAGGTTGAACATCTTGCGGACGAGCGACAGTACGCGGTTGGCCTGCGTGGGGGACCTCTCCATGCGCTTCATCAGCGCGGTGATGTCGTGGCGCGTGACCTCGTGAACCTTCTTGCTGCCGAAGGCTGGGATGACGAAGTTGTCGATCTGGTACTGGTAGCTGGCCTGGGTGCTGGGCTTGTTGTGCGGCTTGGAGCGGTCATCCATGAACCGGCCGCACAGTTCCTTGACCGTCGGCGCCTTGCGGGCTTCGGCCTTGTCGAGTCCCGGATCGCCCCCGCGCCGGACTTCGGCCAGCCAGTCTTGGGCCAGCGACCGGGCCTGTTCGACCGTCAGCTCGCCGAACTGGCCGAGTGCCGGCTTGCGCCGCACGCCGGAGTTCGTGCGGTATTGAACCATGAAGACCTTGCGGCCCGTTGGTGTTATCTTGCACAAGAAGCCCGGAACGAGCGTATCCCGGAGTTCCACATCGCAGGTTTGCGCCTGCGCCGTGTCAACGACGGACTTGGTGAGTTTGATCTTCGCCATGAGGTGCTCCTGAAAGGCCCCGATTCCAGGGGCCGGCTAGGAGCCAGGCGGAGGGGAACCGGAGCGGTTTGCATCGCGCACCGGGATATGATGGAAGGCACTGGCCTCGGGGAAAACCTGCTACAGCAAGCCTCATCCAAGTCCATCGTTAGCCCGGTGCGGATGCCATGCTCTGGCTTAAAATCCGCCGCTCAGCCGCGAGGCGGCGTACCGGTTCGATTCCGGTCTCGGGCACCAGACAACCAAGGCTATCGAACGTAAAACGCCCTCCGTGCCTGATCATGCACCGGAGGGCGTTTTATATTCACGGTCAACGTGGGTGCGGCTGGTCGCGGCGTCAGAGGTCACAATCGCTTATGCGCTGGTCAATCCATGCCCCTGCGGCTCGTCAGCGGCCGGTAGCGCCGGCGAATGCTTCGGCAACTCCATCACGAACCGCGCGCCTGGCGTGAACAGGGTATCGAGCCACAGGCGGCCATGGTGCCGCGCTTCGACAATGTGTCGGGAGATCCACAGCCCCAGTCCCTTGTGGTGATCCTCGCTACTTCGCGTGAGATCGAATATCTCGTCGACCAATTCGGGCGATACACCCGGGCCATTGTCGCTGACACTGACGATCACGCGTTCGCCCACATCGTTCACATCGATCCAGATGGTTTTCGCCGATCCCGTCATCGGCTCCAGCGCGTCGACTGCATTGTTCAGCAGATTGATCAGCACCTGTTGGATCTTTGCTTCGACGATGTCGGCATAGACCGGGGCGCCTTCCGGATAGATCACCCGGACATGCGTTTCTTTCAGTCGGTTTTCCGTAATTATCAGCGCTTGCGCCACGACCTGCGACAGGTCGCAGGATTTAATGTTCTGCGGCCGTTGCCTGAAGATGTCACGTACGTTCTCTAGGATTTGCTGCAGCCGTTCCGTGTCCTTCAGCACGTTCTCCAGCAAATCGGCCAGGGTACGATCCGGCTCTTTTTTATTTTCGAGGATGTGCTTCATCAGCCGGAGCTGGGTCAGCGTCGCCGTCAGTGACGGGGTGAGCTCATGCGCCAGCGATTCCGACAGCGCGCCGGACGAGGTCAGACGATTGGCAGCAATCAGCGACGACAGCAGCCTCTCCCGCTCCTCAAGGCGCGCCTTCATCGTCGCCTTTTCCGCGACCGCAAAGTGCTGATCCAGCATCGCCTTACGATACAAATAGCTGCCCGTGATCAGGTACACAATCAAGTGAACGCTCAGCACGCACCAGGTGAAATAGACGGACTGTGTCGTGTTGTCCGTCAGGAAGCGTTGTGTGTCGCTTGCGAAATGCAGCGTCGTTAACAACGTGATGATCGCCAGCACCTTCTGGAACAGTACGACCGCCATGATCAGTTTCAGCAGTGGCTCCGGATCTTTGCGGCTATGCCTGATCAATTCGACCAGCTCCCAGACCGAGAAAATAATGCCGGCCGTGCTCGTGACCAGCAGCCGCATCACATAACTGCCTTCCATACGCTGCACAACGAGATTCAGACCGCCCACCATTAACGCACACAGCACGACGAGCATCAGCGCTTCGCGGCTGACCTCCACGCGCCATGAGCGAAACAGCAAGGCCAGACAGCCAGCAGAAAAAATAAACAGCATGTTGGCCGCGGCGCCGAGCAGCGGACTCGCGAGCGGAAGCGCCGCCCACAGAAAATACGACGCCGAGCGCGCGCCGAGGGACAGTCGCCAGAATTTCGTCGTCTCGGTGCGGCCGGCACCAAGATTCATCAGCAGGCTGCCGATAAACAGGCTCGCGAGCATCGTCGCGAGAATCACCAGGAACACCTGGTTCAGGATTTTGAAATCAATCATCTTTACGCTGCGTCGATCCGTTCTTCCGCGGAATCGATATACAACAACTAAACGCCCATCTGGCAGGTGGGCCGGAAGGGCTGGGTTCGGCAAAGGGCATCTGTCATCGATTCGCTGACAGCGCCGCTCAGTGCCCGACACGACGGCCGCATGGCCATGTGAGCAGGCCATCTGGCTATCGCGTTCAGCGTGACACGGCCTGTGGCGGCTGCTGTCTTCTCGCGATCGATCTGCCGCGCTCGCCGTAAACGATTCAATCGCAGCTTGTTGCTATGTGTTTAATACGAAGGACGCCTTGCCGGCGAACGAGTGATCCGTTTCAAGGTGACCGACCCAAGAATAATCAGCTTGCTGTTCGTGCGTCAAGCAAGGTGGCCCGAAGCTTTCGGCGGGGCCGGCCGGCCGCGCGCCTGTTTGACTGACAATCTGATCAAAGAAAGTATAAAAATCAGATCAAATTTGCGGCCCCGGCCACAGCGGTCGGCAGCCATCGCACAAATCTTCGAAAGCTTTGATCGGGCTTCTGGATTGTCCGCCGGATCGTCGCTATATACGGTACTGGCGCTGCCCGTGCACCGCCGTTCGATCTGGACAAGGAGAGTGTCATGTTGAACAACAAAGTCGCGCTGGTGACCGGAGCGGCATCAGGCATTGGTCGGGCCATCGCGCTGGTGCTCGCACGAGAGGGCGCGGTGGTCATCGTGTCCGACATGGACGAGCAAGGCGGCCGCGAGACGGTCGAACTGGTCGTGCGACAAGGCGGCGACGCGCAGTTCGTCAAGGCCGATGTGGCCGTGCCGGCCGATATGCAGGCGCTGGTCGCACAGACCGTGGATCGCTACGGCGCACTGCACATTGCCTGCAACAACGCCGGCGTCGGTGGCGAGACCGTGCCGACCGCCGATTATCCGCTGGACGAATGGAGCCGCGTCATCGGCATCAATTTGTCTGGCGTCTTCTACGGCATGAAATATCAGATTCCGGCGATGCTGAATTCGGGCGGCGGGTCGATCGTGAACGTCGCGTCCATTCTGGGCGCGGTCGGTTTCGCGACCGCGCCGGCCTATGCGGCCGCCAAGCACGGTGTGGTCGGCCTGACCCAGACCAGCGCGCTCGAATACGCACCGCACGGCATACGCATCAATGCGGTCGGACCGGCGTTCATCCATACACCCATGATCAGCAAGCTCGAGGCCGATAAAACGCTCAATGAGATGCTGGTCGCCGCGCATCCGATTGGCCGCCTCGGCCGGCCCGAGGAGGTGGCCGAACTGGTGGCGTGGCTGGCGTCGGATCGCGCGTCATTCGTGACGGGCAGTTACTATCCGGTCGATGGCGGATACCTGGCTCGCTGAGTTCCCCGGCTGAATCCCCCTCGTTGGGCGGTGCCGCGCTAACGATAACAACGGAGAAAAATATGCAATTGGTCTGCCCTGAATGCGGCACGAAAAACCGTCTTCCCGAAGCGCGACTCGGCGAATCGCCGGTCTGCGGCAAGTGCGGCGCGGCGCTGATGCGCGCCGCGCCGGTCGCGCTGGACGATGACAACTTTGCCCGCTTCATCGCCGGCACCGAGCTGCCGGTGCTGGTTGATTTCTGGGCAGACTGGTGCGGCCCGTGCCGGATGATGGCACCGCAATTCGAAGCGGCCTCACAGCAGATGCCCGACGTGCGCTTCGTGAAGCTCGATACCGAGGCCGCGCCGCAGACCAGCGCGCAATTCCGGATCCGCAGCATTCCGACGATGGCCCTGTTCAAGGGCGGTGCTGAAATTGCCCGCACCAGCGGCGCCATGTCCGCCGCCGATATTCAGCGCTGGGTGCGCAGCCAGCTCGGCTGACGCGGCATCGGTCTGGCACCGGTGCCCAATGCCCACGGCTCGCCGGCACCGCTCGCGCGCCACGGTTACACTCAGACCGTTACGGCCATCAATGCAATGGCAACGACCATAACAAACACAACAAACACGACGGAGACACCGATGAAGCGATGGATAGTCGCCCTGGGCTGCCTGCTGGCTGCGAGCCAGGCCACCGCAGGCTGGAGCCTGCTGCAGGAAGACCGTGAGGGCATTCTGTATGTTGACCGTGACGGCGCGGAAAAGACCGCCAGCGGCTGGATGGCTGAAGTGTCGCAAGACTTTCACAAAGAACAGCGGCACGACGGCCAGGCCTATCTGAGCGCGCGTTCGCGGCATGAGCTCGATTGCGCGGCGAAGAAAATCCGGCAGCTGCGCCTCGACCTCTTCCCGGAAAATATGGCCGGCGGCGGCACGTTGTATGCGGACGAAAAGCCGCAAGCCTGGCGCACGCCGGAGCCCGGCAGCCGCGACGAGGCGATCTGGAAAAGCCTTTGCTCGTAAACTTGGCAAAGTGTCGCTGCGGCCGCCGTCGTCGAAGCGGTCGTGCGGCTGACGCTGCACAATCTTCGCGCCTAGATTGTTCTTTTGTCGAACAGTCACTGGTCGCGGCCGCAATCTGCCGCTAAGCTGATCCTATCTAGGGCAAATCGTAATTCACCTCAGCGGGAGATCGGCGGCGGCGATATCCGTCATTCACCGCCGATCGAAACTTCGGCGAACCGACAGGCTCAGACTGCAGACTTGCCGACGGCAGGGAATTTTGTCGAACGACACTGCATCTCTTCAACGATACGATGAAAGCGAGGAAGCCAATGAAAACACTGCTTTGCCTGATAGCGGCTGTACTGCTGACGGCATGCAGCAGCATGCCACCCAGTTCGCAGTCTGGACCGGTCACTCATCCCGACCCCTTCCACTCGTATATCGACTGAAAGCGATTGAATTTCCGGCGGTAACGCGGCCCGGGCCGGCAAAGGCCGGGCCGGGTGCCCGCAGTCTGCAGGCTCAGGTAGAATCCGAACGGTCGTGCTTAAAAAAATCAGACCGTCGGAGACAGCATGGACTTGAACTACGCGCCGGAAGATCAGGCGTTCCGCGACACCGTGCGTGCGTGGATCGCAGCTAACCTGCCGGCAGACCTGCAGCAGAAAGTACTTCAGCACAAACGCCTGGGCCGCGACGATTACGTTCGCTGGCACCGGATCGTGCACCAGCAAGGCTGGGTCGCGCCCAACTGGCCGGTCGAGCATGGCGGCACCGGCTGGAGCAAAGTGCAGCAGCATATCTGGGAAGAAGAATGCGCGCGCGCCGGCACGCCACCGATCCTGCCGTTCGGCGTGAACATGGTCGCGCCGGTGCTGATCGCCTTTGGCAGCGACGCGCAGAAGCGCCATTACCTGCCGCGCATCCTGTCCTGCGAGGACTGGTGGTGCCAGGGCTATTCCGAGCCCGGCTCGGGTTCTGACCTCGCGTCGCTGAAGACGCGCGCGCAGCGCGACGGCGATCATTACCTGGTGAACGGCCAAAAGACGTGGACTACCCTCGGCCAGCATGCCGACATGATGTTCTGCCTGGTACGCACCGATCCCGACGCACGCAAGCAAGAGGGCATCTCTTTCCTGTTGATCGACATGAAGACGCCTGGCATCACCGTGCGGCCCATCATCACGCTGGATGAAGACCATGAGGTCAATGAAGTCTTCTTCGACAACGTGCGGGTGCCGGTGGCCAATCTCGTCGGTGAAGAGAACCGTGGCTGGACTTATGCGAAATACCTGCTCGGCCATGAACGTACCGGCATTGCCGCCGTTGGCCGCTCCAAGCGCGAGCTGGCTTTCCTCAAAGGCCTGGCGCAGCGCGTGCGCAAGGGCGGCCAGCCGCTGATCCATGACCCGCAGTTCGGTGCCAAGATCGCCGCGCTCGAGATCGAGCTCATGGCGCTCGAGGTTACGGTGCTGCGCGTGATCTCTCAGGAGGCCAAGCGCAAGGCGCCCGGCCCCGAGGCCTCGATGCTGAAAGTGAAGGGCACCGAAGTACAGCAGCGCCTGACCGAACTGATGGTCGAGGCGGCCGGTCCGCTCGCGCTGCCCTTCGATATCGACTATCTCGAAGGGAAGTCCGCACACAGCCAGGGCGGCGACGACGACGCCGCGCCGCTGCTGCCTTACTACTTCAACTACCGCAAGACCTCGATCTATGGCGGCTCGAACGAGATCCAGAAAAACATCATCACGCAGATGATTCTTGGACTGTAAGGCGAGGATATGGACTTCGAACTCAATCCCGAACAGCAGCAGCTGGCTGACGCGATCGCGCGCTGGGCCGAAAAAAATTACAGCTTTGAGCAGCGCAAGGCAGCGATCCGGTCCGAGGCCGGTGTGTCTGCGGCCGCCTGGTCAGGCCTGGCCGAGCTGGGCGTGACCGCCCTGCCGGTGCCGGCCGAGCACGGCGGTTTTGACGGTACGGCGGTAGACCAGATGGTCGTCATGCAGGCGCTGGGTCGCGCGCTGGTGGTCGAGCCGGTATTTGCCACCGCGCTGGGCACGGAATTCCTGAAGCGCGCCGGCGGCCAGGCCGACAGGCTGGAACAGGTTGCCGCTGGTGAGCTCAAGCTCGCCTGCGCACTGGGCGAGCCGCAGGCGCGCCATGATCTGTTTGACATCGAGACCGAGGCGCGGCGCGTCGGTGACCATTGGATCCTTCATGGCGTCAAGTCGGGCGTGCTGCACGGCGCGCAGGCGGACTGCCTGATCGTGTCCGCACGCAGCGGCGGCACGCTCGACACCGACGGCATCCTGCTGTTCGCCGTGCCGGCCGGTACGGCAGGTATGCACATCAATGACGCCCGCTGCAACGACGGCACGCGCATCGCGCGCGTGCGCTTCGACGATGTGCGCCTGCCGGCGCAGGCGCTGCTCGGCACCGAAGGCGCCGGCTGGGCGCTGCTCGACGCGGTAAGCGACCATGGCGTCGCGCTGCTGTGCGCCGAGGCGCTCGGCGTGATGGAGGCCTTGTTCGAGGCGACGCTCGATTACCTGAAGACCCGCCAGCAGTTCGGCGTACCGATCGGGAAATTCCAGGCGCTGCAGCACCGCATGGCGGACATGTATATTCACCTTGAGCAGGCGCGCTCAATGGCCATGCTGGCGGCGGTGAAGGCCGGCTCGCCGGATGCCACGGAACGCCGGCGCACCGTGTCGGCGGCCAAGGCGCGGATCGGCGAGGCCATGACGTTCATTGGCCAGCAGGCGGTCCAGCTGCACGGTGGCATGGGCGTCACCAATGAACTGCCGGCCGCGCACCTGTTCAAGCGGCTGGCCGTGATCGAGCTGACGCTGGGCGATACCGACCATCATCGGGCACGTTTCGCCGCACAGCCCGGCTTTGCGGCGCGCTGAGCACCAGTGGCGGTGACGACATCAACAACATCAACAACGACGAGAAGGGGACGGCACCATGCGCCAATTCGACAGCGCCGATGCGCTCGAGGCCGCGGTCGGTACGGAGGTCGCAGTATCCGACTGGATGACGGTGACGCAAGAGCGCGTCAACCAGTTTGCCGATGCGACCGACGATCCGCAGTGGATCCATGTAGACCAGGAGCGTGCCGCGCGCGAATCGCCTTTTGGTGGGACGATCGCGCATGGCTACCTGACGCTGTCGTTGCTGCCGAAGTTCTTCGAGTCCGAGGTGGCCTTTCCCTTCGCGCGCATGAGCATCAACTACGGCACCAACAAAGTTCGCTTTCCGTCGCCGCTGCGCGTCGGACGGCGCATTCGCGGGTGCTTCGCGCTGCTGGCAATGGAGCGTCATCCCGATTGCGTGCAGAGCGTCTGGAAATATACCGTCGAGCAGGAGGGCGGCGACAAGCCTGCCTGCGTCGCGGAAGTCGTACTGCGCCAGTATTTCTGATTTTTTGCGCTTGACCGGCTTTGCCGTCAGCAGCGCCCGCACAGCAGGGAGAACCTATGCGCATCACCTTTCTCAGCGGCCTCGTGGCCTGCATGATGGCCGTGCCCGTCGCTGCGCAGACCGGCGATCCGGCCACGCTCGACAATTCACTGGGCATGCGTTTTGTCCGTGTGCCTGCCGGCGCTTTTCAGATGGGCAATGCCCGTTCGCTGGAACGCATGCAGCAGCTGTTCCCTGAGTATGCCGAGTCGCGGCTCTCCGAGCTGTCTGACGAAATGCCGGTGCATACGGTATGGATCATGAAAGATTTCTGGTTGGGCCAGCACGAGGTCACCGTCGGGCAGTTCCGCCGCTTCATCGAGCAGTCCGGCTATGTGCCAGAGTCGGTGCGCGACGGCACCGGGGGCTATGGCTATGACCCGGCCTACGATCCGGCCAAGAGCGAGCGCAAAGACGCCTTCGTTGGGCGCGATCCGAAGTATTCGTGGTCCTACACCGGATTTCCGCAGGGCGAAGACCACCCGGTGCTGAACGTCACGTGGAATGATGCGGTGGCGATGGCGGCCTGGCTCAGCGACAAGGAAGGCCGCCGTTACCGATTGCCTACCGAAGCCGAGTGGGAGTATTCGTGCAATGCCGGTCAGTCCACGCTGTTCCCGGTCGGGAATGATCCGTTGGCGCTGGATCTGACCGCGAATGTCTTCGATGCCGGCAGCGCAAAGCTGTGGCCGCAATGGTCGGCCTATGCGCGTCCGGGCAACGACGGTTTTCCATTCACGGCGCCGGTAGGCAGCTTCGAGCCGAACAGTTTCGGCCTGTACGACATGGCCGGCAATGCGTGGGAGTGGATCGCCGATTGGTACGACGAAAATTACTATACCAACTCGCCGCTCGAAAATCCGCAGGGGCCGGCCAACGGCACGGTGAAGGTCCGGCGCGGAGGTTCATGGCATACGTGGCCGCTGTATGCCCGCTGTAATTTCCGCAATGTGAATTCGCCGGACACGCGCTATGTGCTGCAGGGGATGCGTCTGTTGCTGGAAAACGCTGAGCCATCGGCCGTACCGGGCCGGTAAGGGTATGCTGGCACGCCGTGGCTGCCGTGTTGGCAGTGGTATCAGCGCGGCTTTCAGCCCAGGATCACGGGCAGCGTGCCGAGGGCGTCGTTTTCGGAGGCGCCGAATGAAGCGTCAAGTGAGCGGTAACGCTTCATTCCTTCTGCCGCAGCAAGCGTGCCGGCACGCTTCATACCTTCGTTCTCAGTGGCGATTGCCTGCTGGACGACATCGGCGATCAGCGTCGCATGAATGTCCACGGCGCGGGCGTCTTGGACGCTTGTGCCTTGCTTCTTTTTGAGCATCACCTCAACACGCGATTTCTCATTGACGCTGGCCAGTGCGAAGTTCGCCAGTGCGCGATCCGGCGGCTGGTCGATCGCCAGTCCGGCTGCCCGGTTCAGCTCGGAAAAAATAGTCTTTAATGTTTGCACCAGCGGCTGCATATGCGCCTGCTTCGCGCGCGCATGTGCCTGACCGATCTTGTCGAGCGTGCCGTCGGTGGTTGATATTTTTATGTAGGTAGCGTTCTCGGGATGTGCCGGGTTCTGGCGGCGCTTTTCCTTCATGACGATGTCGTTGGGATCGTCGCTCTCATACCTCTGAAACCACACAACCGGACTGCTCGGGTAGCTGTCGCATGATGCAAAGAATTGCCGGATCGCCTGCCCGAGCGGGCTGCTCGCATCGACGTAAGCGCTGGACACCCTGTTGAGATACAGAACAAAAATCTGCCCTAACACGGCCGACGCATCGGTGCCGCTTTCGGCATCGATCAGGCAGGGCAGCAGGCGGGCGATCCAGGTGCGCAGGTCGCCGGCCGGATCTGCGGCGACCACATCCGCAATTTGCTGATAAGCCTTGAGTCGCTTGGTGTCCTCCTCGAAGCGCATCGCCATGTCGTCCGTGTGCCCATGGACGGCTCGCGCGGCGCCGAGCGGCAGATCGGCGTTGCAGTAAGGATGGCCGGCGACTTT
>JACCDS010031554.1_pt1 | contig 11419 bp, 10 predicted proteins | sample 7446441 | NCBI WGS metagenome assembly JACCDS01 (sample SAMN15323445, study PRJNA562643) | freshwater metagenome | isolation source: river surface water | place: USA:Blue River Watershed | collected 2017-08-17 | reverse complement strand
TGGACGACTTGGCTGACACCGGCCACACTTTGAAGGCTGTGGTGGACCAACTCAAGAACAACTACAAGCCCATCACCGAGTTGCGTACGGCTGTGATTTGGACCAAAGGCGTGTCGTCTTTCAAGCCTGACTACTCGGTGGACTACTTGCCCACCAACCCTTGGATTCACCAACCCTTCGAGCCCTATGACAGCATGCGTCCTGCGGCATTGATGGAGAAGTGGAAGGTTTAATCCTCCGTCATGTCAAATCAAAAAGGACTTAGCGATCATCTAAGTCCTTTTTTTTGCCTCTTGGACTTGTACCAAAATGCATGCGTATGCCAGCTTGTGTTTGACCAGGTGTGAATGGAGTTTGCAATGACGGAAAAGATTGTCAAAAGCGTGACGGCTCACTCGGTCGCGACGAGCGACGTGACTAGAAATGCTGTCAATCCTCGCAACAGCTTTATTGATCATGACAAAGACGCATTGTCTGATCCAGCGATTGAAATGGATGGTGAGCGGATCAAAGATGAAAGCTCATATGAGTTTGAAACAAGTCCATCTAGGGGTTTAGGGCCTGCGCCAGACTACCCCGTATGCACAGAGCATTTTGATGTCCGAACTCAATTGATGGCGGCCAAGCAACACCTTCAAGATAATCGTCAAAAACTGCAGACGATGCATCAGACAGACAACATTCAGCAGGTGGATCAGTTGGCGCTGCATGACACGGTTCTCTATTGTGAGAAGAAAAATATCCATGCGAATATCCAGTCAGTTCGAGAAAGCTTGCAGCGTGCAGCGGCGAAGTTGCCTTTGACTGAGCCTTCTATCAAGCTTGCCAGCGAGCTTGACGATTCAAAAGAGAAAGCCTTGAGCACTCCGACGCATGAAGAGATCAATTTGGATGAGGCTCAGTTGTTACTCAATGGTGAGGTGGGCGCTTTTGATGAGGATGAGCTCAGGGCCAGGGTACGCAAGATGCAAGAAAAGCTAACGCGCGTGAATCAAACTCTCATAGATATTGAAAACGAAAAAAAGCCGAGTTAATTCAGCATGTCTCGCAGCACCGACCTCATTCACCACACCTACCAAGCGCCGTCAGAGTTTGAAGCGCCGCAAATCGGCGTGTTCAAAGCCTCAACGGTCATCTTCCCAAATGTGGCCGCCATGCGCACGCGCGAGTGGATGGACAAGTCGGCTTACACCTACGGCTTGCATGGCACGCCTACGACATTCACGCTCGAAGAACGCTTGGCCACGTTAGAGGGGGGCACGCATTGCATCCTCACGCCCAGCGGATTGGCGGCAATTGCACATGTAGATTTGGCATTGCTCAAAACGGGTGACGAGGTGCTGATTCCCGACAACGCCTATGCACCCAACAAGTCCTTGGCCGAGGGCGAGTTGGCGCAGTTTGGCATCACGCACCAGGTGTATGACCCGCTGGATGTGAGCGATTTGGCCGCACGCATCACCGAACGCACGCGTTTGGTATGGCTTGAAGCAGCGGGCTCGGTGACGATGGAGTTTCCAGATTTGGTGGCCTTGGTGCAGCTATGCAAAGCACGTGGTGTGATGTGTGCGCTCGACAACACCTGGGGGGCAGGCCTCGCCTTCAACGCGTTTGACCTCACGCCAGGGCGGGGCGAGCTGGGTGTGGACTTGACCATTCACGCGCTCACCAAATACCCCAGTGGCGGCGGTGATGTGTTGATGGGCAGCATCGTCACGCGCAGCGATGCCTTGGCGCGTGTGTTGAAGCTCAGTCACATGCGTTTGGGTACTGGCGTGGGTGCGAACGATGCAGAGATGGTATTGCGCTCCTTGGCGTCCATGCCCTTGCGCTATCAAGCGCAAGACACCGCTGCACGTAGCTTGGCCTCATGGTGCGCGTCGCAAGCAGCGTTTAGCCAAGTGCTGCATCCGGCACTCAACGGCTCACCTGGGCACGTACATTGGGAACAGCTGTGTGTGACAGACCAAAACCCACAAGGCCTAGCCGCCGGTATTTTCAGCGTGGTGATGGATGCGCGTTTCCCCGCTCACCAAGTGGATGCATTTTGCGATAGCCTGCAACTGTTCAAGATCGGTTACAGCTGGGGTGGCCCCATGAGTTTGGTGATGCCTTACAACATGGCCTCTAGCCGCCACCGATCCACCGAACATTTGCAGCGTGGTCGGGTGGTGCGGTTTTGCATTGGCCTAGAAGACGTGGACGATTTACAAAAAGACATTTTGCAGGCCTTAAAGCAAGCAGGCTTGCAAAGCTAAACAGTTTCAAGGAAATCTCATGCAGCCTCACGACACACCCACACTAGGCGAACGCATTGAGATTCAACCCATCGGTCTTTTCGCACCCTTGCAATGGTTAGGGCGAGGGCTGCTTGATATGCGGGCCCAGCCTTGGATTGCTCTGTTCTACGGCGTGTGCTTTTGGGTCATGGCGCTCGTGGTGGGCGCTATTTTTCAAAATAACCCTGAGTACACCCTGTCAGCCATTTCGGGCAGCTTGTTGCTCGGCCCGTTTTTGGCCATGGGTTTGTACGACGTGAGCATGCACCTTGAGCGCGGCGAACGCCCCAGTTTTCGCAGCTCGCTCACCTGTTGGAAACCACATCTTCGCAGCATGAGCATGTTGGTGTTGGTTGTGCTGCTGCTCGAGCTGTTGTGGGGGCGTGCATCGTTGGTGGTGTTCGCGGTGTTTTTCAACACCGGCGGATTGCCCAGCACGGCCACAGCACTCGACGCGGTACTCAACCCGCAAAACTGGGAGTTTGTGGTTGCCTATGTGTGCGTCGGTGGCTTCTTCGCTGGCTTGGTGTTTGCCACCATGATGGTCTCTATCCCGATGATTTTGGACCGCGATACCGATGCCATCACCGCAGGCATCACCAGCCTGCGTGTGTTTTTTGATCGTACCGCTGTGGCTGTGTGGTGGGGTGCACTCATCACGCTGCTGGTGGGCTTGGCCATGTGGCCTTCGGCAGCGGGTTTGCTGTTTGTAGGGCCTTGGCTGGGTTTTGCCAGCTGGCATGCCTACCGAGGCTCGGTGTTGGTGATTGAAGCCGAAGAGCCTCAAGCGCCAACGCGCTGACACAGTTGGCGGGCCACTTCACGTAAAGCCTCTGGGCTGCAGCTGGCTGCCACGCAAGCTGTCGCTTTGTCGTTTTGGGTGAAGTTGCGCACCATCGACGAGGCGTACGTTGGGTCATAGTGCAGGGTCAGCAACTCGCGCACCACTTGGTCAATGTGTCCCGTGTGAACTAGTTCTTTCCAAGCCTCAACCACTGCTTTGCCGCGAATGGCGATTAAGGCGTCGAGTCGATGGCAAAACAGCGCCGTGTCGTTCACAAAGAAGGGGTAGTCTTCCATCAGCAAGGCCACGCGCTCGTCAAGGCTGAGTTGCAGTTCAAAGCAAGGGCTGTCGCGCATGGCCAGCATCAACGATTCGGGAATCGATAGGTTGCCCACTTTGCGGCTCTCTGATTCCACAAATACAGGTCGTGCAGGATCGAAGTTGCGCAAGGCTTGCCACACCAGCGTGTCAAAGCGTTTTTGACTGGGCTGTGGTTGGCCTGGAATGTGGCCCAGCACCGAGCTACGGTGACAGGCTAAATCTTCTAGGTCAAGCACTTGCGCACCTTCCGCAGCCAAAGCATGTAGCAAACGAGTTTTGCCAGAGCCCGTGGGCCCAGAGATGACTTTGAATTGCAGTGGTGCCACGCGCTTGGGAATGTCAGCCACCATGGCGGCGCGAAACGCTTTGTAGCCGCCCTCAATCAAATTCACCTTGAAGCCAATTTGCCCCAGCACCAACGACAGCGAGCCACTGCGCTTGCCACCTCGCCAACAGTAAATGAGGGGTTGCCAGTTTTTAGGCAGCTCCAATACTTCGCGTTGTATGTGGCGCGCAATATTGGCGGCCACCATTGCCGCGCCGTGCTTTTGGGCTTCAAACGCATTGACCTGTTTGTACATGGTGCCCACAAAAATGCGCTCTTCGTTGTTGAGTGACGGCCAGTTGACGGCGTGGGGCAAATGGTCGAGTGCGTACTCGTCTTCGCTGCGTGCATCGATGATGGTGCTAAATCCACCTGGCTCGCCCAAAGGAATAGCCATGCGCTCCAGCGCGTCTTGCGCCGAGATGAAAGTGACGCTCATGCTTTATAAATTCTTTTTAATTTCGGGCCACACATTGGCCAGCATACGCGGGTGCGCTTCGGCTTTGGGGTGAATGCGATCGGGTTGAAACATGGCCGTTGCATCAGGCGCATCGGCAATGCCTTTGAGAAAAAACGGAACCAAGCCCGTGCGGTATTGCTTGGCCAAGTTGGCAAACATCACGCTGAACTTGGCGCTGTAGTCAGGCCCGTAGTTGGGTGGTATTTGCATGCCCACCAGCACCACGCGAGCATTGATGGCACGGCAAGCCTGAATCATGGCCTCTAGGTTGTTTTGTGTGCTGTTGAGGTCGAGGCCGCGCAACGCATCGTTGCCGCCGAGTTCAATCACCACCAACACAGGGCGCACTTGGTCGAGCATGGCGGGCAGGCGAGAGCGGCCACCGGCGGTGGTGTCGCCACTGATGCTGGCGTTGACCACGCGGACATCGGGGCGCTCGGCTTGCAGCTTGTCGGCCAGCAAGGCCACCCAGCCTTTGCCGCGAGGAATACCGTACTCGGCGCTTAGCGAATCGCCCAACACCAAAATGGTGGCCGCAGGCACCGTACCTGGCGCTGGAGCCGAGCCAGGTGGCGGCACCATGCCCTGAGGGGGCTGGCCACGACGGCGGTGTGGGCCGGTGGTGGTGATCTCGCCCTCCAAGCCTTGCCCTGTGGACGTGATGACTTGTTGTTGTGCAGAAGCCGAGCCCATGCCTAAAGCCCCTAGCCAAACGGCGCTGAGTGCACCCAAGTTAAAGTCACGCCTGAACAAACCTTTGCGCTTCATGACCACAGCCTCATTTCAAACATCTTCTACATCGCCTTTGATGGTCGTCTCGCATTTGTCTAAATCGGTGCAAGACGCCACCGGCACACTCGACATTCTCCGCGATATCGACTTCTCTCTTTTGCCGCAACAGTCCCTGGCCATCGTGGGCGCCTCGGGCTCAGGCAAGAGCACCTTGCTGTCCATCATGGCGGGCTTGGATACACCCACCCAAGGTACGGTGTATTTGGGCAGCGTGGATATGTTTGCGATGAACGAAGACGCACGCGCTGCCTTGCGTGCGCGCCAAGTCGGTTTTGTGTTTCAAAGCTTTCAGCTCTTGGGCAATATGACCGCACTTGAAAACGTCATGCTGCCTTTGGAATTGGCCGGAGTGCCCAATCCACGCGCAGCAGCCAAAGACATGTTGATGCGTGTGGGCTTAGGCGAACGCTTGGGCCACTACCCCAAAGTGCTCTCGGGTGGCGAACAACAACGCGTCGCCTTGGCCCGCGCCTTTGTGGTCAAACCCGCGCTGCTGCTGGCCGACGAGCCCACAGGCAGCTTGGACCATGCCAGCGGCGAGCGCATCATGGATTTGATGTTTGAGTTAAACAAAGAACTTGGCACCACGCTCGTACTGGTGACGCATGATTTGAAACTCGCGGCGAAGTGCGATCAGGCCATCACGATTGAGGCGGGTCAGATCAAACGGTAGGCAAGGGATAATCAAGCCCTATGTCTTCAGCCCCCAAAGTCCTCTTCGGTTTTCATGCCGTTGGCGTGCGCGTCAAAACAGCGCCGCAATCCATCATTGAAATTTACTTTGACCCCACGCGTCGCGATGCGCGCATGCGTCAATTCATCGAGCGCGCCACCGAAGCTGGTGTGCGTTTGATCGAGGCCGATGGCCCACGCTTGGCCAAGCTCTCAGGCGGCCACGGCCACCAAGGTGTGGCAGCGCGTGTGAATGAAATCAAACAAGTGCATTCGCTGGATGAGCTGCTCGAAGGCATTGAAAAAGTTGAAGCTCCATTGATTTTGGTGCTCGATGGCGTGACCGACCCGCACAACCTGGGCGCGTGTTTGCGTTGCGCCGATGGCGCAGGTGCGCATGCGGTAATTGCGCCCAAAGATCACGCGGTGGGCATCAACGCCACAGTGGCCAAAGTGGCCAGTGGCGCGGCTGAAACCGTGCCGTATTTCATGGTGACCAATTTGGCCCGCACCTTGAATGAGCTGAAAGAACGCAATATTTGGATCATCGGTACCAGCGACGATGCGCCAAAGACCTTGTACCAAGTCGATCTCAAAGGCCCCACCGCATTGGTGTTGGGCGCCGAGGGCGATGGCATGCGTCAGCTCACGCGCAAGACGTGTGACGAGCTCATCAGTATTCCGATGTGTGGCGGTGTGGAGAGCTTGAACGTATCGGTGGCCAGTGGCGTGTGCTTGTATGAGGCACGCCGTCAGCGGACTGCTGGCTGATTTTTAGATCCAGCCAAGGGCGCCCAGCAGGGCGCCCAAACCTAGCAACACCAGCATGTGAGTTTTGGTTTTCCAAACGATCAATGTGGTGGCAGCGGTCACGGCCCACAGAGGCCAATCTTGCGCAGGGTTGTCGTGATCGCCAGTGAGCAACCAGCCCGTGGCAATGAGCAGTGCAATCACAAGTGGGGCCATGCCTGCTTTGAAGGCTTTGACCGCCAGTTGTTCGCGGTTGCGATGTGCCCATTGGGTGGCCACAAAGGTGAGGGTGCATGAGGGAATCATGATGCCCACCATGGTGATGAGCACGCCCCACAAAGCCATGGCCACCGCGGGCCAGCCTGCGCCTAGACCACCCGCCGCGTTGAGGCCGACATACCAGCCAATGAGGGCGATGTACATCACGTTGGGGCCTGGCGCACCTTGCGCCAAGGCGATGGAGGAGGTGAACTGTTGTTCAGTCAGCCATTGTGTGTCTTCGACCAAATAGCGGTGAATGTCTGGTGCCGTGGTGATGGCACCCCCCACGGCCAGCAGCGAGAGTGAGATGAAGTGGCCAAACAATGAGGCCCAGTCAGCCCATGTGAGCGCAAGGGTCATGCGTGGCCTCGCACTCGAATGCAATGTGCAGCCCACACACAGCTCAAAGGCCCTAGGCTCAACAGCACCCATGCCAAAGGCAAGCGCAGCCAAGCAATGCACGCAAAGGTCAATGCCCCAAGAGCAGCGCAGGTGGCCAAACCCATGGGGTTATTTTTGAGTGCACCCATGAGCTTGAGGCCCAAGGCTGCAATCAAACCAGCAGACACAGCGCCCATGCCACGTAAGACGCCTTGCGCGACAGCCGTGTCTGCCACGCCTGCTACTGCAAAGGCCACCAACAAGACCAACAGGGTAGGGGCCAGCAACAAACCACTGAGTGCCGCCAAGGCCCCAGCCAACCCGAAGTAGCGCCCCCCAATCATGAGCGAAAGGTTGACCACGTTGGGCCCCGGCAAGATTTGTGCAACCGCCCAATCTTCCACGAACTCATCCAAAGTGAGCCATTGTTTTTTATCCACCAATTCGCGTTGCACCACAGCCAGCACGCCACCAAAACCTTGCAGTGCAAGGACGGTGAACGACCAAAACAGATCGGCCTTGCTGTGTGGTGCGTTGGGTGCTGCGCTAGGCGTGCTCATACCGTTAAGCCACCCGCCACTTCAATGACCGCCCCGTTGATGTAAGCCGCCTCGTCGCTGGCCAAGAAGGCATACACATTGGCAATGTCTTCGGGCTGGCCCAAGCGTTTCAAGGGCACGCGGTCTTGCATCTCGTGAATGACTTTTTCGGGGATGGTGTTAAGGATGGGCGTGGTAATGAAACCAGGTGCCACGGCATTCACGCGAATACCTTTGGGCCCGAGTTCACGGCTCCATGTTTTGGTAAAGCCAATCACGCCAAACTTGGTGGCTGCATAGTTGGTTTGGCCAAAGTTGCCGTAAATGCCCACCACTGATGAAGCGTTCAAGATGACGCCACTGCCTTGCGCCACCATCGCATCCGTCACAGCCTGTGCGCAATGGAACACGCCGCGCAGGTTGACATCGATCACGCGGTCAAACTGCTCCAGCGTCATTTTTTGCAAGCGTGCGTCTTGGGTAATGCCCGCGTTGTTCACTAGCACGTCAATGCGGCCAAACTGGTCAAGCACCGCTTTGACAGTGGCATCCACCATCTCACGCTGCGTGACGTCCACCACAAAGCCCACGGCCTGTGCGCCGATGGTTTGGCACTTTTTCACAGCGTCATCGACCGCCGTTTGCTTGACGTCACACACGATGACGATGGCACCTTCTTTGGCAAATTTAATTGCTGTGGCTAAGCCAATGCCTTGTGCGGCGCCGGTGATGAGGCTGACCTTGCCAGCCAGACGATGTGAGGGAGTGGGGGATGTGTGTTGCATCCCCTGAGTTTAATTACTTCGCAGCGCTGGAATTGGCATAGGGCTGCTGACGATTTCTGGTACAGCATGAGCAAGCGGCCCTATGCCAATCCAGTGCGTGCTCAGCCCATTGCTGAACCCGCTCAGCCACAGGGCCATGCGCCGGCTCCTCATGCTGTGCCAGAAATCGTCTCCCGCGCATGGCCCTGCAGCAGAGCTGCGAAGCGTGTGATGAGTGCAACAATCACAGCTTCGATATTTAGCCTGTATTGCGTAAACCCGCCGCAATGCCATTGATCGAGATGTGAATGCCGCGTTGGGCTTTCTCATCACGGTCTTGCGGACGCTTGCCTTCGCGGTAGCGGCGAATCAACTCCACTTGCAGATGGTGCAGCGGGTCGATGTAGGGGAAGCGGTGACGCATCGAGCGCTCCAGCGCGGCGTTATTGACCAAGCGTTGTTTGTCGCCGGTGATGCGCTTCAAAGCATCTGACGTGCGGTGCCATTCGGCTTCGATCAAACCAAAAATCTTTTTGCGCAACTTGGCGTCGCTCACCAACTCGGCGTAGCGCGAGGCCAGGCCCAAATCGCTCTTGGACAACACCATGTCGAGGTTAGACAAGAGTGAGCGGAAGAACGGCCATTGGCGCTGCATTTTTTGCAGCAAGGCTAGCGCATCTTTGGGTTTGAGTGTGGGGTGTTGGTGAATGAACTGATCCACCGCCGCACCAAAGCCCAACCAACCGGGCAAGGTCAAGCGGCATTGGCCCCAGCTGAAACCCCAAGGAATCGCACGCAAGTCTTCGATGCGTGGTTGCGCGTTGCCATTTTTAGGGCGTGCGGCAGGGCGAGAGCCAATGTTGAGCTCGGCAATTTCACGCAAAGGTGTGGACGCAAAGAAGTAGTCGGTGAAGCCCGGTGTTTCGTACACCAAACCACGGTAAGCAGCCATGCTCGCGTTCGACAGCCATTGCGCAGCATCCAAAAATGCTTGCGGTGCAGGCTTGGTGGTTTGCAGCATCGTGGCTTCGAGTGTGGCGGCCACCAATGTTTCCAAATTGCGACGACCAATTTCGGGGTTGGCGTATTTCGAGCCAATGACTTCGCCTTGTTCGGTGAGGCGAATCTGCCCGCGCACAGTGCCTGGGGGCTGCGCCAAAATCGCTTGGTAGCTCGGGCCACCGCCACGCCCCACGGTGCCGCCACGGCCGTGGAACATGCGCAGTGTGATGTCGTGTTGTTTGAACAAGCCATCAAACAAGGTGACCAAAGCAATTTCGGCGCGGTACAGCTCCCAGTTGCTGGTGAAGATGCCGCCGTCTTTGTTGCTATCCGAGTAGCCGAGCATGATGTCTTGCTCTGCGCCGCTGCGTTTAACCAAATGCGCTACACCGTCGATGGCGTAGAAGCCACCCATGATGTCGGCGGCACGGCGCAGGTCGTCGATGGTTTCAAACAGGGGCACCACGATCAAATCGCAGGTCGATGTTTTGCTGCCCAAGGTACCGCGCATGAGGCCGGTTTCTTTTTGCAGCAACAACACTTCCAGCAAGTCGCTCACGGTTTCGGTGTGGCTGATGATGTAGTGGCGAATGGCGTCTTTGCCAAAGGTCGCCAGCATCTCGTGGGCGGTTTCAAAAATGGCCAACTCTTTCAGCGACAACTCTGAATACTGAGCGCCCATCACACGCAAGGGGCGGGCATCGTGCAGCAGTTGGGTCAGCACGTCAATGCGTTGCTGCTCGTTGAGTTTGGCGTAGTGCTTTTCCACACCCGCCGTAGCGAGCAACTCGGCCACCACCAACTCGTGTTGGTCAGAGCTTTGGCGTAAGTCCACGGTGGCGAGGTGAAAGCCAAACACCTCCACCGCACGCATGAGGGGCGTGAGGCGCTGGGCCATCAATGCGCTGCCGTGTTGATGTTCTAACGAGCTGGCAATCACGCGCAAATCGGCCAGCAACTCTTGGGCTGACAGATAAGGGTTTTGTGGCGCAATGGCATGACGTGCAGCTTCACCGCCGGTGAGGGTTTTGAGCGTGGCGGCCAAGCGTGCGTACATGCCAGTAAGGGCGCGGCGATACGGCTCGTCTTGGCGGTGGGCGTTGGTATCGGGCGAGCGCTCGGCAAGCGCGTGCATCTCAGGCGTGACATCGACCAACATGGCCGACATCGACAACTCGCTGCCGAGGAAATGCAGCTCGGTCAGGTAGTGGCGCAAGGCCACATCGCATTGACGACGCAAGGCAAAACGCAGCGTGTCGGCGTTGACGTTGGGGTTGCCATCGCGGTCGCCACCAATCCATTGGCCCATGCGCAAAAAGCTGTGCACGTGGGCGTGGCCTAACTCGGCTTCGAGGTCGGCATAGAGCTTGGGGATTTCGCTCAAGAACGTGGACTCGTAGTAGCTCAGCGCGTTTTCAATTTCATCGGACACCGTGAGCTTGGTGAAGCGCAGCAAACGGGTTTGCCACAGCTGCAACACGCGTGCGCGAATTTGCATGTCGTTGGCTGCGAGTTCGCGTGCAGCCAAAGCATCGGGTGTTTTGCTGGAGGCGTGCAGAGCCGAGCGCGATTTGATGTCATCGCGCAACGCCAAGAGCTGGGCAATGCCACGCTCGGCATCCAAGATGCTTTTGCGTTGCACTTCGGTGGGGTGGGCGGTGAGCACGGGCGATACATGGCTGTGCGCCAAGGTTTGCACAATGCTGCGCGGTGCAATGCCTGCATTTTTCAAGCGGCTCAAGGCCATCTGCAAACTGCCCTCTTGCGTATGGCCTGCACGCTCGTGAATGGCGCGGCGGCGGATGTGGTGGCGGTCTTCTGCGAGGTTGGCCAAGTGGCTGAAGTAGGTGAAGGCGCGAATCACGCTCACGGTGGACTCGGCACTGAGCGAGGCCAAGAGTTTTTTCAGCGCCTTGTCCGCGTTGGCATCGGCATCGCGGCGAAACGCGACGGAGAGCTTGCGCACTTGCTCGACCAATTCATAGGCTTCTTTGCCTTCTTGTTCGCGAATCACATCGCCCAAGATGCGGCCCAAGAGCCGAATGTCTTCGACCAACGGGCGTTCGTTTTCTTTGGCTTGCTGCGTGGC
>JACCDS010869254.1_pt1 | contig 11424 bp, 14 predicted proteins | sample 7446441 | NCBI WGS metagenome assembly JACCDS01 (sample SAMN15323445, study PRJNA562643) | freshwater metagenome | isolation source: river surface water | place: USA:Blue River Watershed | collected 2017-08-17 | reverse complement strand
TCATCAAACTCACGAAAACACACTTCACGTAGACGCCGGATCTCGTCTATTACAGTCGGACATTGGGATTGGGTGGCCACATAAACGTCGAAATGTTTGTAATGCACTAGGTGCTGTTCGGCAGGTAAGGCGTCAATTTCTTTCACCAATACTGCTGCAGGTTGTGGCTGCGCGATCTCAGCAAAGGTTTGTAGTTCAGCGTCTGGCCACTCTTGCCGGTAACGTGGATCTTGCAAATAAGTGAGTAACCGCGAGCTGTCGATTTGCATGGTGGAGTCCTGTGATGGATGGGCAATTGAGGGTTGAATTTGTAGATGAAACTGCGTCGTTTTCCCCTGACTGGCCAGAAGCTCGCGCACCAGCATCAATAACCTGAAGCGGTAATAGATCAACCCTAGCGCGTAAAAACGCCGACGATTCTGACCCGCGACAAACAGCGGTTGGATCGGGCATTGGTAGCGCTGGCTTAGACGCGTTGCAAAACGGTCCCATGGATGGTCATAAATGTGGCCTCGCATCAAGTCAGTCAGCGAACGTGGATAACTGACACGACCTGCGGGGAACAAAACGAGCAAACCACCGTCAGCAATATGCTGCTGACATTGGCGCAACGATGTCAGATTACCAGGTGCATTAGGTTTCAGTGGATTGGTAAAGATAAAGCAAGGGGCAAGCTCCGGAAAAATTTGCAGTGCTTGATTGGCCAGAATTTTTACATCGTTGCGAATACTCGTCAGCACTGATGCCAGCAGCACGCCTTCCAAGCCTCCGTAGGGGTGATTGGCAACCAAAACCACTGGGCCTGTTCTCGGGATCCGAGCCAGGTCTTCATCCGCAATTTTGATATCCCAGCGCATCACTTCACGCAGTTTGGTCAAAAACTCTGAAACGGCTAGCCCTGCAAATTGGTGTTGTTGATATAGGTGGTTGAGCCGCCGGATGCCGGTAAGCGCGTCTAAAACACGGGCAAGACCACGCTGCCAAAGTGGGCTCTCTGGCGGCAGAAAGCGCAGCAAAGAGATGACATGGGGTGTGGATACAGGGGCCTTACTCATGAGATCTTTTTCTGAAGAAATATGCAAGCTCATACAAAAATCCATGTCCATCGATAGAGTTCAGAGCTCACGTGCTCGCCACCAGTTTGACCAATCAAACGCTGCGCCAAGTTTGACCAATCAAACGCTGCGCCAAGTTTGACAATGAATGCATTCCAACGCAGAAATGTGTTTTTGCCATTCGCAGTAGGTCGCTGGGAACGCGACGGCTGATATTGCCCATGCATCTGCTGCCGTCTGCCTTTGGTGGCACGTTCTTCGGCGGCTTTTTGCAGCTGTTGCCTTTGCTCTTTACGTTCCTGCGCTTTATTTGCCGCTGTGGCAAAAGACTTGCGCTGCTCAGCGCTAAAACCGGCAAGAATAGAGCGGGTTGGTTTTTTCGGCGGAACATAACAACCGTTTGATTTTGGTGAACTGCACATACACAAAACCTTTGTTGACTGTATTTAATAACATGACCACGCAAAAGAACTTTCCATTTCAAATAAATTAAATGAATTGTGCTGAAATGATTTTCAACGAGGTGCTGTCTTTTTATGAAACGCTTTACAAAAGAATGGCTCGCATTCAGCCAGAGGTTTTTGATGACAAAACACCGAACGAAATTGCCACACCACAATCAACACTGGTTCGTACTTATCAAAGACCGCGACATTGCAAAGCGAGCGCTGAAAGTTGCACTTGTTGTCGGTACTTTGCTCACCTTGATCAATCATGGTCCTACCTTGCTCGAATATCAGCTGACCTCACGTCATTATCTGCAGATCGCCTTAACTTATCTGGTGCCTTATCTGGTCTCGACTTACTCGGCAGTCAGTGTCCGCCTGGAGAAAAACTGACGAAATTCGCATTCAGGCAATGGTTTGCTGTACCAATATCCCTGTATGGCGTCACATTGATATTGGCCCAGTAACATCAGTTGCTCAGGGGTTTCGACACCTTCAGCGATGACGGTCATACCAAAGTTTTTTGCCAGCTGACATAAGCTCAGTACGATGGCCTGATCTTTGTGATCTTGTGGCATGCTACGGATAAACGACTGATCGATTTTCAGTTTATCGACGGGAAAATTTTTCAGGTAGGCCAGCGATGAGTACCCTGTGCCAAAATCGTCAATGGCGAGGCAAAAGCCGTGGCCTTTTAGAGCCTTAAGCACGGCAAGACCAGCTTGTTCATTCTCCATCACCATACTTTCGGTGATTTCTAATTCCAGGCAGTGTGCTGGCAAACGGTACTTCCGGGTGAGCGACACCACGCGATCGACAAAATCTGCCTGCATAAACTGACGTGCCGAGATATTCACGGCAATGCGCAGTTCACCCTGTTGCTGCATTGAGGCTGCTTTTTCAATGGCAGTTTCTAATATCCAATCACCTAACGGCAAGATAAAACCACTTTGCTCTGCCAGCGGGATAAACTCGGCAGGCGAGATAAATTGTCCATCCAGCTTCCAGCGGATCAGTGTTTCAGCGCCCGAAAACATTCGCCCCTCGACGAACATCTGCGGTTGGAAATAAAGTTCAAGTTCATGGTTTTCTATGGCTTTGCTCAGGCGGTCATTCAGCATCAATTGGCGTTGATGTCTGGCGCCGGTTTGATGGTCGAAGAAGGTAACACCACTGACCGTCTGATTGAGTGCGATTTGCGCGTGCAACAACAAATCTTCGGGCTGTTTGCTGCAGCGTGGATATTCAGTGACACCTATTTGTAAGGGGACCAACAATTGACCATTGACTGCACTGGAACGCTCCGTCGATTTAATCAGTACCTGCGCAAGACTTTGCGCCGCGGGGTGGGCATTTGCGGCCGTGATAAGTACCGCGAAGCTGGCGTCACTGATTTGATAAAGTACGGGCCTCAATGATTGCTGTTGTTGCCAATTAGCGATGTCCTGTTGCAATGTTTGGCTGGTAAGTTTGACAATATCAGCCATCCCATCCAGCCCATAATGACTCAATAAACGGGCGTAATGCGAAAATTCAATCAGCGCGACACTGAAAATAAGGTCTGCTTTCATCAACTCTGCGACGTCAGCAAAGAATTGCTGACGATTAGGTAATCCTGACAATTCATGATGGTAAGCATGATGCGTGAGTTCCAGTTCTGCCTGGATTTGCTGGGTTAAATCTTGCACATGGATATCGTACGCATCAATATCGCTAAGCCAATGCACTTCATAACGTAAATGCCGTTGCTGCACCTGTTGTTGAAAAACCCTGATCGGAGGGTGTTGCTTTTTAATCTGAACAAACTCGTCGTATAGGGTGGCTGGAAACAACAAATGCGGATCTTCTGATAAACCGAGCTCCAGCAATAAACGTGTCGTTGCTGGATTGTGATACACCACATGACAATCTGCAGAGAGGCTCAGCACCGGATTAGGGTTTCTTTGCGGAAACATCGCCAGCCGTGCATTAGCGACACTGAGGCGGATATAGTTTGCCGCATACCTCCCCATCAGCAGACTGACCAACAGTAAACCAACACTGAACACCGCCACACTGGAGGAGGTCGCACTGAGTTGAGATAACGTTTGTTGGTGTCCTTGGGACATATCCTTTTCAACGAGTTCGCTCAGTTGATCCAACTGTGGTAGCAATTGTCGCCTGACCAGACTTAAAGCGGATAATTGTTCCCGTGCTAAATCCCAATCAATGGCTGTTTGGCTTAAGTTCTGATGCAGTTGTGCACTGATGACAGTAATTTGCTGAAGTTCCTGCGCCATCTCGGTCATGGCAATATTCCCACTCAACTGCATTAAATCAGCAAGTTGCGATTTGAGGCGCTGCTGCAACTCCACGTAGTCATTGGTGTAAAGCCTGCTTTGCGTCGTCGCGTAATACTCATAAAGAATACGTTCTTGTTCGTTCAGATTGGCTGCCAGCTCTCTGGCCAGCATCAAGGCAGGGATTTGTTTTTGCGTCAAAACTGTTGCGGTCTGCTGCACCGCTTGCATACCAGAGAACACAAACCAGGCAAGACCCAAACCAAATATGGCCGCCACGCTGTAGACAAGATAGGCCTTAAGTTGCATCCGTTTTGTGACATGTGGCATCAACTGAGCTCCCTGATCCGCTATTCGCATGAAATTCCCCAGCGCCTGACGCTTGTCATCAACATGACCAAGCTTCATTCAGAAATATTTCGTTCCCCTCTGAAATATCTCCGCGAATTTCTGGTTCTACTTTAAAGAACCGGATGCAACGTCATGCCAAGAAGACGGATAGACATGGGCGTAGTGTCGTCAACAAATTAATTTCGCAGGCGGTTTTTACCGGTTTATCGATTCAGGCAATTCAGAGGCAATACCATGGAATTATTGAAACGCAGTTACTGGCAATATCAGCAATGGATTGAAAAAATCAGCAACTTGAACGGCTTGCCAATGCTGTTGTTGCGGCTTTATCTGGCCCCGGTGCTGATCCAGGCTGGCTGGAACAAATATCAACATTTTGGCGACACCGTCGACTGGTTTGGCAACGCTGAGTGGGGCTTAGGCCTGCCAGTACCCGGTTTACTGGCCGGCCTTGCAATCGCGGCTGAGTTGATTGGTGGTGTCATGCTGCTGATTGGTTTTATGACCCGGCTTATTACGATCCCACTGATGATGACCATGTTGGTAGCCATCTTTAGTGTGCACTGGCCCAATGGTTGGCTGGCTATTGCAGATGCCTCAAGCTGGTTAGCTGATGGCACCATTTTGGCAAATGCCAGCATTCAGGCGGCACCTGAAAAACTGGCGGCAGCCAAGGCTATTTTACAGGAGCATGGTAACTATGATTGGTTAACCAGTAGTGGCAACCTGGTGATCCTGAATAACGGCATCGAGTTTGCCGCCACTTATTTTGTCATGTTGTTCGTCTTGTTTTTCAGTGGTGGTGGCCGCTTTGTCAGCCTCGACTATTGGTTGTGCCGTCGACTAGCCAAAACAGCTGCTGCTACCGCTTAAGGAGTGTTATATGAAAAAGCCCAACACAACTTTTCGTGATATCCCACCGTGCATTGTCTGCTGGTCGCTGTTTATCGTCGCCCGGATAGGCTATTGGTTCGTTGGGTTGTTCGCGAAAAAGACTGAGCCAAAATCTACCGGGTCAATGGTTGAACAACCACCATCGCTGCACAAATAAGCATTCCGCTCAAGCACTGCTTGCCCCTAACATGGGGCTTTTTTTTGCGTTCAAACAATAAATTGAACAAATGTTCAAAATATTGTTGATTCCAGCTTTACCCAAGCAACTTTTGGAGTTTACCCTGTATCACATGGATAGAAAAAATAGTGACATTCAGGAAATGAAACAATGAATGGTCAGGTCTTATCTTTTAGAGAGTCAAAAAGCGTCAGGTACCAACGGCTCATTTTAGTGTATCACGCGGATCTTTATCGTTACGCTTACTGGTTGTGCCGCGATAGTGATTTAGCACAAGATCTTGTCCAGGATACCTTTGAACGGGCCTGGAAGAGCCTTGATGCACTGGAAGACCTCAACGCGGTAAAAGGCTGGTTGTTTACCATTTTGCGGCGGGAAAATGCCAGACGCTTTGACAAAAAGCAGTTTGATTATGAAGATGCAGAACTCGATGATATCGTCGCAGAGGATTTTCAGGGGCCAGAGCAAGAGCTGTCCGACACCAAGGTTCGTAATGCTATTGAACTGCTCCCTGACGAGTACAAAGAGCCACTGCTGATGCAAGTTGTCGGCGGATTTGTCAGTGAAGAAATTGCTGCACAGTTATCTCTGAATATTAATACCGTGAATACGCGGCTGTTTCGAGCCAGAGCTTATTTACAACGTATGTTTACAACAGGAAAAGGTGATTGAGTCGTGGGCAATAAGCAGTTTTTACAGAAGCTTTTGTCGGATCCGTCGGCAGCCCAAGGGCAGACCGAAACGGATGCACAGCGTCGTGCACTCATTCAAACAGTGCAGCAACAAGAGCAGCAGATCAAACAAACACTTGAAGTATCGGTTCCACCTGAGTTGCTTACGCGTTTATTGGAGCAGCAACGGCGATTGGAAGCCAATGAAAAGCCTGCACAGCAACCAAAGGCTGCCAACGATGCACGTTGGAAAGTGGCCATCGCCGCATCTGTGGCGTTTGCTGTTGGTCTCAGCGTAAGTATTTGGCGCTCACCTAGCCAACAGGACTTGGGGCAATATGCCTTGGCACATGTCCGCAGTGAAATGCCGATGGTCGAAAAAATGTTGATGCCACAGCCACTTGAAGGCGTGAATGCCAAACTGGCAGCATACGACTTGCAACTGCAGGATTTTGCCGAACCTATTATGTTTGCCAATTTCTGCGATTTTAACGGCACTAAATCACTGCATCTGGTGATGAAAACCGAGCAAGGCTTTGTTACTGTGTTTGTGGTGCCGGCCGATGCCGAGCTGGAATATGTCGAACAATTCAAAGATCCGCAATATGCAGGAACCAGCATTCAGTTCAAAACCGCCAACGTGGTGGTCGTCAGCGATGTGCCTTCAGAGCTGAAAAGAATGCCGACAGTGATGAAAAACAGCCTGACTTATAGCATTTGACGTTGTTGTTTTTTGTAAGCGCCGGGACTTATCCCGGCGAACCTCTTAAACGCCTTACTAAAAGCTGCTTCTGATTGATAACCAACCTGTATCGCAATATCAATAAGTCCGGTATCAGACAAAGGTAATAGTCGTTGAGCCTTGAGCATGCGCAGCTGTGTCAGATAGTCTCCGGGGTTAAAACCCGATAGTTGCTGAAACCTGCTGATAAAAGCCGTACGCGACATACCACTGATGTTCGCAAGCTGCTCAATGGTCCAGGCAGCTGTAATATCCTGATGCATAGCGTTCAGACATTTCCCAATTTTTTTATCTGCCATCGCTTTTAAAATACAGGCGTCATTGTCGTTTTGCCTGACATAAGCCCGGATCAAATGAGCAAACATGATCTCAACCAAATGTTGCACTATTGCGGTACGGCCTTGCAGATGATTTGAAGTTTCGTAACCCAGCATGGCAACCACCTGCGTTAACCAGCAACGCTCCTGTGCCGCCGGATTTTTAATGTGGATAAGTGAGGGCAGTGCAGACAGAAACAGATGGTTCGGACAGTGTTGAAAATCAAAATAGCCACATAGCAGTTCAGTTTGCGCTTCTTCTTGCGCTGCACCTATAACCAGCGGACCAAATTCGGCGATTTTTTGCTGCATCAGCGCTGTCGCATTTTGCAAAGGACTATCCGGCGCACTTAGCATCGCGTGGGCATGACCGTGTGGGAAAAATACAATATCACCGGTTTGCAACAGGAGATCGTCACCCCTGTCGTACATGCGTAACCAGCACTGCCCTTTGGATACGATATGAAACTCAGCCAGCGGCCTCGCCGGTATATCCATTCCCCAACGTCCCGCCAGATAGCAATTAAAGTAGACACCACCTTTCATAGCGATGATATCAAGGACATTTGATAGTGCATCCATCTGAATTCCTTATCAAAAACATCAAAGCTGGCCAACAAACCTGTCGACCAGCATTGGGTCATTGGGCAATTAAACTTTGCTCACGCAGAACCTGCATAAAAATTTCAGGTTCGGGCCGAACACGGTAGTTGTCAGTTTGATGCAGCCAGACCACTTTGCCATTCGGAGCCAGAATCAACACTGTCGGCAACACCGTATCGCTGTCATAACCGAGTATCTGCATACCCATTGGCAAGCCATTTGGATGGACCAGCCCAAGCTGTTCCGCTGCTTTGTTATTTGGGTCTGTATAAAACTCAAAAGCAACGTTCAATTTTTTCGCCAGAGCCTGAGTGTTGTCGTGCGATTGTGGTGAAATAAGTACCACCCGCACACCGAGCTTTTGCAACAACTGATACTGCGTAGCCAATTCTTTTATTTGTGCCATACAAAGCGGACACCAGTTTCCCCGGAAAAACAACATGATCACGGGACTGCTCCCAAGTGTCTGATTGAAGTTCACCAGTCCATGGCTTCCCAGCAGTTCAATCGATGGCAATGGCTGCGCCAGGCGAAGTTGTACTGCGGAGCTACGGTGCAATGAAGAATACCAGTACAGGTAAAGCAAAAGACCTAAACATGCTGCTATTGCAATAGTCGCAATCTGCAAACTGGCTGAGTGGGTATCAAGGTGTGTCAGCACAAGAGTTAAGCCAGCATATGACATCAGTTGGGTCAGCGGGAAATGTTTGCTTGTGCGCGCCTGCGACTTTGCAGTCATCAGCCAAGTAAACTGCGCCATCATCGGGACCGTGGTCAGCAATAAACCCCAGCCTAATAACAGAGATGTTTCCTGTGACACGAGCCAGCTACCGTAAAGACTGCCACCGACTAACAGCATCATATAGCCGCTGATAAAAACAGATTTTAAAAAATTCATGATGCCTTCCTTATCACAAAGCAGGCGCCGCAGCTGACATCTGCTGAAGAATCTCAGTGGTTACCGGCTGCCCCCCAACACCCCAGGCACCAGAACTGACATCTTCAACGATGACCCAGGTAACCGACCGCAACCCTTCACCTTCCACCGACACAACCGCATCAGTAACTTTTTGGATCAGTTCCTGCTTTTGCTCCAGACTTAAGTATCCGGCAATTCCTTTAATTTGAACGAGTGGCATAACATTTCCTCTTTGATGATGACCGACGATTGGTCTTTAAGTGATGATGTTATGCGAGCGGCTTTGAATTATGGATGTCTAAAGAGGCAAGTTTTATGTCTCAAAGTACTTAAATATCAAAAATGAGGATAACAACGATAAGGATACCGATAGTGTTAGAAATACTCATCACTCGCACCATCAGGTAACTTTTTGTCATTTTGGCCAGCAAAGAACACTTACAATACATGATGCGGCTACAATCGCCGGCGAATTATCAACGCTTGTGAAATTCGGAATGACAATTTATCCAGACCAAATTTATGTAAGTGACCCCCCTGCAGCCCTGAGGACAGTAAAAAATCAACTTTTGCTGCGGCATAACCGTCAGTCCATGACCAAGCAGTTCAATGAGATCAATACTTTCTGTCCCTGGCGAAATGTCGGCGTCTGCTGATTTAAGCAAAATGGTTCTTGTGCCAAACTCTTCCAGATAGCAGCACCATCCGTCAGAAAAATCACCGCTCAGTGATGTTTTGGTCACGACCACAGGTCGATCGTTTGCCAGACCGTATGAATACGCCAGCCGGCTGATATCAATCAACACCAGCCCGTTTAGCCCCCGACGCTCGTGTGCGGGTACTGCAGTATAGGTATTCATGAGCCCCCCTATGAATCTAATCGGTGCAGGGACCCACCGGTATTGGCAACCCACCATTCGCAAAACTGCCGGACAGGGTGATCATAATCGTGAGGTGCATTGGTCACAAACCAGTCCAGCATGTACTTACAGACCTCATGAAACCAAAAATTGCCCCAGAAATACGCAAACTCGCGCTCAAACCCCTTGTCTCTGTGATGGACCAGGAATGCGCTAATCCCCGCAAACAGATATTCGGCACTTGCCATAGGACAAATAACCCTCGGCGTTCCGATGTAGGCGAACGATAGGGAGAACCCGAACAGCAGCATCGATGGAATACATCCTTGATGCGCCAAATATTGGCAAAATGCTTGTTGCTCGACGGTTTCGAGAGGTACAAATCCAAGCTCACCTTGCCTTGTGTATGGATACAAAAACCGCGCGTGAGATCGTTTCGCTTTAATTCCGCATTCGATCTCATGTAAATCAGCTGCTGTGATTAGATTTCCGAGCCAACAGATCTTGGTGTTAATTTCCATGATTGTATTCACTCCATCAAACTTTGTGCGTTTTACTACGCGTCGGTATTGTGTATCATTCGGTCAACTCGGGAGGACGATATGATCCGCTATCACTTGCGTCGTTGCATGGATGACTACTCGTTCAAAAATGGCAACACGTTGACAATCATGCAGCTCGCAGAAAGTACGGGAGTCCACAGAGCCACCCTATCCAAAATGCTGAACGACCGTCACTGCAATATCACGACCGATGTGATTGACCGTTTGTGCGAATTTTTCGGTGTTCCAGTTCATCACCTGATGGAACATATCCCATCTGTGCAAGCCATTTAGCCACACCACGAGCCGATGCAACGCTCCAGATGACGCCGCAACTCACACGCGATCTGCTCCGTTGAAAACGAATCCAATCGCTGTTCACAACAAATGGATTTCTTCATCCAGACAATTAGAGCCTCGCGATTATTTCGTTCGTCACCGGTACCGCAAGCCATAATCAGCTGCCGCCCGCAGGGGTCTATCGCGAGGGCTGTTAATAGTGACTCGACGACGTTTTGAATACGCCGCGACAGTTTTTGACGTTCTTGCATGGAGATAAACATGCTCATAGTTGTAATTTCTGTCATTTGTGCGCTCCCCTCAGAGCAAGTTTCAAATGAATGTCCGTCATAAATTGATGCTCAACACCACGATGGCGTCCTGCACATTACACAACTCACGCTACTCAAAGCGGTTGAGAGTGAAGGTCAGCTATTCGTTGCTGTTGAATGCGGATATGTTTGTGTTCGGGGGGGCTCTGGGTCTCATGGATGGTGCTCCTAGTCGGTACCATCCATGGTGTTCAAAACGTTATCGGTCTGAGGTCTCTTGGCACGTCGCCTCCCAATAAATGTAGACCAAAATAGACGCATGTCAATTATAATTGACATTATTTTGCGATCTTTACGTTATTCCTCCTTCTGGCCGCATGTTTGACGCTCTCAGGCGTTGGATCCTCCAACCTTTCAGGGTTAAAACCCATTGCGGTAACGTTGTGAATATACGTAACAAACCGCAGCTCATACTGCTTCAATTTTTCTTGAAGTGCGGCATTTTGCACTTCGAGCAACAAGCACTTTTGTTCCAACTCCGTCGGCTCCATACGAAGAGCGGGCTTTACCGCGGTTTGAGTCCCACGCATTTTTTGTAATGCCTGCTTTGCTGCGCGATATGCTTCTTTTATTTGTGGATTTTTACAAAGCGTCTGATAGGGCATACCACAGACGCGCTCTAAATCCTGCCAGCTGAACCGATCACCTAGAGCGCCACTTGCATAGGTGTTACAGAGATGTACCAGTTTCTCGACCACTGCCTTGGTTAATTTTACGGTTGGCATAGAGCCTCCTGAATACCGGCGCAACGCGCCGGCAATTGCTTCAGTGGATTAGAACGCTTCACATCTGTCACGACCATTGGGGAAAATCGCTACGATTTGCCCCACTTCATACTGGTCATCTTGCTCAATCGCCAGGGCGGCCTCACATCCAGCAAGAAACCGTTGATGGTGAGCTAACCAGACATGAGCATTCGTCAGTCCATCGTCTACATCAAACTGTGCAGTCTCGAT
>JACCDS010794363.1_pt1 | contig 11426 bp, 25 predicted proteins | sample 7446441 | NCBI WGS metagenome assembly JACCDS01 (sample SAMN15323445, study PRJNA562643) | freshwater metagenome | isolation source: river surface water | place: USA:Blue River Watershed | collected 2017-08-17 | reverse complement strand
GGTAAACAATAGCCTCGTTCCAATACGGGCTTTCACGCGGCAACCAAGATTCACCATCCCACATCTCAACCTCCGCGCCATCGGCCCATGCTTTGATTAGCTCTGCGTGCTTGTGTGGTGTTTTCATTGCGTATTCCTATCTATATTCCTATTAGACGCTTCCTGTGAGCGCCAGACGTCGATCCTGGCTTGTGCCGCTACCAGCATCCACCTTAGTCTTTCGGCTTCTTCTACAGCCTCTTTAAGCCCCTCTAACACTTCAAGGTACTCAGGATGACTATAGGCGAATGATTCCTTGTCCGCAATTGTATTTCCCAATGCATTCTGGAAAATGATAGCTTTCTTTGATTTCCTAAATTGCTCAAGAAATGTCACGTTCGCCTTTGCTTTAGCGTAGGCTTCAGCGTTCTTTATCATGAAGTTGATTGCTTCATGCGGATCTATTTGTTTTGTCATTGCAATAATATTTCATTAGGCAATAGGACAGGACGAGAGGTTGATCTTTACGCTCTTCTCGCACTAGCTAATCCCTCGCGGGGTTACATTCGATTTCCAGGGCGACCGTATCGTGGCCCATCCGTATATCAACCTTGCTGCCCTGTTCCTGAGATACCTGTAACGAGTTCTCGCGCCGTCCTGTCACATAGCGCATTCGGTTTTCTTGATGGCAGTCCCGAACTTGGACTCACTGCTAACGCGATCAGTACGGTCTATGTGTTCAGGCAATAAAAAAGCCCTCTAGGTTTGGCTCTCTCCTGTGTCGGCAGGATTCCTAGTAACGGCTAGGATTGAGAACCAAATCTAAAGGGCTTATCATCTACGCCGACACATAGACAAGAAAATTATAGATCACATACCAGCATTTGCAAAGACATATTCGATTGATTTTGCAAATTGCTTTCGAGTTAACGATAGTTGCAAGTTATCAGTCTTTGTTAAAGCCTCGCCAATGTCTCGATAGTCATCGCCAGTCAATGCCCAACGTCCAGACTTTTTATGCCGTTCTCTGACGTTAATAACAGCATCTAGCCCACGGCGGAATACATCCATCTCAAGATCGTTTTGCCAAGCTGCCGTCAGACCTACGTTCAATCGAGCAGTTATCGTGTGCCAGGATTGTTCATCTGCGATACCTTCGCGAAACTTTGTTAGTTCCATATGCGGCACAAGCTGAAGAGACATTTCTTCATCAGCATTGTGACGAATGGTCAAAGGAATGCCAGAACGAACCTGCGTTTTGCGTTTGCGAGGCTTTTTATTTGATGGCATTTTTAATAGCTTCCAATGCTTCAGCAATATTCCGAACAACAGCAACTTGTCCTAGCCAATCTCCATGCCAAACAATTTGCTGAGTTGTTAGTTTTCCAGAAATATCTTTGATTTCAAGCAACAAGTTAAATTTCCGCAGCCCATTCCTTGCGCCGACCAAAATATCCGGACAACCCTGTCCTACTTTGTGAAGGTGCTGAACCGTGTATCCAGCTTCACGAAGGCCATGTACGATTTCTTGCTGGTTTGTATCTACTTTGTATGCTCTCATTTCACGATTTTCCATTGATTTGATGCTCTATTCTTGTCGTTACGAATTGCTTCAGCCAGCAACTTTGTTTTGCGCCTAGCTAAATTTGAATCTCTTTTCAAAGCGGATCGCTCTGTGTCCCATTTTCTATTTGCTTTGCCAAACTCAATATTTGCCATCCAATCAAGCGTTTCAACGTCTTTTGATGAATCTGTGTCCCATAGCCTGTCAGCTAAAATTTTCATATGCCGCCCGACCATTTCTTGAACTCTGCCAGGCCAAAAAATATATTCAGGCACTCTTTTCAGTTCATTGCAGTCAAGCATTATTCCGTAAGGTTTTAGCCATCGCTCTAAATCAGTCATCCTTACGTCTTTGCGAAAAGCTTTGATAAGCATTGCGTCATATATTCGCTGTTTATTCACGCCAATCTCCCTTTGCGCCTCTGTTTCCCTTAGACCACTGATCCTTGCAATCTTCTTCTAGCCTATCTGCAGCCGCATCACCACGCTTTCGCCTTACGTCAGATATATAATTCATTGCTACGTTTCTATCCGCTGTGCGCCATTGCAAAACATAGCGCACTTCACATTGGTGGCGATATTCTTCGCTATTTGTATCAATCACAACCGGCCAACGTTATCAAAGTCTTGCGGCAAAGAACCAAGTTTTTCAACAAACTGCTGGCTGCTGGAGTGATACCAAAGGCTGTACCACTCCTGGCTTTCCCCGTTCCTCTGCTTCTCGCACATCAGGTAAGCGTCAGGCATTGTTTCGTCTACCTGCTCACCCATATTCCGCAGGTTTTCCTTCTTCTTGTTGCGCCACATCAAAAACACGTTATCAACCTGGTCTGAGATAGATCCGCTACCCTTCAAATCATTCTTATTCGGCTGCTGTTCCTCGTTCACCAGCTTGCGGATATGGTGGACTAAATGAATGTGTACGTTATGGTCACGAGCGATAGCCGTCAGCTCATCAATAAAGCTCTTTTGGCCGTTAAAGTCATCCTCACCCTTAACGCACTTCATCAGCGAATCGATAAAAATATGTTGTACACCTAACTCAATCGCGCAATACCTGGCCATCGCTATGACTTTATCCGCTGAAGTCGTTCCCTGTTGATCGTAAATGTACATCTTGTCAGACAGGAACTTATCCATCCTGCCAACAAGTTTTTCAATGTAAGCTTTCCGATCATGAGTCATCGGTGAATCAATAAACTCACCAGCAAACTGGCGCATCATTCGCTCTAACGTCCGTTCAGGCTTCATCTCAAACGAAGCTATACAAACAGTCTGGCCTTGCTTCACCAGGTTTAGCGCAATCTGACCAGTAATCAGCGACTTGCCGCCACCATTACCACCAGCATAGACAGTTACCTCCCCAGTACGATACGCAAAACCGTTATGCGTTTTCGTCCACGGCAAAGTAATTTGATGATTAGACGATTCAGAAAGATAGTTTTCTTTAATCGTTTCAAGCCAATCAATAGCTTTCTTTACTCGTATCGTTACATCATTGGCGTGAAGATATTTCTCTACGTCAATTGAATCTGATTTGATAATCCGCGCTTTTCTGGCGGCATCTAGGTCTAATGCCCTTTCGTAAACACTCATTGCATATACCCCGCCGCTTCGTTGATACGTTCAAAAGCCGTTTTAAGGCGTTTTCTATCAGCATCTGATACTTGCCTACCTTCTGCTATATCAAACGCCACCAGCGACGTTACAATAGCCTCAAAATGGATAATTTTCAGCAAGTCAGCAGCATAGAACGGCTTACGCTCTGATTTCAGCCCGTGGATACCTGGTTTTAAAAGATCGTCTTTAGGAAACAGATCAGTCATGTCCATGCCTACGGCTGAAACAACTTCGTAGGCAGAACATCCAGCAAAGCATTTCAGCAGGATTCGGCCATCATCAAGTTGCGTGATAGCCAGGCTAGGGCTTTTGTCGCCGTGGGCAGGACAGCAAGCAGTCCAACGGCCTTTTTTGCCTTTAACTTTCTCCAGGCGATTGAGAAGATTTCCGATCATATGACGCGCCTTCCTAGTTGATTTACGTTAGTAGAATTGTTTTGCTTTGTTAGCCACTCTGCCTGAAAGCCTCTCCAGCTTCGCAAGCACATCATTTCGAGTGCCGATTCAAAGCTTATTCCAGCTTTTGAAGCTTCGCCTCTAATTTTTTTTATGACTGTTTCAGTAACGATAGCTTTTAACGATTTGCGTTGCTTTAGCCAGTCATCCCACACTGTTTCCGAAACGTCATCTGGACGTTGAGGCGTAGTATTTGTTTTTTTCTCGGTTCTCGGTTCTCGGTTAGCATCGTTTTTAATACCTGTAGCAATGCTGCTGCTATTCTGTTGCAATGCTGTAGCATCGTTTATTGATGCTGTAGCATTTTTCCATCGCTTGTTGGCTTTATCTCGTGCTACTGTTTTTCTTTCGTAGTAGGCTTGAATTTCAGCATCGCATCGTTTCTGACGGTAAACATTTCCGTCTAACGTAAAGAATGCGTCAAGAATTAGTTGCACAGAATCAGCGGTTGAGCCTATCTTAAATGCGAGAAGTTTTGCATCGGCAGGAAGCGGTGCTTCTGTATCGTAATACATCCACAACAGCTTCAAATACGCCATTGCGTCAACGTCAGATAGCGATGCTGTGTCACGGCGAAAATCACCGATATGATGATGATAAGAAAACATATTCCCCTCACGTTCTTGGGTAGTCGTTACTGAAGGAAACAGGACAGGGCGGTAACGAATCGCCTTTTCGGGAGCTACCCTAGTCCGTTCCTAAACATCATATCGTAACGCCTCGAAGCTGGCAAACCTTGCAGACGTTAGAATTTGCAAACTGCGAACCAGACCGACTTTTCTTACATCCTTTGCAGTATTGCAGCTTGAAGTTATAACTCGTCTCGGTAGGTCGGCTTGACTTTGGAGTTGAGACTTTTGAGCGTACGTCGTTCAATTGGTTGTCCTCTAGGCGTTTCTGTAGGGTAAAAGTGTTTCAGCGGCTTAAACCAGTCTTGCGAATTTGATTCTGCTTTTAGCCGCGCAAGTTCTTTTTCATATTTCATGTTTGTCTCCATAAGATCCAAGCAACGATAACAAGGCTAACTGCTGCGTATAATTCGAACACATCAACGAAAACATCCATTTTCATCCCTTGTGCTGGCAGCGTCAATCAACGCCATCGAACGATAGTTTTTATGCACAAAACTTGCAAATAGAAAATTTCTATAGAAATTGCTTTTGCTATAGAAATATTTTCGTTTGCAAAGTTTTGCGGCTGAACTATGATTCTTCCATCGCATCAGCGATTACTAGGAGCAAATATGAAAACCAAATATGACGTTGAAAACGAACTTTTTACTAGCTTGCTCAATGGCGACGTTTATGACTTCACTTGGCGTATGCCTTCAAGCCTTTACGAAGAAGAACTAGCAGAACTTCTTTATACCTGGAGCGTATTCAAAGGAAGAGCAAACTTTGAAGGCGCAATAAACCGTCACATTCAAAACATGTGCAATCGTATTGCAGAGCATGTGGCAAGAATGGAAGGAATTGACGGAGACTATGTTGATGAAGACGGCAACTGGCTTGACGAATGTGACAGGTATTACGAAAACAAAAAAGACAACGAAGCTGAGAAAAAATGATGCTTAAAACAGACGATTGGCTTGCAAAATTTATAGACAAACATTGTCTTGCCGTAATTGTTTGCATCCTTTTTTTGTCAATGATTATGGATAACATATGAAATCAATTTTGGACAAAGATTTTAAATATGTGTCATCTTCCAAAACAAATATTCAAAAAACTTTTGATCGTATTCGAAAAGAGCAAAAAGAGGCTTCAAAAATTCAAGCTGTACAGGAAAGCAAATCACTCAATATTGTCATCAATAAAAAATTCGGATAAATAATGGAAAACTATCGCCAACAGCAGGAGCAAAAAGAGCGTCAGCAATGGATTGTTTACGATAAGCTTCAGGCAGCTCGTATCGCTCTACAAAGCCAGGATCTTAAGAAGTCTGGTCATAACAAGTTTGCAGGGTACAAATACTTTGAACTTGCAGACTTCCTACCAACAGTAAACAAGATTTTTGCTGATCTGAAACTTTGCCATACGCTTGAGTTCTATCCAGAAGTAGCTATTCTTCGCGTAATCGACACAGAAAACGGCGGAGATGCTAAGTTTTCATGCCCCATGGCAGAGGCTGAGCTTAAAGGATGCCACCCTGTTCAAAATCTTGGAGCATCTATTACATACATCACGCGATACCTTCTCGTAATGGCGCTTGCTATCGTAGAGCATGACGCAATTGACTCATCAGAACCAATCGTTGAAAAGAAAACAGCAAAATCAGTAAGCAGAGATGTTTTTGAAAACATGGCTGAAGATGAAAAAGAAATGATTCTGTCGTTTGCAATGCAGGTAACTAGCCTGACGAACGACGGTGACATTGAAGGCGCGTTGCAGTACATAAACAGCCTTGACTTGGATGCAGACTGGAAAACTGCACTATGGGGCCAGCTTGATTCTAAGCAACGCTCTGCTATTAAAAAACTAACTGTTAAATGAGGAAATGTGGAATGTCTAATCAACAATATAGCAATGAAAATCGCGGAATGCTTATGAAGAATCCGAATAAGACCGCAGACAATCATCCAGACCTATCTGGTTCAATTAATGTTGATGGACAAGAGTTTTGGCTGTCAGCATGGACTAAAGAAAGCAAGGCAGGAAATAAGTTTCTTAGTCTATCCATTAAGCCAAAAGAAGCTAAAGCAAAGCCAGTAAAAAAACAAAGCAACGATTTTATTAATGACGATCTAGACGCTCCATTCTGATTAGGAGATTAATATGCTTAAATTGTTGATTGGATCAATGTTGGCCGGAGTCGCTACGCTGGCATGGGCGCAACAATGCTCTACGCATACATATATGTATAACGGCAAAATGGTTGTTTGCACTACCTGTTGTTATTACGGCGGTAATTGCAACACAACCTGTTTTTGATCAGCGCCGCCTAGCCGATAGTGGCGGTAATAACATCGGCATTAGCTGGCAAATCTCCCATGCTGAAGCTAATGACACCCTGGAAAGACAGGGAAAATACAAATGATCTAGCCAAGAGCGATAGGTACATTTTGTAACCGGCTATGTGTGGACTGCAACTAGATCATTTTTATTTGTAGTAAACAAAGCTCTTTAAGCATTGCTGGCGATGCGCCTGACTTGTAATCAGGAGACAGTCGGTTCGATTCCGGCAAAGAGCGCCACAAACAGGAGTAACAATGAAGCTTCTTGATTTTATTATTGGTAATTATGATCTAAAAAACGATAGGCATCTGGCAGATAAACTTGATATATCTACGCCAGTTATCAGCCGTATTCGCAACGGACATACAAAAGTCAGCGCAGAAATGATGATCCGTATTCACGAAGTTTTCGGAATTCCTATCGCTGAGATTAAATCGCTATGCAATATGCCATCGCAATCTGCTCAATAGCATTTTCAATGCTCGTTATCTATCAGCAAGACAGCTTAGTAGAAAACGCTTATAGATCAGGTTTTGATGCTGGCGTTCAGTCTATTGTTCCTGAAGATAAAGACAAAATGTGCCTTAAGTGGATGTTTGAATCAAATATGAAAACAGTTAAGAAAAGGATATGTGGGAAATGACTAGCTACGAAATTACAGAAATGCATGTTGTGCGATGGGGTGAGGCAAAAGGCATCATTCAAGACTCAGATTCAAAAACACAATTGCTAAAAGCCTTGTCTGAAATGGGAGAACTAGCAGATGCGATTATCAAACGAGACAGAGCAGGAATTATTGATGGAATTGGCGACGTTCTTGTATGCCTTACTATGGTTGCTGCTATTGAAGACTTGGATGTAAAAAAATGTTTTGCTGAAGCTTATGAACAAATCAAAAACAGAACAGGAAAAACAAACGAAAACGGAGTATTTATCAAGACGGCTTGATAGATATTCGTTTACCTCAGCCGCATCAAAGGCCAGGATTGATAAATTGCTTGCAATGCTGTCTGAAAAAGAAATGTGCGCTATGGATATTAGAGAAAAAGCGTGCATTGCATACAGCCATTCAGTAAATTACTTGAGTTATTTGCTAGAAAAAAAGCTTATTTACATTAGTTCATGGAAGCTTGAAAAGCATGGCGAACGGACTATGTATTGGCCGTATTACAAAGCTGGAAGCAAAAAATCTAAGCCAAAGCCACAAAACTTGTCTAATGCAGAAAAAAGCAAAAGATATAGGGAAAAATTAAAAAAAGACGCACATAAAGTTTCTATACAAAACGCAAAACGTAGAAACAAGCGAATGAAAGTTAAACCTGATTGGACAGCAGCATGGATTATGCAGAGTTCTTCGAGTGGGCAATGAAAGCAGATATACGCCCAACAATGGATTCCTATATGGCATATCAAGCCGGCAAAGAACTATCTGAGACAAAGCTAAACGCTATGCGAATGGAAATTAAACGTCTTCACGAAATTATCCAAGAGCGCAATCACGAAATGGGATTGGGATAATGGGACGACCGCGCAAAATCAAAACAGATGACCCTATTGAATTTGTACAAGATAATAAACGGTCAGATGAGTGGAAGTTTTACTTTGCGGCCGCAATGTCTGGGCTAATTGCGAGGGGAGGGCTTTCTGAAGATTTGCTCATTAAAACTTGCAAACAATATGCAGACGCAGCAGAAAGGGAAATAAATGGATAATATCAATAACCCATCTCATTACACTACTGGCGGCATTGAAACAATTGATTTTATTGAAGCGAAAAAACTTAACTACAATCTAGGGAATGCAGTTAAGTATATTTCGCGATGCAAATACAAAGGCAATCAATTGGAAGACCTTCATAAAGCAGCTTGGTACATTAATCGAGAAATTGAAAACTTGATTAATGAGGCGTTTTATAAGTCTCAAACACTTAATACCTGACCCCTAAAATAAACTAATCCGTCATCTTCGCTAATAACTTCGCAAAGCTCTGGCGGCATTAGTTTGCCTTTGTAGAACGTCAGCACAGCAAAGCCAGACCTATGGTTCCTGGTTGAATCTTCAGTGTAGGCAAACTGATCTCCCCACACATCAGCAAGCGAGCCAGTATCAACGCCATATCGAGTCCCTGTCATATCTGTCCACGGCGTTACCTTAAGGCTGTGCAAATGGCCGTTTACTGTTGATATGCCTGATTTCATTGTCGCGTTGTACGACGCATGAACTCCGTTATAAAGTCGGTGTTTTATTTGAGTATGGCCGTTAACCATGATTGAAGTTGAAAATTTCCACCTTGGGAAATGATCTGTAAGACAAAATCCGGTAACGCCTTCATACTCTGGAACCATTGTAGCTATGCGAGCATTAAATCGCATGTCGTGATTGCCCCATGTCCAATGCAATTTAGCGTTTCCAGAGACTGCCTCAATTTCCGCAAGCCTGTCTGTAACAGCCTCTAGCTCTTGTTTGACGTTCGGCCTAGACTCAAACCCGCTTACAGGATGACGGCTTATCTTTGCGCCGTCAAACGCATCACCATTAATAACGACCATCTGTGGTTTTAGTTCTTTGATGATCTTTACAAATGCGCGATGTCCAGTGCTTACTATTCCCGGCCAGTAATGACAATCTGATCCGACAACGATAACGCCACTATCAATTTCAGCAACAACCCTGACACCATTATTAGGGATTGTTACGTTAAATGTAGGGCTTCTTTTGTCTGGCGAAGACAAAATTATTCCTCGCTTTTTTTCAATGTTTCTGCGCCTTAGTTGGATATTTCTATTTGAAATTCCGAGATGTTTTGCCATTAGTGACGCAGATTGAAGTTCATTCCACAATCGGATGAATTCATCTTCAGAACATATTGGTTTTACCATGTTAGGAGGAAAGTTTGCGTTGGAACTGTCCGCACCATTCGTCGGGCGGAACGATAGGAAAGCAATAGCCTATTTGGTCATCTTCGGCAAATGCTTGATGAGGATTTTTGCGACACTCTCCAACTTCTTCGTTTTTCTCTATTTGGAAGAATGCGCAATGCTCACACTTAGGAAGTAAATCTGGATCTATCTTCTTTTTTACCATTTGGCGCAGTGAGATTGTTTAATTGCTTTATTCTCGCCTTCTAGCTCTTTAATATACATTTGCTGCAAAGCTATTTTTTCAGTCATATCATTAAACACTCTAACAATATATTGCGCTTCATTAGCTTCTAGAAAAACGCTTCCATCTTCATTTTGAACTGCTGCTATAGCTACAGAACTAACAAAAGCTAGAGATATTGCTAGACGCTTCATGATTTCACCTATTTGGTTAATGAATCATATTGTGAATAACATTGCTTTAGCGCGACTCTCAATTGATCGGCTTCTCCAGCGATCCTTGCAAGAAATTCTGCATCTTCTCTGTATAGCTTGTTTCCGGTACATGAATCTTGTCTAGCGTCGGGATCGTCGGGCATTTGACGACCTGGCCTGTCGCGCAAGCTGTCAACAAGAGAGGCGTTAAGAGAATTAATTTTGCGAATTTCACGGTCTTTTTCCTCTCGAATCTTGTTTGCAGATTGTTGAAGCTTTTGCTCTTTCTCCCTGGCTTGTAGTACAGCATCAGCGTGCGCCTTTGATTGCGACTCTTTGTATTGCGCAAATTCAACAGCAATAACTGATTTGCCGTCAGATCGGCCTTTAAAATATCCGCCAATAGTCAAAGCAATTGATGCTGCAATAACATAAGGAAGTATATTTATTGACCCAAACATTTTTTGTATTCCTGCTGACGGCGTTTAGTTAATCCTGCCAATTGCTTTCCTTTAAATCGATCCCATCGCAATATCTGCTCACAAGCGCCAACATAATCACCAGAATTTAGCTTTTTAACAAGCGTAGATGAACAAAATGCGCCAGCCCCTATGTTATACGAAAGTGATACATAAGCATCAAATTCGTACTGATACATTGGAACTGGCGCGCATCGTTTAACTGCTTGTTCAAACTCTGAAGCATCGTCAAGCAATCTAACTAAAGCTCGCTCTACGCTAATTTTGTCACCTAACTTTACGTTTTCTGTAGTGCCAAAACCAATTGTAGGAACATCACCAGCAACAGGAGTATATGCGTCAGATCTATAACCCTCATGCATAGCTATCCCAACTAATGTAGCTGCGGATAATGTTAACGATGCAATCTGAATGCGATTCATTCTTCCATGCGCTTTTTATGCTCACGCTCTTCTCGACGGTCTTGTTTTGCTTTGTAGTACCAATTAATTAAAAGGCCAACAGCACCGATTACGATACCAGCAAAAACGCCAAATTCACTAGAAAGAATCCACCCGACAACGCTAGTAGAAGCTCCCGTGTATGTGGCTTTACTTCCAATTGCTGCCATCGTTGTTTCATGTGCCGTCATAGTATTGTCTTTCATGATTAAGAACCAATTGCTACCCAATAAAATGAATCAGGACCGGTCGGCGTACTTAGGTCAACGCCAGTCGTAGTCGGCGCAGATTTGAGAACAGTTGCATTATCAATGCCGCCAACATCAGCAGAAACCAAAGGGGTAACTTGCACAGAATAGCAAGCCGTTGAAAACGCCGTTGGGAATGTCACTGTCGTTGTCGTGCTTCCGCCCGCAACAACCCCCCATTGAATCATCAGGCCACCAGGAAACCTCTGATAGCCGTTAGTCCCAAGTGATTTCCCAAACGATGCAAGGTTGGTTAGGATAATATCGCCAGTTTGTGATGAATCGCTAGATTGACCTTTAAGCGAAGTTACTGGGAAAGTAACCGCATGAGTGTGACTTGACCCGCTGGCAGAGTTTGTTGATGTTGCGCTGAGAGTCCCAGGCGTTCCCAT
>JACCDS011867572.1_pt1 | contig 11427 bp, 9 predicted proteins | sample 7446441 | NCBI WGS metagenome assembly JACCDS01 (sample SAMN15323445, study PRJNA562643) | freshwater metagenome | isolation source: river surface water | place: USA:Blue River Watershed | collected 2017-08-17 | reverse complement strand
GACTCCATCATGTGGGTCGCGGTGATCACCGTCTTGTCCATCTCGTGCGCCATCTTGATCATGCGCTTTTGCAGCGCCGGCACGGCGGCGTTGCCCACCTCGATGGCCAAGTCGCCACGCGCGACCATGATGCTGTCGCTGGCGCGCAGGATTTCCTCGAGCTTGGGAATGGCTTCGGCCCGTTCGATCTTGGCGATCAGGTGCGGTTTGTGGTTGTACTCGGCCGCCGCCACATTACAAAGCTGGCGCGCCATCTCCATGTCGGTGGCGCTCTGGGGGAAACTCACGGCCACGTAATCGGCCTGGAAGCTCATCGCGGTCTTGATGTCCTCCATGTCCTTGGCGGTCAGGGCCGGGGCGGTGAGGCCGCCTCCCTTCTTGTTGATGCCCTTGTTGTTAGACAGCTCCCCGCCCATGGTCACCGTGCAGTGCACGGCCTCGCCCTTGACGGCATCAACCAGCATGGTGATCAGGCCGTCGTTGAGCAGCAGCACGTCGCCGGCTTTCACATCACGCGGCAGCTCCTTGTAGTCCAGGCCGACGGCGTTGGCGTCACCCGGCTCGGTACGGGTGGCGTCCAGGATGAACTTCTGGCCGGTCTTGAGCAGGGCCTTGCCCTCGGCAAACTTGCCCACGCGGATCTTGGGGCCCTGCAGGTCGGCCATGATGCCGACCTCGCGGCCCGCGCGCTTGGCGGCTTCGCGCACCAGACGGGCGCGGTCGATGTGGTCTTGTGCCTTGCCGTGGCTGAAGTTGAGCCGAACCACGCTGACACCAGCGCGGATCATCTTCTCGAGCAGGGCCGGGTCGCTGGAAGCGGGGCCGAGGGTGGCAACTATTCGGGTCTCACGACGCGTCATCTTGCAGTCTCCTTGTAACTAAGTTTCCATTCTGGCATCAAATCAGTTACATACGAGCAACAAGATGCGGCCCCGGGGGGCCGGCGTCCTGCGCGCTCAGCCCTGGGACCGGCGCTCCAGGATCTCGAAGGCCGGCAGGGTCTTGCCCTCGAGCACCTCGAGGAAGGCGCCGCCGCCCGTAGAGATGTAACCCACCTGGTCGGTGATGTGGAACTTGGCGATGGCCGCCAGTGTGTCGCCGCCGCCGGCGATCGAGAAGGCATCCGAATGCGCGATGGCCGAGGCCAGCATCTTGGTGCCGCCGGCAAACTGGTCGTACTCGAACACGCCCAGGGGCCCGTTCCAGACGATGGTGCCGGCGTGGGCAATGATCTCGGCGAGCTGGGCTGCGCTCTTCGGTCCGATGTCCAGGATGCGGTCGTGCGGGCCGACCTGGTCGGCCGACACGCGGTTGGCACGGGCCAGCGAGGAGACTTCGTCGGCCACCACCACGTCCACGGGCATGGGCACCTCGGCGCCGCGTTCGCGCATCATGTCCATGACCTGCTGCGCCTCACGCACCATCTCGGGCTCGGCCAGCGAGTCCCCGATGCGCTTGCCCGCCGCCAGCAGGAAGGTGTTGGCAATGCCGCCGCCGACGATGAGCTGGTCCACGCGGGAGGCCAGCGTCTTGAGGATGGACAGCTTGGTCGAGACCTTGGAGCCGCCCACGATGGCCACCAGCGGGCGCTTGGGGTTCTGCAGGGCCTTGGAGATCGCGTCCATCTCGGCAGCCAGCAAGGGGCCGGCGCAGGCGATCTTGGCGTATTCGGCAATGCCGTAGGTGCTGGCTTCGGCACGGTGAGAGGTGCCAAAGGCGTCGTGCACGAAGATGTCGCACAGGGCCGCCATCTTCTTGCTCAGCTCCGGGTTGTTCTTCTTTTCGCCCGGGTTCAGGCGGCAGTTCTCCAGCATGACGAGCTGACCGGGTTGGACGGTCACGCCGTCGACCCAGTTGGCGACGAGCGGCACGTCCCGGCCCAGGAGTTCGGCCATACGCTTGGCCACCGGTGCCAGGCTGTCTTCGGGCTTGAACTGGCCTTCCGTTGGACGGCCCAAGTGAGAGGTGACCATGACGGCCGCGCCGGCGTCCAGGGCCATGCGGATGCAGGGCAGGCTGGCGCGGATGCGGGTGTCTTCGGTGATGGCACCCGTATCGTCCTGCGGCACGTTCAGATCGGCGCGGATGAAGACGCGCTGGCCGCGGGCCTTGCCCTGATCGCACAGGGTCTGGAAACGGATGAAATTCATGGTGGTCAAGACGAGAAGTGATGGGGGAAGGCAGGCGACAAGCCTGTGCTCAGCCTGTAATTCTAGGCCCCTGCCTCCAAGGCCTCACCAGCCCAGCCCCACATGCAGCGGCAGATAGACCGCCATGCCCGCCACGATGGTGCCCAGCATGGCCCAGGAACTCTGCCGGCGCCACACATACCAGGCGGTGCCAGCTGCCACGGCAAACAGCCGTGCGTCCTGCCAGGTCTGCAGGGGCTGGCCGTGGCTCATGACGATCTCGGGCACGATGACCGCCGCCAGTGCGGCGATGGGCGCGTACTGCAGGCCGCGCTGCGCCCAGTGCGGCAGGCCCCAAGGTTTGCTGCTGATGAAAAAGAAGGAACGCGTGATGACCGTCACCGCGGCCAGGCCGACGATGACGCCCAGGGTCCAGAGATCGGTCTCTTTCATCGGGCCTCCCCGGACTTGAAGGGCGGCGCCTTCTCCAGCAGCAGGCACAGGGCCACGGCCGCGGCAATTGCCACCACGATGTTGAGTTTGAAGGGCAGGGCAAAAGCTGCCACTGCTGCGGCCCCCGCCACCCCGGCCGAGACCAGGCGCAGCCGGCTGCTGGCGAGTGAGCAGGCCACGCCCAGCAGGGCCAGGATGCCCGCAAATCCCAGGCCCCAGTGGGCCGGGACCGAATGCGCCAGCAGGATGCCCAGCAGGCTGGCCGCCTGCCAGCTGCTCCAGTTGGTGGTGCAGCCGCCCATCAGATAGGCCAGCTGGGTCTGCCGCTCTTCCTGTGTCTGGGGTGGCGCATGGAAACGCTTGGTGAACATCACATAGCTGATGTCGGCCGTGACATAACCGGCCAGTAAACGCCAGCGCCGCGGCAGGTGCATGAGATAGGGCCGCATGTGCGCGCTGAAGACCACGAAACGCAGGTTCACGCAGAAGCCGGTGGCCCAGATCACCAGCACCGGCGCACCGGCGGCGATCAGGGGGATGGCCGCAAGCTGCGAACTGCCAGCGTAGACCAGCAGCGTCATGGCGATGGCCTCGACCAGGCTCATGCCGGACTTGATCATGGCCACGCCGGTCATCATGCCCCAGGCGGCCAGACCGGGCGCCACCGCGCTCATGTCGCGCATGCCCTGGCGGAACTCCGGATGCCGCAGGATCTGGCGCAGCTGGCTCATGCCTCAGCGCCCCAGCACCGCGCCGATTGGCAGCTCGAAACCACGCAGGAAATCGGCCGCGGGCAGTCGCTTGCCGCCGGCGCGCTGCAGCTCGGTCAGGCGCAGCACGCCTTCGCCGCATTGCACGCAGATGCCATCCGCACCGGCGGCCAGCACCTCGCCTGCGGCGTGGCCAGGGGACGGCGTGGCGTCCACACGCGCGCGCCAGAGCTTGATGGCCTCGCCCTGCCAGACCGTGGAAGCCACGGGGAAGGGGTTGAACGCGCGCACGCGGCGCTCGATCACGGCGGCCGGCTGGGACCAGTCCACCGCGGCCTCGTGTTTCTCGATCTTGTGGGCGTAGGTCACGCCCTCCAGCGCTTGTTTGACCGGCCGGAGTTCGCCACGCGCTGCACGTGCCAGCGCCTCGACGATCAGGCGTCCGCCCAGCGCCGCCAGCCGGTCGTGCAGGCTGGCCGTGGTGTCGTCGGGCCCGATGGGCGTGCGCTCCACGAGCAGCGTGTCGCCGGTGTCCAGCCCTGCGTCCATCTGCATGATGGTCACGCCGGTCTCGGCATCACCGGCCTCGATGGCGCGGTGGATGGGCGCGGCGCCACGCCAGCGCGGCAGCAACGAAGCGTGGATGTTGAGGCAGCCCAGGCGCGGCAGATCCAGCACCCACTGCGGCAGGATCAGTCCGTAGGCGGCCACGACGATGACGTCGGGCTGGGACGCTTCCAATGCAGCACGTGCCGACGTCGCATCCTCGCGGTATTTGCCGTCCAGCCGCAGGCCCTGCGGCTGGGCCACGGCCATACCGTGCGCGAGCGCAAACTGTTTGACTGGCGAGGCCTGCAGCTTCATGCCGCGACCGGCGGGCCGGTCGGGCTGGGTCAGGACCAAAGGGATGGAGAAACCGGCGTGGTGCAGCTGCTCCAGCGCAACCCGCGCGAACTCGGGCGTGCCGGCGTAGACAAGGCGAAGCCGGGCGTGTCCCTCGCGGGCGGCGCATCCTGGCTGGGAGCGGTCCGCTTCGTTGCCCATCCTCGCCATGGATTCAGCCATGGCTGCGGTGTTCGCCTCGCGCCCCATCTCCCGGCCAGGCGCGCCACCTCGCTCGGCCGCGCCCGGCTCCGCCCTCAACGGCTCTCCTGGCGCTGAGCCTTGAGCATCTTGGTCTTGATGCGGTTGCGCTTGAGCGGCGAGAGGTATTCGACAAAAACCTTGCCCAGCAGATGGTCCATCTCGTGCTGTATGCAGACGGCCAGCAGGCCCTCGGCCTCGATCACACGCGACTGGCCCTCGGCGTCCAGGGCACGCACGTGTACCCGCTCGTGGCGCTCCACGCCGTCGTAGATGCCGGGCACGGACAGGCAGCCTTCTTCGTTGACCTTCTTCTCCGGGCTGGCCCAGACGATCTCCGGGTTGATCAGCACCAGGGGCTGGTCGCGCCCCTCGGAGACATCGATCACGATCAGGCGCTCGTGCACGTCCACCTGGGTCGCAGCCAGGCCGATGCCGTGGGACTCGTGCATGGTCTCGAACATGTCGCTGATCAATTGTTTGATACGCGCGTCCACCGTCTGCACAGGCTGGGCAACCTTGTGCAGGCGGGGATCAGGAAAACAGAGGATGGGGAGCAGGGCCATAAGAAGAAAACGTGATCGGGCTGTCGTTATTTTCGCCACTTTTGGCCGGCGAGTTTGCAACAAAGTTCAGAAAACATTGCCCAATCAAGGGCTTGGGCGCAGAATCGTGCGTAGTTTATTAAGTTTCCGGGGCCGTCGGGCGGTAGGCTCGCACCCGGACCGAGCCGGGGGCCATGTGAAAAAGCAAGACATCACCACGCACAGCATCAGGGTCAGCGCCCGATTTTCCACCATGACGGCCCTGGGCCTGGGTGTCCTGCTGGCCGGATCGGCCTGGGGCCAACGGTTTCCCAACTACCCGATCACCCCCGAGCAATCCGCCACCGCCAAACAGGTGGCACAGGCCGGCGTGCCGCTTTCCGAACTGGTGCCCGATGCGCCGGACAGTTATGTCATCAAGTCCGGCGACACCTTGTGGGCGATCTCGCGCATGTACCTGCGCAGCCCCTGGCGCTGGCCCGAGCTCTGGGGCATGAATCTGGAAGAAATCAGCAACCCGCACCTGATCTACCCGGGCCAGACCCTGTACCTCGACAAGCGCGACGGCCGCGCCCGCCTCAGCGGCAGCCCGCCCGGCGGTGACGGCTCGGGTTCGGACGGCAGCGGCACCGCACAGCCGGGCACCACCGCCCGCGAAGGCGCGGGCGGCATGCCGACCGTCAGGCTCTCGCCCCGCGTGCGCTCCGAACCGGCGCGCACCCCGCTGACCACGCTGCAGACCCGCGACATCGAGGCCTTCCTGGCTGAGCCCCTGATCGTCGAGGAAAAGGAATTGCAGTCCGCCCCGCGCATCGTGGCGGCGGGCGAGAACCGCGTCATCATCGGTCGCGGTGACCGCGTCTATGCCCGCGGCTCGGCCGAGGCACCCCTGCTGGACGACCAGGACAAGATCAAGCAGTACCGGATCTTCCGTGAGGCCCGTCCGCTCAAGGACCCCGATACCGGCGACATCCTGGGCTACGAGGCCGAGTTCCTGGGCAAGGCCGCCCTGATCCGCAGCGAAGGCAAGATCGAGGTCGCCTCCGCCAGCGGTCCCGCAGCGACAGCCCTGGTGCCGGCAACCATCGACATCCTGTCGGCCAAGAACGAGATGCTGGTCGGCGATCGTCTGGCGCCCGAGCCCGAGCGCGAGTTCCTCAACTTCGTGCCACGCGCCCCCGCCGCAGGCGTGAGCGGGCGCATCGTGTCGATCTACGGCAGCAATTCGGTGGTGAACGCTGCGCAGAACCAGGTGGTGGTGATCAATCGCGGCAAGCGCGACGGCATGGAGAGCGGCCATGTGCTGGCCATCCTCAAGGACGGCCAGCAACTGATCGACAAGACCGATCCGGCCCGCCCCCTGATCAAGCTGCCCAATGAGCGCAACGGCCTGATGATGGTGTTCCGCACCTACGAAAAGCTGTCCTACGCGCTCATCCTCGACGTTACCGACACAGTGCGCGTCGGTGACCGGCTGAGCACGCCGCAGTAAACGCACGCTCCCCATCGGCTGCCCAGTGCTGCGATGGAACGCGAAGAGCTCGAGGCCTGGCTGCGGCTGAGCCTGACGCCCGGCATCGGCAATGAAAGCGCGCGCCGCCTGCTGGCGGCCTTCGGCTTGCCGCAGGCCATCTACAGTCAAGACAGCACAGCCCTGCAGCAGGTCCTGAGCCCGGCGCAGGCGACCGCCCTGCAAGCCCCACCCCCGGAATTGCCAGATCAGCTGGAACGCACCTGGGCCTGGCTGCAAGAGGCACCGGAGCAGCGCACGGTGCTGACCCTCGCCGACAGCGCCTACCCGCCCGAACTGCTGAGCATCGAGGACCCTCCCCTCCTGCTTTATCTGAACGGAAGGCTGGACCGCCCCTGGTCGGCCGCATGCAGCCTGGCCATCGTGGGCAGTCGCAATCCCACGCCGCAAGGTGCGCTCAATGCACGCCAGTTTGCACAGGCACTGAGCCAGGCCGGCCTGACCATTGTCTCGGGCCTGGCCCTGGGCATCGATGGGGCCGCCCATGAGGGCGCACTGACGGCACCGACGGACGCTGGGGACCGGCTCCTGACCGTCGCGGTGGTTGGCACAGGCCTGGACCGCGTTTATCCCAAAAGCCATCACGCCCTGGCGCATCGCATCTGCGCGCAGGGTCTGATCGTCAGCGAGTACCCCCTGGGCACACCGCCGCTGGCGGCCAATTTCCCCCGCCGCAACCGCCTGATCGCCGGTCTCTCGCGAGCTACCCTGGTGGTGGAGGCGGCACTGCAGTCGGGCTCCCTGATCACGGCGCGCCTGGCCGCCGAGCAGGGCAAGGAGGTGTATGCCATTCCGGGTTCCATCCACGCCACCCAGTCCCACGGTTGCCACGCCCTGATCCGCCAGGGGGCCAAGCTGGTCGAAACGGCCCAGGATGTGCTGGAGGACTGGCCCGCAGGCTCGGTGCCCCCGCCGGCGCAGCCCGCGACCCCGGCAGCGGACGACGAGGACACGCTGCTCGCGGCCATTGGGCTGGACCCGGTCAGCCTGGACGCGCTGCTGGCCCGCACGGGGCTGGACATCGCGACCCTGCAGGCGCGCCTGATGGCGCTGGAGCTCGAAGGCCAGATCGCCCGCCTGCCCGGTGGGCTGCTGCAACGCCTGGTGCGTACCTGAAGCGCAACAGCACCGGCAACACCCGTCTTTTCCCGCGGGCCCGTGGCGCTTTTGCGCTATATTGACTTCATGTTCGAAGTGCTTGTGTATGTGTACGAAAACTACTGGCGCGGTGATGCCTGCCCCGAATTGCCGCAACTCGAACGCAAGCTCAGCGCCATCGGTTTTGATCCCGACGAGATCCGCGACGCCCTGCTCTGGCTCGACGGCCTGAACCTGGCGGCCCAGAGCACGCTCTGGCTGGATACCCCCCCGGCCGCCCCGGTCCCGCCGGACGCGAACCTGGCCCGCCTGCAATCACCCGACAGCATGCGTGTGTACTCGGTGGCCGAGCAGAACCACCTGGGTGCCGAGTGCCTGGGTTTCATCAGCTTTCTGGAATCGGCGCAAGTCCTGCCTGCGCCGCTGCGTGAGGTTGTGTTGGATCGGGCCATGGCTGTGCCGGGTGAGCCCATGGCCTTGGACGACCTCAAGATCATCATCCTGATGGTCTACTGGAGTTTTGGCGAAGAGCCCGACACCCTGGTGCTCGACGAGCTTTACGACGACAGCGCCGAACGCGTGGCGCACTGAACCCGGCACCCCTCTCTCAAGCAAAAGGCCCCTGACGGGGCCTTTTGCTTGGGCGTGCTGTGCTCAGCTCACGAGCCGCTCGGGATTGGCTTCCAGCCGTGTCAGCGCCTCGCGGGTGGCACGCACGGTCAGCGTCTCCTCCTCCTGTGGCAGCAACAGGCCGGCCTGCAGGTAGGCGGCCAGACGGCCGGCCTGGATCAGGTAACTGTGGCCATCGCTGGAGGCGAAGAGGTTGAGATGCTTGCGGTCGCTGCGCCAGACGAACTGGACCTGGTTGACTTTACCATTGAGGTCCAGCGTGAACCAGGACCCCAGCTGCAGTTCCTGCGCCCAGGCCACCATGGCGGGCGTGGGCTTGGAGCCGCCATTGGTGACCACGTCGATGGTGGAGGCATCGATGCCCAGCATCATCTCGATGCTTTCGGCGTCCAGCGGCAGATCCCCCAGCCCGTCTTCGCTGACGAAGTCCTCCAGGTTGGCCAGGCGTTGTGTCATCGCGTCGATCTGGGCCTGCGGGATGGCCTGGGTCTTGGACATGAAGGCATCGGCCATGGTGTCGCTGATGATCTTGATGTGCGCGTCCTGGTCGGCCTGGGCCATGCCCAGCAGACCCATGCCCGAACGCAGGCGCTGCAGGAGCTGGGGCAGGTCCTGGATGACACGTGCGCGGTCATTGCGGTTGGGTTTGGCGCTGGCCGACCAGACCAGATCGGTCGCCGCCTTCTTCAGGGTGATGGTCTCGGCATCCTTGGGGCCCTTGCGCACGGCCGACACGGCCAGCACCTCGGCCCAGACCTTGAAGAGGAAGGTGCGGATCTCGTCACGCACCGGGATGTCCTTGAGCATGTTGCGCAGCTCGATGGTGTACTGGATGGCCAGCGTTTCCTTCTGCTCGACCTGCTGCGCGACACTCACGACCTTCTGCGTCTTTTCCTTGCCCGTGAGGAACTTGGCGAGGAATTTCTGGAACTCGTCATAGACGATCTGGAAGACGCGTTTGCCCGTCTCGGGGTACTGCTCGATGACCTGCACCACGCGTTTGATCTCGGTCTCCAGCGCCGTTCCCGTGATGCCGCTGGCATCAAAGCCCATCACGCAGGAGCCCATGCGGTCGATCAGCTGGCGCGCCGGATGGTTCAGTGTGCCGAAAAACTCCGGCTCGGCCAGGGCCACGCGCAGCACCGGCATCTGCAGGCGGGCAAACCAGACGCGGATGGCCGAAGGGATACGGTCCTCGGCCAGGATGGCCTGGAACATCAGGGCCACCATTTCGATGATGGCCTTCTCGCCCTTGGTCTCGGCCTTCTGCTTGAGCTCGTCGGTTTTTTCGCGCAGCTTGCCTGCGGCCTTGACCACACCCGCCGGGCTGAAGTCCTCGTAGACGGTGCCGGTTCCACCGCCGCCGCTACCGACGTACATGTAGTTGCGGTCGGCCATGGCCGCCGCCAGGGCGGGCGAGGGCGGGTGCGAGGACGTGGCACTGAAATCGCCTCCGCCCTGCCCCACCAGCATGCGCTTGAGCTGACCGAACATGCCCTGGGCGCGGCTGCGTGTGCGTGCCAGGGGCGTGGTCTGCGTCATCAGACGCGTTTCTTCGTGGGTGCCACCGTAACCCGAGGGGGTGCCCTGCGCGGCCAGCGCGTGCTGCATCTGCGCCGGGGTCTGCCCGAGTGCGGCGGGCGACGACGGGACGCCTCCAGCTTGCGGCCCCGGGGCTTGCCGTCCCTGGGCCGCGGCCTGAGGAGCCGCATCATCCCAACCCAGGCGCCCCCCAAACAGGGTGCCGGCACTGCGGCCACCCGGCGCAGCGGGCATGGGCGCCGTGGGCTGGCCCGGATACGCCGGGGCCTGGGCAGGGTAAGCCGCCTGGGGCGGATGCTGTGCCGGTTGGCTTGGATAAGACGGCGGCTGGCCCGGGTAACCCATCTGCCCCGGGGGCACGCCCGGGGCTTGGGCAGGGTAACCCGCCTGCGTCGGATAGGGGGCCGGCTGGCCGGCACCCATGCGTCCTTGTGCGGGCTGGCCTGGGTAACCCATCTGCCCCGGGGGCATGCCCGGGGTTTGGGCAGGATAGCCCGCCTGGGGCGGATGCTGTGCCGGTTGGTTCGGATAAGACGGCGGCTGGCCCGGGTAACCCATCTGCCCCGGGGGCATGCCACCCGGGGCACGCGGCATCTGACCCAGCGGCGCCGGGGCGGACTGGGGCTGACCGGGGTAAGCAGCAGAAGCCGGGCCGTAGGCACCGGTCGAGCCGGCCCAGCCCGCGTCGGCGGCGTCGCCATGGAATTGCGAATCCGGAGGAAGCACCGAGTCCGGTCCACCCCCACCGCCGCCAGGGCCTGCACGGCGACCGACCGTGGCCCGCTTGACGCGGTCCTTGAGGTCGATGGTGGGCATCACACCCTGCTGGATCAGGAATTCGTTGCCGTTGCTGTAGGCCTTCTTGAGCTTGTCGATCAGGTGCTTTTGCACCACGTCGTTGACCATGGGCCACGAGGAGCGGGGCATGCCGCAACTGGTCCACTGCTCGATCATCAGCAGGATCAGGACTTCGGGGCGCAGGATGTCGTGACCTTCGAGGTCTTCCCGGCTCTCCAGTGTCTTGACCCGCACGCGCAGGTCGTCCAGTTCGGTAGATATCTTTTCCACCACGGCCAGCACCAGGCGGGAAGAAAGAATCTTGTTTTCGACCGCGTCATTGCCCACCAGGGAGAAGCCGCCGTCGCCCTCCAGGGCGAGTTCGGCCGACTTGTCGGTTTTCTTGCCCGGGGGGCCCTTGAGCGAAGCCTGCCAGATCGACATGGTGCCGTCGATCCAGGCCGTGCGCAGCTTCTGGTAGAGCATCCAGGCATCACGCCGGTTCTGCATGTCGCGGGTGGTGCCGCTCTCGTTCATGAGCGAGGTCAGGCGCTCCTGCACGATGCCGGCCAGTTCCACCATGACTTTTTCCGCATCCCCGAGGAAGCGCTTACGCACCTGCTCTGACAGCTGCATACGCTGCATGTAGGTAAGTGGGATCGCCATGGCGCCAGGACTCCGCTTTAGACGACGGCGCCCGCGTTGGGGTCGTTGGGATCGGTGTCCCGCTTGTTGCCGCCGGAAGACTTGACCAGATCCTCGCGCTTGACGCCCAGCCACATGGCGATGGCCGCTGCCACGAACACCGAGGAGTAGATGCCAAAACAGATGCCGATGGTCAGGGCCAGGGCAAAGTAGTGCAGGGTCGGGCCACCGAACAGCAGCATCGACAGCACCATGAGCTGGGTGCTGCCGTGGGTGATGATGGT
>JACCDS011693150.1_pt1 | contig 11428 bp, 10 predicted proteins | sample 7446441 | NCBI WGS metagenome assembly JACCDS01 (sample SAMN15323445, study PRJNA562643) | freshwater metagenome | isolation source: river surface water | place: USA:Blue River Watershed | collected 2017-08-17 | reverse complement strand
GGTGAATGGGCAGTCGTTTTGCGCGTGAACAAGCGCGACGGAAAAATCACCAGCGTGCGGACAAATGCCCGCTTTGTGCCGGTGCGTCAAATCGAGGAAATCACCGATTACACACCGCCGACCGAAGAGGACGCAGAAAAGGCCAAGAAGGTCACCACACTGGCCCCGTTGGTCAATTTCCCCGGTGAAGGTTTTATCGAGATGACAGCGGCAGAGTACAAGCGCAAGCCAGCCGATTACAAGGGCACGCGCAAAGCCAAAGCCACCGACGAGCACGGCGCTTACCGCTACCGCACCGCATTTTTGGCCGACTCAGGTTATCGGATCGTGCAGGTTTTCATCACCGATGCCAAGCGGGTGGACCCACCAAAACCGGGCGCGGCATCCGCCCCGGTGGTCTTTGACCAGGTGCTGGCCGCGCCGGACCTTGCCCGTGGACACCAGCCTGAAACACCCCAAAGCCCGAAGGATGCAGAGCGCGCCGCCGAAGCCCAGAAAATGGCAGCGATGCGCGAAAGCCTGAAAGCAGGCGTCCAGGTGGTGGCCGCGCCGCAACTTTTCCCGACGCCTGAGCCCTTGGCGGCTCAGATCGTCAAAGCTGCCGAGATTGAAGAAGGCATGTCGGTGCTCGAACCCAGCGCCGGGACCGCGAACCTGATAAAGGCTGTGCGCCAGTCTACGGGCGGAAACGTCAAGATCACCGCTGTAGAGATCAGCGGTCCGCTGTGCGAGCAGCTGGAAAAACTCGAACCCGCTGCGCGGGTCCTGTGTGCCGATTTTCTGGCCTTGACACCGCAAGACTTGGGCCAATTTGACCGCATTGTCATGAATCCGCCCTTTGTGAACGCGGAGGACATCAAGCACATCGAGCATGCCATGCAGTTTCTCAAGCCAGGCGGCCGCATTGTGGCCATCTGCGCGGCTGGGCCTCGTCAGACCGCCCGCCTGTCAGCTTTGGCGGCTCTCCTAGGCGGCTCTTTTGAGGCATTGCCTGAGGGCAGCTTTATAAGTTCCGGGACATTTGTGCGCGTTGCAGTTTTTTGCGCGGATGCTTCTTAGCTGTGCGACTCGAATGCGTAGCGCCTGCCGCCTTCGGGCGGCTGGCTATGCGCTGATCAGCTTTTTCCAATTCCTGCCGGTGTCGGGTGATAGGGTTGGCGAGGCGGTCCCGCGCCGGGTCTCCCTTCGGTCGTTACCGGCGCGGGCCGATGTGCCCTCTAACGAGGTGCGGATATGCACGGGGATGGTCGGCGCTGCTTGGCAAGCGTTTGTGCTCTGGTTCGTGCTGTGTGACCTCTATGAGGCCAAGCGTCCGTTCGGCCTCCATCTGTTCCCGCTTGTACCTGGTGTTCACTTTGCTCATCGGCTCGTCAACTGGCGTTGCCTTGCCGTTCGGTACCGCGCCGCTGGCCGAGGCTTGCGCCTCGCCCCCAGCTTGAGCGGGTCTGGGCTTGTGTCGCCCGGCGGGGTCTTCCGGGCGTCGGCTAGCCATCTGGCTTTGTCGCATTCGCTTCTTCAGTTGGTACCGGACGTTTTCTTGCCTCAGGTTTTGGGCGTCTCCCTGTGGGCCGGGCTGCTCCAGGTTCGCGCATGCGCGCTCATCCCCTGGCGGGGACGGCTTCGCCGCCTTGCGCATCTTCCCTCTCTTCGTTCGGCCTGACGCCTTCGCTCCTTCGTCGCTGCGCGCTCGCGCTTGCCTCTTTGGGGACTGACTGCGTCAATCACCTGCCGCGCAGGCTTGGCATCCCCCTGAAAGTCGGCCGAAAGGCCGAAGCCCTCCGCAGGCTCCGGGCTCCAGCCTATCTGCGTCAGTTGGGGCGTCGCACGCGCGCCCCAAAAAGATGGCGTTTTCGCGCGCGAAAAACAGCGATTGGCGACATTGTCAAAAGTCAGTGGTTTGCGTGAGCTGTCTTGTTTTTCAGGGCGCGAATGCGGATATGGGTGGTTTTGAGGGTGGCGCTCGCGGCAGTCATCTACGTGGTTTGTGCGTTGAGTCATCATGGGGGGCACGCCCCACATACCCCTTAAATATTTGTTGTTTGGTGTAAATATTTCTTGCCTATAGTCTATTTATTAGACTATAATGGAGGCATGGGTTAGGCCCATACCGCACCGGTCGGTTACCGGTTGGCCTCTGGGCCGTTACATGGAGTTTCCACCATGACTCAGTTGATCCCCTCGGCTCTTGAAATCCGTTGCGCTTTGGCGCGTGCCAACGTGCTTGAAGCAATTCATGGAGAAAGATCGGAAATCGTTCAGGACGCCATGCTTGATGTTCGTGACGAAGTGATTGAACTTGCGGACAGGTCTTTTGAAAATGGCGCAACGGCAGTTCCGCCAATGTTTTCAGGCACTTGGCTTTCGTCGGTTTGGCAGGATGAAATTGACACGGTGCGTTTTGAAGCCGCTTTGTCTGAAAAAGAGGACCAAATGTTTGAAGATGCGCGACGCGCCGGTTTGGTGTAAGGCCGCACGGAACCCGCTTTAGCCGATTTCTTGACCTGTTCTTGCTCTGGCGCCTCCCCATGCACACCGCTGCATGGGTATAGGGTTATCACTCGGTCTGCCGGGTCCCGGATCGGGTCTCCCTTCGGTCGTTGCCGCTCCGGGACTTGGAACTCTCTGAGTTCCTGCGGCCTTCGGCCTGTACTCGGGGGCTATCTGGTATCCGCTGTTCCATTGCTTTAGCAGACAGTTGGCGTATGCGTGTCGGCTCGTCAACTAGCGTTGCCTTGCCTGGCGGCCTCGCGCCGCTGGCCGAGGCTTGCGCCTCTCCCCAGCTTGCGCGGGTCAGGGCCTGTGCCGACCGGTGCGGTCTTCCGGGCGTCGGCTCGTCAACTGGCGTTGCCTTGCCGAGCGGCCCCGCGCCGCTGGCCGAGGCTTGCGCCTCGCCCCCAGCTTGCGCGGGTCTGGGCCTGTGTCGACCGGTGGGGTCTTTTGTGCGTCGGCTCGTCAACTGGCGTTGCCTTGCCGTTCGGCCCCGCGCCGCTGGCCGAGGCTTGCGCCTCGCCCCCAGCTTGCGCGGGTCTGGGCCTGTGTCGACCGGTGCGATCTTCCGGGCATCGGCTCGTCAACTGGCGTTGCCTTGCCGAGCGGCCCCGCGACGCTGGTTGTGGTTTACTGGATTATCAAGAGACGTTGCCCACAAGCTCCACATCCCACTCGGGCGGACTTACCCACATAAATGTGGATAAGTCTCGCCCGCCCGCCTGGTGGGAATTTGGGGGGATTCCCACCAGGCGGCTTCGGGGTCTGTGGATTTGTGGACAACGAGGCCAAAAAATGGCGGCGGTTTCCCACAAGCTCAACCCTCCCACTCTGGCCAAGTTACCCACCCTTCGGTGGATAACTTGACCATCCCGCTGCGAGAACTTAGGAAGGTTCTCGTAGCGGCTTTGGGGTCGGTTGATTTGTGGAAAACCGCCGCAGTGACCTTTGCGCGCCTCTCGGTGCTTCGCCTGTTCGGTTTAGGCACTCTGCTGCTGAAGCAGTTACGTGCTGGCCTTTCCTAACGCAGATTTGATCTGAGGTAGTGCCGAGCGCCACACCTCAATTCCGTAACTTTCCAACTCTTCAGAGCGCAGCAGGGCGACCACGGCCCGCGCATTTTCCTCGCGCTCTTTGCGTTCCTCTTCTCGCAACTTCTCTCGAAAAAGCTTGGCCTGGGCCTCGGCCGCTGCAAGCTTTTCTCGGAGGCTTTGGGTCTTCGTCGGCTTGGCCGCCTTATCCTTAGCTGGTGCGTCTTGTTTCTTTTCGTCTTGAGTCATGATTGCTTGCCCTCTGGTTATTAATGAGGCTTTTAGTTTAAACGAGCTGCGCCGATTTGGGCATTTTTTGCGGCCGGACGGCTCGTACTTCGCAGGCTCGCACATTGCCGTGGGCCGCGACCCCGGTCTCGGCGGACGATTTGTCTCGCCTAGGGCGAGAAATGCGGGGGCAGGGAGGCAGGGGGGACATTGGTTCACGCAGAAAAGCACCAGTAGAAAGAGCTGTGGTTTGCGTGATTACCAATGAATACAACACACACTACGCACGTAATCACGAGCATGCCTAAATAGCCTGAAAGCCTATATTCATGCGGCTTTTGCGGGTAATCAAAGAATTTGATTTTTGCTTACCACATGGTAAGCATCAAGATATTGAGACGGACAAGTAAGGTGTTGTTATGATTACCATATGCCTACCATTGCAAAAAACAAAAGAACTTATGCAATAAACGTCCGTCTCGATGAAGTCGAGTACGACCTTTTGAGCAAACTAGCCAAAGCTGCCAACACTGAACGGGCGACTCTTTTACGGACTTACATGTATGAGCAGGGCGCCGGGTTAGATCGTAAACATGAAGAGCAACTGGCGGCTTTCAGGAAAGTGAGCAACAGCCTGGAAAAGTTGCATGAGCAACTTGAGTTGGTTGCGCACATGTGCGCGTCAATTGCTGGGGGAGTAGCCATCTTGCCTGGTGCTCGTTTGTCTGAACAACAAGCCTTAGAAGCACGTCAGAACGGGCTTGCTGCTTTCAGTCTTGCTGAGGCGTTTACGACCATTCAAACCGATCTCGTATCAAAAAAGAAAGGGTGAACCTATGTTTTTGTACAACAGCCAAGAAAGCATCAACACGGTGGCTGACTTGCCTCTTGGTGTTTATCTGGGACGGGCCAGCACGTATGAATTCGGTCTTGCCGGAAAACTGATCCAAGCTGAGTTTTGCTTGGAAGGGCGGAACAGTGTCAGTTTCGTTGAAATCATGGTGCAGCATAAGGTTGCCGTTGGCTATTCGTACCGTGACTTTCTTTTGATGCCGGATGGTTACTGGCGCGACTCGGCTGGGGAAAAGGCGCAGAACGTAGCTTCACTTTTTCCGCCAGAACTGCTTTCTGCACGCCTTATTGATCAGCAAGACATACCTCCAGTCTTCCACGGGAGCAAGTCATGACTAAACAAGCAGCAACGGATGCTGGCATTGGTCGTGCAGTTTTTGCCACCAAGGTGATGCTGTCGATTAAAGCCATTTCTATGTCTTTGACGTTTGGGGCGCTGCCTGGTTTTTTTGTGCCATTCATCATGTGGCGTGCTCAGTCATCGGACCTTGATGTGGATGTCGTTCGGGTCGGGTTGCGGGCGATGGTGTCTGATCCTGAAAAGCACACGACATGGGAAATCAGGAATTCGGAAGGAAGGTATTTGGTTGTCGAAGCGTTGACTTCTACTGGTGCTAATTCAATGCGCTTGACCCCCCCAGAGGTCAAAGCGGCTTTGGTGAGCGAATGGGGCTCATACGAGACATTTAAGACTTTCGCATGGTTGAGTGTATTTCTCAGCATCTTCGGGTACTTACTCGTTTGGTATTTACTGAGCGTCATGGGCAGACGCAACATGATGGACAAACGGTTGCGTGGCGCTGAGGAAATTATCACGACGAAGGCACTTAATCGTATGGTTCGTAATCAAGAGGCAACGGACTACAACTTTGCTGAGGTGTGCTTGCCACGTAAAGCGCCGATGCAAGGCATTTTGGCGCTAGGTGCCCAAGGAACTGGAAAGTCATTGGTTATCCATGATCTGATGCAACAAGTATTCGCAAGAGGTCGTAAGTGCTTCATCTATGACCAGTCTGGGGAGTTTTTCAAAAGCTACTACCGACCCGGCAAGGACTTTTTTTTCAATCCAGCTTGTGAGGGTTCAGTTCCCTGGTCAATCTTTTCGGAATTGAAGTACGTCTACGACGCTGACTCGATGGCGCAGGCATTCTTGCCGCCAAAGGCTGGTGTCGTACATGGCGCCTCGGCTTTCTTTGAGGATGCAGCTCGCGCTTTGTTCAGTGTGATGTTGTCTCGGCTTGCTGGTTATGGGGCTATCAATACGCAGGATTTGGCCAAAGCAATCTTTGAAATGCCGGATCAAGAAATGACCCAATTGATCGCCAAGTCGGTTGCTTCATCGGCTGTTGGAGGGGATTCAAAAGGTCAACGGCAGGGCGTGATTTCTTCGATTGCGATTTATCTGGCGGGCATCCAGGCGGTGCAACCCGGAAATTGGTCGGTGCGTGATTTTTTGAATGCAGATGACGATGCCCGGTTTTTCATTTTGGGGACCGATGACACAAAAGCGATGTTCACGCCTTTGTACCGACTTTTGTTGACCGCATCATTCGCGATGATCGCGGCAAAACAGGAAATCGTGCATGACGACAAGTATTGGTTCTTCCTGGACGAAGTGCTGACGCTTGGTGACATTAAGCTGGATGAGGCGCTGGCAACTCTGCGCAAATTCGGGGTATGCGTGGTGTCCGGTCTGCAGTCTGAAAGTCAAGTGACGGCAGCGGTGGGCAAAGAGCGCTCCGAGACGATCATGAACTGCTTCAACACGGTGCTGACCTTGCGCCTGAACGAGGGGAACATGATGGAGCGGGCGGCTACCCGGTTGGGCAAACTTGAGATGGAAACCGTGAGCCAGAACCAGGCGCTGGCCGTCAATGAAAGCCGAGATGGTGCCGGGGTCAACATTCAGGATCACGAAAAATGGCTTGTCATGCCCTCAGAAATTGGGGCGCTGAACGATTGCACTGGATACATGAAGCTGGCGGGCGGCTACCCCGCTGCCAAAGTCGACTACAGACATTGGCTCAAAAAGCGCGGAGGCCAAGCGATATACGTTGACCGATTTAAGCCCATTCAAGAATCCCCACCCCGCGATCCTCGATTTAATTTATCACGGCTTTATGAGGCCGGCTCTGTTGATCCTATTGCAATGGTTAGCGAGGCTTTCAAAGCAAGCCAAACTTCTGCGGGATCAGATAAGCCAGCAAACAATGCAGGACTGGTGCCGGATCGGAACTCTTTGCCACCAGTAGATTCCGAAAACCCGGTGTCGCCCGACGTTGATGATCAGCATCGGGAGCCTGTCGATCAGCAGGACGAGAAGAGGGTACCCGTCTTTCAGGGCAATGAACGACAAAGAACAAATGCTTTGATCCGGAGTGTTGACGAGAGTGTGCCTTCTCACTTCGCCGGTATGGCGCAGGCAATATTGGATGCAAAGAAGGCAGAGCAGGCTGGCGAGCTGGAGATCAAACGATGAAAACACGCTTCTTGATTTTTTTCCTGGTTGTGGCTGGCTTGCTGATTTTGTTCGTGGTTTGCTTTAGCAACGAGCTGGGTCTTTGGCTGCGGGAAGGCCTTGGAGGCTGGTCAAGCGAATCGACTTCACTACAGAAGACGCTGGACAGCAAAGACTCTCAAAAAATAGTGGGCTACCGCTTGGTGGATCTGGAGCGAGATGCGCGCAGGGTGGAGGTGCGTGATTTTCGAGCAAGTATGGACGGGCTTGGCAAGGTTGATATCAATTTGACCTTGGTGAATACTGGATCGGTCCATTTTCCAAACCTTCGAGTCTTCATGAAAGGTGAAGATTCTAGGGTGTTGCGCACGTTGAATATCTCGCCTCAGGAGTACGGAGGCAAGGGGGATTTCGGAAAGCAGCAGGTGGTGCTCCATATCCCGTTGTTACGTGGTGAAAGTCGTGTGGCCGTCACCCCTTACTACGATTTGGAGAACGGAAAATGATCAACTGGCATTCGATTTCTTCAAGCTCGGAAGCTGCGGCCTATCATGACAAAGCCTTCACGCAAGACGGCAACATCCAGCGGGCTGACAACTACTACCTGGACAAGCAGGCTGGTGCAACGTGGCAAGGCCAGGGGGCAAGATTGCTTGGCATCGAGGGGCAAGCTGTTCAAAAAGAAGATTTTGTTGCTTTGCTGGACGGCAAGGTGACCAACCCTGTTAATGGCAGAGAGCAGGACTTGTCAGTTGGGGGGAACAGCAACAGGCGCAAAGGAATTGACCTGGTGATCTCCGCCCCAAAAAGCATTTCAATGGTGGCACTCATGGAGGGTGGGGACGAGCGCCTGATTGAAGCTCACAAGCAGGCCTCTAACGAGGCAATGCAGTGGCTTGAGACAAATGGTGCGTTGCTACGTGTCAAGGAGCCGGATGGGTCCGTAACGACACACCAGTCTGAAAACTTGATTTGGGCCACCATCAAGCACGAAACAAACAGGGATAACGAGCCACAGCTGCACACGCACAACGTGCTGATGGCCATGACCTACGATGTTGAATCGCAGAAGTGGCGTAGCCTCACAAATGACGAGATGATGGTCTTGCGAGCCAACGCAGACCATGTCTACAAAGGCGCATTGAACAGTGCAGTGGTCAAGTTGGGGTATGAAACGGTGCAGACTGCTGACGGCTTCGAGATCAAGGGCTTGAGCAGGGATCAACTCATGGGTATGAGTGGCCGGTCGCAAAGCATAGACGAGGCTATACGAGCAAGGGGTTACGACCCTGAAGCTGCATCTTGGTCTATGCGCCAAACTGCCGCCCTCGCAACGCGCAAAGCCAAGGTAGAAATTCCCTACGAAGTTCTCAAGGACGCCTGGTCAAAGAAGGGTGAAGAATTGGGGCTGGACGTGGCTACTTTGGTGGGGGCCGCAAAAGACAGGGCGCTTACGTTGGATTTTGGAGCCTTGGCCAAGGAAGAGCGCCGTTTGTCTATGGTGGCCGTGTCTGAGGCAATAGAACACCTTTCAGAGCGTGAGCAGTCCTTCAAAGTGGCCCAGCTGGAGGCCTCAGCGATGCAGTTGGGCCGGGTGCCGGTGTCGGGGGTGCGTGAGGCTATCAAGGCTCACATAGATGGTCACCAGTTGCTTGAGGGGTCGGCAAAGAACTCGCCAGTCCCTTGGTTCACGACGCAGAAGGGCCTCGATAACGAGCGGCGCGTTGTTGAGATTATCCAAGGAGGTATTGGCAACGGGAATGCCATCGTCAAGACTGAGGAAGCTTTTCAAGCGCTGAAAACTGCCTTTGAGGAACGCAAGACGGCTGAGGTGGGAAAACCGTTCAAGCTGTCGCAGGAGCAAACAGAAGCTGCGCGTGCCGTGTTGATGCACGGAGACAAGTTTCAGGGCATCCAGGGTGACGCGGGCACAGGAAAAACCGCCGGCATGGAGTTCGTCCGCGAGGCGGCTGAGGCAAGTGGGTGGAATGTGCATGGCGTGGCCACCATGGGGCGTGCGGCCGAGGAGTTGGCCAAGAGTACAGGAATGCAGGCCAATACGCTCGCCTCATTCTTTTCGATCCAGGACAAGGCTATTCGATCATTACAGATGGAAATCGACTTGTTGAAGGACAAGCTGCAATCGAATTCACAACTTCCAAATACTGATGCGCCAAGAATTGAAATTCGCACCCTCGAAGCGAAAAGCTTCGACCTGAATTTTGGAGTCAACAAGTACACCTTTGATCACCAGCGTGGTGAGGTGTATCGGATGGGCGATGGAGTCTTGAGCAAGATCGGCGCACAACTCATGGACACCGCCAGCGAGCGCCGCGCCGCCTTGTCTAATGAGCAAAACCTGAACACCCTTGGCAGAAGACTTGGTGCGTATGTCGAGGAAAAGATCTACGACGCTGGCGAATCTCTTGGATCAAGGCTGGTGAAGTTTGAAAAAGTGAACGCTGTCGAAGCGTCTGCAGCTCGCATTGCTCTTTCTGATGCGAATCGCAGTGAGCAAGTGTCCCGAATTTTCAAAGAGATTGATCGGAAGGAAGCCCAGATCGGCAATTGGCAGCGGTTTGGTAATGCTGAGGGCAAACCAACGCTTTATGTCATGGATGAAACGAGCATGACCGGCGTGGCTGATGGTGTAAAGCTGTTGGCTTATGTTGACCGCTACGGCGCTCGCGGGGTATTTCAGGGGGATGCATGGCAGCATGGGAGTGTTGCTGCGGGCAAGATGTTTAGCCAAATGCAAGAAAGTGGATTGAATATCTCTCTGCTGACTGAAACTCGTCGATTCGACAATGCGATTGAACCGCAAAAAGAGGCTGTTCGCCTCTATCAAGCGCGCAAATTTGAAGAGGCCATCAAACAATTTGAGGTCAGGCCGTCAACGAGTGACGATCTGTATGCATCCATCGCAAATACGTACTTTGAGAAGTTGATCCAGCTGCGGGAAATTAACGCAGACACCCAGACGGTCGGTGTGGTCACTTTCACAAATGCGGATCGCAAGGAATCGAATTTACACGTCCGATCTATATTGCAAGCAAACAACTTGCTCTCAATGAATTCCGTTGATCGTGACCACTTAGACGAAGTTCAATTCACTGGCGCACAGTCAAGGAACGTGGGCATGCTCGCACACGAAAGGGTAACGCACCTGGTCTACAGCCAGAATTACAAAGAAAAGGGTATCTCGCGTGGTGACGTGGTTATGGTCGATAGGTTCGACATCGACAACAACAGAGTTTATGGGCGGGTAGAGTCGACGGGGCGCGCTGTGATGATCAACCCTGACAAGCAATTGTCTTTCAATCCGTACAAAAAAGAGGGTCGCAAATTCTCAGTCGGGGATCAAGTAGAAGCAAGGGCAAAAATAGACGACTACTTGATCCGGGGCAGGCAAGGAGTGGTGACTGGGGTCTCGGGAGACATGATTCAGGTGAAGTGGGCCAATGAGATTGATCGCCCACTCACAAACAATGAGGCCCGCTTTGTGGACTACGCTTATGCACACACCAGCCAGAAGGAACAAGGTCAATCGTTAGGTGTGGAAATCGCATGTATTTCAGAAACAGGGGCCAAATCCATGAACCGTGAAGGTAACTTGGTCATGGGCACCCGAGCAAAGTATGAAACGATTGTTGTGTCGAGCGCTCCTGAAACTATGCACAAGAACGCCGCAAAGGAGCCAGAAAAGACTACAGCTCGCGGCCTAATGATCAACAGTAGCGAAATGGGTAAACGCATGGCCGCTGCTGAGCATACGATGCAATCGGACGTAGCTCATGCAAAAGGAGTGGGAGCAGATCAGTCGCTTGGGGATAAAGGTAAGTCTTCACAGATCGACAAGGATGGGGCCGAGCATTCTCTCTGAAGCTCAGCTTGTTGGGGCCTCACCCGGTCCCTGTTCACAAAAATTTGGTTGCCTTTTGTGAGGCGTTAAGCCGAGGTGGCTCCTGGACGCGGGCGCAGTGGCCTGAATTTGCCGGGACCGATCTTTGCACTGGTGCGACAGCCGTAATAGCCCGACAGGTTGATGGGTTCCCAACCCGGGGTGACGGGTATTGCAGAAGCGAGGTGTCTACCGGTTGCCTGTGGCCCTGCAATGCGGCAGTGGCCCGCGGCCGCTATCACCAATTTGAGGCCACTGGCACGACAGCGCTGCTTCTCTACGTTGCGGTCGCGGATTTCGCCAAACCTTTTGTGTAACTTATGGAAGTCCAGGATGCGAAAAATAGCCGTGAAAACGATTTTTTCATATCGTTCTTATTCACAAGTGTCCCCTTGAGGCGATGCCAAGACTTTCCCGTCCATTGCAATTTGATACTTAATGTATGCCTCTACGCGGGCCTTAGTATTTGCT
>JACCDS010806887.1_pt1 | contig 11428 bp, 11 predicted proteins | sample 7446441 | NCBI WGS metagenome assembly JACCDS01 (sample SAMN15323445, study PRJNA562643) | freshwater metagenome | isolation source: river surface water | place: USA:Blue River Watershed | collected 2017-08-17 | reverse complement strand
TGTAACTGTTGTTCGATTGCTGCCACCTGCGTTTGCCAGTTACCAGTCTGAATAATCTTCAGACTGGCACAAGCAACTGCACAAGCCAGTGGATTCGCCATATAAGTCGGACCATGCATTAAAGCGCCAACAGCCCCGCGACTGATCCCGTCAGCAACTGTTGAACTGCACAAGGTTGCCGCCAGCGTGATGTAGCCACCACTGAGCGCTTTACCAAGACACATAATGTCAGGCTGGATCCCGGCATGGTCGACTGCGAATAACTTACCGGTGCGGCCAAAACCGGTGGCGATCTCGTCACAAATCAACAAGACCTGATATTGGTCACAGAGCTCCCGCGCCAAGCGTAAATACTGTGGATGATAAAGTCGCATGCCACCTGCACCCTGCAGTACAGGTTCCAGCACAAAGGCCGCCAGCTGTTGATGATGCTGGGCGAACATCGCCCGCAGCGCATCACCATCAGCGCTTTGCCAGTCCTCGTTGAATGCCCGTGTCGGTGCTGGGGCAAACAAGTGTGAGGTCAGTTGCGCCTGAAACATCGCGTGCATGCCATCCACTGGATCGCATAGCGCCATCGTTGCAAAAGTGTCACCGTGATAGGCCTTACGCAGACTCAATACGCGGCTTTTCTGCGGGTTGCCTAGGGCAAGCTGATATTGCAGCGCCATTTTGAGTGCCACTTCGACGGCGATAGAACCGCTGTCGGCATAGAAAATATGCTGCAGGTTCGCCGGCACCAGTTCGAGCAACAGTTTACCGAGTTCAACAGCCGGTGCATGGGTGATACCGCCAAACATCACATGGCTCATCTGCCGTAACTGTGCACTTACCGCGGCGTTGAGTTGCGGGTGATTGTAACCATGAATGGCGGCCCACCAGCTCGAAGTACCATCGATCAGGATACGGCCATCATCGAGAGTGAGCGCACAGCCATCAGCGCTACGCACCGGATAGACCGGTAAAGGCGAGGCCATTGACGTGTATGGGTGCCACAAATGCTGGCGATCAAACTGCAGATCTATGCTCATATATTAACCACTGGTAAACCTGGGGAACTGGTACGCGTTGACAAGGCAAAGTGCGCGGTTAGACTAGCGACAAACCCAGTCAAAGACAAATGAAATACAGGGACTTTTATGCATTCGCTTTTCACCGATCCAAGCCTGTCGCAGGTTCGCCACGATTGGACCCTGGCCGAAGTCAACGCTTTATTCGCCTTACCTTTTAATGACTTAATGTTTCGCGCCCAACTGGTGCATCGCGCTAATTTTACTGCCAACGAAGTACAGGTCAGTACCTTGTTGTCGATCAAAACCGGCGCCTGTGCCGAAGACTGCAAATATTGCCCGCAAAGCGGTCATTACAATACGGGCCTGGAGCGCGAGCGGCTGCTGGAAGTAGAAAAAGTACTGACGCAGGCCAAAGCGGCTAAAGATCAGGGCGCCAGCCGGTTTTGTATGGGCGCGGCCTGGAGCAACCCAAAACAACGCGACATGCCTTACATCATGGAAATGATCCAGGGTGTGAAGGGCATGGGCCTGGAAACCTGCATGACGCTGGGTAAACTTACGGCGGATCAGGCACAGGAGCTCGCCGGTGCTGGTTTGGATTATTACAACCACAATCTGGATACGTCACCGGAATTTTACGGTGAAATCATTACCACCCGTACCTATCAGGACCGTTTAGATACGCTGTCACACGTGCGCGATGCCGGGATGAAAGTATGCTGTGGCGGTATTGTCGGTATGGGCGAGAGTGCTAATGACCGCTCAGCATTGCTGCGTCAAATTGCCAATCTGCCGGAACATCCGGAATCGGTGCCAATCAATATGCTGGTAAAAGTGGCGGGTACGCCGCTGGAAAATGTCGATGATCTGGATGGCTTTGAATTTGTCCGTACTATCGCCGTGGCGCGCATCATGTTGCCAAAAAGCCATGTCCGGTTATCCGCTGGCCGCTCACGAATGAATGAACAAATGCAGGCGCTGTGTTTTATGGCGGGCGCCAATTCGATTTTCTACGGCGACAAATTGCTGACCACCGAAAATCCGGAAGCAAATGCTGATATGCAGCTGTTTGCCAAGCTTGGCTTAAAACCTGAACAGCGCGGCGACGTGTCGGATGAAGCGCATGAAGCGGCGATGGCGCAGGCGATCCAGGACCAGCTAGAACCGGCTTTATTTCACGCCGCTGTCTGACATTCATGCAAAATGCTGAGATCCAGCGCTGGTTGGCAGCGCGCCGCGAGCAAGGCCTGTATCGGCAGGAACAGCTGGTCCAGACTTTGCCGGGCGGTTTGCTGAACTGCAACGGCGCGCTGTTCGTCAATTTCTCCGGCAATGATTATCTGGGGCTAGGAGAAGCGCCGTTGCTTAGGCAGGCCATGGCCGATGCTGCGCTTGCCGATGGCGTCGCCAGTACCGGTTCACCGCTAATCACCGGGTATCAGTCTGCCCATGCCGAACTAATCGCTACGTTACGTGATTGGTTGGGTGTTGAAGACGTGTTGTTGTTCAGCTCCGGTTTTGCCGCCAATCAGGCGATGCTTAGTGCGTTGGTCGGCCCAGATGATTTGTTGTTACTGGATAGATATTGTCACGCATCGATGCAGGACCTACTCACCAGCGGACAACGGTCTTTTAAACGCTATCCACATCAGGATCTGACCGCGCTGGCGGCCATGCTGCAGCAATCTGGTATTAAAAATCAGGATGTTGTTGTTGCCACCGAGGGCGTGTTCAGCATGGACGGCGACGTGACTGACTGTGCGGCAATATTGCATTTGTTAACAGCCAGACAGCCACTATTGCTTGATGATGCGCATGGTATTGGTGTGCTCGGCAGCGAGGGGCGTGGCAGTTGGGCTGCGCACGGTGTACAGGTCTCCGCTTTACAGTGCCTGATGGCAAACTTTGGCAAAGCCTTAGCAGGACAGGGCGGCTTTCTGGCTGGAAGCCGCGATGTGATCGATTTTATCCGCCAGCAGTCCCGGCATTACATTTACAGTACTGCCTTGTCGCCGGCATTGTGCCGTGCCATGCAGAGCAGCGTTTTACTCTGTCGTGCTGAGGAGTGGCGTCGCGAAAAGCTGGCCGACAACATTGCCTTGTTTCGCCAGCTGGCGCGGCAGGCTGGGCTGGGCATCGCTGATTCGACGACCGCCATTCAACCGGTCCTTTGTGCCGACAATGCCAGTGCTATGCGTTGGAGCAACGCGCTGAAAGAGCGCGGCATCTGGCTGCATGCCATCCGTCCACCGACAGTGCCGCAGGCGCGGCTGCGCATCAGTCTGAGTGCCAGTCATAGCGAATTACAGATCCGTCAGTTAGCGCAGGTGCTGGTACAAACACAACCCGCCACTGCGCAAAACCACACGACCACAATACCGGAGAGTTGACGTGAATAATCTGCTGCAAGCGGACCAAATTAATGCCCATTTCAGTAAAGCAGCGCAAAGTTACGAACAAGGTGCCCGGCTGCAACGCGAAGTGGCCTTTGACGCACTGCGGTTTTTGGCCGCGCAGCAGCACGGTACCTTGCTGGATTTAGGCTGTGGTCCGGGCTGGTTTCATCATAATCTGAGTAGCCATTGTGACCATCTGGTCGCGCTGGATTTAAGTGCCGCGATGCTGCAACAGGCGAAACGTCATGGTATCGCCAATGAATTTATCCAGGCCGATGCTGCGGCTATTCCGCTACCGCAACACAGTGTCGACACTGTATTTAGTTCGCTGATGCTGCAGTGGTGCGCTGATCCGGCCGCGGTGTTTGCTGAAATCGCCCGGGTATTGAAACCCGGCGGGCGTTTTGTGCTGACGACCCTGGTGGAAGAGTCGATGTTTGAATTTCAGCAAGCCTGGCGTTTAAGCGGGCAGGTCCCGCCGACGCTGCAATTCAGTCCGGTAGCGGATTATCTGCACAGTGCGCGCAACCAAGGTTTGCCTTGTCACGCGCAGCAAAAAACATTTCAGCTGTTTTTCCCTGATGTGTTTACGCTTGCCCGCGAATTTAAGCTGATTGGCGCCAATTACACTGGTCTAAAACCGGCAGCAATTCCAGGCCTTGCCGGGCGTGCTTATTGGCAACGTTTTGCCGATGCTTATCAACGCAATCTGACCACCCAAGGTTTGCCACTGAGTTATCAGGTGTTGTTTATCTTTGGTCAGATGCCGGGAGAACCGAACTGATGGCAGCACATTTTTTTGTCACCGGTACCGACACAGATGCCGGTAAAACCTATTGTAGCGCGGCACTGTTACGCGGGTTGTTAGCAAGCGGCGTGCGCTGCGCTGCGCTAAAACCGATCGCCAGTGGTGTCGATGCTGCAGGGTACAACACCGATGCCAGTGCGCTGGCGGCGGTCACCGGCCAAACTATTAGTGCGGTCAATCCAATATGTTTTAACCTGCCAACCGCGCCTCATCTTGCCGCGCAAGCACAAGGCCAGTCCTTGTCATTGCAGCAGCTTGATGCGCTGTTGGTTGCTACAGCGCCAAATCAAGACAACACCCTGTCCCTGGTCGAAGGGGCCGGTGGTTGGTTGTTGCCACTGATTGCACAGGAATATCTGGCTGATTGGGTCATTGCCCACCAGTGGCCGGTGGTGCTGGTGGTCGGCGTAAAACTTGGCTGCCTGAATCACAGCCTGCTGACAGTCCGTGAGTTGCGCCGAGCCGGCGTGCCGCTGCTTGGTTACATCGCCAATGTGCTGGATCCCGACATGCATTATCTTGCGGAAACGTTGCAAGACCTGTGCGGTCGTTTGCAGCTGCCATGTTTGGCCACTTTGCCGTTTGCGCCACAAGGTCCAACGGATGCGCAGTGCGCCGAGCTGGCGCAGGCTTTCTTATATAATTTTCGCGGTGGCTCATAGTCGATTTGCGCCGAGATTCCGTAACAGCCTTGATATCGGCGCAAACGCCCATATGATGCTTGCAGGTCATCGGAAATAAGAGGTAATGATGAAACGTATTCTGTTGTTTATTATGACGAACTTAGCTGTGATGCTAGTACTGTCTGTCGTGCTGAGCATTTTGTTCAGTGTCTTTGGCATCGATCGTCAAAGCATGGGCGGTTTGCTGTTACTGGCGGCAGTGTTTGGTTTCGGTGGCTCATTTATTTCACTGGCGATGTCCAAGTGGATGGCAAAACGGTCGACTGGCGCCGTCGTTATCACTCAACCGCAAAATGCCACTGAGCACTGGTTGTTTGACACAGTGCGCCGTCAGGCGCAACAGGCTGGGATCGGCATGCCGGAAGTAGCCATCTACGATTCACCGGAAATGAATGCGTTTGCGACCGGTATGAGCCGGAATAATGCGCTGGTCGCGGTCAGCACTGGATTGTTACGCAACATGCGTGAAGATGAAGTAGAAGCTGTGCTGGCGCATGAAGTGTCACACGTCGCCAATGGCGATATGGTGACGCTGACGCTGATCCAGGGCGTGGTCAACACCTTCGTAATCTTGCTGGCGCGCTTAATCGCTGGCGCTATCCACAACGCCACACGCAGCAGTGATGACGAATCATCAGAAAGCGGTGGTTTCGCTTATATGATGACGGTGTTTGTGCTGGAAATGTTATTTGGCGTGTTAGCCAGCATCATCGTGATGTGGTTCTCCCGCAAGCGCGAATACAGCGCTGATGCTGGCGCTGCCAAGCTGGTCGGTGCCAATAAAATGGTGGCGGCGCTGGAACGCCTGCGCAACAACCATGACAGTCAGCTGGAAGGCTCGATGATGGCCTTTGGTATTGCCAACAAGTCTGCACGCAGCGAGATGTTTTTAAGCCATCCTCCGCTGGAAAAACGCATTGCCGCGCTGAGAAACGCTGCATAAACGCGTTCATCTGAAGAAAACAGGCCGCATTGCGGCCTGTTTTTTTTAAAACACCTGTAGGCAGAAATTCCGGTTGCTGCGAGTAAGTTTCTGACGCAATATAATTTTTTAGCTTTGATCACGGGTAAACACACCCTAAAAATCGCCGATTGTTCTGCAACCTTTTGCAGCGGCGACAGGTCAGAAAACGCGAGCCTAATATTTTCAGGAGCATCACAATGACAAAATGGCTGATTTCATCTGCGCTGGCACTGGTGCTGGTTCTCAGTGGCTGCGCCAGTAACGGCGGCCAGACTGCGGATCAAAAGCGCCAGTCGATCGAGCAAATGCGCGCCAGCACACTGAACAAACTTTACAAACAAAAACCCTATGCTGCGGACACCATAGAGCGCGCTGCAGGTTATGCCGTGTTTTCTAATGCCAACGTCAATCTGATTTTCGCCAGCGCGGGTGGTGGCCATGGTGTGGTTCACAGCAATAATGGCACTGTGACTTATATGAAAATGGGCGAGATCGGTCTTGGGCTTGGCATCGGTGCGAAAGGCTACCGGTTGGTTTTTGTCTTCCACAACCAACAGGCACTGAATCGTTTTGTCGATGACGGTTGGGCTTTTGGCGGACAAATGGATGCGGCAGCGAAAGCGGATGAAAAAGGTGATGCGATTGGCGGCGAAATTACCGTTGATAATATTACGATTTACCAGTTAACTGAAACAGGTCTGGCCTTGCAGGCCACCATCAAAGGCACCAAGTTCTGGCGCGATGACGCCTTAAACTAAACGCCGGATTTGCCGGCGATAGTCATGCAGACTATGGTTAGAGCAGAATAACACCAAGGAGTAGCTATGCCTGTAAACGCACATCTGAATGTTGAGATCCGGGTACTGAATTTGTTTAACCTTGATAGCAGCCTAGAAGGAATTAAAGCGCACAAAGACGCAGACGACGAAACGAAAGCAGCTATCGCCCGGCTGTATCAAAAAGGGCTGGTGACACAACCAGACGGCGGTTACCTGACGGATCTGGGCCGCAGCTGCGCAGAACATATCCAGCATGCGCTCAGAATTTTAGCCGTTTAAGTTTAGGTTTTAGCTGTTTCATTATTTGACGGGCCTGAATTAAACCGCCAGGCTCGCCATTAAATTGCCAGCGTAAATAAGCATCGAGACAAGCAGAGATCTCCGGCATCAACATTGGGTGTTGTTCGGCCCATTGTTGCAAGTATTGTTGATAGCTTTGCTGCGGTAACTTGGCCTGCAATCGCAATAGCGGCTGAAATAATTGTTCCACTGGCTGTAAACGCGGCCGGCGCCACCACCAAATTACGAGTCCAAGCCCCGGCAGTATCAATAGCCAAAAAGCATGTTTTGGCTGAACCTGTAGTTGTTGCCGCCAATTATTTAACTGACCAAATAAGCTTTGTTGTTGGTTAGAATCAAAACTCAGCACCCACATTGACCAGTAATAATCCATGTTGCGTAGCGGCTGCATCAGCAAAATCTCCAGCCGTTGCAACATCCAATCGCCGCCAAGGCCAGAGAATTCGGTTGCAATACTGTCGTCGGACAAGTCGACCAAAAGTGAGGGTTCAATCAATGCGGTGGGATCAAAGGGCCACCAGCGGTTATCCTGATAATATTCAACCCAGGCGTGGGCGTCTTTTTGCAGCACCTGCAGGTAAGCGCCATTATCTTGCCATTCACCGCCGAGATAACCGCCGACTAAGCGGGCCGGTACGCCGGCAGCACGCAATAAAAACACTGTGCTGCTGGCATAGTGACTGCAAAATCCCAGCTTTTTATCGAACAGGAAATTGTCGATTTGCTCTCCGTTGATTTCTCCCGGCGACAGACTGTATCTGAACTGCTGCTGTTGAAAGTACGAGCCAATCCGCGCCGCCAGTGTTTTCGCTGAGGGCACGCCTTGATTTAGTTGCAGCGCCAGCTCTCTTGCTTTGACATTACCGGCCGGCAATTGCAGATAACGCGAAACGTCGCCACGCGCAGGCAGTGGCACCAGTGAACTGCTGAGCTGATAGCTGATGCGCTGACTGAGTGGTTGCTCCGCGACAACCAGCGCTTCGCGGTTGACCCCAACATTACTGCTGTTTTGGTTTGGTAATCCCAAGACAAACAAACTGAATTGCTGATGGGGCTCGGCGATCACGGTATAACGGTAGTGAGGGTTGTCTGCAGGTGCCGGGCTGGCTTTGAGCTGCGGCCGTTGCGCCCGCCAGTTTTGACCATCAAACACATCGTAGATTTTTGCCCGGAAATAGCGCATCTCTGGCGGTGGCGCAGCGCCGTCAAATTTAACGCGAAATGCCAGCGCGTTTGATTGTAACAGGCTAGAGACCGAGCCAGGCGCCAGATTGTCACTCAGACCGGTCTGGTTCAACTTGGCTCCTGGCAATTGCCATAGCGGTGGCAGACGCGGAAACAGCAGAAACAACAGTACAGTTGCCGCAGTCATCAATGCTGCAACACGACTCACCTGGCGCCATTGCCATTGTGGTTGTTCCCGGCAGAAACATAAGTGATGACAATGTAGATTCAGCAAAAAGGCGCAAAAAATCAGCACGGCCAGCCAGAGGTCTTGATGCAGGATAAAAGCGCAGGCTAACAGGAAATAATGCACCCATAGCAGTTGTGAAATATCCGAGGGTCGCCGTTCAGACAAACCGAGCAGACGCAAAATCGCTGCCAGCAATAAAAAATGAAACATCAGGTGCATGACGCCGAGCTGACGGCTGCTGATCAGCAACGCGACCAGCATGGCTGCGGCCAGCAAGTTGTTTTTGGTCAGACTCCAGGGCCGCCCCCCACGATAAAGTTGCCATAATTTTGCCAGCAATAACAAAGCAAACACCGCGAGGCTCCAGCTGCTGTATGCCGGCAGCAATAACGCCCAGAGCAGCAGCTGAAACAACCATAAACGCCATTGCAATGTCTGAAATAGCTGAGGGCTGATCTGAGCGATAGCATTTACCATAGCGCGAGCGCCTGTAATACCTGGCGCAAGTGGGCCGGACCGCTGCCAACCGCGATGTCAGTGGGCATGCGGCGTAAGCCAAACGGTTGTTGTGCTTGCTCCGCCCGCAGCGCCCGTTCGGCCAAATCTGATAACTGCGCTTCGAGCGTATTAAGCCGCGGATCTACACTGAGCCACAGATCCGTGCCGGGCAATGTTGTCGCACTGAATTGATGGACCAGTAGCTGTTGTTGCCGGCTAAACCGCTTCCAATCAAGCTGACGCCAGGGATCGCCCGGCTGATACTGACGTTGTCCGGCCCATTCCTCAGCATTTTGCTGGTTTGGGTCGGCTTGTGGGCCGGCGTAAGGGGCAGGGACCGGCGCCGGGAACACCCAATAGTGGCAATCCAGCCGCACATAACACCAGCACCGCACTAAGCCAAAGGGGTAAACTGACTGCAGCTTTAGTCGCGGAATAACAAAATAACCGCGTTTTGGTGCCGGCAGTTCAAGCAGAACAGTGGTATCACTGACCGGAATTAACTGGCCCGATTGCTGCTGCCAACCGGCATCGAGCGCCAGCGGCACTCCGGTTCGGCGCTGCAGTGTCAGCAGAATACCGGCATTTTGTCCGGCAAATACATCGGCCAGCGGCCGGGCGGACAGTTCACAATGATGCAGATTCAGAAACGCCAACACGATAGTGCTGATCACCAACACCAACAATAAGTACGCCAACAGCAGAATCAGATTATTCTGATAATTGGTGCCTAGGATGTACAACAACAGCACCAGCGCACAGAGTCCAAAGCCAAAGCGGGTTGGGAACACAAACATAAATCTTTGTTGCAGGCGCACCACTGCAGAGATCGGTTGGCGCGTATCCAACCAGCGCCAGATCCGCTGGCGGAATTGTGTTTGAACTCTGGCGGCGATCCCGACCATATCAGACATTACAAGGAGTATGCTGCAGCAAGAGCGTGCTGGCAGCAGTTTCGCCGGCATGTCCACGCGGCTGCAACCGATGCTCGGTCACTGCACTAAATACCTGACGGATATCGTCTGCAGTGACAAAACTACGTTGATCCAACAGCGCACAAGCGCGTCCGGCACGCACCAATGCTTTGGCTGCCCGCGGCGATAAAGGCTGCATATCATCGCGCTGGCGGCTGTGTTGGACCAGGTCCAACACGTAATGCAGCAGACTGTCGCTACATTTGATTGTATCGACCAGCGCCTGTAACTGCAGCAATCCTGCCGTATCGAGCACCGCCCGCATCGTTTCAACACGCCCGGCTGGTTGTTGTAACAACTGCAATTCAGCGGCCCGGTCCGGAAAACCGAGACTCAGCCGCATCATAAATCTGTCGAGCTGTGATTCGGGCAGTGCATTGGTACCACTGTAGTTTTGTGGATTTTGTGTCGCAATGACAAAGAACGGCGAGGGTAATTCTCGGGTTGCACCGTCAATGGACACCTGATGTTCTTCCATCGCTTCGAGCAAGGCGCTTTGAGTTTTCGGGCTGGCTCTGTTGATTTCGTCCGCCAGTAACACTTGACTGAACACAGGCCCAGGTTGGAACTTAAATTCCTGCGTTCTGGTATCGAACAGGTTAAAGCCAGTTAAGTCAGCGGGTAACAAGTCACTGGTAAATTGCACGCGGCGGTAACTCAAACCAAGGCTTTGAGCCAGTGCGTGCGCCAAAGTGGTTTTGCCCATGCCGGGCATATCTTCAAGCAATAAATGGCCGCCAGCCAACAGGCAAGTCAGGGCCAGCCTGATTTGAGCCGGTTTACCAAGGATCACCTGATTCAGTTGTTGCTCGACTGCGTGTAATGCATCTACCACCGGAATGTCCTTGTTTGTCTTGCACTTTGGCAAATAGTCACAAAATTCGTATACTGGCGCAACTTCTTTAGGCACAAGGACAATGCCCTTGAAAATCCTGTTTGTATGTCTTGGCAATATTTGTCGTTCACCAACCGCGCATGCGGTATTTCGCCAGCTTGCGACGACACAAGGTCTGCCTTGTGAAGTGGAATCCGCCGGTACCAGCGCCTCACATAAAGGTGATGCACCTGATCCGCGCAGCATCAAGGCCGCTGCAGATTATTCCTTTAAGGGCATTAAGTCCCGACCTGTGCTCAGTACCGACTTTGTTGAGTATGATTTGATTCTGGCGATGGATCAGCAAAATCTGGCTGATCTGACCAAACGTTGTCCACCTGAGCAACAACATAAACTGAAATTGCTGATGCAGTACCATCCGGAATATCCAAAGTGGCAGGAAGTACCAGATCCTTATTATGGCGGGCCACGTGGTTTTGCCGTAGTTTTTGATTTGATTGAGCAGTCATGTCAGCAATTGCTGCGCCAGTTAAAGCAAGGCTGACGAATAAATAGCCGTTTATACGTCCAGATTGAAATTTATCCGGTGAAAGCGTTGAATTTCAGAGCGGCTGCCTTTACCTTGTGCGGTGGAGCCATAACTCAAGCGAAATTTACATCCACAAACACCTGAAATAGGAATCTTAAAGTGACTACCTGGACGCCTCAAAGCTGGCGAGCATTTCCGATCCAACAGCAACCCCATTATGAAGATCAGGCTTTAT
>JACCDS010611592.1_pt1 | contig 11428 bp, 6 predicted proteins | sample 7446441 | NCBI WGS metagenome assembly JACCDS01 (sample SAMN15323445, study PRJNA562643) | freshwater metagenome | isolation source: river surface water | place: USA:Blue River Watershed | collected 2017-08-17 | reverse complement strand
TATTCAGCCCAGCGCGCCTTGATCTCCAGGATCTTCGGCAATTCCTGTTCGAGTAAATCCACCAGTTGTGGGTCAAAATGCCGGCCTTTTTGTGCCTGCAGGTGCGCCATAGTGTCTTCAATGCTCCAGGCACTTTTATAAGGTCGGGTGCTGGTCAGCGCGTCGAACACGTCACAGAGCGCGACAATGCGCGCTTCCAGCGGAATGTCCTCGCCTTTAAGGCCATGTGGATAACCAGTGCCGTCCCACTTTTCGTGATGATACAGCGCCACTTGCTGCGCGAGTTGCAGCAGATGCGAGTCCGCGTCACCTAAGATCTCGGCGCCGATCAGCGGGTGACGCTGCATTTCTTTAAACTCTTCGTCGGTCAGCTTGCCGGGTTTTAATAAAATATCATCGCGGATGCCGATTTTGCCGATGTCGTGCATTGGCGCGGCATGTAATAAATCTTCGGCCCGTTTTGGGCTTAAACCATAAGCGAGCGCTATGACCTGAGAAAAATGACTCATCCGCAGAATATGCAGGCCGGTTTCATTGTCGCGATACTCGGCAGCGCGGCCCAGCCTTTGAATCACCTGCAGCCGGGTCTTTTTCAGCTCTTGCGCCTGCACCAGTGACAGATGGGTTTTGACTCTGGCACGCACCACTGCCGGCGTTATGGGTTTGGTGATGTAATCGACGGCACCGACATCAAAACCCTGGGTTTCGTCGATTTCATCGCGCAGCGCCGTAACAAAAATAACCGGAATATGACGGGTTTGGGCATCGGCTTTAAGCGCAGTACAGACTTCAAAACCGGTCATACCTGGCATCATCACATCGAGCAGCACCAGATCCGGCTGATGTTCAGCGGCCAGTTGCAGCGCTTCCAGACCATTTTTGGCAAACAGCAGGCGGTACAGGTCATTGAGCACAGTGCGCAATACCCGCAGGTTGGTCGGTTCATCGTCGACCAGTAAAATGACCGGTAAATCCTCTGTCATACTTCCTCTCCACCTGCCAGTTGCGGCAACAGCTGTTGCAGTTGTTGCTGGGCTTTACTGAAATCAAAATCGTTGATGAGACTACAAATCTGCGCGACTTCCTGCTGGTACGGGCCATGATAGGATTCCAGTTCAGTCAGTCGTTGCTCATCCAGTTCGTGGCGTGCCAGCGCACTTTGCAATGCCGTTAAGATCTCTGCCAACACGCTGGTGCTGGCGGGTACTGTGTAGGCCACCTGTTCGGTCGCTTGCTGTTGTAGCAACAGCTGATATTCAGCATCAAAACGTGGCCAGCAGTGCAGAATTTTATGCAGCAGATCGGCGCAGCGTTGCTGCTGTTGTTGCCGCCCGGCTTGTTCCAGTTCGGCGCAGACTTTGGCTAAAGGTTCCAGCGCCAGATTACCGGCCACACCTTTGACTGCATGCGCCACTTGTTGGATGACAGCAAAATCTTTTTGTTCCAGTGCCAGCTGCAGCTGTTGCAAGGCCAGACCTTGTTTGTCGAGGAATTGGCGCAGCGATGGCAGATAACGACCAAAACTGCCCCACAGCTGTAATGCTTTGCCAACATTAATCAGCTGCTCGCTGCCAGCTGTCGTGCTACTGAAGTCAGTCAACGGCGCTTGTACCTCGATTTGTAGTACCCGCGCCATTTCATAACAAAGTGCCGGGAAATCCACCGGTTTACTGGCAAAACCCTGCATACCAGCCTGCTGCGCAGCGGTTTTGTCTTCATCCAGCACACTGGCGGTCAGTGCTATCACTGGAATAACATCACGTGCTGTGTCCTGTTCCCATTGGCGCAGCTGACGACAAGCACCAAGACCATCCAGCACCGGCATCTGAATATCCATCAGGATTAGGTCCGGTTGGTGTTGTCTGGCAAGCAGAACGGCTTCAGCCCCGTCGGTAGCGCTGTAGACCTGATGGCCGGCGCGTGACAATAACAGGCCGAGCAATTCCAGATTTTGCGGAATATCATCGGCGATTAAAACACGCAGCGGCGGCAGGGCAGGTGCCTGCGAGCCATAACTGCTTTGTGCCGGGGCTTGCCCAGGGATAAGCGGAATGACAAAACTGAAAGTACTGCCGACACCGGGTTGGCTTTGCACCCAAATCCGCCCTCCCATCAGTTCCACCAGTTGTTTGCTGATAGTTGTACCAAGCCCGGTGCCGCCAAAGCGCCGGCTCATCGACGAATCGGCCTGAGTGAAGGCTTCAAAAATCTGCTCCAGTCGTTGTGGTTCAATCCCAATGCCGCTGTCGCGGATATCAAATTGCACCATGTCGTCAGGCATCGGCCGCACTGAAACAGTGACGCCGCCGAGTTCAGTAAATTTAATTGCATTGCCAATCAGGTTGGTCAGAATTTGCCGCAAGCGGTCGGCGGCGCCGAGGTAAAATTCGCCTAAATCCGCAGCCAGTTCCAGCTCGAGTGTCAGCTGTTTTTTCCGCGCCTGGATCCATAAGGTCGACACTACGCTATCCAGCACCGCCGGCAGCGAGAAGTCCTGCAGCTCCAGTTCCAGTTTGCCTTTTTCCAGTTTGGCGCTGTCGAGAATATCGTTCAGCAAATGCAGCAAGGAATGGGCAGAACTATGAATAGTCGACAGATGTTTTTTCTGCTCCGGCGCTAATGCAGAACTAAGTAACAGGTCACTGAAACCGATGATGGCGTTCATCGGCGTGCGGATCTCGTGGCTCATATTGGCCAAAAAGGCGGCGCGCGCTTCGGCGGCCAGTTCGGCTTTGTCTTTGGCCAGTCGCAGGTCAGTTTCCATCTGCTTGCGCACCGTGATATCCATGATAAAACCGTCCAGCCATTTGATATTGCCCAGCTCATCAAACACCGGCTCACCTTGCTCCAGTGCCCAGCGCAGCGAACCGTCCCGGTGCACGATGCGATACTCCACATGAAAGACCCGTCGAAAGGTGTCCGGGTCTTGCAGCAACGGTCTATCGTCCGGATGGATGACTTCGACCCAGCTGCGTTTGCGGTCCGGCAGCATAAAGTCACTGGCCGGATAGCCGGAAATGCCTTCGATGGCGTCGCTTAAAAACAACATATCCCAGCTGTCGTTAAACAGACAACGATAAGCGGCGCCGGGGATATTGCTGATCAGCGAGCGGTATTTGGCTTCGTTGTCCTTCAGCGCCTGTTCCATCTGCTGGCGGACACGCAGGTCGGTGATAAAGGCCACAAACAGATCTTCATCCGGTAAGCGAACATGGCCTATCGCCAGCCGGACCGGTACCTGACGACCGTCTTTGTGCACGGCATTGACGTCGCGGCCCACGCCGATAATTTTTGCATCACCGGTATTGAGGTAACGGGCGAGGTAAGAATCGTGTTCAGCACGGATGGTACCCGGCGTCAGGATATTCACGTTCTGGCCCAACAATTCTTGCTGCTGCCAGCCGAGGATTTGCTCCGCGGCTTTATTCATACTGAGGATTAAACCTTGCGCGTTGATAGTCACAATACCGTCAACAGCGGTATCCATCATCGCCATCAGCCGGCGTTCGTTCGTCATGGCGCGTTCGCTGGCGTCGCGGAATTTCAGTAGCAGATTGACCGCGACCACCAGTGCACAAATCATCAGCGTGGTGAAGGTAATGGCCATCGCCAGCACCAGCGGTGTTTCACCGGCTTGTGCCAGTGGTACAAAGCCGGGGGGCGGTACAAACCGCGCTGCGGCCATGCCGGTGTAATGCATGCCGGTAATAGCGCCGCCCATTACCAGACTGGCGATCATCGTCAGCCACAATGGGGAGATGCGCAGGCGTTTTAAGCCAAAACGCACCCACAGCGCCAGCACGGCCAGCACCACAGCCACCAGAATAGATAACAAAAACATCAGCAGGTCGTAGCGCAGCGCGACGGCCATGTCCATCGCGGCCATACCGGCGTAATGCATAGTGCCGATGCCGGCGCCGACTAAGACACCGCCCAATAATAATTGCGGCAGACTCAGCCGTTTTTTACTGATGAGATCCAGCGCCACCCAGGACGCTGCGATACTGGGTAACATCGACAATAACGTCAGACCGGGTTTGTAGCTGACTTCTGTACACAGGGCAAACGCCAGCATACCGATGAAATGCATCGACCAGACACCACCGCCAAGCGCGACACTGCCACTGGCCAGCATCAGCATCCGGTAACTGCGGCGCTGGATTTTAACGGCCTGCGCTGTGACCTGCATTGCCATGGCCGAGGCCAGCACGGCGATAGCAAAAGATAGCAACACCAGACCCGGCGTGTAGCTGCCACTGAGCAGCAGCGGATCTGCCGGATATTCAAACCACTGTAAAAGCCATTGCAACGACAGCACCTCCGCCTGAATTGAGTTGTGGTCAGCGCCACGACCTGATTATGTCACAGCGGCTGTGCATCCACGGATTAATTACCGGCCAGCACTACCTGATCGCGGCCCTGAGCTTTGCCCTGATACAGCGCCAGATCGGCGGCTTTGACCGCCTGTTCCAGCGCGTCTGGTTGCAAACCGACCGCGCTGATACCAAAAGTGGCACTAAGCGGGGTTGGTAACATCGGCAGCTGTAATTGGCGGATGCCCAGCCGCAGCTCTTCCACCAGGCTACTGGCCTGCGGCAGGTCCGTTTGTGGCATCAGCAACAAAAATTCTTCGCCGCCCCAGCGGGCGATTAGATCCTGGCCGCGCAGGCGTTGTTTCAGATACACCGCTACCGCTTTGAGCACGGCATCGCCTGTGTCATGGCCGTGTACATCGTTGATTTTTTTGAAATGATCGATATCCATCAACGCCAGAGTCAGGGCTGCCGGTGAGCGGCTGCGCTGTGCCTGCAGCAGCGCTGCTGCCGCATACAAGGCGCGCCGGTTTAACAAACCGGTCAGACTGTCGGTGTTGGACAATAATTTTAACTGCTGATTGGCTAATTCCAGCTCGGCAGTACGCTGTGCCACCAGCCGGTCTAGGGTGGCGGCGCGTTGTTGTAAGCGCCGCGTACGCAGATGGTACAAAAGTCCGAGCATGAAAGCGGTTCCGACTGTGAGCAGCGCAATGCCCAGCGGCCGTTGCCAGAACGGCACCGGCACTTGCAGTAATAAAGGCCGGGTTTGCACAAACTGACCACCGGCCTGCGCCATTACTTCCAGCCGGTGTTGGCCCGGACTGAGCTGACTTAAGGTCAACACTGCGTGCTCGCCGAGCGCAGTCCAGCTTTGCTCCGCTTGCCAGCGGAAAAAATACTGCACGCGCAAATGGGGCTGAAAGGCCAGCAATTTAAACTGCAGCTGCAGCTCTTCGACTTTTTCCGGTAGCAGGATGCTGCCGTTGGTTTCCGCCACATGAAATAACTGCCGGTTCAGCCGCATACTGGTCAGGTGTAACTGCATCGAGGATGGCACAGCGGTCATATCAGCCGGGCTAAGTTGCCACAGACCCATGCTGGTCGCGAGCTGCACCAAGTCGCCGGCAAGCGGGCTGATCCCCCTGAGCTGGGTGCTGCTGAGATCGAGGCCAGGTCTTGGCGCAAACAGATGTAAATTGCTGCCGTCCGGGTTGAAGCTCAATATACCATTGCGGGTCAGAACCCAGACCACATTCCCGCTCCGGGTGATGCCAATCACCCGCGGGTCCGGCAAGCCTTCTGCCTGACCGAGCAGTGAGACGGTCTGCTGGTCTGGCTGCAGGCGAATAAGGCCTCTGTCGGTACATAGCCATAACAAGTCTTCGACCGGCAACATGCATTGGAAATAACCGGTGGTCAGTTTATTGTCAGGTTGCCAGCGCAAGCTGATTTTGTTGGCATCGCCCTGATACAACTTACCCTGCCGGCTTAATAACCACAGCCGTTGCTGTGCATCGATCTGAATATCGACGATGCCTTCCTGTGCCTGGATATCGGTTTGCAGTTGCACCGCCTGCCAGTCCGCAACCGGCAGCCTGGCCGCTTCTGGACTTATCCGGTATACGCCTTGTTCCCATAACCCTAACCACAAAGCGCCGTCCGGCGCTATGATCAGCCGTTCGATATTAAAGCGCGCAGTGCTGATTTGCAGGGGCACAGGTACAAACTGATTATCGCTGTCGAGCCGGAACAACCCCTGATCAGTGGCAGCCAGCGTATAGTCGCCGAATTGCACCACATCGCGCACATAAGCCACCGGGCTCGCGGCGGCGAAAGTCAGTTCACGCCATTGCCCCTGATGCAGTTGCAACAGCGATTTTTCCAGCGCCTGCCAACGGGTATTGGTGATGGACGGCGGCCCCAGCCGGTGTGGTTGTTTTGGATTAAGAAAAGCGCTGATGGTCGGTTCAACCGGTCTGATCGCCGGTGCTGGTAACATTTGCAGGCCGTTATTGCGGCTGGTCAGCCAGATTTGGCCACGCCGGTCCCGGAAAATTTTGCGGATGTCGACGGCGCTTTGCAGTAGTTCGGTACTTTGTTTGTCTCCGCTCAGATTTAAGCGGAACAGGCCATCAATCGAGCCAATTAACCAGCTGCTGGCGGATTCGGCCAGAATCGTATTGGAATTGCCGACCCCAATTTGTTTGAGCTGATGGGGCTGAGCTAAATCCAGCAGATAAAGGTGGGCGCGCAGTCCGACTAATATACGTTGCCCCTGCACGGCGATAGCCCGGATTTCCTGATCCCGGAATTCAACCTGTTGCAGCCATTCGCCCTGCGCTGCTGGCGTTGGCGGCAAGCGGTACAGGCCTTTAGAAGTGGCGACCCACAAGGTGCCATCGTCCTGTTCGGTCAGTTGCCAGATGCGCTGGCCGGCGAGCGGCTGCCACAGTTCAGCCTGCAGATTATCCGGATTTAACTGAAACAGCCCTTCGGTGGTGCCAATCCATAACACCTGTTGCCGGCTTAAATATAAAGTCTGGACCCGGGCATTGGCTGGCAGTGATGAGTTGATTTGCTGCCAATGCTGGCGCTGACTGTCGAGCCGCCACAGGCCGTTGCCCCAGGTACCGACCCACAGCTGGTTGTGTTTGTCGCTGACGACCTGACTGTAGCTGACGGCACGGCGCGGGCCCGGCGGCATAAAACGCAGATATTCCTGACCGTCATAGCGCAGCAGGCCTTCAAATTCAGCGGCCAGCCAGAGGAAATCTTGCTGGTCCTGCGTTATGCCGTACACCACGCCCGGCACGTTTTGTGGCAGTTCAACCGTAGTGGCGGGCAGTGTCTTGGCGGCCACCTTGGCGGAATTCAACCAGCTACCACACAACAAGATAAGCAGGAGCATCGAACAAGTCAGGCGCCGGAACCAATGCAACAAAATTCACCATGATAAGGACAAAAACCTAATGTATCTGAAGCAGAATGGTTTTTCCACCCGGCCGGCACTTGCAGTACTGCACTTGCAGTGTGGCGCTGCGGCCATGACAATAGCTGCTAACAGAGTGCATAAAGCCCCACAGGAGCAATAACATGGAATGGGACGACAGCGCCGATTTTGTCTGGTGTGAACAACAATTCGCTGCAATTGAAGCTTATGTAACGGAGCAGCAAATCCCGCATGGACTGATCTGCGACTGGCCTGAGTGGTATACCGCACCTTATGTCGGTTTATGGGTAGTGGAAGATCCGGCTGACCCGGGTTATGCCGGCCACTGGATTTTAGCCGGCGACAGCACGGGCGCTCAGCCGCAGCCGGTACCTTTTGACCATTTGCCGGCTGCAGAGTTGCCAGAACCACGTGATGCCATGGCCGCCTTTGCCAAACGCTGGGCCGGCTTGGCGGCAAAAGCTCAAAAGGGTGAAAGCTGGTCCGGCAGCCCGGTACTGAGTGGTGATTTAGCGGCACAAGCCAAACAGCTGAGCCGCCAGGCGCAATTACTGAGCCTGTGGGCGCAGGATGATGAGCTTTGGGAAGAGGAATGATTGTACCGGATACTGACAGGTTTTCAGTGGTTGTGAGTAAGTGAGCCGGTATGGCGCCCGCAGTGAGTGTCGTTATTGCAAAACATAAAATATATAAAAGAAGAACCCGGCGGTTGTCGCCGGCCGGATTCTCTCAATTTTGTACTATTTTCCGGTTGATACATTGCAAGGTAATATGTGGTCTCCAAATGATTTTTGGAGACGTAAAACATCGTCGTTGTTTGATTGCAGGTAATAGATGCTTTTCTCCAGTTCTGAAAAATAGTCTATTGCGCACATTGCTGAATTGATTTGAAAAGCTCTCACGTCTTCAATTTTTTCTTTTTTAATTGCGATTTTTGCCAGAATGATTTGAGATTCTATGTCTTGAATATGTGAGGCTCTTAGAATTCCAATTGCGGTATACGTAATGATAAAGCTTGAAAATAAAAATCCAAATATAAACCCATATGAAAATGATTTTTTACTATATTTCATTTGTCTATTTCCATCAATTTTATGCATTTTTACATGCGATATTGTTGGGTTTGTGCATAATGATCGACCTGCTAAGGTTAATTAAAAATCAAATTAAAATCAGGTTATGCAGTTGTTTATTCACGATTTAATCGTCTGTAGCGGAAAATGGTTGTAATAAGAATTGCCAGATTAATGACGGGTATAAACATCAGAATGGAAGAGAATTTAAATTTGTTATATATTTTTGCATCAAGGTAAATTTTTACAATAAAAAAAATTAAGAAGATGACGCTATTTATAAACAGGAGCGGGTGTATTGAGCCAGCCCGTAACGATTCTAGTATTTCCATGCTTGATGAACATCCTTTGTTAGTGTGAAAAAATGCTTGGCGGTTTTTTTAGTGTTTTTTTCTGCGGGTTTTGCATGTTAAATGCTTTCTATTCTGATTGATTGTAGGTCTGATTTTTTAAATTAAATGAATTTACAGTGCTCAGGTATTTGAGAAAGGGCATTTCATTGAATTTAAAGTGTCCACCCAAATGAAGTGGACACTTTAATTTTTAATGTGTGAGGTCTGAAAAGCTATATCAGAACTTCACGGTATAACGCAGCGTCCAGTTGCGGCCTAACCAGTCGTGGATCGAGCTGGCATAACCGTTGGTTGGCGATGATGCATAAGGTGGTTCTTTGTCGGTTAGGTTACGCACTGCAAACTGGATATCCTGTTTGTCGGTGATGTTGTAACCGATGCTGGCGTTTAAGGTCAGCCAGGATTCGACGGTTTCATTGTCAAATTTAAAGTCACCATCGCCGAGCGAGCTGATGTAATGCGCGCTTAAGCTGGCATTCCAGTCTTGCAGTTCCCAGTCAATCGCCGCGTCGCCAACAAATTCCGGCCGGGCGATTTCACTGGCGCCACTGAGTTTACCCAGTAAATCTTCGGCTGGATCGTCGGCAGTCAGCTGACGTTCGTAGCTCAAAGTGCGGGTGCCGGCTAAGGTCAGGTTAAACCGGCCGGCGCTGCTGTCGATGCCGTATTTGATTTTGGCGTCGATACCGTCAGTTTCCTGGGCGCCGACGTTAAAGAAACCGGTACGCAGGAATACCAAATCACCGCCGACATCTTTGACACAACCAAAGGCGCCGTTCAGGGCTGCTTCGCTGCTCACAGTCGGCGCTGTGCCGGCGAGACAGGCTTTTAACGTGGTGTTGGCATCAACATCAACAATATCAGTGTGCTCATAACGCCAGTAATCCACGGTGATGTTGAAGTCATCCGTCAGGTTCCAAGACACACCGGCGTTCCAGGCTTCAGAGCTTTCCGCATCCAGACCACGGTTACCCAGCGTTTCCTGATCGAATTCCAGTTCACCGGCCTGAGCGCCGAAGCTACCGCACAAACCGTTGTACGGCTTGCCGCTGCCACAATCGATATAGTTCGAACCCAATGAAGTACCGGCGCCTAGTTCAGACAACGATGGCGCGCGGAAACCGGTGCTCCAGCTGGCGCGTAGGATCACATCATCAGTCGCTTTGTAACGCAGCGAAATTTTCGGGTTGGTATCACCACCAAAATCACTGTAATGGTCATACCGCAGCGCGGTGATCGCATCCAGCTGTTCGGTCAATGGCAGGTTGAACTCAGCGTAACCGGCATATTGCGTGCGGTCGGCGGCTGCATCGCTGGCACCTAAAGTACTGACTAAACCCTGCTGGGCGACTAAGGCCGGTCTGTCGAAGATATCTTCGCTGCGCCATTCACCACCAAATACCGCGCTGATCGGGCCGGCCGGTAACTCGCCTAACTGACCACTCAGGTTAAAATCCCAGGATTTGACATCCGATTCACCAACGCGCGGCGCCAATTCGCGCAGGCTGGCCAGCACTTCAGGCGTAGTGTCGCGGCCTAAGTTAAACGGATTAAACTGGCCACTGGCAGTTGCTGCAGCGACGCGATCCAGATTGTAATAGCCACTGGTATGCAGCACTTCATTGTCAGATTTACCGATAGTTGCAGCTGTTTCCCAGCGCCAGCTGTCGCTGCTGCCAAACAAAGTGGTTTCACCGCGCAGGCCGGCTAGCAGGCGGTAGCTGTTGCTGTCATATTCCTGCATCCGCACTTCCGGGTAACGCGAACGGATACGGATAGTGCCGGCTGAGCCATTTTGCGCGTCAATGTCGCGGGCCCATTGCGGCACTGAACTCAGAGTTCCCGGTACACGCAGGTCAAAAGAGCCGGCTGAATCATAAGAATGGCCACTGTTTTGCTGGTACATGGCTTCAACAAACAGTTCATTGTCACCGCCAAGGCGATAGATATGGTTCAGCGTGGCGCCAAGGTTTTTGCTGTCCGGCTGAATCGCGCGCTCCATGACGTAGTCGTACTGACAACGCGTGCCGCCGTTGCTGGTTGCGCTGCCGCACCAGGGTTCAGCGTAATCTTTGCCATCAATAGTGACGCGGGTTGACGACTTAAAAGTAACATCAATCGGCCGGTCTTTATTCATCAGTGCATCGCGTTTGAAATAATCCAGTACCACAGTGGTGTTGGAGTTTTCTGTGGCGAAACCACCGGTGTAAGTGAAATTCTGCCGGGTAAAATCGCTGTCAGCGGTATCGTCGCCATACATGGCGCTGATTTCCTGACCTTCGTAATCTTTTTTCAGGATAAAGTTGATAACGCCGGCGATAGCGTCTGAGCCATAGACCGAAGCAGCGCCGTCGGTCAGTACGTCGATGCGTTCAATCGCTGCCATCGGAATAGCGTTGACGTTAACAAAAGAATCAAAGCCGTTGGAGAAAGAATCAACCGCCACCCGACGGCCGTTGACCAGTACCAGCGTTGAGCTTGAGCCCAGGCCGCGTAAGCTGACGCCGGCTGCGCCAGGAGGTGTGCCGTCTGAACCACCGACATTGCCGTTTTCAGTGAAAGTGCCGGCGCTGGCGGCTTGTGGCAGATCACGCAGGAAGCTGGCGACATTGTCATAGCCTTTGTTAATCAGCTCTTCTGCAGTGAAAACCTGCAGGGGATTGGCACCTTCCATGTCGACGCCTTTGAGGCGCGAACCTGTGACTTCAATTTTTTCGATTTTCTTTTCGGCGTCAG